>Ga0194127_10007884_pt1 | contig 11579 bp, 6 predicted proteins | sample TA2KigC100mmetaG_FD_148624 | JGI IMG/M metagenome (GOLD analysis project Ga0194127, IMG submission 148624) | Freshwater microbial communities from Lake Tanganyika, Tanzania - TA2015036 Kigoma Deep Cast 100m | ecosystem: Environmental > Aquatic > Freshwater > Lake | place: Tanzania: Lake...
CAGGTGGTGTCGCCGCACCAGCCCGGTCCTGGGATGCACGCAGTTCCACGTGGCATCCTGCTCGCCGTGAAGTAGTCGATTCGCGCCCACAACGCCGCCGCCATGCGATCCGTGCACCCCGCTCCAGAATGCTCCACCCTGGCAAGCTCACCCGAGGGCGCCGAACCTGACGCCCGCCGCGGCGCTCCCTTCGTGTCCGACCACCTCGACCCCGCGCGAGGCCGCCGATGACCTTCTCGCTGATCGCGTCGTTCCTGCTCGCCGCCTGCCCACAGCCGCCACAGCTGCCACAGTCACCGCCGCTGCTGCGCGACGACTTCCGCGCTGCCACCCTCGACCCCGCGTGGACCGTGCACGCCGCCTCCGGCAACACCGTGACCCTCCGCGACGGGGCCCTGCAGATCGAAGCCCGCGAGAACACGCACGCACACCTCGTGCGGCCACTCGGCGCCGACACCATCCGCGCCAGCTGCCAGATCCTGGCCGGCAACGGCATCAGCTGGGCCACCGGCCTCGCGCTCTACTGGCGTGCCGGCAACTGGTGCCAGATCGCCCTGATCCGCCGCGCCGATGGTCGCCTCTACGCCTGCGAAATGGTCGACGGCCAACATCGCGAACGCGACCTGCCCGGCCGCGACCTCGCGACCTTCCAGCACGTAGCGATCGAACTCGCGGCCGACGGCATCCGCTACCTGTCGAGCCAGGACGGCGAGCACTGGCAGTTCGAGCACCTCAGCGAACGCCCGCCGAGCCTGCAGGGGCCGCCGGCGACGCTCGTCGTCGGCAAGGGCTTCGCGCGCGGCGGCGACGCGCCGTGCCTCGACGCCGACTACGGCGATCCGGGCACGATGGCGATCGCGCGCGTGCGCGACCTGCTCGTGGCCCCACTGCCCAAGGACCGCCAGCGCATCACCGGCGCGGACCGCGCCGAGATCGCCGCACTGGGGCGCGACCGCCATGGCGAACACATCCTCGCCGGCGGTGAACCCGACTTCGCCCGGGTCGCCGCGCTGTTCCCGCCGCTGCGCACCGCGCGCGAGGCCCTATCCGTGCCCGACCATCCCGACGAGTTCGGCGTCGGCGCCGACGGCGCAATCGACTTCGCGGGCGATATCGCGGGCTGGGCCGGCGCCCAGCCGCGCGGCGCATTCACCATCGACGGCCGCGCACTCGGTGCGCACTGCGAGAAGCGCCTGCTCGACGGCCACCTGCCGATCGTGCTCGCGCACTTTCAGAACGGGCCCGACGCGCAGCTGACCGCGTTCGCGTGGTCCGAAGAACTACGCTCCGACCGCCCGCTGCAAGCCTACCTGCGCCTGTCCCTCGCGAAGCCCGCCGCCCTGGCGTTCGCCTTGCAGCCGCCGCCCGCGAACGCCCGCCCGCTCGCTGCCGAAGGCCGCGAACTGCTGCTGCGCCTGCCGCACGATCCGCGGCAACCTGCCGTGTGCGTCGAAGCCGCCGAGTTCGAGGCGAAGCTGCAGGAGGTCCGCACGCATTGGCGCGCCCTGCTCGACCAGGGCCCCCGCATCACGACGCCCGAACCACGCGTCGACGACGCCTACCGCGCGTGGCTCGCGTGGGGCTACGTCGACTGCGACCGGCGCGGCGAGGTCTACGAGCCGCACGACGGGGCCGGCTTCTACGAGGCCGTGTTCGACTACAGCGCCGCCCTCTGGTGCCACGCGCTCGACCTCTACGGCCGCCACGCGGACGCGCAGCGCTATCTCGACTCGCTGCTGACTTTCGTGCGGCCCGACGGCCGCTTCCACGTGAACTACGGTCTGCCCGGCATGGGCGCCCTGTTGTTCGCGATGGCGCAGCACGGCGAACTCAGCGGCGACGACGCGTGGCTGCGCCGCGTGGCCTGGCGCATGCAGTCGATCTGCGGGTTCCTGCTCGCGCTGCGCGCGCGTTCGCTGGCCGCGGGCGAAGCGCAGCACCCGCTCGTGCGCGGCCTGATCCGCTACAGATCCTACGCCGACTACCCGCAGGCGACCGTGAACTACTACGGCGATGCCTATTCGTGCATCGGGCTCGAGGCGACTGCGCGCGTGCTGGAACGGCTCGGCGAGCGCGCGGCGGCGGGCAGACTCGCGGCCGAGGCGGCGGCGTATCGGCGCGACATCCTGGCGTCGATGGGCGCGGCGGTGTTCGAACGGAAAAACCAGCGGATCCTGCCGATGGAGCCCGAGACGAAACGGCTGCTCGAGTCGACGGACTATCGGGCCGGCAGCTACTACGGGGTCGTCGCGTCGATGCTGCTCGAGAGCGGCTTCTTCCCGGCCGGCGATCCGCGTGCGGCGCTGGTGGTGGACTTCCTCGAGTCGCAGCGCGGGCTGATCCTCGGTATGTGCGAGTTCGACGGCGGCGTCGACCACGCCTACACCTACGGCTATTGGCTCGAACGGCTGCGCGCGGGCGAGCCCGGCCGCGCGCTGCTCGGCTTCTACGGCTCGCTGGCCTACGGCATGGGGCGCGACACCTACTGCGGCGTCGAGGTCACGAAGATCGCCAGCGGCGAGGGCACGCCGACGACACCGCACCTGTATTCGACGACGCAGCAACTGCGGCTGTTGCGCATGATGCTCTTGCGCGAGGAAGGCGACGAGTTGTGGCTGCTCGGCGGGGCGCCGACAGCGTGGTGGGCGGAAGGCAAGGAGCTGGTCGTCGAGCAGGCACCGACGAGGTTCGGCACCGTGGCGCTGCGCGCGGGCGGGCAGCAGGGCGGGGTCGTGGTCGAGGTCGACGGTGCCGCGCGCGCGGGCCGGCTCGTGCTGCCGCTGCGGCTGCCGGGCGGCGCGCAGGTGGGGACGTGCAAGGTGACGGGCGCGGCGTCGAGCGAACGGGTCGGCGACCGGCTCGTGGTGCAAAGGCCCAGGGCGAAGGTGCGCATCGTCGTGCGGGACGGGTAGCGGCGGCGGGCGATCAGCTGCCCTGCCAGGGTTCGCCCGGCAGGAGGCCGACGAGATCCCGGCTCACGCGGTCGCACGCGGCAGCGAAGTCCCAGGTCCGGCCGATCGCCAGGAGCGCCGACATGTCCGCCGTGAAGGTCCGGTCGGTGCGCTTGGCAGCGAGGTTCTGCTCGAACGTTGCACGCGTCACCCGCGCGCCGTCGTGCTGCATGTAGCGCGCAAAGGCCTCGACGACGCGAGCGGGCGACACGGTGCCGAGCGACAGCGCGAGCGCGAGGTCGAACAGGTCGCGGCCCTTGCGGCGTTGGTACAGGGCGCGCAGCTTCGTGCCGAGCAGTTCGTCGAGTTCGTAGGTGCGCAGGTTCGCCGCGCCCGAGAACCAACCGGAGTCGACCGCGAACTGGTGGTCGCGCAGCCCGAAGACCGTGAAGTGCTCGCGCGAGTTGATCTCCACCTTCAGCCTCGCCGGGGTCGCCGGTGCGTCCTCGGCGGCGAAGCGATAGTGCAGCGTCACCCGCCCCTCGCCCTGCTTCCAGCGGGGTTCGCCGAGCCATTCGTCGAGCGCGGCACGGATCGCGTTTCGCGCGGGGCCGATCGGTCCCGGGGCGATCTGCACCAGATCGATGTCCTCCGAGTAACGCGCGGCGGGCCGAACGTGCAGCTTGTAGAGCGCCGTGCCGCCGCGGAACGCCAACGCCTCGGCAACGGCGGGTCGCGAGTAGAGCTCGACGAGCGCGCGCGAGATGACGAGATCCTGCTCCACCTGGCGGTCGGTCACCCACGGGGCCCGCGAGCGCCACGCCGTGACGTAGTCCTTCGGAATCACAGGTCTGGCTCCACGGTGGCATTGACGACGAGGCGCCAGCGATCGACGCGCGAGGCACCACGCCGCGTGCCGGCTCGCACGAGCGCCGCCAGCCCGCCGGCCCGTTCCTGCACGAGCGGCGCCAGGCCGTCGCTGGCCGCGCGGTGACCGACGAGATCGAGCAGGTAGCCGAGCCGCTGCGCCCAGGCGATCGGACAGGTCGCGGCCGCGGCGACGAGCCGCACCGGATCGAGCGACTCCGCGAGGTCCGCCAGCACCGCAGCGACGTGGTCGAGCCCGCCGCAATGATCGGCATGGCCCACGAGTTCGAGCGCGGTCGCTTCGGGGGACGCCACGCGCAGCGTGCCGCGGGGAGTGTTCCGCTCGACGGTGGGGGTGCGCTCGAGGTCCTTGCGGGCCACGAACTGGACGCGCACCTGGCCGCAGGTGATGGCGCGGCGGTTCGTCTTCACCATCACCTGGAAGACCTGCGGTCGTTGCGGGGCGGCGCCGTGGATCTCGGCCGCGCTGAGCAGCGCCACGTAGTAGGGCTCGCCGAGGTGCCGCATCAGGTGCGGCACGAATTGCTCCGGGGGCAGGCAGCCGAGGCTGTGGTAGTCGGGGGGGACGAGCACGTGGAAGCCCCGGCAGGGCGTGGCGATCTCGCCCTTCTGCTTCAGCCGACGCAGGGCCGCGCGCGTGGCGACCGGCGAGCCACCGTGAGAAGCGACTGCCTCTTCCGTGGTGAAGTGGTGGCGTCCCTGCTGGGCGAGTTGCCGAAGGAAGTCCGCGAAGGGCATATGTTCCGTCGCCTGCTGAAGGTAACGAAATTCGTTACCTTCAGCAAGTATCGGCTATTCCGGAGGTTCCGTTTCTCTCCGAAAGCAACGAATTCCGTTACTTCCCGCAAGCAACGGAATCCCGCCCGGCCGCCACCGCCCGGCCGCCGGCTCACCCGCCCTGCCGCCGCAGGAAGCCGTCGACCTCCTCGCGCGTCGGCAACGACGGCAACGCGCCGCGCCGCGTGGTCGCGAGCGCGCCGGCTGCGCAACCGCGCCGCAGTTGCTCAACGAGCGGCAGGCCCTCCGCGAGCGCCACCGCCAGCGCGCCGACGAACGCGTCGCCCGCGCCGACCGTGTCGACCGAGACCACGACGAAGCCGGGCTGCCGGTGCACGCCGCTCGCATCGACCGCGATCGCGCCCTGGGCGCCGAGCGTCACCACGACGAGGCCGCAGCCGCGCGCGCGCAGCCGCGCGGCGCAGGTCTCGGGGTCCGCGCCCGGCGCGTGGGCCATCAGCGCCGCCTCGCCGCGGTTCACCACCAGCACGTCGACGTGCGCGAGCAGAGAGTCCGGCAGCGGCACCGCCGGCGCCGCGTTGAGCACCACGCGCGCGCCGTGGCGGCGCGCGAGCTGCGCGGCCGCGGCGACCGCCGCGAGCGGCACTTCGAGCTGCAGCAGCACGGCCGCTGCGCCGGCGAACCCGTGCTCCTGCGCCTGCACGAAGGCCGTGTCGAGCCGGCCGTTCGCGCCCGGCGCGACGACGATCGTGTTCTCGCCGTCGGGCGCGGTCGTGATCACCGCGATGCCGCTGTGCTCGCCGCCGTCCTGCAGCCGCGCGTCGATGCGCGCGGTCGCCAGCACGGCGCGCAGCGCGCCGCCGAAGTCGTCCTTGCCGAGCGCGCCGACCATCGTCACGGTGGCGCCGAGGCGCGCCGCGGCCACCGCCTGGTTCAGGCCCTTGCCGCCCGGAAAGGTCGCGAACGGACCGCCGAGCAGCGTCTCGCCGGGGCCGGGCAGGCGCGGGCTCTGCACGACGAGGTCCATGTTCAGCGAACCGACGACGACGAGCCGGGCCATGGTCAATCCTCCAGGCCCGCTTCGGCGCGCAGCGGGGCGACCTCGATCGTGCGGCCGCTCGCGATCGCGCGCCGCACGGCCTCCATGACGCAGAACGTGGCGATGCCGTCGCGCAGGTCGGGTGCGGGGCGCGTGCCCTCGAGCAGGCTCACGGCGAAGTGCTCGGCGTAGTTCGCGAACTCGCCGTAGTGCATGCCGTGCACCTCACTGTGGAAGTAGTGGTGGCGCAGCGCGTAGAGCGGGTCCTCGGTCACCTCGGTGCCGTCGGGCCGCGCGTAGCGGTGGCGCATGTCGTGGTACTGGGCCTGGCTCGTCGACGCGCTGCCCCACAGCACGAGCTCGATCGCGTTGCGCGCGCTCGGCAGTTCGTGGCAGCCGTAGTTGCCCATCGCGCGGCCGATGCGGCCGTCCATGGCAGTGACCTGCACGGTGAACACGTCGTTGCCGGGCAGGCCGTGGTGCTGCGCGAGCGCCGAGCGGGCGCCCATCGCCTGCACGCAGCGGATCGGACCGAGGTACCAGCACAGCAGGTCGATCGGGTGCGACAGCCCGAGGAACACCCAGTCGGCCTCGCGCGCGACCCAGGCGCTCTTCTCGTAGTACCAGTCCATGCGGTGCACGTAGTGCGCGTCGACGAGTTCGAGCGCGCCGAGTTCGCCGCGGTCGTGGGCGCGACGCTGGCGCAGGAACGGTTCGAAGAAGCGCGTGCTCTGGCCGACCAGCAGCTGGCGCCCGGTCGCGCGCGCCGCGGCCAGCACGCGCTGCGCGTCGGCCATCGACGCGACCAGGGGCTTGGTGCAGATCACGTCCTTGCCGGCGCGGAACGCCGCCTCGATGTGTTCGCCGTGCTGCGGGTCGGGCGTGTAGATCGCGACCACGTCGACGTCGTCGCGCGCGAGCAGCGCCGCGTAGTCGTTCGTGAAGAAGAGGCCCGGGCACTGCGCGCGGCAGTTCGCGAGTTTGTCGGGGTCGAGGTCGCAGCCCGCGGTGGCGATCGCGTGCGCGGCGCGGTCGAGGCAGGTCAGCATCGTGCGGCCTTCGTGCAGGCCGAGCACGCCGACGCGCTTCAGCTGCGCCGCCTTCGGCACCGGGAACGTCGGCACGATGCCCGGGATGTGTTGGATGTGGCCCACGGGCGGCACGGTAGCGGCGCCGCGCGGGGCGCGCACGGGGCGGCTCAGCGGCGGTGCACCGTCGCCCAGACGTGCCGGTGCGCGTCGAGGTCGCGCGGCGCGTGGCGGCCGAGTTCGAGGTCGAGCATCACCGTCGCGATCTCGCGCGGTCGCATGCGGAAACGCAGCGCGGACCACGGCAGTCCCGGCGGGGACCACGGCGGCGGGGTGCACGGCGCCGCGCGCAGTTCCGCGACCAGCGCCCCGAGCAGGTCGGTGCGCGCGGCGAGCGGGCAGGGGCCCGGCACCTGCAGTTCCACGTCGGCGGGTCGGCCGTCGAACTCGACGAGGCGCACGACGAACGGATTGCGCACAGCGGGGCCGAAGGCGTTCTCGACGTGCTCGAAGGCCTTCTTGTGTTCGCGGTGGAAGGCGGTGACGAGCACGTGCGCGGGCGCGCAGCGCAGGGCGCCGAACGTCGGGGGGAACGCGCCACCGGGGCCGGCGTGGGCCGCGCGGCGCGGGGCGGCGCGGAAGCCCTCGGCGATCTGCACACAGACAGCAGGACCGAGGCTGCCGTGCGGCACCAGCAGGAAGCGGCCGCGCCACGGCGCGGTGCCCGGGTCGATCCAGCGGTCCTCGTCCCACGGGTCGTAAACGTGCAGCACGGCTTCGAGGTCGTCGCCGCTGCGGAACCAACCCTGGGTGCCGTCGTGCGCGCACAGGACGCCGCTGCCGTCGGGCCGCGCGGCGTCGACGAACGTGCGCGCGGTGAACGCGCCGCGCACGGTCTCGAACCACTGCTTGCTCGTCATCCAGTCGCCCGAGGGGTACTTGCGCACGTGCTCGCCGCGGGCCGCGACCGGCGTCACCGCGTAGGGCGTGTCGTGCCGCAGCGCGAGCGCGCCGAGCCCGCCGAGCACGAGCCGCAGGGCCCCGCCGAAGCCCGGATCGGGCCGCGGCAGGCGCGCGACGTCGATGGCGAGCTCGAGCCCGTCGTCGAGCCAGCCGTAGTGCAGCGTCACGTCGTGGCGTTCGCCGCGGTGGCGCACGGTGAGTTCGCGCTCGCTGCGCACCACCTGTGCTGGGCCCAGGTCGAACGGAGCACCGCCGCAGCGCAGGCAGAGGCGCCCGAGGTCGAGGTCGAACGTGCGCGCGCCGTGCGCGAGCTGCCGCAGCCGGCCCTGCCCGTCGAAGCTGGCCGAGCCGGCCGGGCCGCGCAGCATGGTGCCGCCGCCGGCCACCGCGGCAGGGCCCGATGCGGCCGCGGGCGTGCCGGTTGCCACCGCCCCCTCGCCGCGCACGACCGTGGTCCAGCCGAACGCGGGCACCGTGACCGGGCGCGGGCCCTCGCCCCACGCCTCCGGCAATGCAACGGGGAACGTGCGCTCGAAGCCGAGCGGATTGTGCACGACGAGCCGGTCGCCGTCGGCCGCTACCTGCCGCGCGAGGTGCGCGAGGTGGCGGCGGTGCACGTCGCCGGCGAGCGTCTGCGCGCGCGCGAGCGAGGTCTTGCCGATCGAGCCGCAGAGGCCCTCGCACTCGTGGTTGTCGTGGTGCTGTCCGGCGAGCAGTTCGCGCCAGCCCTCGTCGAGTTCCCACGCGGGGTAGACGTCCCACGATGCATACGGCCGGCCCAGCAGGCCCATGGCCGCCGCGAGCGACTCGGCGGCGAGCAGTTCGGCCTCGGCGGCGTCGCCGCGGCGCGGCGCGCAATCGCCGTTCTTGCCGATCGTCATGCCGTGGAACACGTCGTCCATCGTGTAACAGCGCACCGGCGTGTCGGCGGCGGCGAGGTGCCGGATCAGTCCGCCCGCGGTCAGCGGCACGACCTGGAAGCGCGGGTCGGCGAACAGCTCGCGCAGCCGGCCCAGCAGCACCTCGCTGCGGCACATCCAGTCGGGGCTCGGCATGAGTTCGAGCCATTGCACGAGCGCGGGCCTGGCTGTGCGGGCGGCGAGCTCGAGGCGGCCGTCGAAGTCCTCGGGCCACTGGTGCAGGCAGAGCTGCGTGCGCGCGAGCGCCGGCAGGCGCGTGCCGTCGACGCCTTCCCATTGCACGAGCGGCACGTTCTCCTCGGGCACGATCGGCGTGTGCCACGTCCATTGGAAGAACAGCGAGGCACCCGTGAAGCCGCAGCCGGCCAGGATCTGCGGCAATTGTGGGCAGAAGTCGAACTCCTCCTCCCAGAACGTGCGCGGCCAGGTGCCGAGCAGTCGCCGCACGGTGCGCGCGCCGACCACGCGCTGGCGCACGTTGGACTCGCCGCCGCAGAACAGGCCGTAGGGCTGGCCGTAGCTCGCGCCGACGACTTCGATCGTGCCGGCCGCCACCGCCTCGCGCAGCCGCGCGAGCGCTTCGGGATCCTCGGCCGCGAGCTTCTCGTAGCCGATGCCGTCGAAGTTCACGTTGCCGCGCGCGCCGACCGCGCGGCACAGCGCGAGCATGTCGTCGAGCGAGTCCGGCAGCACCTGGTAGCCCCACAGCCACTGCATGTCGACCCAGTGCATGTGGTTGCCGAACGTGAAGGGGAGTGGAACCCGGCCGGGCGTGGGCATGGGGGTGTCGTACGGGGAACGGGCCGAGGCGCGCAAGGACCGCGCGGGGGCTGGTGCGCGGCTCTCCGCCGCGGTCCTGGTGACGACGGCGGCCCGGCGATCGATCGGGGCGTGACGATGCGCCCCGTGGTCCGAGGCCTGTTCCTGCAGTTCCGCAAGAGCCGCGATCCCGCGGTGCTCGGCGAGGACTTCGATCGCCGCGCCGCCGACCTGTTCGCCGTCGCCTTGCACCTCGCGAGCGGCCGCGGCACGACCGGCCGTCCCGGCCCGCGTCGGGCAACCGATCGGCACCGTGCGGCACCGGATCCTGGAGTCGCGGGGGGCGGGAGGCGTAACCTGCCGACGTGCCTTCCCATCCCCGACCTCCCGAGCCCGCAGCGGACCTCGACGCGATCGTCCGATGCCGATTGGCGGCCGACCCGCTGCTGGTCCCGTTCGCCGCGGCGCTGCGCCGCCGTATCGAGGCGGTGAACCGCGTGCGCGCCGGACTGACCCGCGAGGGCAAGGCGCTGGGCGAGTTCGCCGACGCGCACCTGCGCTTCGGGCTGCACCGCGACGGCGCTCATTGGGTCCTGCGCGAATGGGCGCCGCATGCCGAACGGATCTGGCTCAAGGGGCCGTTCTCGGACTGGCAGGCCCGGGCCGGGTTCGAGTTCGCCCGCGGCGCCGACGGCGTCTTCGAGCTGCGCCTGGACGGCGCGGTGCTGCGGCACGACATGCCGCACCGGCTCGAGGTGCGCTGGCCCGGCGGTCAGGGCGAACGGCTGCCGGCCTGTGCGCGGCGCGTCGTGCGGGATCCCGGCACCGGCAGCTGGGACGCGCGGGTCTGGGCGCCACCCGCGGACCATCGCTGGCGCCACGCGCCGCCGCCGCCCGCCACCGGGCCGTTGTTGATCTACGAGACCCACGTCGGCATGGCGCAGGAAGAGCCGCGCGTCGGCACCTTCGACGAGTTCCGCACCGCGGTCCTGCCGCGCGTCCGCGACGCCGGCTACGACACGCTGCAGATCATGGGGCTCGCCGAGCACCCGTACTACGCCTCCTTCGGCTACCAGGTGACGAACTACTTCGCCTGCTCGTCGCGCTTCGGCACGCCCGAGCAGTTCAAGGCGCTCGTCGACGCCGCCCACGGCATGGGCCTGCGCGTGCTGATGGACCTCGTCCACTCGCACTGCGCGCGCAACGAGGTCGAGGGCGTTTCGCGCCAGGACGGCAGCGACGCGCAGTACACGCGGGCCGGCCACCGCGGCGAGCACCCGGCCTGGGGCTCGCGCTGCTTCGACTACGGCAAGCCCGGGGTCCTGCACTTCCTGCTCTCGAACTGCCGCTACTGGCTCGAGGAGTTCCGCGTCGACGGTTTCCGCTTCGACGGCGTCACGAGCATGCTCTACGCGCACCACGGCCTCGGGCGCGTCTTCACGGGCTACGGCGAGTACTTCGGCGACGCCGTCGACGAGGAGGCGATCGTCTATCTGACCCTGGCCAACGAACTGATCCACGACCTGCGCCCCGATGCAATCACGATCGCCGAGGACGTCTCGGGCATGCCCGGGCTGGGGCTGCCGCCGGCGCAGGGCGGCACCGGCTTCGACCATCGCTTCGCGATGGGCATCGCCGACGAGTGGATCCGGCTGGTCAAGGACGTCCCCGACGAGCAATGGGCCATGGGCCGGCTCTGGTACGAACTCACGAACCGCCGCTGCGACGAGCGGACCATCAGCTACGCCGAGTCGCACGACCAGGCGCTGGTCGGCGACCAGACGCTGATCTTCCGGCTGATCGGCGCGCGCATGTACGACCGCATGTCGATCCTGACGCAGGACCTCGGCGTCGACCGCGGCATCGCGCTGCACAAGGTGATCCGGCTGCTGACGCTGGCGACGGCCGGTCAGGGCTACCTCAACTTCATGGGCAACGAGTTCGGCCACCCCGAGTGGATCGACTTTCCGCGCGAGGGCAACGACTGGTCCTACGCCTACGCCCGCCGGCAGTGGTCGCTCGCCGGCGACGGCCTGCTGCGCTACCAGCACCTCGCCGCCTTCGACCGCGCGCTGATCGCGCTCGCCCGCGCCCACGCCTGCCCCGGCGGCGACGAGGAGTTCCTGCTGCTCGCCGACGAACTCGGCAAGGTGCTGGCATTCCTGCGCGCCGGCCTCGTCTTCGTCGTCAACCTCCATCCCGAGCGGTCGCACACCGATTTCGCGGTGCCGGCCGCACCCGGCGAGTACGCGGTTGCGCTCGACACCGACCTGGTCGCCTACGGCGGCCATGGCCGCCAGGATCCGGACGTGCGCCACCGCACGGGCACCGACCGCATCCATCGGCACTTTTC
>Ga0194127_10007886_pt1 | contig 11578 bp, 10 predicted proteins | sample TA2KigC100mmetaG_FD_148624 | JGI IMG/M metagenome (GOLD analysis project Ga0194127, IMG submission 148624) | Freshwater microbial communities from Lake Tanganyika, Tanzania - TA2015036 Kigoma Deep Cast 100m | ecosystem: Environmental > Aquatic > Freshwater > Lake | place: Tanzania: Lake...
AGAAAGTTGCTTTTTACCGGCATTGGAAAAGTGTAAGTGTTGCAATCTTAATAGTAGCCTTACCCTTTATTTTTTGGGATGAGCTTTTCACACAATGGGGCGTTTGGGGATTTACTGAACAATATCTTCTTGGAATTTATTTTGGGAATTTACCTTTAGAAGAAGTTTTATTCTTTTTTGTGGTTCCTTACAATTGTGTATTTATTTACGAAGTATTACTAGCTTATTTTAAGAATATTTCCCTTCCGAATTTTTCTAGAACCTTTTATTTAATTTTTGGTTGCTTAGCTGTTTACAATTCGGTTATTAATTGGGATGGTTTGTATACATTTTACGCCAGCATTTTTGCCGCATTATTCAGTTTCGCTGCATTTTTTTCGAAATCATATTGGTTGCAATATTTTACGTTAACATACTTGGTCGCTTTAATTCCATTTATCATAGTAAACGGGATTCTCACAGGGGCTGTAACGTCGACACCCATAGTTTGGTATAATGAAAATGAAATAATTGGATTGAGAATAAGAACGATTCCGTATGAAGATTTATTCTATAATTTTGATTTGATTTTTTTGGTTATCCTCATCCATCAAATCCTGAGATATAAACCTGTTTCCGGCCAAACCACCTAGAAATATCCAAAAGATAGGAGCAACAGCAATCACACTAATATTGAAAAAAGCTTGAATTAAGTAAGCCGTCACAGCTAAACTCACTGCCATAGACCATGTGGAGGTTAATATGCTTCTCATAGACGATTTAAAAGACATAAATATCACCAACAAATACGTGCACAACGCCGGAATTCCACACGTTACAGCCATATGTAAATATTCGTTATGTGCCTTATCTATAGTTGTTTGAGTTCTATTGTAATATTCATTATGAAGTTTTGGTTGCTCTGTTTCTATTGCCAATTTCAAATTTTCGGGACCTACACCTAACAAAGGATTTCGTTGGAGCACCTTATTCGTTATAGACCAAATCCTTAAACGACCAGAGCCACCATATTCATGTGATAAATCCATTTCTTTGGCGATACTCTTGTACCTCTGAGTTAAAGTATTCTGTTTTTGACTATTGAATAAAATTAAACAAACTAGAACGTAACCTAAAAGCAAATATAACGGGAACAAAAACTTTTTTTTTAAAATGAACTGATAAAATAAAAAACCTGTGATAACTATTGCTCCAGCCACCCAAGCGCCACGTGTTTGACAAATCACCAAAGTGCTAAAAAATAACAATGCGAAATAGAAATACACCCACTTTCTCCTTAAAACGAACAACGAAGAAGAAAGAACAACCAGCATGACCGCTAATGATCCAACAAAATTCTGGTTTCCTATTGTACTAAATATTCTTGGTGCAAATCCATAATGAATCACTAAAGGATCTTTTCCATAGTATTGAATTAGTGCATAGAGTGAAAATGGTATGAGCCCTGCGAAAAATATTAAAATTCTCTTAGTGTTTATAAGTAGGTAGTTCTTAGCTGCAAACCAAAGAAAAATATAACAAAAGAGTGATAAAAATCCTTCCCATCTTCCGGAACCATTAAAATATCCCAGAAATGCTAACTCCTGATTATAAGCGTTAAACGAAGCCGTCAACACTAAAAATAACCAAAAAAAAGCGATGAAGATTATTTTATCCCACTTTATTTTCCTCTGCAGGACAATGAGTATTAAAATAATACCCGTAAAAAATAATAAAATTGGGAATTTAAATGGGCTAAAAAGATTCTGAATATCGTAAAAGGAAATTGCAGTTGGAAGAACAATTATTACACTCCAAAGTAATGCGTCTATCCAATACACCAGACGAATTTTCATATTTATTTTCAAAAAAAAAGGGATGAAAACTTCCATCCCTTTCTTAAGATTTACTGATGTTACTCCTCAGAAGTAGCTGTGGGAGCAGGGGCTGCTTCCTGAGTGGCAGCACCTTCTCCATTTTGGTTAGCCTCGCCAGTAGCCTCGCCAGTAGCCTGAGGTCCATTTTCTTCAGAACCTTCTGTTTGTTCTTTGTCTTCTGTCTTTTTCTCGCCTTCACCACAAGCAGTCAGTGTTAGAGCGGCAGAAGCAATTAATAACATAAATACTTTTTTCATAATACAATTTTTAAATTAAAACTTCGTAAAATTAATATGTTTTTTTTTAACGTATTAAATATCAGCTATTTTTTTTTAAATTTTTTAACTAAATCCTCTGCAAACTCTTGGGAAAGAGTGAGTTTATGGTTTGAAAAATTCATATCGGAAACAGAATCAATAGGAATAAGATGAATATGAGCATGACTTACCTCTAACCCAATCACCGCCATCCCAATTTTTCTGCAAGAAATTTCAGCCTTTAATTTTTTTGCCACCTCTTTACTAAACGAAAATAGCGCTAGAAAACGATCTGAACTCATGTCAAATATGTAATCAGTTTCTTCCTTTGGAATAACCAAGGTGTGACCTTCTTTAAGAGGATTAATGTCAAGAAATGCCAAGTGATCTTCATCTTCGTGGATAATGTAGGCTGGTAATTCCCGATTTATTATTTTTGAAAAAATCGTGGACATCACCGTGATATTTCGAGTATTTCAAATTTCATTGTCCCTCCCGGTGTTTGAATTTCTGCTACATCACCCTTTTCCCTCCCTAATAAGCCCTTACCAATAGGTGAATCGACGGAAATTTTCCTCTGCTTAATATCTGCCTCATTCTCAGCAACTAAGGTATATTCCAATTCCATTCCGTTTAATTGATTTTTTATCCTAACCTTGGAAAGAATAAAAACTTTTGAATTATCAATTAATGTTTCATCAATTAGTCGCGCGTTGGCAATAATATTTTCAAGTTTAGAAATCTTCATTTCCAAAATACCTTGCGCTTCTTTTGCAGCGTCATACTCCGCATTTTCAGATAAATCACCCTTATCCCTTGCTTCGGCAATTTGCTCCGAAATCGACGGCCGTTGAATAGTCTTCAACTCATGCAATTCATCTTTTAATTTCTGTAATCCTTCGGATGTATAATAATTAATTTGAGACATTGTTTTATACACTTTAACAAATGGAAAAGAGCCCAAACGGACTCTCTTGTCATTATCGAAAATAATTATTTATTTAAGACTGATGGTTGCTCCAACTGTATGGATAACACCGAAGACACCCGCCATTCTGGCACAATATTCAATTCCTAACGCACTCTTATTTTTACCAACTAAAGCATCAATGGAGAAGCCAGCTGTAGGACCAATTAGTGCGTTCGATCTATTTTCAATATTAAAAATACCTGTTTCGTAACAGTAGCCTCCACGCAAATTAAACGCCATTTTATTATTCACTAAGGAATAATCCAAACCAAGTCTGAACTGATCTTTCATAAAGGAGTTTGCTGTAAATCCAAAGGCCACGTTTAGCCTGTTCTGTTGGTTAAAGATTACGTCATAGGATGCTCCTATTCCGAGCAGAGAAGGAAGTTCGAAAGTGGCTGAACGTTGTTCCAATGTTGCTATGTTTCCGTTAGAGACATATGTTATTTGATTTGCCAAGCCATCGCCTCTAAACCTCATTACGGGGCCCACATTCTTTAAAGATATTCCAAATTTCAATTGATCTTGTTCCCCCGTTACATAACGAATTCCTGCATCAATTGCAATTCCCGAGGCTCGTAAGTTAGAAATACTTTCAGAAATAACTTTGAAATTAATTCCTCCATAGATGCTCGAAGAAAACTCTTTTGCATAACCTAAATTAAAAACATTCGCTCTAGGTGAGAAAAATCCAATGTTACCCTCAGGATTATTTACAGTTGTTATTGGAATATCCCCGAAATTCAAAGATTGTACACTTACGGCGATCACATCAGAACTAGAAACTCTCTGTGCAAAACCCGCAGAATTCAATCCAATCCCAGCATTCCCCATCCAATTCGAATAATTAAATTTCAATTGTGTTTTCTCAGTAAAAGCCAATCCAGCAATATTGGAAAATGTTGCCTCCAAACCGTTAATATTTGCATACGCAGCATCGGCAATAGCAGAACTTCTTGCCCAAGGGTTCATGAGTAAATGAGACGCCCCTGCAGAACCTACCCTATCCTCATTGCCACCAAATGCTAATGATGATGTAAACAAGGTAAAAAATGTGAACGATACTATATTTTTTTTCATAATTTCTTGTTTAACAGTTTAAATACCTTGTAAGTCAACTTGACGCATTCCACCAAAGAATTTCAATACTTTCTCACCAATATCAGGAACCTCTACATGAATTAAATAAACACCTCCAGCAACCGGTATATTTTTCCAATTCGTTAAATCCCAATCTTGTGAAGTAACCTCAGAATCTTTATTGAAGGTCTTTACTAATTTTCCGCTGACCGTGTAAATCTTAATCGTACACTTCGTTGGTAAGTTTGTGATCTTCACTCGCGTATCCAACCTGTTGCGCTCATAATCTGAGAAAGCATAGTATGGATTCGGCACCACATTGATCATCTTCAAGGCCTCCTTCAGTTGATTTTCCGAGGAAGTTACCGTAGCAATTTCATCCATCGACCAAGAATACATCGGTTTGCCCCCATTTTCTCCTGAACCAACAAAATTCTTGTATTCCTTGTTAATTCTCAATTTTATCGTTACATCCGTTGATAATAAGGACTGATTCGGGCGCAATAACGGATAAGAAACCCATGCAAGACTTCCGTACAATTCCCGTTTTGCTTGAGAAGAATTTGTTTCTACCTCCACCCATTTATTTTGTAAGAAATTGTTCCCATTACTTTCAGCTTCCGTTGGGATGTAGGCCGGAAAATCAAAACCGTTACTATAGCCATTGATCGACTTCTGCTTGTGGCTGAAGACATACACAGGATGCACTCCTCCCATCAACGGCGTACCCACATTGCTCACCAAACGACTTGTCGGATTCCAAAGCATGTCTGCACCGTTCTCGCCTCCTAAAAAAGAGTTCTCGCCAAAAGCCATGTACAAACGTGCACCCGACTCTAAATCAACTGCATAGCCCGGAAACCAACCCATACCCATGCCAGTGCCATCAGGAATCCCATCTTTATTCACACTTAGACTCTTGCGCATAGCACCAGCTGCTGCTCCACCGACATTCAATGCTGTATTTCTTCCTAACTCTACAACCGGACAACGTGTCCATTTCGATTTATCACTTGTTAATACAATATTCACACTCGGTAAGAAACTAATCGAAGCATTCGTCTTACTCGATCCGTTGAAGGTCCCATAATAAGCCAATGGCATATAATCCGCCTGATATCCCACCAAGCGGTGAGGGGCAACTATCCCCTCCAAGATGCCTTCATATTTCTGATCCGGATCTGCACCAAGCTCATCGCGGTATTTACACGGATCTAAATACGTTGCACCGTCCGGCTGACATTCATAGGCCGCATCATTTACGTCATCAACAGGCGTATAATCCCCTGAACGTACCCAATTTGTCGGAAAATACGCATCGTTATCTTGTACACCTCCTAACCAACGCTTCGATGAATCTGCAAATTCAATTGAAGAACTTATCATATCCGTAGTCTTCACCGCTATATTTCCACTCCCGTCTGGAAAATAATACTTCTCCTGATGTATCTGTACCGATATACCCCATTCAGGAATGATTTGTTCGTTGTCAACTTCAATGGTCTGTTCGCTTGTTACGGAGTCCAATACCGAACCCCCCTTTGAATCATAACGGTAAATTACCCAACTGGCCGTATCCGCACTGTTACCTGTCGCAGGAGCTGTATAATCTCGAAACTTACACTCAAAATAACCCCCAGCTAAATTCAATGGATCAACCACTTTGATATTTATCGGCCCCCTGCCATAATCATACGTCGGGTTTTCCATGTAACCTTCCTCCAAAATGGTATTCAAAGACGATGTGGTAAGCTCCAGGTCACGATTCCCATTCCCGTATCCATCCAACCGCGTGATCTGAGGGGATGAACCGTATTCAATCAATTGCAAGGTGCCTCCTGCCTCCGGAACAGGGCTGTGAGGAATGGCTTCTATTACTTTAACTTCTCCAACAGCCGCTTTTCTACTTGCGATATACCGTTTCTTTTGTCCATATATAGATTCAGGGTCGGTTGGATTATACATTTCATAGTTGTTATGAGCATATGCGATGGCAATGAAATAATATTTTTTAAAATTCACCAATCGCCTTGCGCCTTGCGCAAAGGCATCTTCAGTAATTCGAAAACTGTGGCGAATTCCTTTATTTTCTCCATTAACGCGCTGTACTGGAATGCTTGCGTTGAGTTCATCACTGAATTCAAAATTGATAATTTTTGAAATCCCATCTTTAATATCACATTGAGCGACCAATCTTGCCTTATTAGCATCTAACAAATCTGAAAGTGAGGACTTATTATCTTTTAATTGAAAAATTTGGTAGCCTTGAAATCGATAGAACTTATCTGCTTGAGGATTGCTCGAAACGATAAAAGGATCGAACTCGGCGTATGCTTCGTTGTAATTATTGGAATTAGGGGCATTGGATAAATACAAAATTAATTCATTGTCTAATTCTTGTATACTGAGATCAGGAGCATGAGGGCCTTCCAACACTTTGAAACAATTTTCAAAAAGAGCTTGTGCTTTGTCATCTGCTCTTCTGAGCGTCTCCACTGACTCAAAGGGATCTCCCCCGGAGGACCGTGCCCAAACCACACCTACGGTAATATTATTGACAGCGCCTGGTTTTAGAATGAAGGGCCCTGCCGATTGAACAAATCTGCGGTCGTTTGGAGTATTGTTAGCCGTTTGTTCCGTCCAATTGGGCTGTGGAACACCGCCTGTGCCCCAACCCAAAGGGTCTGTGGTTCCGGGAAACATAAAATCACATGGCATTAGTGGATTTGCATCTGGATCGGAAATGTGTCCACTTCCTCCGTATACAAACTTCGTCCCATCCTTCCAAAATCCACGTAAATAATTGTAATAATCTGCAGCAAAAATAGGATCGGTTTGATTGGGATTTGCTCCGTTGGTAGTATTGGAGTAATACAAAAACCTGCGCATTCCAAAGCGTTCGTTATCTATTATTCCATCTCCATAGCCAATGCCATTTAGGGCTTCATCTGTACCAATCCCGTAGGCATTATCAATGCCGTCGTCATCTTGATAAGGGCCCTCAAAAAAATCTACTCCAACGGCAGGAGGAGAATAACCATAACCTTTCCACCCTGAGTTATTTCCATCGTAGTTATCTCCGTTGTAATAATAACCAAGGCCGCGCATGACATCACACCCCACATAATCATCGAATGGATCACCAAGCGCGCCATCGGTGAAAAACCCAAAGTATGTATTGTACAATGTTTGGGTACCTCGATTGATTAATTCATAATTATAAAAGGTCATATTGTTGATTTCGTCGTTCGAGGCAAAAGCAAATGCTTGGGCGCGAATTTCCATCCCAATGGGGTCTGCGCCAGTTTCTGTATGGATATTCCCCTTATCGTTCATGACCCACCAAAAATTCATGTCTCCATAAAGAGAAACTCTCCGCTCTGTATTACATTCCTTGTCTTTCTTTATGTCGTACCAAGGAAAGTCGCCATCTTGCCAATTGTAACTCCCGTCACCATTATAATCGTAAAATGGGGCCAAGTAATAATCTTGACCGATTGACACATCGCCGTGCGCTGGCCATTCTTTAACAATCTCCGGCACTTTGTAATTTGGAAATAACTCCGCTTGTGTTTGAGTACCATTCAGTTGATCGTATTCTCCTGCCTCGAACCAAGCATTGAATTCTCGAATCATATCTTGAGTAGTGACAAAATGTTTATCGTATTTACTGCACACATCATAATTAGTTTCTGCTGTTACCTTAGTCAGGGGACCCGTCCAGTAATCTTGTCCATTTCGATAACGTAAGGCGGCCAACTTTAATTGATTGTTTACATCTGTTCCGCCTAACCAGAGTGCGGCAGTAAATAAAGCCATAATCCCTGAGTTTTTGGGGACCTCATACATATTCAGGTTCTGGTTTGGGATTTGCCACAGATTCCCTGCTGTATGAACCATTGCACGGACATTATTCAATTCCAAGTACGTTGTGGCTGTGGGTGGTGCGCAATTCGCTCCTTTTGGATTGGGTTTTTTAATTTTATACGTCCCGTCATATTCCTGTGCAAAGGGCGCAGTGACAAAAAAAATAAATAAACTGAGGACGATGATTTTTCTCACGTGTTGAAATTACAAATTCTGTCACTAGTATGCAAGGATACAATTTGAGGGAGAGGCTTTTATTAAAATTAAACATAACCGTTGTTTATTTTTTTAAAGTTATTTTTGTCTTAAAATGAAAACGATGAAAAAAATATTTTTTGGGTTATTTGCCTTATTATCCATTCCGTTATGTGCTCAGGTACAAACACCGGCTTTAAGCCCAGCTGCCAAATTTGAACAGAAAGTAGGATTGACGGATATTGTCATTCAATATTCAAGACCAAGCAAAAGAGACAGGGTAGTATTTGGAGATGTTGTTGCCTTTGGAGAAATTTGGCGCCTAGGAGCAAATGAAAATACAAAAATAACTGTGTCTGATGCAATTATTTTTGGAAGCGATACGATTAAAGCAGGGACTTACGCTATTTATGCGAAGCCTGAAAAAGACAATTGGACACTTATTCTATACAGTGAAACTACAAATTGGGGAGTTCCAGAACCTTGGGATACAAAAAAAGTGGTTTATGAAACAAAACGGCCTGTTATTCAACTAAATGATGTAATTGAAACGCTAACAATTTCAATTGAACAAATTGAAAATAGTGGTGCAAACTTGATAATCATGTGGGACAAATCCAAAATTACTCTTCCGTTCACTGTTAACTCGAAGGATAAAGTGTTAGCAAGCATAAAGAAGACCATGGAAGGACCATCCGCGAACGATTACCACCGGTCGGCATCCTTTTATTACCAAGAGAAAATTGATGCTAAAAAAGCATTAGAATGGGCAACAAAAGCTTGTGAGATGCGTCCAGAAGCATATTGGATGTTACGAATGAAAGCTTTGTTACAAGCAGAAATTGGGGATTACAAAGGAGCCATTGTCACAGCAAAAAAATCTTTAGAATTGGCTGAAAAAGACGGTGATGCTGCTTACACAAAAATGAATAAGGATTCCATAGAAGAGTGGAGTAAAAAGAAATAGTACATGTGGGCGAAGTACAAGTATCATGTACTCATGCATGGCATTATCTTTCTATGGGGCTTTACAGGAATTCTTGGAAAGTTAATCCATTTAGAGGCGGTTTTTATTGTGTGGTATCGTGTATTGATTGCTTCTTTATTTTTGGCGGCTTTTTTATTGTACCGAAAAAAACCGTTCCAACTGGAAAAAAAACATCTTTGGAAAGTCACAATAGTTGGTCTTTTTGTAGTCGGGCATTGGTTAACCTTTTACTATGCGATACAACTTTCCACAGCATCTTTAGGAATACTGTGTTTATCCACAGCTACATTGCATGTCACTTGGCTCGAACCACTTGTAATGAAAAGAAGGTTCTCGTGGATGGAATTTGCAATGGGTGGTCTTGTGATTTACGGAATTTATTTTGTTTCTGACGATTTTACGCAGACGGAATTCACCGCACTGTATATCGGATTAATTTCTGCCTTCTGCGCTGCGAGTTTTTCCGTTTTAAATGCAAAACTTGCCAAGGACATTCCTGCTGCACAAATTACATTTTATGAACTGAGCATTGGATTGATCGTATTGACCTTATTTTTACTTTTTACTGGTCAATTTTCGTACAACCAATTGGCACTCAGCGGAAGTGATTTTTCATGGTTATTGTTTTTGGGAATAGTTTGTACTTCTTTCGCCTTTTTAGTTACGATTGAGATTGTAAAAAGACTGGGGGCATTCACTGTTTCATTGAGTATTAATTTAGAACCAATATACACGATCCTATTGGCTATAGTCATACTGAAAGAGCACGAACTACTCAATAAAAACTTTTACGTAGGGGCCTCTGTAATTATATTAGTGGTATTGGCGAATGGAATACTAAAATACCTTCAAGACAGAAAGATTGAATCCGTATGAAGAACTAATTGATGCAATCTTTTTGTTTTTCCAACATTTCTTCACCGGTCATATTTTCATAGGGTTTGCAGATGCGGCGTTTTTCTGATACTAAACTTTGTAGTTCTTTCAGAACAATATCCCTGTTACTAGGATTTTCAATCAGTATTTTATTTTTCTCATTTAATGTTCGGCTTATAGAGAGGCACTCACAAAATTGAGGGTCTTTGCTATTTTCTTCACACGAAAAAAAAAAGAAGCTCGCAGAAATTAAAATGAATACCTTACTTTTAAACATATGTAAAGGTACTTATTCTTAGCTGCTTCTGCTATTGGTTTCTTTAGATTTATTCTATACTTTTTGACAACCATATCGAGGTCATGTGTTTTGGTAAGGAGCAAATTATCCATGTATCCTTGCATAGCACTTAGCTTTCCGATAGAAACTCAAAAGGAACCTGTGGTGATACTCTTCAATTAAGACTTACCAACGCAAGACTTCCTGATATTTTTTCAAAGTTTATATTAATCAATTGGCAAACGCCTATTTATGGTTTAGTTTGACTACACGCCCTAATTCACATTAAAACAATGGTACATCAACTCCAAGAATTACTTGACCCTGGTAAGGCCTGCTCGGATTTCATAAGAAAAATATCACCACAAAAAGGTAGCGAAGAAATTTACCAATGAGTATATAAGCAAATGAAACAAGCCAATTAACTCTAAAAAATCCAAGTGCCACGGCAATAACATCTCCCACAAATGGCAACCAGGACAAGAGGGCTAACAAACTCCCGTATCGTTTAATTTTTTCTTCCCATCGCGAAATTTGTTCTTGCTTAACTCCAATTTTTTTTAACCAATTTGGATTTCCTGCCATTCCAATTAAGTAATTCAACCAACCCCCTAACGTGTTTCCTATTGTGGCAATAATTAAACAAGTGGTAAGATCGTAACCGTATGCCAACATGGAACCTAAAAATAATTCCGATGTGATGGGTAATATGGTTGCCGCAAGAAAGCACGTAATGAATAACCCTAAATAACCGATTTCAAATTCAAGCATAAAAAAACCCCGCTAGTGAGCGGGGTTGAAATTAAAAACTAATATTTATTTTTTTATCAATTTCATTGCTTTTGTTGCACCTTGAAAAGTAACATTTACAAAATAAACACCTGAAGTTAAATTGTCTGTGTTAAGGTTGATTGTATTCTCGCCAACAAATAAGGAAGCGTTAGCAACACTAACTCCTTTTCCTGACATGTCTGTGACTGTTACAACAGCCTCTCCTGGAATTTTTGAATCAATCGTTAACACAGTTGAACCATCCGTTGGATTTGGCAGCAACATGTACGAAGCTTGCATTTCGTTTTCTAAGATAGAAACCGTTGGATCAAAATTCATGCGCACCACAGGCGTTGACGTTGTATAATACCAAGTATCGTCTGCTAAATCCTTAAAGAAACATGTTTGTGGTTGTGAGGAACCGGCATTGGAAACTTTCAA
>Ga0194127_10007887_pt1 | contig 11578 bp, 10 predicted proteins | sample TA2KigC100mmetaG_FD_148624 | JGI IMG/M metagenome (GOLD analysis project Ga0194127, IMG submission 148624) | Freshwater microbial communities from Lake Tanganyika, Tanzania - TA2015036 Kigoma Deep Cast 100m | ecosystem: Environmental > Aquatic > Freshwater > Lake | place: Tanzania: Lake...
TGGGACCGACTCGGTCACCACCGTTCCGCCGAAGTTCTTGCCGAGCAGGGCCGTGGCCAGGTTGGTCACGTCGCAGCAGAAGTCCACCACCGCCTCGGGCAGGCTCACCCTTACCGGGGCATGCCGGGTGCAGAGCACCTGTGCGACCAGGCTCAATCGGGCGAGCTCCGGATACCCCATCGGCACGTCGGCAGCCATCCGGTGCAGGTCGGCCACCACGCCCTCGGCCACCATCGGCCCGACATCGAACAACTCGATCATCAGAATGGCGAAGATTGCCTCCTCGGCGCCGGCATCGGGCCGGGGACGGGGTTCCGGCCCCGAGAGGTCGAGCGCCCCTTCCAGCGCTTTGAGCACGAATGCCTGGACGTCCAGGTGATGGGTGGCGTCTGCGAAGGCCGCTGCGGCCATCGAATAGAACACCTTGCGGGGAGTGTCGGCACCCACCGCACCGGGCCCGGCAGCCAGGTGCCGCCCGCGGGGACCGCACGAGTACTGCACGAGCTGCGGTACCAGGCCGACCCGGAAGCCGACCTGCTGCACGAACGACTGGTTGGCCCCGGACCTGCAGGAGCTGCAGCAGCGCGGCCGGCGAGCGGGGAGTGGTCCGCCACTGGCTCCAGCACGGTCCCCGGTACGGGCACACCGGCTCCTCGCTCAGGCAGGACCAGACGGAGCAGGACGACCAGAAGTCCTTCGGGAAGTTGAACCTGTTCGGGCGGGGGCTCTGCGCAATCGAGAGCGCATCCCAGCGACACTTGCCGCACGAGTCGCCGCACTGTTCCTTGCCCGAGATCCCCTTCTTCGTCCACAGGCAATCCTCCCGGTTCATCGATTCCCCGGTTCCCTTGTCGATCGTCGTTCCCTTCGTCATCTCGTTCATGGCCCCACCTCCGATTTCATCTGGCAGCTCCCTGCTGCCGCCCTCCACAACAGCAGGAAGCGTGCCAACCCGCGGACCTTGCTGGAAGATTGTAATGATTTCAGTTTGTTACGGTGCCGTATTGCCTGGGAAAGGCGTCACGCGGCCCACCGGAGGGGGCGCCGACGAGGCTGGACTGTGGGGAAATCCGACAGGCCAGCAGGGCCGTCCCGTCGGAGCAGCTGTACAACGCATTGGAATTCCAGGGATTCTCGGTGTCGGGATTTCCGACAGGACTTGCGTCGGAGATTCCGACAGCCGCAGATTCGGGCAAGCAGGGAGAGGGCGCCGGAGCGAAGAGCTACGGAGACAAGAGCTACGGAGAGAAGAGCTACGGAGAGAAGAGCTGCGGAGAGAAGAGCTGCGGAGAGAAGAGCTACGGAGAGAAGAGCTACGGAGAGAAGAGCTACGGAGCCTTGAGCCGGTACTCGAGGTCGGACAGGCAGTATCGGCACAGTGCGGTCGGCCGGGCATCGAGCTCGTCCACGGAAGCGACGGGAGTCATGGTGCAATCCCGGTTGTCGCAGTGGGCGAGGTCGAACAGGTGCCCCACTTCGTGGATCGCCAGCTTTGCGGCCCGCTCCTCCACGAGGTCCTGGCCGACGCGGGCCAGCGAGATTACGGCACAGCTTCCGCCCATTTCGGCCTCCCCCATGACGTACTGCATGATGGGGACGGTGATGTCTGCGCGGACCACGGCGAGGGCAAGCATGCGTTCCTCGTGGAGCAGCCCCTTGAGGAGGCGGAGAACTTCCTCGGCAAAGAGCTGGCTGCCGCGCCAGGCCGGGCCTGACGGGGGGAGCAGGAGGGGCGCCATGCGAGTGGATACCGACAGGCCCCAGGTTCTCTCGATCGCACCGGAGATCGCGGCCAGGACGGCCGGCTCGACTGCTGCCGCGGCCACGAGGGTGAGTCTCCTGCCGGCGGTGGGGAGCATCGGGGGCTACGCCTTTGCGAGGTCGTACTTCTTGATCTTCGCGTACAGTGTGGACCGATCGATGCCGAGCAGCTCGGCCGCCCGGCTGATGTTCCAGTCCTCGCGGGCGAGGGTGGCAGCGATGTGCGCCTTCTCGATTGCCTCCAGGGTCGTTCCCTGCGAGGCGCCATCCTGCGGTTTCTCGACTTGCACCGGGAGATCTTCGGGGATGATGCGGCTGCCCTTGGCCACGACGACGGCCCGCTCGATGGCATTCTTGAGCTCCCGTACGTTTCCCGGCCAGTCGTAGGTGGCAAGGATGCGGGCCGTTTCCGGGGAGATGGCCGCGACCCCCTTCTTCATGTCCGCGGAGAACTCGCGCAGGAACTTGTCTGCGAGCACCGGGATGTCATCCCGCCGGTCCCGCAAGGGGGGCACGTTGATCCGCACGACATTGAGCCGGTAGTATAGGTCGGAGCGGAAGTTTCCGTCTGCGATGGCCTTCTCGAGCGGCCGGTTGGTGGCAGCGACGATGCGGATGTCCACGTCGACCGGCTGGTTTCCCCCCAGGCGGAAGAAGCGGCGCTCTTCGAGCACGCGCAACAGATCGATCTGTATCTTTGGGGCAGCGTCCCCGATCTCGTCGAGGAAGAGGGTGCCTCCGTTGGCGAGTTCCATGACCCCTTTCTTCAAGGCGATGGCGCCGGTGAAGGCCCCTTTCTCGTGGCCGAACAGCTCGGATTCGGCGAGCGATTCGGGCAGCGCCCCGAAGTTGACCGCGATGAAAAAGTTGACCGCGATGAACGGGCCGCTCGCCCGGCGGCTGCGACGGTGGACTTCCCGCGCCACCATCTCCTTGCCCGTCCCCGATTCTCCGCTGATGAGCACGGTGGAATCGGTCGGAGCGACCGCGTCGATGAGGTCGAACACCTCGAGCATGGAGCGGGAGCGTCCGAGCAGCTCGAAGGGCAGGGAGAGGCGCTCGAGCTGCTGCTTGACGTTCCGGTGCTCTTCGACGAGGCGGCGTTTCTCTTCGGCCTGCTCGATCCGGTTCCAGAGCTGCCTCGGGTCGAACGGCTTCTGGAGGTAGTCCGAAGCCCCTTTCTTCATTGCATCGACAGCGGAATCGATGCTGCCGTGCGCGGTCATCATCACGATGGGGACATCCGGGTCCTCGGCCCGCACGTTCTCCAGCAGGCCGATGCCGTCCATGACCGGCATCACGATGTCCACCAGGAGGAGATCGAACGTGGAGGTCTGGAGCTTGGCCAGCGCCTCTTCGCCGTTGCACGCCGTGTCCGTCCGGTAGCCGTCCTTCTTCAGCCAGTCCGCCAGGCAGAGCCGGAGCAGGTCATCGTCATCCACCACCAGTACCCGGCTCTTCTTCCGCATATCTCCCCCCCTTCCGGTGCCGCGGCCAGCATAGGTTTGGGCACGGTGCGTTGTCAAGCAGGGGGGAGCGGCTCCTCGCCGACGGCGATCAACTGCCCCACCGCTCTGGCCTGTTCGAGGAGCTCCTTGTCCTGGCGGATCTCCCCCGGCTCCTGTGCGGTGGCATGGAGGACGTCGACCAGGTCCGCACCGACGTAGGCGCAGAAGTCGATGAAGGTGCCACGGGCGTTGACCACGCCGGAGCAGAGCGGGTCATCGTCGCCGTACGTGGCGCACAGCACGACGGCCTTTCCGGCCAGGGGGCTGGCATCTCCGACCTCGTGGTGCGGGGCCATGAGTGCGTAGCACCGGTCCATGAACAGCTTGAGCTGGGCCGAGACCGTGAACCAGTAGATCGGCGTGGCATACACGATCGAGTCGGCCTCGACGATCTTCGGGTAGAGGGCGATCATGTCGTCCTGGAACGTGCAGTACTCGACCTTCTGCTTCTGGCACGAGTCACAAGCCTTGCATGGGCCGATCTTCAGCGATGCCAGGTTGATCTCCTCGATCTTCGCCCCCTTCTTCCGGGCGCCGGCCGCGACCTCGTCCGCCAGGAAGGAGCTGTTGCTGTCTTTGCGGGGGCTGCTCTTGACCACCAGGATCTTCTGGGCCATGGTTTCCTCCAATCGCTCATGCGGCAGCACCGTCGCTGCGAGGAAGGAGTGTAGCAGAAAAGCGTGGCTTCCGGGCAGGCAAATCGCGTTCCCAGTGACACTTTCACTCGGCTACCACAGGCAAATCGCGCTCCCTTGAAGTGTCCTTCCCGTGCGGCTACACTCGGACTTCGGCGGAGTGGGGGGAGCGACTCGACGGGGCGAGCCCGTCGGTGGAACGAAACGGAGGATGATGACCATGTCCTGGAGAACGGGACCGGCCCATTCGGGCAGCTTCATTGTGTTCGGGGGATGCGTGGCCTGCCTGCTCGGCTGCTCCTCGGGTGGTGGGGGCGCTGATGTCGTGCAGGACGGGGCGACGATGTCGGACGTGAAGGCAGAGGACGTCCTCCGTGACGCAGAAAGGACCGACCTTCCCAGAGAGACCGGCGTGGGTGACGCAGCATCGGAAGTCGCTCCGTCCATCCCCTGGTGCGGCGAGGTGAAGGTCCCGGAAGGCCCCGGAGGAGCGGGCCTTGACGACCCGGGCCTGCGTCTCCGGGCGCAAGGTTGGATCCGCGGCGACCTGCACATGCACACCACGCACAGTGACGGAGAGGACACGCTGGCCACGTTGCTGGGGCTGGTCGGCTACCTGCAGGATCCCACGTTCGTCGCATACCACCCGGAGTACGAGGGCAACGGGATCGACTTCCTGGCCATCACGGATCACCGGACGCTGGAGGCGCCGCTGGACCCGGACTGGCACAGCGACACGCTTCTGCTGATCGCGGGCGAGGAGATCGGAGGTCCCGGGCACGCCAACGGGTGGGGGTTGACCGAGGTGGTGATGGTCGACCCGGAGGGGGACGGCACCGTGCTCGAGGACTGGCAGACCGTCCTGGGAAAGGTACATGGTCAGGGCGGTCTTCTTTCCATGAATCACCCGTTCAGCATCGGCATCGAGTTCCCGTGGGACCTGCGTGAGCACGATGCGGTGGAGATCTGGAACACGGCGTGGACCCTGATGGCCGCGACGTATTCGCAGACGGATCTGGATGGCTGGGAGGCAGCGCACGGGACGGCGTCCCCGCCGTTCCGCAGAGCGGCTGCGCTGGAAGGGATCGGCGGGAACATGCAGGCTTTGAAGATGGTGGAGGCGCAACTGAGCCTGGGCATGCACCCGGCCGTGGTGGGGGGAAGCGACCGGCACGCACTCTTCGTGCCGGGGTTCCCGACGACATGGGTCAAGGTGAAGGACAAGAGCCTCGTCGGATTCGCCAACGGGGTCCGGGACAGGAAGACCTTCGTGAGCCGGACTCCGGTATCGGCCACCGTGGAGCTGAGCCACCGTGGAGCTGAGCATCCTGCGTCCGTTCGAGGACGAGGACGGAGACGACTGCATGGAGCTCAGGGAGATGGGGGACCGGGTGGGGGTTCCCATCTACGGGGAGCCGCTGACCGTCCGGATTCGCGTGGGGCGGGCGCAGGGAGGTCAGGTGCGGCTCATCCGGGGACACGCTGTCGACTCGGACGAAGCTCTGGCGGATTCACCGCTGGGCGAGGTGGTGTTCGAGGCGGCCATCGACGGTCCGGACGTGACGGTGGAGACTCCGCTCACGGTGGAAGTGGGGGACTGGATCTATCCTATGGTGCTCGAGCCACTGGTTGCCGAGGGATTGCCGAAGGACAAGGCCAAGCTCCTGCCGAAGATCGCCAAGGCAGCGCTCCAGACCGGGGCCGAGGACTACGATGCGTTGATCGAGGTCTTCTGGGACTTCATGGACTTCGACACCGTGCTGGCGCCCCAGGATTGCGATCCGGCCAAGTGGGACCCGTACAAGCTGCAGTGCATGCCGCCGGATGCGACGGGGATCGCATCGTACCATGTCCCTGACTGGGTGAGCCGCGGGCTCAACGTGCTCATCGAAGACGGCGAGCCCACCGACTGGTGCGTCGGGGCCGTGGGTTCTGCAACGGTGTTCGAGAAGGCGGAGCTGTAGAGGGCAAGGGGTCAGGACTTAACACTTAACACTTGGTGCTTCGTGAGGTTGCTCTGTGGCGCCGGTTGAGCCCCAGGACGAACGAGCTGAGCAGCTTCTGCATGCTGCGGGACATGTTGCCCCTGACTCGTATTTCGCCCTTTTCGCCTACTGCGGCCGGCCCCCGTCGGCCAGTCGGGCTTGCCGCAGCCGCGGCTGTTTGACAGGCCGTCGTGATGAGCGTACTCTCGCCGACCTCAAGGGCTTGCAGTGAGGGGGATATGAGAACCCTATGGCAGTGGATGGCATTGGGGGTCGTCGCGATCGTGGCTGCGGGTTGCGTCACCCACAGCACCGTTGCGGAAGCCTGAGGAAGGGAAGGACCTGGTCTGGCCCACGGGGGATGTCCGGGCGGGTGAGGGGAATGTGCCTGTTGGAGACGGTGCCTCGGAGCTGCAGGGCGAAACCGCCTCGAAAGACCTGGATGCCTCGCTACCGGACGGCGTGGCTCCGGATGTCCCTGCGACCGAGGTCGACGGAGGGGTGGACGTCCCGGACACGGCCGATGTCCAGGCCCCGGATGGGGAGCTGCCGGGCATCGACGGGGGATCTGACGCTGACGGCGGGGGCGGAGCGGATGCCGACGGCGGGTGCACCCCAGATTGCCAGGGGAAGAGCTGCGGGGACGACGGCTGCGGGGGGAGCTGCGGCAGTTGCCAGGACGGGTGCTCGTGTGTGCAGGGGAGCTGCGCCTGCTTCCCGACCTGCGGTGACGGCGAGTGCAACGGGACGGAGACGTGCGACTCGTGTGCGCTGGACTGCGGGTGTGATGTGCCGGCGGAAATATGCGAAAAGGGGACGTGCATCTCGTGTGGTACGTTCTGTGGGAACTACGGCAAGAGCTGCGGCACCTTTGCCACCTGTGAATGCGGGGGGTGCGGGTGCGGGCAGGTCTGTTCGTCCGGCAAGTGCCAGTACAATGCCTGCGACGGCAAGGAGTGCGGGGACGACGGCTGCGGAGGAAGCTGCGGTTCCTGCAAGGCGGGGCTGAAGTGCTACGGCGGGGCCTGCAAGGAATGCGACGACGGCAACGCCCCCCCGTGGACTGGGACGGGTGCAACAGCGGCAAGATCGTCGAGTTCCGGGTGAACAAGTCGACCGGAGGCTCGCAACGCCGGGCCTCGGTTGCTGTCGTGGGGAATGGCCAGTTCGTCATCGCCTGGGAGAGCGACGGCTCCGGGTGCGACCAGTTCGACATCGTGGCACAGGCCTTCAATGCCGGAGGATCGACATCCGGGTCCGAATACAAGATCAACGGCAAGACCACCCTCACGCAGAAGCTCCCGTGGCTGACCGAGCTCCAGAAGGAGCAGTTCGTTGCCGTCTGGGAGAGCGAGCTCCAGGGGGGGGCGGATTCCTTCGACATCGCGGCCCGGCTGATGAGCTTCCCGGGGACGCCGGTCGCAGCCGAGTTCAAGGTGAACCACCACACTGCGGACTACCAGGGCAACCCTCGGGCAGCGGTCTTCGGCGATGGAGGCGGGTTCGTCGTGGTGTGGGACAGCGACAACCAGGATGGCTCTGTGGCGGGGGTCTATGCACGGCGGTACAGTGCCACCGGAACGGCCCAGGAGAACATGGAGTTTCAGGCCAACACCTATACCACGGGATGGCAGGGACGGCCCGCCGCCGCCACCTGCCTGGACGGGAGCACGCAGATCTTCTGGGAGAGCGACGGGCAGGATGGCGGGACGTACGGTGTCTACGGCCAGGGGATTCTGGGTTCCGGAGCGTTTTTCCAGACCGAGTACAAAGTCAACACGACGGGCGCAGGCGACCAGTCCGGTCCTGCCGCGGCCGGTCTGGACACGTGCGGCGTCCTGGTGGCCTGGGCGAGCGTCAGCCCGGGCGAGGCGACCTCGGCCATTGCCTCGCAGCTCCTCACTGCTGCGGGAGTCAAGGATGGCTCTGAGGTCCTGGTCAGTCCGTACGCGACGGCTGCAGCGGGCGGCGTTGCTGCCGTCTATCAGCCGAAAGGCGGGTTCGTCGTGGCCTTCCACCGCTGTGCGAAAACGGCGCCGGACGGCACGGGGTGCGACGTGTACTTTCAACGCCTCGACGCGGCCGGGAAGATCGTCGGGCCCGAGGTCCAGGTGAACCTGCACACGACGTCCCACCAGCGATGGCCCGCAGTGGCGGCCTTCCAGAACGGCTCGTTCGTCGTGGTCTGGGAGAGCGTGGAGCAGGACGGAAACGAGGAAGGGGTGTACGCACAGCGGTTCACCAAGGACGGTACCCGAATCTACCATTGATCTGTCCGGACCCGGTCTTGGCGCCCGCCCCTCAGGGGGTGAGCAGACTTCCTTTATTTCCATCCGAGTTGGGGTAGAATGCCGACGCAGAGATCTGGAGTCCTCTGCCGGAGCGGAATGAGCGGTCACGAGACAAGATACTGTCCTGAGTGCCTTGCTGCCTTTGACCAGGGGGAGGTGCGCTGTCCGGTCCACGGGCTGGAACTGGTCGATCTCCCGGGTGACGAGTCTCTGGTCGGAAGGGTGCTGGACGGGAAGTACGAGATCGTCGAGAAGATCGGCCAGGGGGGAATGGGAACGGTCTATCGGGCCCGGCAGAAGCTGATCGGCCGGGAGGTAGCGCTCAAGGCCCTGAGGTCCGAGATCACGCGGGACCCGGCAGCGGCCAGGCGGTTCCTGGTCGAGGTACGGGCGGTTTCGCAGCTTCGCTGCCGCAACAGCGTCATCCTGTTCGACTCTTGAGAGAAGGTGCTGTACTACACGATGGAGTTCCTGGCGGGAGAGCCGCTGTCCAGGGTGATACGGAGGGGACCTCTGGAGCCGGCGCGGGCGGTCCGCATCGCACGGGACATCTGCAGCTCGCTCCAGGAGGCGCATGGCAAGGGGATCGTCCACCGGGATCTGAAGCCGGACAACATCATCCTCGTGCAGGAGGATGGCGAGGAGGTGGCCAAGGTCCTGGACTTCGGCATCGCCAAGATGGTGGCCGGGGAAGAGGACCGCCCCCTGACGCGCACGGGAGTCGTGTGCGGGACGCCGGCCTACATGAGCCCGGAGCAGGGTTCGGGCAAGCCGGTCGGTCCGGCCAGCGACTTGTACTCGCTGGGCGTGCTCCTGTTCGAGATGCTGACCGGGAAGCCTCCATTCGAAGCGGCCACGCCGGTCATGGTTGTGATGAAGCACATCTCCGAGCCGCCCCCGCCCATCGCCGAAGCGGCGCCGGTGCCGCTGCCGGTTCCGTTGCGGCGGCTGGTGACGGGGTTGCTGGCCAAGGAGGTGCGCGACCGGCCCGGCTCCGCACGCGAGGTAGGGGAGGAGCTCGACCGGGTCCGCACGGCCACCGACAATCCCACCGCGGTCTGGGACGAGCCGGCCCCTGCCGTCGCTGCCACCGTCGAACTGCCGGCCTCGGAGATCCCGACAGAGCCGATGCGCGACCGCGTTGCCCGCGGGCGTGAGGGGACCGCCGATGCGGAGTCGATCATGGGCCGAGCGGGTCGTTCCCTGCTTCTCAGGGCCGGCATCGCTGCCGGGTTCGTCGCCCTGGCGGGGGGGGCCATCTACCAGTTCTCCCCGTGGAGCGGAGCTCCGCCTGTAGCCGAGAAGCCGTCTGCGCTCGGGGCCACAGGGCAGGGAACGGAAGTTGCCTCCGCCCCGGCGGACACGACCTCCGGAGATGCGGGAGGGGCCGTGCGGCAGGTGGAGGACGTGCCGAAGCTCCTGCCGTCCAAAGGACTCGACGCCGCTTCGCCCGGATTCGCAGAAGTAGTCACGGGAGAGACGCCGCCGAGTCTGCAGCCGAACGTTGTTCCGGGCGCTTCCCACGTAGTTGCCAGGGAGGTTGCCCCCCCACCGGGAGCCAGGGCCGAGGCAGCCGAAGCGACCGTGGACGTCATCGCACAGGACATCCGGTTCCTCCTCGTGGATTCCACCGGCCAGGGGGTTCCGGACGTGTCCGTGGAGTCCGCTCGTGAGGTCCGGACTGGCGATGTTTCGACGGAAGCGGTCCGGGCCGCAAGGACATCCGGAGCGGACGCCGGCGCTGTGAAGAAAGGCCACTCCAAGGCTGCAGCTCATGAGGGCGGGGCCCGGCTTCCGGAGGACCCCGCGGGCGGGCAGGACGGAAGGACGAACGCCGAGCGGGCTGGAGAGGTGGAGGCGCTGCTCGGCAAAGCCGCCGCCGCAATGGACGAGAAGAGATGGAAGGTGGCGTACGAGTATCTCAAGAAGGCCCGCAGCTTGTCGGACGATCCGGCATCGGTGGAGCGGACGATCCAGCAATGCCGGGAGAGGAAAGCGAAAGAGGACCCATTCGACGAAGGGGACCTGTTCTGATGGGGCGATGACATGGGATGGATTGGATCCGCATCCGCCGGGGTGCTGCTGGCCGTCGCACTGGCTTTGCTGCCGGCGATGTCTCCGGCGCAGGACAAGCCGGACCTGGAGCAGTCGCTGAAGCTCGGACGCCAGCACTTCAAGGCCGGGGAGATCGAGCAGGCGGCAGCAGTCTGGAGGGAGGCGTTCTTCCTTGCGGAGGGGGATCTGGAGCTCCGCCTGGCCATGAACCTGGGGATCGCCTACCACAAGCCCCCACAAGCTCGACCGCCACAAGGAGGCCTACTACTTCCTTTCCTTCTTCGACGTGCGTTCGCCGCGCGCGGACCCGGCCAGGACGGCGAAGGTAGCGGGCGTTCTGAAGGACCTGACCTCGCTCCTGTCCGAAGGGCACGAGCGTGTCGGGCTGGTCACCACCCCGTCGGATGCCACGGTGTACGTGGATGTCGTATCGCCGGGGACGAAGTACAAGGCGCCGCTCCTGTGGTATTTCGAGCCCGGGAAGCACAGGTTCATCGTGCTCAGGTCCGGATTCCGGACTGAGGAGCGGTCATTCGTCGTGGCTCTGGGCGAGACGGTGACCTTGGAGGTTCCCCTGCAGCCCGACCTGCCTGCCCCGGGGCCGTTGCCGCCGGACGGTCAGGGAGGGGAACCGCCCCCCCCTCTGCCGGTCGGTCCTCCCGACGGCGGAGCATCGGGGAGCCCGGACGAACCCGCCGGGATCGGTGCCGAGCCGGGGAAGGGCTCTTCCCGAACCTGGGCCTGGGTCACGCTCGGGTTGGGCGTCGCATTGCTCGGGACGGGCGGGGTGCTCGAGTACGTGGCCCTGGACCGGGCGGGCGGGATCGACCGGTCGGCCCAGGCGAAGATAGACAGTGGCGAGCTGACGTACGAAGCGGGAATGCTGTGGCGGGACGGACAGTACGACGACCGGGTCGAACCCCCGAACGTCGCGGCCATTGCCTGCATGGCGACGGGCGGTGCGTCGCTGGTGGCCGGAGCCATCTGGCTCGTGGTCACTCGCGGAGAGGAGTCCCCGGAATCGACCATCCTCCCGGTGGTGAGTCCGGACGGGGCTTCGGGCATGATGTTTCGGATGTCGTTCTAGTCGGGCACCTGCCCGGGAGGTGAGAGCATGCGTTGGATATGGCACTGGCTGCGACTGTGGGGTTCGTGCTCGTTTCGGGCCTGGTCTGCGGGTGCGATGACGGCAAGACCCTCGTGCCACCCGGGTTCGAGCTGCCGGACGTGCAGGTCGGGGATGGCGTCGGCGGTCCGGATGCGCTGTCGGACGGACGGATCCCGGACGGGCCGGACATGGCGACGGACGGGACGATTCCGGCGGACGGGACCGTGCTCCCCCC
>Ga0194127_10007897_pt1 | contig 11566 bp, 6 predicted proteins | sample TA2KigC100mmetaG_FD_148624 | JGI IMG/M metagenome (GOLD analysis project Ga0194127, IMG submission 148624) | Freshwater microbial communities from Lake Tanganyika, Tanzania - TA2015036 Kigoma Deep Cast 100m | ecosystem: Environmental > Aquatic > Freshwater > Lake | place: Tanzania: Lake...
CCCCCAGGCCATCGACGCGGCGCTCGACCGGGCCGCGCCCCCCGACGAGATGGCCCGACGGCGATCGTTCGGCACGCCGTCCTTCCGCGCGCTGCTCGCGGCCGCGCTCGACGAGGCCCGGGCCGCGGGCATCGGGGTGGACCTGAACCTCGGCTCCGGGTGGCCGACCGGCGGGCCTTCCGTCGCGGCCGAGCGGTCCATGCGCACGCTGGTGTGGACCGAGCGCCGCGTCCGGGGCCCCGGGCCCGCGACGGTCGTCCTGGCGCAGCCGGACAAGCCCGCGTGGTACGACGTGGCCGCGATCCTCGGCGGCGGGGCGGACGGGGGCACGAGGTTCCGCCCCGACCTCGCGCGGCTCGTCGCCGTGGTGGCCGCGCCGGTGACCGGGGGGGAGCGCACGACCGACCTGCTCGACTTCTCGGACCGGGTCGAGCTGGACGGGACGCGCGTGCAGGTGCTGACCGACCGGGTCGCGGCCGACCGGTCGCTCGCGTGGGACGTGCCGGACGGGACCTGGCAGATCGTGGCGTTCTTCGACATGCCGACCGGCGAGGCGCCGATCTTCGAGTCGTCCCCGGACGGCCCGGGCGCGCTGCTCGACCCCTTCGACCGCGACGAGGTCAACCGCTTCCTCGACCGCGAGCTGGGGGACGCGACGGGCCTCGCGGCGTTTGCGGGCGCGCCGCTGCGCGCGGTGTTCGTGGACAGCCTGGAGCTGAAGAACGAGCGCTTCTTCGCGGCCGACTTCCTGGCCGAGTTCGAACGCCGGCGCGGGTACGACCCGGTGCCGCGCCTGCCCGCGGTGCTCGTCCCGGGCGCGGACAACAACGTGTTCGACGGCGGCGCGCTGCCCGTGGCCGCGGCGTTCTCGCTCGGCCCGGACGACGACCGGGTCCGGCGCGACTGGCGGCAGACCGCGTCCGAGCTGTTCGTGGAGCGGTTCGTCGCGACCGCGCGCGAGTGGCTCTCGGCCCGCGGCCTCGCGCTCCGCTTCCAGGCCCACGGCGCGAACCTCGACACGCTCGCCGCCTACGGCGCCGCGGACGTCCCGGAGACCGAGCAGCTCTACGCGGGCGGGGCGGACGCGTTCCTCAAGATGGCCTCGTCCGCGGCTCACCTGTACGGCCGCGACCTGACCGCGGCCGAGTCGCTCGTGTGGATGCAGCGGGACCACGCGCTGACGCCGACCGTGATGAAGGCCGCGGCGGACAAGCTGTTCGCGGCCGGGATCGACCACTTGATCTACCACGGCTTTCCGTACCGGCTCGGCGCGGACCGGGGGTACGGCGAGGCGGGCTGGCACCCGTTCTCGTCGCCGCACGGGGGGTCGTCCACGTACTCGGAGAACATCGGCGAGACGAGCCCGTTCTGGCGCGACATGGCCGCGTTCAACCGCTACGTCGCGCGCTGCCAGGTCGCACTTCGCGCGGGCGAACCCGAGGCGGACCTGCTCGTGCCGTACCCGTGGCACGGGTTCCCGGCCTCCTACGTCCGGCTGGAGGACCACGCGGAGCCGCTGTTCTGCGGCGCGTTCGACCCCGCGGACCCGTCCCCGGCTCGCGCGCTCCGCGACATGACGACCGCGTTCTTCGGGCCGCCCGCGCTCGGGCCGCGGGAGACATGGATCACGGCAGCGGACGCGCTGCTGCACGACCTCCACGCCCGCGGATGGTCCTGGGACTGGGCGGACCCCGGATCGATCGCGGAGGCGCGCGCCGCCTCGTGCGGGGTGCGCGTGCGGGGCCGGTGCTGGAGAGGCCTGCTCCTGCCCGAGGACACGCCGCTCGATCCGGCGATCGCCGCGCGGATCGACGCGCTGGCCGCGGCGGGCGCGCCGGTGGTGCGCCTCGCGCGGGGTGACGACGTGCCCGCGGCCCTGATCGCGGCCGGTGTGGCGCCCGGACTCGCGCCCGCGACGGCGACACCGGCGATCGCACACGTCCGGCGGCGGCTCGGCGGCGGCGCGCAGGTCCTGTTCGTGTCGAATCCCGGACGCGAGCCCATCGACACCTCGGTCGCGGTCGAGGGGGGCTGCGACGCGCCGGTCCGGCTGGACCCGTGGACGGGCGGCGCGACGCGCGAGTCGGCGACGGCCGCCGGCACGGTCCCGGTCGTCCTTCCCGCATACGGCAGCGCGATCGTCGCGTGCGGGCTCCCGGACGACCCCGCGATCGCGCCGGGGCCGCCCGCGCCGGGGCCGCCCGCGCCGGGGGCCACGACCGCGGTTCCGGTCGCGGCGTGGACCCTGTCCGTGACCGGGGACGACGTTCCCGGCGGGGCCGTGTCCCTGGTTCTCGACCGCCTCGCGGACTGGCGCACGGTCGCGTCGCTGAAGCACAGCGGGGGCCCGGGGCTCTACCGGGCGCGCGTGGACCTGCCGCCGATCCAGGTCGGGGGCAAGGTGACGCTCGACCTGGGCCGGATCGAGGGGACGGCCGACGTGACGTGGAACGGGAAGCCCGCGGGCCGCCTGATCGTGCCGCCGTTCGAGGCGGACGTGACGGCGGCGGCGGTGCCCGGCCGGAACGACGTCGAGGTCCGCGTCACGATCCCGGCGCGGAACCGCCTGGTGGGCGGGCAGTCGGGCCAGTTCGCTGGCAAGGGCGACGACGCGCTCGTGGCGGCGGGGCTGCTCGGGCCGGTCGAGGTGCGGGTCGCCGGGGAGGGCCTCGCGCCGCCGCCGGACCCGGTGCCGGTGCTCGGGCCGCTCGCCGTCAGGCCTGCCGCGTCCGTCCTGCCGGCGGGCGTCGGGTCGTGCGCGGTCCACGGCGAGGAACGCTGCGTGGCGGGCGCGCGCGAGCGCTGCGAGATTCACGACGCGGGCGGGGGGTTCGGCGCGCAGGCGGACCCGTTCGTGGAGCAGGTCTTCCGCTACGACCGGTACTACGACCTCTACCACCGGATGGAGGGGCAGCAGGCCGAGTTCCTCTACACCGAGCCCATGCCGCCCGGCACGCCGGAGGAGGTATGGGGGGATCCGCGGAAGTTCCAGCGATACGAGGGGTTCTGGGACTCGTCCGGGTGGACGGGGACCGCGCTCCAGGCCGCGGCCGCCCGGTACGCGTCCACGGGGACGGAGGCCGACTACGCCCGGATGCTGGATGCGGCCGAGGCGTTCGTCTTCCAGTACGAGGCCACGGGCGTGCCCGGGCTGATGATGCGGTGCCACTACGCCATGCTGGAGGAGGGCGCGCCGGACCCGGTCGGCCACCCGGGCAAGGCGCTCGTGAAGCACACCCCGCCCGAGGCGTGGGAGGACCACTTCCCGATCCGGCCCGAGTACCTGGCCCGCCTGCCCGGCTACTACCGCGACGGCGTGGACATCGACGGGAAGCGCTGGAAGGTCGAGGCGAAGTGGATGGGCCACGCGTCGCGGGACATGTACGTGCGGTCGCTGCCCGGGCTGCTGCTCGCGTTCGACCTGCTCGGCCCCGGCGCGCGCGAGGACGCCCTGCGCGAGACCGTGCGGCGCGTCGTGCCGTGCACGCTGAAGCGGCTGAAGCGGATGCGGATCCGGAACGCGCAGTCGAACCCGGACATCCGCGACGCGGTCGCAGCCTACCTCGGGTCCGACCGGCTCGCGCTGGAGCCGGGGGACATCGACCTGACCGGGCTCGACACGATCCACGCGTGGGTGATGGAGGAGCCGCACCCCGAGCGCATGGAGGCGTTCGACCCCGCCTGCCCCGACACACTGCCGATCGAGGTCGCGCCGGAGTACGACCTCGACGCGGGCGACCAGGCCGACTTCATGGGCCGGTTCGTGTCCGTGATGATGCGTCTGAACGGCCAGGGCGAGGTCCCGATCGCGTGGATCCAGGTGCCGTCCGTGCGGGGGTCCGACGCGCTGTACGTGCTCCAGTGGGCGCTGGCCGCGCACTACCTGACCGGCGACTCCCGGTTCCTGGACTTCGCGAGGACCTTCATGGCCGACGTGGCCTTCCGGCCCGTGGTCGACACCATGGGATCGTTCCAGCTTCCGCGCTGGTGCAAGTCCCACTACGGCCCGAGCCTGACCTACCCCACGCTCTGGAACCTCGCGAACCGCATCTCCGCCGAGGACTTCCCTGCCTTCCGCGCGCACCTCGCGCGCGCGACCGCCGAGGAGTTCCGCCACAAGGAGCTGGCGGACGCGAACGACTGCTACTTCGGGGTGTTGTACGCGACGATGGTGGACGAGGCGACCGACCCGGGGATGCCCGCGTACCGCGACGCCATGATCGCCATGGGGCGCGAGACCGCGCAGCACCCGTTCCCCGCGCCCGCCGGCGGAGCCGCGCCCCCCGGTGGAGCCGCGCCGGCCGGCGGTGCCGCGCCCCCCGGTGGAGCCGCGCCCCCCGGTGGAGCCGCGCCCGCCGGTGGTGCCGCGCCGGCCGGTGGTGCCGCACCCGCCGGTGGAGCCGCGCCCGCCGGTGGTGCCGCGCCGGCCGGCGGAGCCGCGCCGGCCGGTGGAACCGCGCCCCCGCGCGGCGCCCACGACCGCTTCGAGCCGCGCCGCAGCTACGACATCGACTGGATCGCCGCGCCGCCGCCCGGCTTCACCGCGAAGGTCGATCCCCTGTCCGCCGCGGACCGCGAGGTCTGCACCCGCCCGGTCGAGGTATTCGGCGTCACGATCAAGGGCGAGTTCGCGGACGAGAACCCCCGCGCGGCCGAGGGCCTGCCGATCCGCTTCCGCATCGGCGGCCCGTTCCAGTGGCAGGAGGACCCGTACCAGGTGGTCAAGTCGTACGGCGACCGCAACGGCCGCACCCAGTGGCCGTCCGCCGCGGACTTCGGCGCGGCCTACTGGACCGGGCGCATGCAGGGGACGATCACCCTGGGGGCTGGAACCGCTCTTGGCTGGCGGCGGCTAGGGGGGGCCTGCGGACCGTGACGCCGTCCCCTTCGGCGAGCGGCCTCGCGCCGCACTCCCGCAGGTACGCGTACACGCCGTCGTAGAATGCGGGGTCGCGGGTCGCGTCCTCGCCGCTCGCGTCCCCCGCCGGCACGAACACCACCATGCCCTTGCGCGCGCGGGTCAGGACCACGCGGTAGCCGTTCTTCGCGACCTCGATCAGGCCGTCCCGCTGCCAGTCCGACCCGGACAGCTTGTAGGCGGCCCACCCGCCCCTCTCGCGCCGCAGGTCAGCGTCCCAGCAGGCGATGCACCAGTCCAGCTCCAGTCCCTGGATCTGGTATTGGTTCTGCACGGTTTCGAGTGCGTTCGACGAGCGGATGTCCGTGCTCGGGGCGAGCATCCACGCCGCGATGTCCGGCTTGAGGTCCACGAACAGCCCCTCGGCCGCGATCCGCCTCGCCTGGCCGGACGCGATGATCCCGGCCCGCTCGCCCCCGAGCGCGCGGCCCCGGGCCCACGCGCGGGCGGACGCGAGCGAGCGCGTCAGCCACACCGAGCAGGAGTGCTCGTCGAGCCCGGCCGCGAGCACCCTCGCGCCCGGCGGGTCGTCGGCCAGGACCGCGGCGACCCAGGTCTCCACGGCCGTGTTCCGGTAGAAACGCATGGACTGGTGCAGGTGGCCGTGGACGAGCCGGCGGCGGCGCGGGTGGTCGGCCCATCTCGCGGCATCGGGCAGCTCCGCGAGGGCGAGTGTCTCGTCCCCGATGGAGAAGCTCCACCCGAGCCGGTCCGCGGCCTCCAGCCACGCGACGATGCCGCGCTCGCCGCGGTTGATGGCCTGGTTGTGCCCGCCGAGCGCCACCACGGCGGCGCCGGCCGCCGGGTACGACTTGCGCTGCGCCTCCAGGATCAGGTCGGCCTCGTGATCGCGCAGCTTCTCTCCGAGGACCACGCGTCCCTGCTCGTAGGTGCGCTGCGCCTCGTCGAACACGAGCACGCGGCCGTCCCTCTGGCCGTGCGCCTGCCCGCGGCGGCCCAGGAAGTTGTGCGCCTTCACGATCTTGTACGTCGCGGCCGAGGCGACGAACGGGGCGTCCGTGCGCCGGTACCCGGTCGGGGTCCAGGACTCGCCGCGCCTGCCCATGGTGCGATACGACGACTTGAGCGCGGCGTTCAGCACCTCGACGAGGGGGGCGTTGCCGGTCACGAAGACGGCGTCGGCGGCGGTGTCACCCCTCATCGCGAGGTCCAGACCCACGAGGGTCTTTCCCGCGCCCGGCGCGCCCGACAGGAACACGACGTGGTACGCGCCCGCATCGAGCGCGTCCCTCACGTGCTCCTGGATCTCGCACGTGCTCGCGCGGATCGCCTCCACCGGGGCCGCGTGCTCCCGGATCGCCGCGACGTCGTGGTTCCCGTAGAGCGACAGCGTCGCGTCGAGGATGGTCGAGGACGGCTCGAACGGCGAGGCGAGCCACTCGGCGTGCGAGACGCATCGATGTCGCACCCGGCCGGCAGGATCGCGGACAAGGAGGTGCCGCATGACTTCGATTCGCGACCTCGTTCGGGACATGACCCCCGCGGACTTCGTCGTCGGTGTGGACACGGGCATGGCCGCGTTCCTCCCGCACATCGAGCAGTTCGTCACCCACAACCGGGGCGCGGGCGATCTGCGGGTGCGGCCGGGCTCGGTGCTCCACGCGTTCGCCCTGTACTCGTCCAGGGCCGCCCGGGTGGCCGAGGCCATGGACGAGCTGCGCTGGGCACGACGGGAGGACGGCGACCGCGTCGCAGGAGCCGAAGCACGGGTCCGCCGGGAGCGGGAGTGCGGCGACCCGGCGTCCGGTCGCGTCGCCGCTCTGATCGTCGACGTCGAGAGGGCCGGGCCCCTCCCGAACGTCCGGCGCTGCGTGCGCCTCGGCAGTTTCGGCTGCCCGACGGACTCGCTGATGGTCACCGACCCCTGTCGCCCGAGGTCGGCGGATCCGCCCGGAACGACGCCCTCGTGGCAGGGCTGCTACGAGCGGGCGCGGGCGGCCTCGCGGTCCGCGGCAGGCGCCGGGCTCTTCGTGGTGGCGGGCGACGTGTGCGGCGTGGTCTGCCGGGCGGGCCACGGCGACGGCACCTACGCCTGCTACCGCGAAGACGGCCGCGACGGCACGCTCCGGCGGGCGGTGATCTCGTTCGACATCGAGCCGTTCCGCTAGCCCGATCGCGCCCGTGCCATGCGGAGGGCCGCGACGCGTCGCTGGCCGTGAGCGGCTGGCGGACGCCTCGCATCCCCGCGCGGCGCGCGGCTCCTGGCGCGCCGGGCATGGCGCGTGGCGCAGGGCGCGTGGTGCGTGGCGCGCGGGGCGTGAATCAGGGCGCGTGGTGCGTGGCGCAGGGCGCGCGGGGCGTGTCGCAGGGCGCGCGAAGCGTGGCGCAGGGCGCGTGGTGCGTGGCGCAGGGCGCGCGGGGCGTGGCGCAGGGCGCGCGGGGCGTGGCGCAGGGCGCGCGGGGCGTGTCGCAGGGCGCGCGAAGCGTGGCGCAGGGCGCGCGGAGCGTGGCGCAGGGCGCGCGGGGCGTGTCGCAGGGCGCGCGAAGCGTGGCGCAGGGCGCGCGGGGCGTGGCGCAGGGCGCGCGGGGCGTGGCGCAGAGCGCACGGGGCGTGGCGCAGGGCGCGCGGGGCGTGTCGCAGGGCGCGCGAAGCGTGGCGCAGGGCGCGCGGAGCGTGGCGCAGGGCGCGTGGTGCGTGGCGCAGGGCGCGCGGGGCGTGGCGCAGGGCGCGCCGGACGTGGCGCATGGCGCAGGCGCCGCGCCGGCGCCGTCGGCCCCGGCCAGGCGACACGTCACAACGCCGCGTCCAAGGGGCGGCCGGGACGAAGCCGCGCGAGGAACTCGTCCACCGGAACGCAATGGATGTCGTCGATCCGGAGGCGCTCGCGGCCGCGGTAGAGGAGGATCGCCGCGCTCTCGGGATGCTCGTCGCGGAAGGCACGCAGGCCGCGCAGGTCCTCCGGACGCACGACGCCCGTGTTCTTGACCTCGATCGCCTCGAAGTCGGACGGCCCGTACACGACGAAGTCCACCTCGGTGCCGGCCCGGGTGCGCCAGAAGTACAGGCCGGCGCGGCGGTCCTGGTCGTACGCGGCCCAGGCCCGCAGGTGCTGCACCACGAGTCCCTCCAGGGCGGCGCCGTCGATTTCCTGGGGGCGGTCGAGGGGGCCCGCCGGACGCGCCGCGCGGAAGACCCCTGCGTCGAACAGGTAGAACTTGGGGTGCACGGTCGTGGCGCGCTCGGCCCGGCACCGGAACACCCGCAGCCGGAGCGCCAGGAGCATGTCCTCGAGAATCTCCAGGTATCCTTCGACGGTCGAGCGGCTGACTCCGCACTCGCGTGCGACGTTCGCGAGGTTCAGGACGGCTCCGTGCGAGAAGCTCACCGCCTCCATGAACCTGGCGAAGTCCCCGATCCGCCTGACGTTGCCCTCCGCCCGGACCTCCTCCTCGACGTAGAGGGCCAGGTAGCCGGCGAGCACCCTCGCCGGCTTCCTCGCCACCGTGACGAGCGGCACCAGGCCGTGCGCCAGCGCGGAGTCGAGTCCGAACCGCGCACCCAGCTCGGCCGCCATGAACGGGTGCATCGTCTCGACCACCGCGCGCCCCCCGAGCAGGTTCTCGCCTCCACGTCGCAGGCTGCGCGTGCTCGATCCCGTGAGCACGAACCTGATGTCGCGGCGCTCCTCCATGAGGAGGTGGACGGCCGGGAGGAGCGCGGGCACACGCTGGACCTCGTCCACGACAACGACCCGACGCCGGGAGACGGCACGCACCACGTCGATGATCCGCTCCGGCCCTGCCTCGTACCTTCGTCGCGTTGCCGGGTCCAGCAGGTCGATCCGGAGCGCGTCGGGGAAGCGGCTGCGAAGCCACGTCGACTTCCCGGTGCCTCGCGGTCCGAAGAGGAAGAAGTTCTGGTCGGGGGCCTGGATGAATCGCCGCAGTATTGGCATTTCAGCACTCAAAATCACGGAACCAGGGTGATTCTGCTTCCGGGACGAGCGGACGTCAAGCCTGACGCTCGCGCCGCAGCAGCGACGGACGCGGGCGTCCCGACGTGTTCTCGTGGCGGTCGCACGACGGGCTGAAGGTGGACCTGCTGGCCCGCGTCGGCGGGAGGCTCACGCCAATCGAGGTCAAGCTCACCGCGACCCCCCTCCCGCGCCACGTCGATGCGCTGCAGCGGTTCAAGGTCCTGGCCGGGGCCGAGGCATCCGACCGCGGCCTGCTGGTGTGCCGTGTTCCCGCGCCCGTCGAACTCCCGCACGGGAACCTGGCGATCCCCTGGCGCGACTTCCCGGCCTGGCTGCGCGACGCGCTCGACCCTGGGCCCCGGTGACGGCCCGACGCGCCGGGACGCGCCGGGACGCGCCGGGACGCGCCGGGACGCGCCCGGACGCGCCGGGACGCGCCCGGACGGACGCCGTCTTCCGGCTTCGTGAGGCCCGGAACGCCCCTGTCAGCCCCGCATCCGGTCCAGCGCGACCGGCAACTCCCTCCACGGCACCGCGGACAGCCCCCCGCGGGTCTGGCGGGCGTCGCCGGCGAAGACCACGACCCCGTCCGTGGCCGACTCGCCGTGAGCGACGCCGCGCGCGGCGTCTTGTGCCGCAAGATACCGGAGCCCCTTGAAGAAGTCCGGCTGGACCGTGGTGCCGGCCTTCACCTCGATCGGGTGCAGGCGCCCGGCGCGGTGGACCAGGAAGTCGACCTCGTGCCCCTCCGTGTCGCGCCAGAACCAGACGGGGGGATCCTCCCCGCGGTGGTGCCAGGCCTTCAGGATCTCGGTCAGCACCCAGTTCTCGAACACGGCCCCGCGCTGCGGATGACGCGCCAAATCCGAGGGCGACTCCACCCCCAGCAGCCGGCAGAGCAGGCCGGTGTCCGCGAAGTACAGCTTGGGCGTCTTCACGAGCCGCTTGCCGGCATTCTCGAACCACGGGGCCACCCGCCGGATCACGTGCCCGGCCTCCAGGACCGAGAGCCACTGGCGGGCCGTGGGGACGCTGATCGCGGCGTCCACGGCGAGGGACGAGAGGTTGAGCAGTTGGCCCACCCGCGCGGCGACCAGCTTCAGGAAGGTCTGGAACTGGATGAGGTCCCGGACCGCGAGGACCTGGCGAACGTCGCGCTCGACGTAGGTCGAGACGTACGAGGAGTACCAGGCCGCCGGGGGCAGGTCCCACGCCACCACCGCGGGGAACCCGCCCCGGAAGAGGACGGCGTCGAGGCCCGGGCGGGCCGACCCGTGCGGGACCTCCGCCGGCGAGAACGGCAGCAGCACCAGGAGCGCGACACGTCCGGCCAGGCTCTGGCTGACCTGAGACTGCAGCAGGTACGACTGCGAGCCCGTCAGCACGTACTGTCCGGGGTTCGAGGTCCGATCGACCGCTCCCTGGAGGTAGGAGGTCAGCGCAGGCACCCGCTGGAACTCGTCGATGATGGTGCGCCCGGGGTGCTCGGCCAGAAAGCCTCGCGGGTCCTGGTCAGCGAAGCGCCGCTGGTCCAGGTCCTCCAGCGTGACGTAGTCCCAGTCGGGGAGCAGGCGCCGCACGAGCGTGGTCTTTCCGGCCTGACGGATGCCGGTCACGACGACCACCTGGAACTGTCCGAGCCGCTCCCGGAAGGTGGCGGCGATCGTCCGATCCAGGTACGGGCGGACGGGAAGCGCGGGGGCGGTCATCGGGTATCCCGGCTCGAGAGCCATGGAAGATTCTACTTTCTGATTTTCGGGAAGTCACGCTTTCCGACAACGGCAGCAGGTCCGCGGAGGGTTCCGTACGGCCGACGGCGGTCACGCCTTCCGGCCCGACCTACACGTCGACTTCCTCGAACTCGAGGTCCCAGTCGTAGAACTGGTCCGCGATGCGGGACAGGAAGCGGAGGAAGCCGCGGTAGCCGAGGAAGGGGTCGTCGCCGATCCCGTGGTGGATCAGGCTCGGGAAGCCGAACTCGAGGAAGCCCAGGCTGTTCGGGAGCAGGTGCTCCAGCACCACGTGGTGGTTGCCGATCAGGAGGTCGATGCGGTCCGCCCGCGCTTCCAGCGTCTCGCGCAGCGCGCCCGCGTTCTGGTCGTGCAGCACCACGACCTCGGTCGCCGGCGGCGGGGCGGGGTCCCACAACGTCTCGGGCGGACGGTGCGTCCACGCCACCGCGAGGTCCACCCGGGCGCCGACCAGGGACGCGATCTCGCACAGCCCCGGGATCAGGGCGGGATCGCCCGCGAACGCCCACCGGCCGTGCGCGAGGCGCTTCGGCACCAGCCAGCGGAGCCGGGGCATGCAGCGCGCCAGCTCGGCGCGGATCAGCGATTCGGCGGCCTCCTCGCGGCCGCCCCCGCACGCCGCGGCAGCGGTTCGCAGGAACCGCGCGGTCGCGTCGATGCCGAACGGGACCTCGCACGGCACGAGACGCGCGCCCGTCCGGCCCGCGAGCACCTCGGCCGCCGCCCGGCCGTGCGGGAGCGACAGGATCGTCCCCGCCTCGGCCACGCGGGCGAGGTCCGCGGTGGGGGTGCCCTCGAGCCACACGGTCACGAGGTCGAGGTCGAGCGCGGCCAGGAGGCGGCGGATCTCCGCCACGTTGCCGAGGTGGTCGTCCTCGTTGCGGTCCAGGAAGTACCCCACGATCGCGACCTTGCGGGGGTCGCGGGCCGCGTCGCGGGGGGGCTCACCCGCCGCCGCC
>Ga0194127_10007898_pt1 | contig 11564 bp, 10 predicted proteins | sample TA2KigC100mmetaG_FD_148624 | JGI IMG/M metagenome (GOLD analysis project Ga0194127, IMG submission 148624) | Freshwater microbial communities from Lake Tanganyika, Tanzania - TA2015036 Kigoma Deep Cast 100m | ecosystem: Environmental > Aquatic > Freshwater > Lake | place: Tanzania: Lake...
CTGCCGGAAGACACCCTGCACCGGGACGACGGCAGCCTGCTCAATCCGGATCTTCACGGCTATCTGCTGCCAACCATCGGGGACGTGCCCGAGATCGACTCCCGTGTCGTCGACAGCTTCGAACCGCACGGGCCCTTCGGCGCCAAGGAGATCGGCGAGGGTTGTATCGTGCCGATGATGGGGGCCATCGCCAACGCCGTGTACGATGCCTGTGGCGTCCGTGTCACCGAGCTGCCGATCACGCCGGAGAAGATCCTCACCGCTCTCAAGTCCGCCGCCGGGGTGAAGGCGAAATGACCAAGAAGGAGACGCCCGCCGCGGGTGACGCAGTCGGTGCCCGCAAGGAGCGCAAGCTGGAGCATCTGCTTTCCGTGGCCGCGGGCCTGATGGCCGAGCAGGGCTATGCGCAGACCACGATCCGTGACGTCTCGCGCAGGACGGGCTACAGCTTGGCCGGCATGTACTACTACTTCGAGAACAAGGAGGACCTGCTCTACCAGATCCAGCATCGCACCTTCGCCTCCTTGCTGGCCGCGCAGGAACGCGTTGTGGCCGGTCCAGCAACGCCGGAGGAGAAGCTGCGCCAGCTGGTGGACAACCACCTCGTTCACTTCTCGCGGTACGCGAGTGAACTCAAGGTCTGCACCTTCGAACTGCAGACACTCGAGGCCGACCGCTACGGCACCATCGCCGAGCTGCGCCGGCGCTACTTCAAGTGCGTGGCCAGCGTCATCGCGGGAATCATCGGCGGCAGCGATCCGGCTGCCGTGCGCCGGTACACGCTCCTGATCTTCGGCATGCTCAACTGGATCTTCATGTGGTACGACCCCGCGCGCGATGGCGACGTATCCACGCTGGGGGAGGAAATGATGGCGCTGGTCGCGGGCGGCTTGCCGGGATGGCAGAGCGACCGCGCGAGGAAGGACGGCGTATGAAGCTCGGACTGGAGGGCCAGGTTGCCCTCGTCACCGGCGGCAGTCGCGGTATCGGCGCTGCGATTGCGCTGGAATTCGCCCGCCAAGGCTGCGATGTGGCGCTGACCTGTCGTGGCCGGCTGGCCGATGCGCAGGCGGTTGCCGCGCGTGTCGAGGCGCTGGGCCGCCGCGCCCTGGCCGTGCAGACGGACGTCGCCGATCTCGCCGCAGCTGAAGGCACCGTCGGCCGCGTCGTGAACGAGCTTGGCCGCCTGGACATCCTCGTCTGCAACGCGGGCATCACCTGGGACGGCGTCATCTGGAAGATGACAGAGGAGCAATGGGACGCGGTGATCGACACCAATCTCAAGGGTTACTTCACCTACAACCGCGCGGCAGCGCAGGTGTTCAAGGAGCAGCGGCGCGGCAAGATCGTGAACGTCTCGTCCATCAACGGCATGCGTGGCAAGTTCGCCCAGTCGAACTACGCTGCCGCCAAGGGCGGCAACATCGCCCTCACCAAGACCCTGGCGCGCGAGCTCGGCAAGTTCGACGTCAACGTGAACGCGGTCGCACCCGGCTTGGTGATGACGGAGTTGGCTGCGAACATGCCCCAGGAGTTCCTGAACAAGGCGATGAACGAGACGGTGCTGGGGCGGATCGCCACGGCGGAGGAGGTGGCCTATGTGGTCGTTTTCCTCTGTTCCGAGTTCGCCCGGCACATCACGGGCGAAGTGATCAAGATAGACGGCGGCCAGTACATCTAGCAAAGGACGTAGCATGGCACGCGTGGGAGTGGTCGGCATCGGGCACGGCGTTTTCGGGCGGCGCAGCGACGCTTCAGTGCAGGAGCTGGCCTTCGAGGCCTTCCGGCTGGCGCTGGCGGACGCTGCGCTCGAACCGGCGGCGATCGAGGCGACGGTGATCGCGGCCGTACCCGAGTACCACAAGCAGCGCTCGATCGCCGGGGTGGTGCAGGAGTATCTCAACCTGAACCCGAAGCCGGCCTGGTTGACGGAGGTGGCCTGCGCCTCGGGATCGGCGGCAATCCGCACGGCCTGGATGGCGATCGCCTCGGGCCTGCACGAGGTCGTGGCGGTGATCGGCTGCCAGAAGATGACCGAGCTGGACACCCCGGAGATCCTTGCCCTCATGGGACGCGTCGGGGACGTGCAGTGGGAGTCCACCTTCGGCACGACCTTCCCCGGCTACTACGCCCTCTTCGCGCGGCGGCACATGCACGAGTTTGGCACCACCGCCGAGCAACTCGCCCTGGTCGCGGTCAAGAACCACCACTACGGCGCTCTGAACGAGAAAGCGCTCTTCCGCAAGGAGATCACGCTGGAGAAAGCCCTCGCCTCGGATCCCGTGGCCTCGCCCATGCGCGTCTACGACTGCTGCGCGAACGCCGACGGCGCCGCGTGTCTGGTTTTCGCAGCGGAGCGGCGCGCGCGCGCGATCAGCCGGCACCCGGTGTGGCTCGATGGCGTCGGCTGCGCCACGGCCAGCATGTCCGTGCTGCGGCGCCCCGATCTGACAGGGCTACCCTCGGCGGTGGAGGCCTCCCGCCAGGCGCATGCCATGGCGGGCAGCACGCCCCGCCAGGTGAAGGTAGCCGAGGTGCACGACTGCTTCACGATCGCGGAGATCATGGCCTACGAGGACTTGGGCTTCTGCGCCAAGGGCGAGGGCGGCGCCTTCATCGCCGACCGCCAAGCCTACATCGGCGGCGCCACGCCGGTGAACGTGGACGGCGGACTCAAGGCCAAGGGCCATCCGATCGGCGCTACCGGTGTCTCCATGGCCTGCGAGATCGTCAACCAGCTGCGCGGCGAGGGCAGCAAACGCCAGGTACCGGACGCCGATCTCGGGCTTACCCACAACGTGGGCGGGATCGGCCAGTACTGCTTCGTCAACGTCTACCGGAGGGACTAGTTGTGTTCGAGTGGTTCGGCCGCGTCAGCTTCTGTTCGCACACGAAGGTGACGGACTTCGCCTGCCACCTGCGCGCGGGACGCCTCGTCGCCTCGCGTTGTGTCGCTTGCGGGCATCTGGCCTATCCACCCCGCGCCGACTGCCCGGCATGCCTGAGCGAGGACTTCACCTACCACGAAATCAGCGGACGGGGGACGGTGCATACCTACACGCGCATCGATGCGGCTCCGGCCGGCTTCGAGACGTTGTCACCCTACGTGATCGGCGTCGTGGACCTCGCCGAAACGGGACGCCTACTCGCCTGGTTTGGCCCCAGCATCCCCGAATCGGAGATCGCCGTGGGCATGCCCGTGCAGGTGGTTCCCCGTCTCTTCGAGGAGATCGAGGAGATTCGCGTCTACTACAGCCTGGAGCGGCCCGAAGCGCCTGGCGCCGGTGCCGTCTGAGGAAGGGGGCGAGGATGGGCACCGTTCGGTACGAGGTGCGGGAGGATGTGGGTTACCTGACCCTGGACAACCCGCCCGTGAACATCATGACCCAGGCCCTGATGGACGAGCTGGCCGAGAAGCTCGCCACGGTCGGCGCCGACTCCTCGCTGAAGGCGCTGGCGATCGGCGGGGAGGGCAAGGCCTTCAGCGCCGGCGCCGACGTAGGCGAGCACGAACCGGCGCGTGCGGCCGGCATGATTGCCTCCTTTGGCCGCCTCTTCCGCCGCCTCGAAGGCTTGGAGATCCCCGTGGTGATGGCGGTGAACGGAGCCGCCCTGGGCGCTGGCTTCGAACTGGCGATCATGGCCGACCTGCTCCTGGCCGCCGAGTCGGCCACCCTCGGGCAACCGGAAATCCGCTTGGGCTTCTTCGCGCCTGTCGGGGTGGTGGAACTGCCCGCGCTTGTCGGGCGGGCCAAGGCGATGGAGATCACCTGCACCGGCCGCAGCTACACGGCCGCCGAGATGGAGGCCTGCGGACTGGTTTCCCGCGTCGTACCCGATAACGAGCTGCCAGCGGCCCTGGAGACCGTGCTCAAGGACCTGCGCCGCGCCAGCCCGCTCGTGATGCGGCTGAATGTCCGCACTCTCAAGCGCCTCCGCGGGCAGCCCTTCACCGCCGCTCTCAGCGAGGCCGAGCGCGTGTTTCTCGATCAGCTCATGGTCGCCGAGGACCCTCGGGAAGGTGTCGCTGCGTTCTATGCCAAGCGGCGACCGGAGTGGCGCAACCGCTGAACGCGCCTCGGCGCGCGAAGGGAGTTGAGATGCGAATCGTCGTGATCGGAGCGGGGGCGCTGGGCGGCCTCGTAGGGGCGCACATGACCGAGGCCGGCCAGGACCTCACCCTCATCGAGATCAACGAGTCGCGCGCCCGGCTGCTCACGGAGAACGGCCTTCTCATCTCCGAGGGCAGCGCCGGTGAGCGCTGCGTACGAATGAAGGTGGCCGCCAAGATCACGGGTCTGCCCACAGCGGACCTCATCTTCGTTGCCGTGAAGAGCTATCAGACGGAAGACGCGGTGCGCAGCGCGCTGCCGGTTATCGGCGACGGCACCTATGTGCTCTCGATGCAGAATGGGATCGGCAACACCGAGACGATGGCGAGAATCCTGGGACCGCAGCGTGTGCTCTGCGGCATTACCTACCATAGCATCCAGCACGTGGGGCCCAACCGCCTGCGCTACCGAGCCGGGATCAAGCCGATCCAGATCGCGCCGCACGACGGCAGGATCACCCCAGCCATCGAGGCGATCGGGGAGGTCTTTCGGCAGGCCGGTCTCGACACGAACGTCGTTGAGAAGATCGACGACGTGATCTGGCAGAAGCTGCTCCACAATGCGGTCGTCAACCCGGTTTCTGCCCTCACCGGCTTGACCTGCCGCGAGATGCTCGATGACGAGGACCTCCAGCGCTTCATGCGCGCTCTCTGCATGGAGATCGTGGCGGTGATGCGGGCGCGCGGCGTGCCCATCATGGACGAGGAGGATCCCTATCGGCCGGTGATCGGCTCGCAGAAGGCCCTCGGCAAGAACCGGCCCTCGATGTGGCAGGACCTCTCGCGCTCGAACTGTACGGAAGTGGACGCCATCAATGGGGCCATCGTCGAGGAGGCGGCGCGCTTGGGCCTGGCCGCTCCCCTCAATTTCGGTCTCGTCCGCTTCATCCACTCCCGCGAGCGGCAGAAGATCCTGCGCAAGCGTGCTATCGCCGAGACACTGGCCAGCGCGGCACAGGCGGCGCCGGTCGCCAAGGCCCGGTCTCTGCCGAAGATGCACCTGCGTCCGACGCAGCTGGCTCCCGACGGCGGCATGCCTTCGGGGCGCGTTCCCTTGCGCATGGCCCCGCGGCTGAAGGAACTCCTGCGGAACTACTATCTGGACCTGCAGGCGGCCAGCGACGGGGCCGATCGCATGGTGGCCTGCTGTTCCGGTACCGGTCCCGTGGAGATCGTGCGCGCGCTTGGCCTGACGCCCTACTTTCCGGAGAACCACACCGCGCTTATCGGCGCCAGCCGCCAATCGGGGCGCTACATCCCGCGCGCGATGGCCGAAGGCTTCTCGCAGTTCGCCAGCTCGGCGATGGCCTGCGACATCGGTGCCATGCTCATCGGAGACAGCCCCCTGGTCTCCCTCTATGGTATCGCTGGCCCGCCGCGGCCGGATGTCGTGGTGTACAACACGAACTACGGGCACAGCCTGATCCGCTGGTTCGAGTACTACGGCAGGCAATACCGCGTGCCCGTGTTCGGCCTGCACCCATCGGCCGCCCTGGATGCCGTAGACCTGATCGACACCGGCGCCGCCGCGCAGCAGATGTTTCGACTCGTCTCCCAGCTCCAAGGTGTGACCCGGCGGTCACTGGACGTGGACAGGCTAGCGGAGGTCGTGGGGCTCTCGGCCCAGGCGGCGCGGCTGTGGAGAGAGATCCTCAATCTGGCGGAAAGCGTGCCGTCGCCGCTGACCTTCTTCGATGCCCTGATCCACTTGGCGCCCATGGTGCTCATGCGCGGCACGCCGGAGGCGGTGGAGTACTACGAGATCCTGAAGGCGGAACTCGAGGAGCGCGTAGCGGGCAACATCGCCGCCGTCCCCGGCGAGAGATACCGCTTCTACTGGGAGGGCCCGCCGATCTGGTGCGCACTGCGGCCACTGTCAGAGCTCTTCATGAGCCACAGCGCGGCCATCGTGGCCTCTACGTATGCCGACATCTTCGCGCTGGATGGGTTCGACCCGAAGAATCCGATCGAGAGCATGGCCCGCACCTACACCAGCATCTTCCCCAATCGCTCCGACGACTACAAGCAGTCGTACCTCGTCAGCAGATTGAGGCGTTATGGGGTAGACGGGGTGATTCACCACGAGGGGCGTACGACGCCGGAGCACAGCAATGCGCGCTATGGGCTGGACGTCAGCCTGCGGCGGGCAACCGGCCTACGCTCCATTGTCGTGGAGGCGGACACGCATGACCTGCGCCTCTTCTCCATGGACCGCATCATGAGCAGATTGGGCGAGTTCATCGAGATGCAGGAACCGGCGCAGGAGACGGCCGCCGGCTCGGCGGACGGGCCGGATGGCCCGTGGAAGGGAAACGAGAATGAGTGAACTCGCGCGCCCGGTGGCGGGCCTCGACGTAGGTACGGAATTCGTCAAGGCAATCGTGCTTGCCGGCGACGGGGCGATCCTGGGCCGCGCCTCGGTGCCGACGCGGGGCTACTTCCAGGAGCGCGCCCGCGAGGCGCTCGATGCCGCCCTCGACGATGCCCAGACGGCCGAAGACGAGCTTGGCGGACTCTGCGCCACGGGCTTCGGGGCAAGCCTGGTTCACGGCGCCACGCGCACCGCCAGCGAGGCCGCCTGTCATGCCCGGGGCGCCTTCCACCACATACCCGGGGTAATGACAGTGGTGAACATCGGCGGCCAGGAGCCGCGAGTGATTCGGGTGGACGGCAGCGGCCAGCCGACAGAGATCGCCTCGCTGCGCCACTGCGCCGTGGGCATCGGCACCTTTCTCATGTTCGCCGCGCGCCACCTCGATGTCCACCCGACGCAACTCCAGGAACTGGCGGCGGGGGCGGAGCAGCCCGCACATGTCGGCAGCTACTGCTCGGTGTTTGCCGGTGTCGAGCTGCTCGAGCGACTACGCGAGGGAGCGAGCCGCGAGGAGGTTGCCCTCGGCTGCATTCACTCCGTGGCTGAGCGCGTGGCGGAGATCATTCGCTTCGAGGCGCCGATCCGTGTCACTGGTGGCGTGGCCGAGTTCTTCCCCGGCGTGCTCAAGAGGTTGAGCGGGCTCACGGGACAGACAGTGGAGGCGATTCCCGAGCCGATGCTGGCGGGGGCGCTAGGGGCAGCCCTCAAGGCTCGAGATCTGGCTAGCAGGGCCGGGAGCACGCCAGGTGCCGTGGTGGGCACGCAGGCCGCCACGGCCAAGCCCAAGGAGCAGGGATGACAAGGCGGTGGCTGAACAGGGCCTGGGTCATGACCGCGCAGGGATCTCCGTGCGAAGAGCGAGAGGTGAGCCTGCCCGCAACGGCGCCCGGCGAGGCCTTGGTTGCGGTCGCGGGTTGCGGCGTCTGCCATACGGACATCGCCTTTCTGTATGGAGGCGTGCCCACCCGTGCGGAGCTACCACTGACGCTGGGGCATGAGATCAGCGGCCTGGTGCTGGAAGTGGGCGAGGGCGTCGATCCGACGCTGGTGGGCCGACCGGTGCTCGTGCCCGCCGTCATGCCCTGCGGCGAGTGCGCGCTCTGCCAAGCGGGGCGGCGGCGCATCTGCCGCGCACAAGTGATGCCGGGCAACGACCGCCACGGGGGATTCGCCTCGCACGTCCAGGTGCCGGCCCGCTTTCTCTGCCCGGTCGGCGAAGACGTCCTTGCGCGCAACGCGCTCTGGGAGCTCGCGGTCGTCGCCGACGCCGTCACCACGCCCTTCCAAGCGATCAAGAACGCGGGCGTGCGTGACGGCGATCTGGCTGTCGTGATCGGTGCCGGCGGAATCGGCATCCACGCCGTGCAGATCGCCGCCGCGGCCGGCGCCCGGGTGATCGCTCTGGATGTCGACGCGCGCAAGCTGGAGACGGCGAAGGCGCTGGGTGCGGGCGAGACCGTGCATGTGCACGGTCTCGAGATCAAGGACATCCGCGGTCGCGTCAAGGAAGCTGCGCGGGACCTGGGCGCGGACGCCCATTGCTGGAAGCTCTTCGAGACCTCCGGCACCCGCGCCGGGCAGGAGACCGCGCTTGCGCTGCTCGGCTTCGGCGCCCACCTGGCCGTGGTGGGGTTCACCCTGGACAAGCTCGAATTCCGCCTGAGCAATCTCATGGCCTTCGACGCCACGCTGGTCGGCAATTGGGGCAGCGATCCAGCGATCTATCCCGAGGTTCTGGAGTGGATCGCTGCGGGCAAGCTGGAGATCAGCCCGCTCGTCGAGCGCTACGGACTGGACGATCTCAACCGGGTTCTGGCCGCCGCCCACGCGGGCAACCTTCTAAAGCGTCCAGTGATAGTGCCTTAGCGGCGGGAAAGAACCCGCTTGACCCGGCGCTTGCAGGGAGCGACAATGGATCGAACGTTCGTTCTAATTGGGGGGTTGGCCTGAGCCAAGGGCTGATCCTGCCATCGAGGAGGCAAGATGCCCGAGCACATCGTCCGCCGCTGCGAGGAACTGATCTCCGACTTCTCCTTCGACTACGTGCGGCGCTGGAAGGCTGCGGATCCGACGCGGCGCGTGATGGGCTTCCTGCCAATCTACGTTCCCCGGCCTCTCTTGCATGCCGCCGGGATGCTCCCGGTGGGCATCATGGGCGGCGGGTCCCAAGTGGAGATTATCAAGGGTGATGCCTACTTCCAGTCCTACATCTGCCACTTGCCGCGCAGCTTCGTGGAGCTGGCGATGGACGGCAAGTTCGCGGATTTCGACGGCTTTCTCTTCCCCTCGATCTGCGATGTGATCCGCAATCTCTCCGGCATGTGGAAGCTGCTCTTCCCCGGCCTCTACGCGAAGTACTTCGACTTGCCGCAGAATTTCGATCCGGAGTTGGGCGGCAAGTTCTACCGGCAGGAACTGGCCAAGCTCTTGGCCGACTGCGAAGTGCTCACCGGCCGCAAGGTCGCCAACGCCGATCTTCTGGAGAGCATCCGCCTCTACAACTTGAACTACCAGGCGATCACGCAGCTCGACTACCGTCGCCGCCGGGAGCCGTGGTGCTACCCGGCGTCGGAGGCCTACGCCGTGGTGAGGGCGGGGATGATCATGGACGTGAGCGAGCACACCGACCTCGTCCACACCTACATGAACGCCGTGGACGCCGCGGAGCGCCCCTTCCACGACGGCAGCCGCGTCGTGGTCAGCGGGGCATTCTGCGAACAGCCGCCCCTCGACCTCATCCGCACGCTGGAGCTGGCGGGCTGCCTGATCGTCGCCGACGATTTCCTGCTCGGGAGCCGCTGGCACACCACCGCGCTCCCCGAACGCGGAGACGGGCTGGACATCCTCACTGAGGCCTATCTAAGGCGCAGCACCTACTCGAGCAGCCGCTACGATCCCCTCTGCGAGAAGCGCGATCACCTAGCGCTGCAGGTGGCGGAGTCGAAGGCCGACGGCGTGATCTTCTGTGCGCCAAGCTTCTGCGATCCCTCGCTGCTGGATCTTCCCTTGCTCCAGGCGGCGATGGACGAGCGGGGGATCCCCAGCGCGCACTTCAAGTACGCCGAGAACACAGGGCAATTCCAGGCCATTCGCGAGCAGGCCGGCACCTTCGCCGATTCCCTCATGCTCTGGAGCGAGAGATGAGTACGATTCACAAGGAAGAGAGCATGGTCATGCAGAAGACCATGATCGCTGACCACTTCGAGCAGTTGGCCCGCGCCCAGCAGGAGGGCCGCAAGGTTGTCTATACCTTCGTTCCGGGCAACCTGACGGAACTCATCCTCGCTTTTGATCTCCTGCCGGTGCACCCGGAAATCAACGCCCTCCAGTCGGGCATGCGCAAGATCTCCGGCGACTACATTCGCGAAGCCGAGCGCTTGGGCCATTCCGAAGATGTCTGCACCTACGTCAAGTGCGATGTGGGCATGCTGATGAAGGGCAACCTCGGTCCAACCGGCAGGCCGTTGCCGCCGCCGGACCTGCTGCTGCTCAGTTACACGGGCTGCTTCACCTTCATGAAGTGGTTCGAGATCCTGCGCAGCCACTACGACTGCCCCGTGATCATGATCCAAGTGCCCTACCAGGGCGATGGTCGTATCACGCCGGAGATGACTGACTACGTTTCCGAACAGTTGCGGAAGGAGCTGGTGCCGGCCCTGGAGAAGCTCTCCGGCAAGAGGCTCGACGAGGAGCGCTTGCGCGCTCTTCTGCAGCGCTCGCGTGTTGCCGAAGAGAACCTCGTTTGGGCGCTGGAGTCGGCCAAGCGCCGCCCCTCACCCATCGATGCCTACTTCGGAGGCGTCTACTACATCGGCCCCATCTTCACCGCCTTTCGGGGCACGCAGGCCTGCGTCGACTACTACGCTCTGCTGCGGCGGGAGATCGAGGCTCGTCTAGAGGCGGGGCAGGGCCCGCTCACGCCCGATGGTCTTCTCGCGGAGGAGAAGTACCGGGTGGTCGTCGAGGGTCCTCCCAACTGGACCAGCTTCCGCGAGTTCTGGAAGATGTTCTACGACGAGGGTGCGGTGGTGGTCGCTTCCAGCTACACCAAGGTGGGCGGGACCTACGATCGCGGCTTCCGACACGACCCCGCACGGCCTTTTGCGAGTCTGGCCGAGTACTGCCTGGGATGCTACACCAATCTCAATCTGCCCGATCGGGTGCAGATGCTCACCGACTACGTCCGCGACTACGCCGCCGACGGCTTCCTCATCAACTCCATCAAGAGCTGCAATTCCTTCTCGGCCGGCCAGCTCCTGATCCTGCGCGAGGTGGAGAGGCGGACCGGCAAACCAGGCGGGTTCATCGAATCCGATCTGGTGGACCCGCGCTACTTCTCGGGGGCCAACATCAAGAACCGCCTGGAGAGCTACTTCCAGATGATCGATCTCAAGCGCCAGGAGCAGTACTCGTGAAGTGCTACGTCGGCATTGATCTCGGTTCCACGACGACGAAGGCGATCGTCCTCGATGCCGAAGGGGGAATCGTCGGGCGCGGCCTCACCAACAGTCGCAGCGACTACATGGTGGCGGCTGCGGTAGCCCAGAACGAAGCCTACATCAACGCACGTTTCGAATTGCTCCGCAAGCTGCTGCACGGCGACGAGAGCCAAGCGACGGATGAGTACCTGCATCGACTGCGGATTCGCTTCCGCTACGAGCAGATTCATGAGCACTACCGGCATCTGCGCGAGCGATGTCTGGCGGGCGCGGAGGAGAAGCGCGGGAGCGACGGCGACTTGGCGAGGACCGTCGACGAGATCTTCACGGCAATGGAAGAGAAGCTTGCCGACCACATCGCCAGCTTCGGCGATGACGAGAGCCTCTTCTTTCGCGACGTTGCCGGTAGCCTGTACATGGCGCTCGCGGAGACGGCCGCGCGGCGGTGGGAAGTGTCCTTCGATCTCCTGATCGGGCTCTACGATCGGGCCATTCTCCTGGTGGAGGGGCAGCTCCTCGAACAGTCCTTCCGCGACTGCGCTGAGGCGGCGCTCGCGGGTCTGGAGCTGCCGATGGGCAATGACCTCGACGCCGAGGTTCTACGCCAAGCCGTGGCAGAGGTGGCCGGCGTCGAGTTTTT
>Ga0194127_10007903_pt1 | contig 11559 bp, 6 predicted proteins | sample TA2KigC100mmetaG_FD_148624 | JGI IMG/M metagenome (GOLD analysis project Ga0194127, IMG submission 148624) | Freshwater microbial communities from Lake Tanganyika, Tanzania - TA2015036 Kigoma Deep Cast 100m | ecosystem: Environmental > Aquatic > Freshwater > Lake | place: Tanzania: Lake...
GGGGATATCAGCCCCGTCCAGCTCGGGCACCACGCGCGCGCGGCCCGCGTCAACACCGTGATCTCCCTCGCCCGCACCGCGCTGCTCGTCGGCGTGCTGATGGGCGCCCGCGACGCGGGCGGCTCCCGCGAGCGCGTCGTCGTCTCCGACGACCCGGGGCGGCGCGACTGGGCGGTCGGCCTGACCGGCCCGGAGGCGCTCGTCCAGGCCTCCAGCCTCTTCGGGGGCGTGCTCCAGGCCCTGCTGGAGAGCGGCTACAGCCGCCGCTACGAGTTCGAGGCCGACGCCGGCGGCCAGCGTCTCGCCGTCTGGGCCGGCTACAGCCCCGAGGCGGGCGTCGAGCTTCTCGAGCGCCTGCACGAGCGCAGCTTCGAGGGCAACCGCTACAGCTACTGGCGCACGCACCCCTACTTCGAGGACCGCGTCGCGCGCGCCCGCGTCCGCGTGACCCGACACCGCCCCCCTCGCGAGTTCCCCGATGACACCGCCTACCGCCAGCGCCAGGCGCTCTTCTTCGCCCAGGCCGCCGAGGGCGTGTCCGACGAGGAGCAGGCGCTGCAGCTCTTCCGCCGGGCGCAGTGGTGCGAACCCGCGGGCATCGCCTCGCTCGCGACCGGGCTCTCCCTGGTGCGCTTCAAGGAGCGGCGCGAGGGACGCGTACCGCCGATCCTGCGCCGCCACGGACCGCTGATCGCCGCCTACGACAGCCTGATCGCCCGCGCCGAGTCGACCGACCCGGAGTGGCCCGAACTGGAGCAGGCCCGGGCGGAGCGCGAGGCGCTGGCCCGCAAGGGAGAGGAGCTTCTGCCCGAGTACGAGCGCGCGCTCTCCCTGCCCGACGCGCCGACGCAGCTGCTCCGGCGCTTCGCCGAGAATTATCCGCGGCACGCACGGGCTTCAGAGGCGCGCTACCGCCTGGGCCTGCACCTGGCCCTCGGCGGCCGCGCGGCGGAGGCGGTCGACGAACTGCTGCCGCTCTTGGGCGACGCGCGCGCCCCTGCCCCGACCGACGGGATCGCCCAGGCCCGGACCGACAGCGCCGCCTCAGCCTGGGCCGACGGCGCCGCCTCAGCCTGGGCCGACAGCGCCGCCTCAGCCTGGGCCGACAGCGCCGCCGCGGCGCTGCTCCTGGCCCTCCCGGAGCTCGACGATCTCTCGGTGTGCCACCGCATCCAGGCCGAGGCCTCGCTCGCCGCGGCGGAGGGGCCGGCCGCGGCGGTCGCCCGGGCCGCCCGGCTGCGGCTCGACGAACTGGTCGCCGGGGACCTGCCGCTCGAGCAGGGCGGGCGCTACCTCTCCCTACATCCGAACGCGCCCTGGAGCGACGCGGTGCGGCGGAAGGTCGAGGCGCGCGCCCAGCAGGTCTACCTGACGGGCCGCGTGCAGGAGGGGATGCAGCGCTACCAGGAGGCGCTCGACGCCTACTTCGAGGTGCTGGCCTTCGCGAGGGAATCGCCGGCCGCGGCCCAGGCGGCCGAGGGGGCCGAGCGCATCAACCGGCTCGAGCCCTTCGAGTAGTGCCGATCAGGGCCAGTTGCAGACGAGGAGCTTCACGCCGTCCTTGAACGAGACCTGGATCTTGCCCGGGTCTACCTCGCGGATCACGATGCCCAGACCGAAGGCCTTGTGGCTGATGACATCGCCCTTCGTGTAGCGCTCCTTCATCAGATAGGCGCGCACGCTGTCGGCGTCGGCCAGCGCCATCAGCTCCTCCCAGTCGGTCGTCACCGCGACCCGCTTGCGGCGCTCCGCTTCGGCGCGCCTCTTCGCGGCCGGGCTGCGCAGCGGCGCGGGTTGGCCGCCGCTCCCGCGCGCCCCCCGCACGACAGGTCCGCCTGCGGCGGTCGCTCCAACCCGCCGCGCCTCGGCCGCGGGCTCCCTGCGGCCCGCCGGCGGGCGAACGCCCGCTGCCGCCCTGGAAGCGCCCTTGGGCGCGCCCGCGGACGGCGAAGATGGCTTCTTGCGGGCGGAACTCGCGCCATGCACCGGGGAAGGCGTGGCCGCGGTTCTGGAGGGGGTCTTCGACCCGATCCCGGACCGGCCCCTCGCCCCCGGCACGGCAGGCTTCCTGCCGCTCCCCTTGCCCTGGGAGACGGCCTTGGCTTTGGTCGGGGCCTTGGCCTTGGTCGGGGCCTTGGCCTTGGTCGGGGCCTTGGCCTTGGTCGGGGCCTTGGCCTTAGTCCCAGCCTTGTTCTCAGCCCTTTTCTCAGCCTTGGTCTTGGCCTTGGTCCTGGCCTTGGTCCTGGCCTTGTCTTTGGCTTTGCCCGGCGGAGATCCCTTGCGTGAACCCTCGGCCGCCGCCTTGGATCGCGCGACGGGCACGGACCAGGCCGGCCCGGAGGCCCGCCTCGCCGGCGGACTCGCCAGCCGGGTCGAGGATCCCGTGGATCGGCCCTTCCCGGGCTTACCGGCACCTGCGGCGGCCGGTCGCGACGCTCTAGCGGAACTCTTTGCTCGGCTTACGGTTGCAGTGTCCTTCGGAGCGTTGCGCCCCTTGGATTTCGCCGGGGAAGGCTTGGAGGCTCCTGGCATCGGCGTCTCCTGAGTCGGACGGATCCCGGAGAACGGCAGCCACCTGTCGCCGGAACGGCTTCTGGGCCCGATCCTACGGGAGGTCCCGAAACGGGTCAACCCCGACGGAGGGACAGGCCGCCCTACTGGACGCCCTCCAGGGCCTGACGGAGATCCTCGATGATGTCCTCGTCGTCCTCGAGACCGACGTGGATGCGCACCATCCCGGGCGTCAGCCCCTGGCGGCGCATCATTTCCTCGGAGATCGAGGCGTGGGTCATCGAGGCGGGGTGCTGGATCAGCGTGTCGAGCGTCCCCAGGCTCACCGCCAGCGTCATCATGCGGATGCGCTCGAGCAGCCGCTTGGCCGACTCGTACCCGCCCGCCATCTCGAAGGCGAAGGTCGACCCGAAGCCGCTCATCTCGCGGCGGGCCGCGGCGTGTCCCGGATCCCCGGGCAGCCCGTGGTAGTGGACGCGGCTCACCCCGGGGTGGGAGGCGAGGAACCCAGCGACGGCGAGCGCGTTGCGGTCGTGGCGCTCCATGCGCAGCGCCAGCGTGCGCAGCCCGCGGAGATTGAGCCAGGCGTCGAAGGGCGAGCAGCAGGCCCCCGTGTCGGTGCGGAACTTGCGGATCCTCTCGGCGAGCGCGGCCGCCGTCGTGACCACGCCCCCGACGGCGTCGCCATGGCCGTTGATGAACTTCGTCGTGCTGTGGAGCGAGACGTCGGCGCCCCACTCGAGCGGGCGCAGGAAGCAGGGAGTGGCGAAGGTGGCGTCGACGACCACGAGCGCCTTGACCCGCCTGGCCAGTTCGCTGACCCGGCGGATCTCGGTGATCCGGCAGGTCGGGTTGGCCGGGGTCTCGAGGAAGACGACGCGCGTGGTCTCGCGCAGGCCGCGCTCGACCGCCGCCGGGTCGGAGGTGTCCACGAAGGTGGCCTCGATCCCGTAGCGGGTGAGCGTGCGCTCGATCTGATTGAGCGACGGCCCGTAGAGGGTGTCGCCGGAGAGCACGTGGTCCCCCGCCTGGAGCGAGGACATCAGCGTGCCGAAGATCGCCGCCAGGCCGGAGGCGAAGGCCACCGACGCCTCTCCTCCCTCGAGATTGGCGACGACCGCCTCGAAGGCCTCGACGGTCGGATTGCCGATGCGCGTGTAGATGTGGCCCGTGCGCCGGCGGGCGAAGAGGTCGGCGCCGTGCTCGGGGCTCTCGAAGGCGAAGGTCGAGGTCTGGAAGATCGGCATCGAGTGGGCGTGCATGGGCTTGCCGTGCCCCTCGGAGTGCAGCGCCCTGGTCATGAAGCCGCCCTGGCCGGATGACATCGCTGATCCCTCCCCGGAGATGAGATTGCATCGCGAAAAGGACCCGCTAGGATAGCAGACGGGCGGCGCGAACGCACACTCCTTCCCTCCCCCGGCCGGCCTGCCGCGGCCGTGGCGGGCCCCGGCGAGGTCCGCCCGCGGCCGACGCCGGAACCGGGCGATCTCGCGGCGAAGGGAGGCCTGACGATGAGCGTCTACGGCGACATCGAGGAGCAGATGAAAGCGGCGATGAAGGCGCGCGACGAACCGCGCCTGGCGGCGCTGCGCATGGCCCGCGCGAGGCTCAAGCAGCACGTCATCGATCAGCGCGTCGAGGGCGAAATCTCCGACGCCGACGCCCGCCGCGTCGTCGCCGCCTACGTGAAGCAGCTGCAGAAGTCGATCCCCGAGTTCGAGAAGGGGGGCGAGAGCGGGCGCGCGCGCGTCGAGGCGTTGCGCGCCGAGATCGCCATCCTCGAGCCCTTCCTGCCCCGCTTCCTGGACGAGACGGCGACGCGCGCGCTGGTCGCCGGCGCCATCGAGGCGCTCGGCCGCCCCCCGCTGCAGAAGGCGGGGATGGTGATCGGCCGCGTCGTCAAGGAGCACCCGGGCGAGGTCGACCCGGCGCTCGTCAAGCGGATGGTCCAGGAGGCGCTCGGCGGATGAACGGCGATCCCGACGGCGCGGCGGGCGGGCCGATCGCCTCGCGCCGCCATCCGCTCGTCGTGCGGCTGCGCAGGCTCGTTCGCCGGCCCCAGCTCGGCCGGCGGGAGGGCCTCTTCCTCCTCGACGGCATCCACCTGCTCGAGGAGGCGCTGCGCGGGGTCCACGAAGCCGAGACCGTGCTGATCGCCCCGCGGCTCGAGCGCACGCCGCCGGGGCGCGCGCTGCGGGCCGCGATCGAGCGCCGCGGCTGGCCGCTCGTCTCGGTAGCCGACGGCGTGCTCGACGACATCGCTCCCACGCAGACCCCCCAGGGGGTCCTCGGTCTGTTCCGCCGCCCGGTGACGGCCCTTCCCCCGGCGACCCCAGGGGGCGGGCGCCTGGCGGCGCTCGTCCTGGCCGGACTGCAGGACCCGCTCAACCTCGGCGCGCTGGCGCGCAGCGCCTGGGCCTTCGGCTGCCCCACGCTGATCACGGCCCCGGAGACCGTCGATCCCTACCACCCGCGGGCGCTGCGCGCCTCGGCCGGCACGCTGCTGCACCTCGCCGTCGCCGCCGATGTCCCGACGGAGGCTCTGCGGGGCTGGCTCGGCAAGCACGGCCTGCAGGCGATCGCCCTCGTGCCCCACGGGGGCGTTCCCCCCGAGCGGGCCCTCGCCGGAGACAGGATCGTCCTCGCCCTCGGCTCGGAGGGCCGAGGGCTGCCCCCGGAGGTGGCGGCGATCTGCGGGCTGGAAGTCACGATTCCGATGCGGGAGGGGGTGGATTCCCTCGGCGTCGCCGCCGCGGGAAGCATTGCGCTCTTCGCCCTGTCGCGGGGCTGATGCGGGCGGCCTAGCGGCGGCCCAGCCCCAGGCCGAGCCGCAGGCCCAGATCCTCCTGGCTGTAGCGCGTGCCCGCCAGGAGGAAGAGCCGCTCGCGGCGCAGCGGCGCCAGGCGCAGCGTCGCCCCGGCGAAGGGACCCGTCTTCTTGTCGTCGTAGAGGCGCGATTGCAGCTGGCTGACCCCGCCCTCGAAGTCGAGGGAGGCCCGCCGGTGGGCCAGCGGCAGGTTGGCGAAGACGCCGCCCTCCTTGAGCGAGCTGTCGCCTCCCCCGCTCAGGCCCAGCGAGCCGAGAAAAACCACGTCCAGCGCGCCGATCCGGGTGAACCCGCGGGCCAGGCTGAACACGAAGCGCTCCTCGGGATCGTCGCCGATGCCGGCGAACTCGACCACCGAGGAGAGGGAACTGCGCTCGGGGAAGCGGCTGACCGGGTTCTCGCGCAGCTCGGCTTGGGCTTCGGCGATCCACTGCCCGATGCGCTCGACTTCGCGCACGCGCTCGAGCGCCTGCGCCTCGAGATCGGCGTTGCGGCTCCGGTGCTCGCGGATCCGCGCCTCGGCCTGGAAGACGTCGCTGTTCAGCGCCCCGCGTTGCTCGCGCAGGCGCGTGATGTGCATCCGCAGGTCGAGCAGCCGATCGGTGAACTCCTGGTCGAGCTGCTGGCCCTCGGCGATGCGCTGCTGCTCGACGTGGCACTGCTCCTCGAGCCAGCGGGCCTCCTCGGCCTTCGCGTCCCGATCCGCCTTGGCCTGGGCGAGTTCGCGGCGGGCCTGCTCGAGATCGGCAAGGCCCCGGCGGATCTCCTCGTGGTTGTTCAACTGCGCCTCGCGCCAGCTCTCCCGGCCGGCGGCCAGACGCGCCCGTCCCTGGTTCTGGAACCAGAAGTAGCCGGAGGCGACGACCAGCAGCAGGGCGACGACGATGTCGATGATCGGCATGCGCAGCGAGGGGTTGAAGCGGAATCCCCGGGCCATGGCCTACTGCCCCCTCTCGCGCGACGGGTTCTCGTCGCGCCGCGGGTATTCGCCCGTCCCGATGAAGAGCGCATCCTTGCGCTGGTACTCCCGGGGGTGGCGCAGGCGGTAGAGGTGGTCGGTGCGCATGGCGATCTGCTCGTCGAGAGCGACGATCGAGTCGTCCAGCGCCGCCTGCCAGGCGACGAGGCTGTCGAGCGTGGCCGATCGGCGCCGATAGGTGGACGAGGCGTGGTCGACCTCGGCGAGGAGTTCGCCGGAGACCGCCTCCAGCGAGTCGATGCGCGCCCGCGTCTCGGGCAGGGTCTCATCGTAGACCGCGCGAGTCTCGCCCAGGCTGTCGCGGATCGCCGCGAACATCTCGATGCGGGGAGCGTAGAGCGTGTCGACCATGTCCTGAACGCCGACTACCTCGCCGTAGACGGCCGCCGTCTGGGCGCGCAAGTCGTCCTTGCGGTCGAGGACGTCCTTGAGCTCGAGGTTGCGGGCGTTCTTCATGTCCTCGAGGTCGGGCCGGACGTGGGTGTCGTTGGCGCACATGATCCCGAGGAAGGGCACGAGCAGGTACCAGAAGCGGCCCAGCACCGCCCGGAGCAGGCGCCTCCGGTCCCGGTGCTGCTCGCCTTCACGGACCCATCGCCCGGCGAAACGCTTCACTCCGGGCTTCTGCTTGGCCATGTCGTCCTCACCGCCCGTCCCGGCGACGGGCCGCGGTCGCGGTACGAAGGCGGGGAGAGCCGTCCGCCGCTCCCCCCGCCGTGCGTTGACTTGGCAGGGCCACGGGGATTCGAACCCCGGTTTGATGGCTGAGAACCACCTGTCCTAACCCCTAGACGATGGCCCCGCTCGCTGTACGGCAAGCCCCCGGACCCGCGCCCGCGACGCCGGCCGCTGCAGGGGAGCAGGGATTCGAACCCCGGTTCCATGATCCAGAGTCATGTGTCCTACCCCTGGACGACTCCCCTGTAATCATTGGGCGACATGCCAATCTATCCGAAGCGCCGGCGTCCCGCAACCCCTTTCCACCCCCGCGCCCCCGAGACCGGCCGGCGTCGCCGCGGCCCCGGTCAGCGCACGACCAGCAGCCTCCGCGCCCCGGCCTGGCCCCCCGCCTGCAGCCGGAGCAGGTAGAGTCCCGTCGTCACGGGGCGGCCGCCGTCGTCCCTGCCGTCCCAGACGACGAAGTGGGTCCCCGGCGCCCGCTCCCCCTGCACGAGGGCGGCCACGCGGCGGCCCTGCAGATCGAAGACCTCGAGCCGCACTTCCCGCGATCCCGTCCCGGCGTCGGGCAGGCCGAAGGCGATCGTCGCCTCCCGGCCCCGCGTCAACGGATCGGGCGAAACCCGCTGGATGCCGAAGCGCGCCGCCGCGGGCGGGCCCACGAGGACCGCCACCAGCGGCCCCGGCTCCTCCTCGCCGGCCAGGTTGACCGGATTGATCCGGTAGACGTAACGCCCGGCCGCCGGCGGCCGATCAGTGAAAGTATAGCGCTCCGACGCCCCTCCCGCTCGTCCGGGCACCTCCCCAACCAGCAGCGCCTCGTCCTCGGCCGAGGCCGAGCGGCGGATGCGGAAGAGCTGGACCGCCTCGGCCGTCGACCAGGCCAGGAACACGCCTCCGTCCTCGGCAAGCACGGGGGCCTCGGCCTGGAGGCGCACCGCCACCGGGGGCTCGTTCGTGTAGCGCCCCGTGTTGCGCGGGTCGCGGCTGCGCATCGGCCAGGGATTCTGCTTCGCCTGTTCGACCGGATCCTGCGGGAAGGGCGAGCTCGAGAGATCGTAGACCGACAGCCTCGTCGACTGGTTGGCCTGGACGACGAGGTTCTGGAAGCCGTCCTCGTCGATGTCCCAGGCGGCCAGCGACTGGTGCATGAGCTTGCCCCCGAAGTGGATCGGGAAGCCGCGGGCGATCTCGCCGCGGAAGGTGTAGGCGTGGATACGCTGCTTGTTGTCGCCGAAGACGATCTCCGGCTCGGGGCCCTCGTCGACGTTGGCCAGAATGCAGGAGCCGTAGTAGACGCCCGTCTCGAGCTGGATCGGGAAGGGGGGAATCGCCTGCCCGGAGGAGCCGCGCAGCAGGTGCAGCTTGGCTGAGGCGTCCACCAGGGCGACGTCGATCAGGTTGTCGCGGTTGACGTCGCCGAGCGCCGGCTCGGGGAAGATCTGATAGGTCGCGGTGAACCGGCTGGTGAAGTCGAGCTTCCAGAGCACGAGCCCGTTGCGCTTGAAGCACCAGAGGCGGTCGGGCCCCACGACGAAGATCTCGTCGCCGGGCACGCCGTCGACGTTGCCGAGCGTCGCCGACCCGGTCGTCGACTGATTGGCCAGCGGATAGGTGGGCACCGCGGAGAAGAGCAGCCCGGAGCCCTGGCCGCTGAAGCCGATGACGTAGTTGCCGTTCGGGCGCAGCACGTGCAGCGCCCCCAGCGCCGGGTCGCTGGTGCGCGAGGCGACGACGATGTCGGGCTGGCCGTCGCCGTCTACGTCGCCGATCGCCGGCCGCTGGTAGAGGTTGTGCCCCCCCAGGCTGCGCAGCAGCCCCGTGGCCGGGTTGGTGTCGCCCCAGGGCCGTCCGTTGTGATCGAGGATGTAGACGCCCGCCTGGCCGCTGGGCCCGGCGAGGAAGATCGTCTCCAGCGTGCCGTCCTCGTCCAGGTCGTAGAGCACGGGCGTCGTCCAGGCGACGCAACGGGGCATCGTGTAGACCCACTTGGGAGCTCGCCCCCAAGGGCCCCAGCAGACGATCTCGCCGCGCGCGTCCGGCAGGCCGGCCTCGTTGGTCCTGTTGAAGGCGGCGGCGACGATCTCCTTCTCGCCGTCGCCGTCCAGGTCGCCGCAGGCCGCCCGTCCCCAGAAACCCTGGCCGACGTGGCCGTACCCGGGGGCGGTGAACGGCCCGCGCGTGCGCTCGAGGAAGTCCCCGTCGATCACCTCGCTGCCATCGGAGTGGAAGGCGTAGAGCGTCTCGGCGCCGAAGACGACCTCCCGCCCCCAGGCGGGGCCGGCCCAGCCGTCGAGCTCGCAGATCATCGGCGAGGCCTCGGTGGCCACCTCCACCTGGTTCGGCCATCCGGCGCTCACCCCCGGGGAGGTGTAGGCGGAGACTGGGCCCGAAGCGGTGCCGAGGTTGCCCCCCGCGTCGACGGCCCTCACGTAGTAGGTGTAGCGAGCCATCTCGGCCAGTCCGCTCTCCTCGAAGAAGCGGTGTCCGACGAGAAGGCCCGGGAAGGCCTCCTCGAACTCTCCCGACCCGGCCGGGGCGCGGTAGACTCTATAGCCGAGGATCGCGTCGCCGCCCGGGTCCGACGGCTCCTCCCAGGAGGCGCGGATGGCCTGCGGCAGGCCGATCAGCGCGAGCGGTTCCGGGGCGGCGGGCCCGCTCAAGTCCAGCTCGCGCGTGTGCAGCGTGTCGGTCCCGCCCAGGCTGGTCGTCACCTCGAGCCGGAGCCGGCCGAGCGGATTGGAGACGCTCAGGCGGAAGGGCCCGGCGAGCGCCGTGTCGCCGGGGGCGATGTCGCGCACGGCCATCGCGGCGCTCGCGCCCCCCTCGACGGTGATCGCTCCCGGCTGGAGCGAGGTCAGCCGGGCGGTCAGCCTGCTGGCCGAGCCCTTGCCCAGGTTGTCCAGCCCCAGCCAGAGATCGGCGGCCGGCCCGGCGGGGTCGACGAGCACGTTGGGCGCGACCTCGATCCGCGGGCGCCGCAGCTCCAGCGACAGCGGAGCCTCGAACTCGGCAGCCCCGTGGGTGACGACCACGCGCATCGGCAGCCGCCGCGAATCGGCCTCGCCGAAGGTCTGCGCCGGGGGACGCACCGGGAAGGAGAGCCGGAAGGCGTCGGCCACCGTCACGGGCGCGCCTCCCGCGGGCACGGCGGTGAAGCTCGCCGTCGAGTCGACGAGCGCCAGCGTGCCGTCTGGGATTTCGCTCCCTGGTCGCAGCTTCGCCGACACGCCGGCGGCCGCGGCGCTGCCCAGGTTGGCCAGGGATAGCGAGAGGACGATCTCTTCGCCCGCCTCGATCGCGCCGTTGCCGTCGCCGTCGCTGCCGCCCGAGCCGTCGTCGACGACCGTGAGGCCCTCGACGCGCAGCACGGCTCCCGCCATCGGGCCGACCACCTCGGCCCCGTCGCCGTCGACCAGTACGGGCCTGAACCCCCCGGCGCTGGCGCCGACCGAGAAGTAGCCTAGCGCCCGCGGAGCGAACGGCAGCGCGATCCTCCCGGTCGCGTCGGTCACCCCCACCGCGTAGGCCTCGCCCGGCTTGTGCACGCAGACGCGCGCGCCCGCCACGGGCGAGCCGCCGCTGGTGACGGCGACGGTCAGCGGCCCGCTGCCCAGCGGCACCGTCCACTGCGGATGCCCGACCAGTTCGACGTCCAGATTCGCCGGCGTCCCTCGCCAGAGGACCATGCCGGGCTCGCCGATCAGGATCTGGCTGTAGAGCAGGAAGCGCGTGTAGCCGAACTCCGCGTTGGCGAAGGTGCCGGTGAGCGCGTGCGCCCCCTGGGCGCCGTAGAAGCCGTCGCCGATCGTCCGCCCGTCGGCCCCGTAGCCGAAGCGATAGTAGTCGCGGACGAACTTCGTGGCCGTGCCCGGGAATTCGGCGTTGGAGCAGCCCATGTAGCCGACCGCGCCGTGGCCCGGCAGCAGCACCATGCGCTCGCCGATGCAGTCGTAGTCGACGGCGGCCGAGTAGCAGTTCGAGGCGTGAGCCCAGAAGAAGTGCCCGGCGGCGCCATTGATCAGCGCGGCCAGGTCGGCGATCAACAGCCGCCCCGCGCCGACCGCCCAGCGGTCGCGGTCGCCGTGGCCGACGTGGTGCACGAAGCCGTGGCCGGCGTTGATCTGGGCGATCACCTCCGCGCTCGTCTCCACGATCGGCGGGGGCTGCAGCTCCGGCTTCCTCTCCGCCCAGTAGGCGGCCCGCTCGAGCAGCAGCGTGCGGTCGAGCGGCAGCGAGAGGCTGTCGGCCAGGATGGCCTCGATCATGAAGCAGTCGCTCGCGCCGTCCATCGTCGCGCAGACGCGCTGGCTGTCGATCCGCCGGCAGTAGTCCGCCATGCACTCCTCGGCGTGGCAGTCGGAGCGCGAGCCGAGGCCGGTCAGCGACCACTGGGCGTGGAAGAGGACTTCGCCCAGCAGCAGGTAGCGGTCGAGGTAGCCGTCCGCGGACGGCGTGCGCTCGTGGACGAAGTACTTCTCCAGATAGGCGCGCACCTCGGCGGGCGTCTTGGCGCTGACCCGCCCGACGTGGATCTCGGGGGTCGTGTCGGCGTAGTCCAGGT
>Ga0194127_10007906_pt1 | contig 11553 bp, 13 predicted proteins | sample TA2KigC100mmetaG_FD_148624 | JGI IMG/M metagenome (GOLD analysis project Ga0194127, IMG submission 148624) | Freshwater microbial communities from Lake Tanganyika, Tanzania - TA2015036 Kigoma Deep Cast 100m | ecosystem: Environmental > Aquatic > Freshwater > Lake | place: Tanzania: Lake...
GCCCAAGCGAGGGTCGCAATGGGCGCCTCAGTGAGCGTTTGGGAGGAGATCAAACGCAAAACAAACGCGAAAGGCGGCAATCCAGCCTCGCCGCAAAACCCCAAACATCAGTCCGACAGGCTGCTAGATATCACGTTCGTACCGGTGAGGCTCGTCATCGCCGCAGGCGAGGGAATGAGCAGAAGATGGTTGATGTTCAACTCGCAGTTGACACTCTTTCTATGGCGAGCCGAGGACTGTTTGCATCCTGCACGCTCATAACCGGCGATCTGGATTTCAAGCCTCTCGTTTCCGCGCTTGTTGATATGGGTGTGCATGTTACTCTTTTATATCCCGAGGACGAGACCAATGATGACCTGAAGGCTGCTGCTGATCAATCTGATGCTCTCACGATAGCTACGTTGCAGGGGTGGATAAGCGATAGTTTTCCCCAAAAGGGCCAGCTCCCAAAAGGGAGCTTCAATTTTATTGGCGATTTTCCCACCGATTTAATTCGGCTGGCAGAGTGGCGAGATGAAAAATATGGGAATTGTATAGTGGTACATGACACCGCTTGGCTTCGGCTAATTACGGAACGCTCTCCTCAAAACCCTGCTACGCATCGGCTCGAATTGAACTCTTTGAGCGAGGCCGTCTTACGAGCTTACGCTAAAGATGTTTTCAATTTGGCCGTCCCTGAATGGTAGCCCTGCAAAAGGTAGATTTTTTCGAATCAAATTATCGCCTCAAGACCGCGCGCTTTCACAATCGACAGCAGCTTGAGCGAGGGGCCGCTTGGCTTCTTTTCGCCGCGCTCCCATTCGCTCACGAGCTTCGGCTTTACGTTCAATACGCGGGCGAACACGCCTTGGCTCACGCCTTCGCGCTCGCGCAGCGCGAGGATTTGCTTGCCCGTCAGCGGCTCGATCGTGGTGAGACACGCCGCGTCGAATTCGCGCATCGTCCTGGCGTCGAGGAGGCCAATGCGATGCAGGTCGCTGGCGGTCTCATGCGCCGCTTCCGCGATTTTGCTGCGAAATTTCTTTTTCGCCTTCGTCGTCATGCTCCACCTCGATGAGTTCGCCTTCCTCGATCGCTTTTTCAATCTCCGCCGCGCGCATCGGCAGGAATTGCAGCGCCAGTTTTTTCAAAAGCTCCAAATCCTCCGCGTCGATATTGTCCCGCTCGTTCTTGGCGAAGCCGTAAAGAAAAATGCTTCGCTCCTTCGCGCGGAAGGCGACGATGGTGCGGAATCCGCCAGACTTCCCCCCGCCGTCCCGCGCAACCCTCTGCTTGATAAGGTTGCCGCCAAGCGCGGCGTCAATGCCGCCCTTCCCCGCGCGGTCGATCGCTTCGCGCAGCCGCGCATCCCCGACCTTTTCCTTTCGTGCAAACCGCGCAAACCACTTGGTTTTTAAAATCCGCAAATCTGCTCCTAGCCAATGCGCTAATATATACCCCAAGGGGTATAGTTCCAAGAGGCTCGTTTTGGGCGTCCCCGCGCCGAAAGCCCTTGCGGCGGTTTAGGCCTTCGGCTTCCATCATGGATGCGCGCGCCGCTTCTCGCGTCCGTCATAGCGATTGCTCTCCCGAAACCGCTATACTCCACAAAACTCTGGCCTGCTGAGCCGATCCGCCCATGCCTATTCGCCGCCTCGATCCCATTCTCGTCGATCGCATCGCCGCCGGCGAAGTGGTCGAGCGGCCGGCGTCGGCCGTCAAGGAACTCGTCGAGAACGCGCTCGACGCCGGCGCGACGCGCATTGACGTCGCGATCGAAGCGGGCGGCAAGCGGCTGATCCGCGTCATCGACGACGGATGCGGCATGGACGAGCGCGATCTCGCGCTCGCGATCGAGCGCCATGCCACGTCGAAAATTCCCGACGGCGATCTGACGAATATCGCGACGCTCGGCTTTCGCGGCGAGGCGCTGCCCTCGATCGCCGCGGTCGCTGATCTTTTGATCGAAACCCGCGCGGCGGGCGCGCCGCACGGCTTCGCGATCCGGGTCGAAGCCGGCGAGAAGCGCGGGCTGACCCCCTCCAACTGGCCCCGCGGCGCCAAAATCGAGGCGCGCGCGCTCTTTTCGGCGACGCCGGCGCGGCTGAAATTTTTAAAGACCGAGCGCAGCGAGACGTCGGCGATCGTCGATGTCGTCAAGCGTCTCGCCATGGCCAATCCGCAAGTGAGATTCGCGCTGTCCGCCGACAGCGGCGCGCTCTTCGACTATGCCGCCTGCGGCGCCGATCAGGCGCGTCGCATTTTTCAAATTCTTGGCGATGAGTTTGCGGCGAACGCCTTTCAACTCGACGCCGCGCGCGAAGGCGTGTGTCTTTTCGGCCTTGCCGGCCTGCCGACCTACAGTCGCGGCAACGCCCAGATGCAATATGTTTATGTCAATGGACGGCCTGTGCGCGACAAGCTCTTCGCTGGCGCCATCCGCGCCGCCTATCTCGATTTTCTAAGTTCCGACCGCCATCCGGTCGCGGCGCTTTTCATCGACTGCGATCCGCGCATCGTCGACGTCAACGTTCATCCGGCGAAGGCGGAGGTGCGCTTCGCCGATCCCGGCCTCGTGCGCGGCCTTGTCGTTGGCGCGCTGAAGCAGGCGCTCGGCGACAAGAGTCGCCGCAGCGCCGATACGGGGGCGCGGGCGGCGATCGATGTTCTCGCGCGCGACAATGGCGCAAAATACCGCGCGCCGGCACCGGCGAATTGGAGCGTCGCGCGCTCGCCTTACGCGCCCTCAGGCTTCGAGGACTCGCCGCAGGCCGCTTTCGACGCCGGCGCGCCGATGGCCGACGCCCGCGCGCATGAGGCGCCCGCGCATGAGGCCGAGTCGCCGCTTGGCGCGGCGCGGGCGCAGCTGCACGAAACCTATATCATCGCCCAGACGCGCGACGGTCTTGTCATCGTCGACCAGCACGCGGCGCATGAGCGCATCGTTTACGAGAAGCTGAAACGCCAGCGCGAGGAAAATGGCGTTGCGCGACAAATGCTGCTGATCCCCGCCGTTATCGAACTCGACGACGCGCGCATGGCTGCGCTCGCGCCAGCGCTGGAAGAACTCACCGCGCTCGGCCTGACGCTCGAACCCTTCGGCCCCGGCGCCATGCTCGTGCGCGAGACGCCGGCCCTGCTCGGCGACATCGACTGCGCGCGGCTCGTCGAGAATATCGCCGATCTTCTTGCCGAGGAGGGCGACGCGCGCGGCCTTTCGCGCAGGCTCGACCATGTGCTCGCGACCTGCGCCTGCCATCATTCGGTCCGCGCCGGCAGACGGCTTTCGGCGCCGGAGATGAATGCGCTTCTGCGCGAAATGGAGGCGACGCCCGGCGCCGGCCAGTGCAATCACGGCCGGCCGACCTATATCGAGCTGAAGCTCGCCGACATCGAAAAGCTCTTCGGACGCCGGTGATCTCAAAAATCTCAAGAGCCGCGTAACATTTCCTGCCTGCGCACGAATTAAGAAGCGAAAACGCGGGAGCCCATCGTGAACCGTCGCAACCTTTTATCTTGCGCCGCCTTTATGGTCTTTGCGGGTAGGGCGCGCGCCGCCGGCGACCTGATCGAGATCGAGTCATTCGACGCTAGCGGCAAGAGCCTTGGGCTTTCGCGCGTCGAGAAAGTCGTCAAGTCCGAGGCGGAATGGCGCGCGCAACTCTCGCCGCTCGCCTTCGAGGTGACGCGCAAGGAGGGCACGGAGCGCGCCTTCACCGGACCCTATTGGGACAATCACGCCGACGGACTCTATCGATGCGTCTGCTGCGACACGGCGCTGTTCGATTCAAAGACCAAATATGACTCCGGCACCGGCTGGCCGAGCTTCTTCGCGCCGATTTCAAAAGCGAATGTCGTCGAAAGCGCCGATATGTCATTCGGCATGAAACGCGTCGCCGTCTCCTGCAGGCGCTGCGACGCGCATCTCGGCCATGTCTTCACTGACGGTCCGAAGCCGACGGGGCTGCGCTACTGCATGAACGGCGTCGCGCTGCGTTTCGTCGGCCGCGGACAGGCTTGAGAAATTCCTCATGAGAAGCGCCCCCTTTCTCATCGCCGTTCTGACGATACTTGCCACGACGCACGCCGGCGCCGCGGAACGCGCCGTCGTCTTGCCTCCTCCCGCATATGATCCGCCTGCCGCGAGCGGCGGCGAACAAAAGCTCGTCGTCGCCGGCGGCTGCTTTTGGGGCGTGCAAGGCGTGTTTCAGCACGTCAAGGGCGTGTCGCGCGCCGTGTCCGGCTACGCGGGCGGCGAAAAGGAGACGGCGCATTACGACAGGGTGTCGCAGGGCGACAGCGGCCATGCGGAGTCGGTCGAGATCACTTACGATCCAAAAGAAGTGAGCCTTGGCGAATTGTTGCGAGTCTATTTTTCCGTCGCCCATGATCCGACGCAGCTCAACCGCCAGGGGCCCGATGTGGGAACGCAATATCGCTCGGCGATTTTCGTGACGAGTCCGGAAGAGGAAAAAATCGCGCGTGGCTATATTGCGCAGCTTTCCAGCGCCAAGGCGTTCTCAGCGCCGATCGTCACCAGGCTGGAGCCGCTCCAGGCTTTCTATCCGGCGGAGACCTATCACCAGGACTATCTCATTCGCCATCCCGCGCAGCCTTACATTGTCTATAATGATTTGCCGAAGATCGACAATCTCAAACGCCTCTTCCCCTTGCGCTATCGCGAAAGCCCGGCGCTGACCGACTAGAGCAGGTTCCGAAAAAGTTGACAGACTTTTTCGATGAGAACCTGCTCCAACGTTTTGATTTTGAGCGATTCCTTATCGATCACATGATTCCATGTGATCGGGAAGCGCTCTAAGCGTCGCTGCTGATGAGCGTGCGGGGCGCGCTGGCGGCGGTCGGGCGGCTTTCAGATCGACGGTATGATCGCGCGGAAATTCGCGCGCGTCGCCCGCCTGCGCGTGCGCCGGGGAAATCTCGAAATATCGTAAAAATTTCGTGAATTGATGAGGTTTCCGGCTCAAACGCGGCGCGTCGGGGGCGATCGAAATGCCGAGCGCATCGCGCAATGCGGATCGGCTCGGCGGCGGCGTCATGATTCCGCCCATCTCCTCTGAAATTTCTCGATTCGTCTGGACGTCGGAGCAATATGATGAGCTTGGCCATTGACTCGCTTCTGCAGGAGCGCTGCGCGAAGCTGGGCGACCAGCTCACAGTGTTTCGTCGCGTCATGCGGGCCGTCTTGATCCAAGACATGCGTACGCGTTTCGGAGCCAGCCATATCGGCTATTTGATCGCGATCGCCTGGCCGTTGTCGCATTTGGGCATCATGACGCTGGTTTACGCGATCAGGATGTCGATCGCGCCTGTTGGCGACAGCCCTGCAGTCTTCGTGGGCACAGCCATCGTGCCGTACATCCTGTGCTTCTATCCCGCGCGCCTGCTGGCGATGGGCATTCCGCAGAATCGTCAGTTGTTGTACATACCGGCCATTCAGCCGCTTCATCTCATTTTTAGTCGTTGCATCCTCGAAATGCTCAACGCCGTGATCGTACTTGCGGTCTTCATGTTTGCAATCAGTCTGTTCGATATCGACATTTTGCCGCCAGACATGGCCGAAGCGTCCAAGGCGATCGGCGCCGCCATATTTTTGGGGATCGGGCTCGGCTTTCTCAACGTGGTTATGTGCGCGATTGTGGGACCTCACTTTCTGACGTTTTTCATCCTCGTCATGATCGGCCTTTACATGATTTCAGGCGCCTATTTGCCGCCGAATGCAATACCCCCAAATCTTCGCGAATATTTGGCGTATAATCCTCTGACGCAGCTCGTGGAATGGCTGCGGTCAGCCTATTACGCGAGCTACGATCCCCAGCTAGTCAACAAGTCGCTCGTTTACTGGGTCGGCGGAATCAGCCTCACGTTCGGGCTTGTCGGCGAGCGTTTCATGCGCGGCAGATTCTTTTCCTGACTCATTCTGGAGCGCCGGTTCTGCTGCCGACGGCTCTTCGCTGGACGACGGCCCGATTCGCTCCAGGGCCAAAGCCTCTTCGTCACACATCACGCGCATCGCGGCGGCGATCGGGTCTTCGGCCGGCGCGGACCGCGTCGGGCCGAGCGCGCGCAACGCGCCGCGCAATGCTTCGCCGGCGGCGTTGCGCTTGATGAAATGCCGCTCGAACACCCGCATGACATGGGCCACGCCTTCGGGCGTGACGCTGCGCCGATCGGACGCGAAATAATCCGTCGGCGCGTAGCCGCCGGCGACAATCTCGTATGAAGGAAAATAGGCGACCTGACTGAACGTGCGCGAAAGCGCATCGCAGGAGACGCGCAGCGCCGACTTCGAATACATGGTCGACGTCAGAACATGACGCGCCTCGGCGGTGGCGACGAGCGGTACGGGCGAAACGGTCAAGATCACCCGCGCGGCGGGATTGACGGCGCGGAGACCGCGAAGGAAGGCCGTCATGTCGGAGACGATCTCGTCGACGCTTAGATTGACGAATTCATGTCGCGCAGGCGAGTAGTCGCCTCCCGCGACCCCCGGACAGAGCGGAAACGCCGCGCCGTCCTCGCGCGACCGCCAAAGCTCGGTCAGGCCCAACGTGAATACAAAGACGTCGAGCGTCTCAAACGCCTTGCGCACCGCCTCAAAGTGGCGCTCGCGATCAAAATCGAGCTCGCGCGCCGTATTGAATCCTCCGGGCTGAATTTGGGGCCGAAACGGGTCGATCACATGCCCCGCGCCTTCTCGCCAGTGGCTTTCCTTTGGCGTGAAGCGCCCATAGGCCCGCTCAAAGAGCTGCAGCAATTGCCGGCTGGTGTAGATGTTGCCGTAGCGCGCGGTATAGAGCCCATAGTTGAGAGCGTCGGCCGCCTGCGGACTGACAAAGGAATGCGGCGGCTCGGTGACGAGATAGTTGCAGCCGCTCGACTTCAAGTAGCGGCCTATGTGCTGAGCGAAGCAACTCCCCGCGGTTGCGATTTTTTCGCGAACGCCAAATCGGAAGGGCGCTTCCGCAACGGGATCGAGTTCGCCGGGAGCGACGTCCGCGACCGCGCGACGCCAAAGCGCATAGTCGGGACGCTTTGAATAGGGATGCGTCTTCATTGCCGTCCATCGCCGAGCCGAGGCTCTATAAGCTCCGCGGCGGCCTGGATCATCCTGCGGCCAAACAGCGCATTAGCGTGAGAAGCGTCGGCGCCCCAAACGACCTCCGCCAACATGCCGGACGGAGCCATGAACTCGGCCGGAACGGCCGCAAAAGGAATATCCTCTCTCATGCAGATTTCACGATAGAGCGCAGATTGCGTACGCCACATCTTATAGCGAAAGACGTCTCCCGAGAGTCTGCGCGGATCAAATGATTTACGAAAAAACTCCTGCGGATGCTGCATGATGCGCGAATTGGGCAGGGGCGGCGGCGGCTCAAGGCATATAATGGGCGCGCTGGTTTCCTTTCTGATCGCTTCGATGGTTGTAAGGGTCGACGCCATTTTCTCCCGCATCGTTTCGCGGATCGCCGCTTCGGGCAAGATGACGGCGCCGGGCTCGAGATCGAGCTCAGGCTCTGATCCAAGGATGAAGTCGAAGCGCTCCTTAGGCTGCAGGACCGAAAGAGCAATATGCTCATTGCCGCCGACCGACAATATGATCCCATCCGGCTCCTCATCTTCGATGATCCCGCGAAGGCGAGGATTGAGGCGCGAAGAGGCGCTCTCCTCCGTCAGCGTCGGCGTAAGTTCGGGATCGTAGAGATAAAGGAATCGCGAAACGAGCAGGGCGCCGCCGAGCTGGAATCCCTCATCCTGCAGCTCATAGCATCCTTTGGCGATGGCTACGATATGGCTGTGTCCAAGTCCCAATATCTTGGTCATCTGTCAGCCGCGGACCCTTCCCGGGCGTCGGCGACGCGCAGCTCGACGCCGAACGGCTCGCCCCGATGGATCGGCCCGGAGATCTGGCGCGCAATCGAGACGACGACATAACGCCGCCCGTCCGCTTCAATGGCGCGCCCGACGATCTCCGCCCCCTCGGCTCCCATCGCAAAAGGCGCGCGTATGGCGAGCATCGGGCGACCCTTATAGCCGTAACGATAGAAGGCCTCGACGGCGATCGGCGCCTCTCCTGCTGGATCGATTGGGTCGCTGTTCGCGTTCATAGTGGTTCCGAAAACGAGTTGATCGAATGAGCCGCGCCATAGCGCCGGCGGCGTTTCCATTTAAGCTCGCAATGTGTTTTCGCGCTCTGCCGCTTGTGCTAACAAGCTGGCTGGCCGACTATTGATTAGCATCTCGCCGTCTACATGAAAAATCCCTTCGAGTCGGTGGCGCTGCAAGAGACGCCGACGCCGCAAACCTTCAACGAGCGGGCTTATCTCGCCGTCAACCCCGACGTCGCCGAGGCCGTTCGCGTCGGCAAAATCAGATCGGGCTGGAATCATTTCAAGAAATTCGGCCATATTGAGGGCCGCCGGCAGAAGGTCGCCGACGACGAGCCGGCGACGCCGGACAATTTCGACGAGGCGCGCTATCTGGCCGTGAATCCGGACGTGCGGCAGGCGATCGAGCTTGGTCAATTCGCCTCGGGCCGCGCGCATTTCGATGAGCGCGGCCGCGCACAGGGGCGACGGCAGCAGCGCATGAGCGACATCCCCGCTATCCGCGCGCGAAAGCTCGCGGCGGTGCGGCCGCTGCTGCTTGATCCCGATACGCCGCTGTCGAGTTCGGGCAAATTCACATTTTCGGATGAAGCGGCGCTTGGCGAGGACCTTCGCGCCGATGATATGCCGATCAGCGAGAACGGATATGACGACGAAACCGTCGAATGGATCGAAGCTCTCGCCGACGGCTTGATCCTCGACGTCGGCGCCGGCTACAGGCCTGTCTATTACAGCAATGTCGTGAATTTCGAGATGATGGATTACGCCACGACCGACGTGGTCGGCGCAGCGCATCGGCTGCCGTTCAAGGATGACGCCTTCGACGGCGTCATCTCGATCGCCGTTCTGGAGCATGTGAAGGATCCGTTTCGCTGCGCCGCAGAAATCGCGCGCGTGCTCAAGCCCGGCGCCTGGCTGAAATGCTGCGTGCCCTTTCTTCAGCCCCTGCACGGATATCCGCATCACTACTTCAATATGACGCATGAGGGATTGCGGACGCTTTTCGAAGGGCGGTTGACCATCGAACGGCAGGAGGTCACCAATCCCACGCATCCGATCTGGGCGATCGCCTGGCAATTGCGGTCTTGGTCGCAAGGACTCCCGCCGCGCGCGCGCAAACAGTTCTTGCGCACGCGCGTCGAAGACTTGATCGCCTATCCAGGCCCGCTGCTTGAAAAGCCTTGGGCGCGGGAATTGACGCGCGATAAGCTTTTCGAACTCGCCGCTGCAACGATACTCTACGCGCGCAAGCCCGAAGCGGTCTCTGCGGCCCGGCCGATCGCGAATTCCGCGCCGTGACCGAGCTCATCATTCACGAAGGCCACGACGGATGGCTGTTCCTCACCGGCGGGACGAATTTTGTCACCACGCTTTACGAGCGCAACGGCGGGCATCTGCCGGACACAAACCTGCGCCGGTGGCGCGACGCGATTCTCGAACGGAAGCGCCGTTGCGATGCGCTCGGCGTCGCCTACGCCCATCTGGTGGCGCCAGAAAAGCTGACGATCTACGGACACAAACAGGCTGCCCCGCTCGTCGATATCGATCTCGCGCCGGCGATTCGTCTGCAACAGCTCTTTCACGGCGAGGCGCGCGCCGCGGGATGGGTCGATCTCGTCTGGCCCATGCGCGAGCGGCGCGATGAGGTCGAACTCTACTGGCGCAGCGACACCCATTGGACGCCTGAAGGCAGTCTGCTCGCCTATCGCCTTTTATGCGATGCGCTTCGCCTGACGCCGAATCAGGGACTGCCGAGCCGACCGTGCAACACGATTCACAAGATCATGGATCTCGGCGGCAAATGCGATCCGCCCCGGTGGGAGGAAATTCGGGAAATCGACTGGATCGCCCATGCGCAACGCATCTACGCGAACGCCGTTGCGCGGATCCTCGAAAATCCGCTTCACGGCGGCGACATCCATGTCGGCGCGCATGTCATTTACAGGAACGAGGAAGCGCCCAACAAAGCGCGAATCTTGCTCTTCGGAGATTCCTTCGCCGGCGTCGGAAGTGACCGCCTGACGGCCCAGCTCGCCGAAACGGCGAGCGAACTTGTTTTTGTCTGGTCGGCCAATGTCGACTGGCGGCTTGTCGAGCGCGTGAAGCCCGATATCCTCATTACGCAAATCGCCGAGCGCTACATGGCGCTCGCGCCAAACGACCGGTTCAATCTGCGGCGCACAGAGATCCGCCAGCTCTTCAAGGCGCAACGTCGGGAAGCCGCGGCAAAGTGGCGTCGCGCCCGCGCCAGATGGAATCAGCGCGCCAAGAACGGCCCATAGGCGTCAAGCGCCTCGCGCCAGTCGTCGGGGTCCCGGATCAAATCGGCCAAGGCCTCGCCGCGGCGCGTCAGGCGACGAAAAAGCCAGTCGCTCTCGAGATAGGCGCCGGGCCCTTCGATGAAGTTCAAGCCGGCGAGCGTATCGAGGCTCTCGATGATCTCTGAGCGCGACCGCTGTAGGAGGTGCGCCAGCTCGGCGACGGCGACGAAAATCGGTTCCGGAGGGGAACGTTGGACGTCCTCCAGCGCCAACAGCAGCGCTCTTAACGCTTCGACATCGCCGCTATGAACTTCTCGAGTCATTCGAACGCCCGACAGTATAAAGCGGCGATCGCATCGCTTCCAGGGAGCGGCGCTCCCCCTTCGGGGAGCCCGCGCTTCATATCCAGCAAGGCCTGCGCGATTGGCGGCTAGGGACGCTACAGATGAGCGAGAGTCGCTTCGGCCGTTGAAACGGTGGCTTCGCTGGAATTTTCCTCAACATTGATCCATTTGACGACGCCGTCGTCAATGAGCGCCGAATAGCGCTTGCCGCGAACGCCAAGTCCCGGCTCGGTGAGATCGAGTTCGAGTCCGAGCGCTTTGGCGAAAGTCGCCGAGCCGTCAGCGAGCGCCTCGATCTTGCCGCCCCCGCCCGACTCCTTCACCCAGGCGTCGAGCGCGAAAATGTCATTGACCGCCGTGACCGCCACGGCGTCGACGCCTTTCGATTTGATTTCATCCGCTTTGGCGATGAATCCCGGCAGATGCTTCTTGTGGCAGGTCGGCGTGTAGGCGCCGGGAACGCTGAAAAGCGCCACCCTGCGTCCGGCGAAATAATTCTTCGTGTCGACCGGCTCAGGCCCATTCTTGCCCATGACAGTGAGCTTCACGTCGGGGAGTCGATCTCCAGCCTTGATAGCCATGCCTAATCTCGCTCTGGTCTAGCGCGCTTTCCGATCAGACGGAATCGTCTGATCGATAAGAAATCGCGCGAAATTAACAGGCTGGAGCAAGTTCTAATCGAAAAAGTCGGTCAACTTTTTCGGAACTTGCTCTAGCAGGCTGTTGAAAAAGGTCATCGGCGCGCCGTGAGGACGGCCTCGTCGCCGTTATCGTAAGAAAATTCGATTTTGATGGAGCCGTCATTGAGCAGTTCGGCGTCTCCCTCTCCGGCAATTTCATCGC
>Ga0194127_10007910_pt1 | contig 11549 bp, 10 predicted proteins | sample TA2KigC100mmetaG_FD_148624 | JGI IMG/M metagenome (GOLD analysis project Ga0194127, IMG submission 148624) | Freshwater microbial communities from Lake Tanganyika, Tanzania - TA2015036 Kigoma Deep Cast 100m | ecosystem: Environmental > Aquatic > Freshwater > Lake | place: Tanzania: Lake...
CAACGGGAGTATGACAAGGAGCAGTACAAGAACCGCAACCTGGTGGAGCGGTTCTTTTGCCGGATCAAGCAATTTCGGCGCATTGCGACGCGCTATGAAAAGCTGGCCTCTCGCTATTCCGCTTTCATTGCTCTCGCTGCCAGCTTTATTTGGCTAGTTTAAATGTCAACAGACTCTAATTGCCTTGCACTTATTTAACGACCATTAAACCGACATCCATAAAAAAGGCGTCATTAATGCCGCCTTTTCATTGAAACTATTTCAATCGAAATGGTACCCCTAATTGGCTTGAGCATTGCTTTCATGCATCTGAATATTAATCACTTTTAATGTGGCAAATACCGCCGCAAATACCTGGTTGGCATGTACGCCGCGTGTTTTACGAATGCCGTCGCCCCACCCCCAGGTAATCACGCATTCGGTCAGGGCGTTGGTGTGGCCACCTTTGGGGATACGCACTTCGTAGTCGAGCAATTCGGGCAAGGTGATTTTGTAATCGCCCAGCACCTTATGGATGGCATGGATGAAGGCATCGAAACCGCCGTTGCCGATGCCGGAAGCCAGATGCTCCCTGCCCTTCACGTTGACGCGGATGCTGGCGGTGGATTCCAGGTTCAGGCCGCTGGTGATAGAGCAATTTAGCAATTTAAGATGCTGGTAATCCTTGCTCGCCAACACATCGGCGATAATAAACGGTAAATCGTCGGAGGTGATGCTCTGTTTGGAATCGCCCAGGCGCACGATTTGCTCCAACACTTTCTTCTGGTCGTCTTCGGACAACTCCAGTTCCAGTTGCTCCAGGTTTTTTTTAAGCGATGCCTTGCCGCTCATCTTGCCCAAGGCATAGCTGCGGGTACGGGAAAAGCGCTCGGGGCCGAGCTTGGATTTGTACAAGCCCCCCTTCTGATCGCCATCGGCATGAATACCCGCGCATTGGGTGAACACGTCTGCGCCGACAATCGGCATGTTCGCCGCCACGCGCTTGCCGGAAAAGGTCTCGACCATGTTGCTGATGGCGACGATATGGCTTTCGTCAATGCCAAGTTTCAAACTCATCTTGTCGCGCAAGACCACGGCGGCTTCCGCCAGCGACGCATTGCCTGCCCTCTCGCCCAGACAATTAACCGTGCAATGAATGTTATTAATGCCAGCGCGCACTGCCACCATCACGTTAGCGGTCGCCAAGCCGTAGTCGTTGTGCGGATGGAAATCGAATTGCAAATCTGGGTAACGCTGACACATGTCACTCATGCTATTGAACACCTCATCCGGCGACAACACGCCCAAAGTATCTGGCAACATAAAGTGGTCGATACCGGCACTTTTAAGGTTATCCATTAATGCGAAGACATAAGCTGGACTGTCGTGATACCCGTTCGACCAGTCTTCCAGATACACGTTAACATTTAAGCCTTTATCCTTGGCATAAGCGATGGTTTGGAGAATGTCTTGCGTGTGCTGCTCCAACGTTTTGCCCAACTGTTCTCGGCAATGCTTTTCGCTGCCCTTGGTCAAAAGGTTAATGACCTTACCGCCGGTGTCGCAAATCCAATCTACGCTTTTGGTATGGTCAACGAAACCCAAGACCTCAATCCTGCCATCGAAACCTTCGAGCAATGCCCAGTCGTTAATGCACTTGACCGCTTGTTTCTCGCCATCGGAAACCCGCGCCGACGCGACTTCAATTCGGTCAACCCGCAGCTTTTGCAGCAAGGCTTTGGCAATACTCACTTTTTCAGCAGGCGTAAATGACACACCCTGCGTCTGCTCGCCGTCGCGCAGTGTGGTGTCCATGAGGTGGATGGTTTTTTTTTCGCTACTCATCTTGTACAAAAGTTAATTTATTAGATAACCATCCAATTTAGCGTATTTGGAGAAAACAGTATCAAAACTGATTAACTTAGCATTGTAATGCAAGGCTGTTGCAATAATGATCCGATCTTGCGGATCTTTGTGGTGTCCGGGCAAATGCACTGCTTGCGATGCAATCCGCGCCGTTACCGGCAGAATTTGAATACCTGAATTCGATTCGACTTCGCTTAGCCAGTCATCAAAAGCCAAGTCCATTTCTATACGCCCGTGACGTACCAACCAAGCCATTTCAAAACAAGAAATTGCCGAGATTGCCACAACCTCAGATTCAGAAATTAGACCGATAGTATTTGCCCCCAGTTTGCCTGGGATTTGATTAATCCACCAATGCCAGACGTGGGTGTCCAGAACTAACACTTAATGGATGCCCCAATCCTCGATAGGCACAGACGACAACACATCACCTTTTTCCCTAACCTTACCAGCAAGCTTCGGCGGCGGGACTCTGCGTTGTATCGGCTTACTTAACTCGGATTCATCCAAAGTAATCACCAGAATTTCAACTTGTTTATTAATAAATGATTCAGGCACCTGAATAACTAAACTTTGATTGTCAATGGTTTGTAATATACGTTGGATTTGCATAGTAGTTACCTTGATGCTATTTGTTGCGCTTCGTATTATTCAGCCCAAGCTACGGGTTTTTCGAATTCTTCACGCGTTTTTTCGATCAAACGGTTAAATTTTCCGGCCTTAAAATCTGAGCGTATTTGGTTATCCCAGCGCTCGTTCTCAAGCTCCAAAAACCAGTCCCGAAACTTGGCAAAGTCTTCTGTTGGCAAGTTATAAACGCGGCTTTCTAGTTCTTCGACTTCGCTCATTTTAACCTCTTTACGATCAATGATTGTTGTGCCCGCAGTATTGTAGGGCGGATTAGTCACACGCGATATCACTAAATTTTAAATAAAACATTGTAGTTGAAGCGAGGCGTAATCCCCCGTACGGGTACAATTTTTTCATTCGGCGGATTACGACGCGCCTAACTCAAGGCGACAACCCAAAACTCTACGAACTTGCGCGTCTAATCCGCTCTACGTGCTGCCGTTAAATCGGGACAACACAGGCTTATTGCACCCAAAGCCAAGGATAAGTATTCTTATGCCACCCCTCATATTCGCTGATCTTATCGACATGTTTTAAGGTTAAGCCGATGTCGTCCAGGCCGCTGAGCAAATTGCCTTTGCGGAAGGGGTCGATGTCGAAGCTGAAGCCGTTGCCGCCGGGTGTAGACACCGTTTGGTTGGCGAGATCGATAGTAAACTGTAAGCCTTCGTTGGCGTTGATTTCCGCCATTAATACCGCCAATTGCTGATCGTTCACCCGAATCGGTAGGATGCCGTTTTTGAAGCAGTTGTTGTAGAAAATATCGGCGTAGCTGGTGGAGATGATGGTGTTGAAACCGTAGTCGGCAATCGCCCAAGGCGCGTGTTCGCGTGAGGAGCCGCAGCCGAAATTGTCGCCGACGACGAGGATTTTTGCGCCTTTAAACACCGGTTTGTTCAACTCGAAATCCGGGTTGTCGCTGCCGTCGTCGTTGTAACGCCAGTCGTGGAACAGGTGTATGCCGAAGCCGCTACGCTCCACTTTTTTTAGAAATTGCTTGGGGATGATCTGATCAGTATCGACGTTGCTGCGATTCATCAAGGCAGCGGTGCTGGTGTGTTTTTTATAGGGTTCCATAATTGATTCAATATGTTTATAAATACTTAAGAGTTCTTAGAGCCATTGTCATCTATATGTAGATAAAATATCTTCGACTGAATAAGACTTCCATTTTTGTACTAACAAATCCTTTCTTTTAAGTGCTTCTTCTAGTGCAAGATTTGCAGGGCTCGGGCTAACACTAATTGCTTGTATTTTTGACTCTCGAAGTTTTTCAGCCAGCTTAAGAAGCTTTTCCTCGGAAGAATTACTACTTATTGCATGAATTATTTCCCTTTCACACTTCTTAAACGCTTTGCTCTTCTTTTGTCCCCCAGGTACATAATTTGACATTGCCTATTTCTAGCCTAAGCCTAATGACCTTATATCCACAAAATGCCCCGCGGCTGCCGCTGCCGCCGCCATTGCTGGCGACACCAAGTGCGTACGTCCGCCCTTACCTTGTCGGCCTTCAAAATTACGGTTGGAGGTGGAGGCGCAGCGCTGGCCTTTGCTTAGTTCGTCGCCGTTCATTGCCAAGCACATGGAGCAACCGGGATCGCGCCATTGCCAACCCGCGTCGATGAAAATCTTGTCCAGCCCTTCCTGCTCGGCTTGCTGTTTAACATGATAGGAACCCGGTACTGCAATCGCGGTGATGCCATTCGCCACTTTGGTGCCTTTGGCAACTTGCGCGGCTTCGCGGAAGTCTTCGATGCGACCATTGGTGCAAGAGCCGATGAAGACGAAATCAATCGGGATGTCGGTGATTTTGGTGTTAGGCGTTAAGCCCATATAAGCCAAGGCACTTTCGCAGGCTTTGCGCTTGCCTTCGTTGTCGAAGCTGTCGGGTGACGGCACCACGCCATCCACGCCGATGACTTGTTCGGGCGACGTTCCCCAAGACACTTGCGGGGCAATGTCCGCGCCGTTCAGTTCGACCACGGCATCGTAGCTTGCGCCGTCATCAGACGGCAAGCTTTGCCAATAAGCGAGTGCTTGTTCCCAGGCCGCGCCCTTGGGGGCGAATTCCTTGCCTTTAAGGTAGTCGTAAACTTTTTGGTCAGGCGCAATCAGCCCTGCCCTGGCCCCGGCTTCAATCGCCATGTTGCATAAGGTCATGCGTCCTTCCATCGTCAAATCCTTGATGGCTTCGCCTGCGTATTCGATAACATAGCCCGTACCGCCCGCGGTGCCGATTTTGCCGATAATGGCAAGGGCAATGTCTTTGGCGGTGGAATATTTAGGCAAATGACCGTTGATTTTCACCAGCATGGTTTTGGATTTCTTTTGCGGCAGGCATTGCGTCGCCATGACGTGCTCGACTTCCGAGGTGCCGATACCGAACGCCAATGCACCGAACGCGCCGTGGGTGGCTGTGTGGCTATCGCCGCAGACCACGACCATGCCGGGATGGACGAAACCGTGTTCCGGCACGACGACGTGAATAACCCCGTTGTTGGGATTTTTCAAGTCGTACAAACGCAAACCGTTGTCATTGCAGTTTTCCGCCATGACTTCAACCTGCTTACGCGCAATGGGGTCGGCAATCGGCAGGTGGCGATCTTTGGTCGGCACACAGTGATCCATCGTCGCCAGAATGCTGTGCGGATTACGGACTTTGCGCTTGGCCATACGCAAGCCTTCAAATGCCTGCGGGCTGGTGACTTCGTGCATCAAATGGCGGTCAACATAAATCAAGGGAGCCTGGCCTTCGGCTTCGACGACCAAGTGGCTGTCCCAGATTTTTTCGTACATCGTGCGTTTCATTTATTCTTTCCTGACAAAATATTTTTCGTTCGTAAAAACCGAACCGGCCTAATTTGAGCCGACATCAATATAATCGAATATTATCCCTTATCCCGGTACGATTTGGCAATTAATGTGCAACGTTAAGCCCTTATTTTTAGGGAGTTTCAGACTTTTTCATTAACGTCGCCGTTAAAAAACAGCCACTGTTTATTTTTCAGTTGCTGTAACGGCTGATAATTGCTTTTGTAAGACATTTTTTTACACTGTTTAATCCAAAAGCCCAGATATAAAAACTCCAAACCTTGCTGCTTAGCCCACTCGATCCCCCATAACACGGCGTACATACCCGGACTGTATGCTGAAAATTTAGGGTCGAAAAATGTATACACTGCCGATAGAGCATTTTCAACCACATCCACAACGGCGACCGCCGAAAGTTCACCATTAATGGTGAACTCCATAAAACGGGTTTCGCACCAGGTACTCTTTAAAAACCGGATATACTCTTCCGGGCCGGAATTCTGCATCGAGCCGTCTTTATGCCGATGAGCTTGATAGCGTAAATACAGATCGTAATGCTGCTGATTAAACTCCGCCGGCATGACCGTGACATAGGTATTCCGATTTTTTTGCAAGCAGCGCTTCTGGCTTCTATTCGGCTGAAATTGATTAACCATTAATCTGACCGGTATACAGGCCGAACAATTCGGGCAGTGGGGCGAATAGACTTCATCGCCGCTCCGGCGAAAACCCTGCTGTATTAATCGCGAATACAGGGCTTGCGTCATCTCAAATGCGGGATGTACAAACGCCGGCTGCGCCAGCTCATCGTCCAGATAGCTACAGACATGTTGCTCGGTTAATAGTAACGGGATCGAGATCATAACAACCGCCAGGCTGTTTCCGCTGGCTCTTGCTCGCAATACAGGTCTAGCAGATTAATAAAGTCGCTGCGGGGAATTTCTTCAGCGCCAAAATTTTTCAGGTGTTGCGTACTGATTTGGCAATCTATCAGATGAAATTGCCATTCTTTCATGGCATTAACCATCGTAGCGAATGCTGTCTTCGAAGCATCTTTTGCTTTAAAAAACATAGACTCGCCAAAAAACACCCGACCTAGCGCCACACCGTATAATCCACCTACCAGCCTTTCGCCCTCCCAGGCTTCGACTGAATGGGCAAACCCGGACTGATGCAGTTCCTGGTAAGACTGCAAGACGCCTTCGGTTATCCAGGTGCCTGCTTCATCTTTACGTGTTTCAGCGCAGGCATTAATGACTTCGGCAAAGTTTTGATCCACTGTTATCCGGTAACGTTTTTGCCGTAAGGTTTTCGCAAGACTATGCGAAACGATCAACTTACTGGGGAACAGCACCAGACGAGGATCAGGCGACCACCACAAGATAGGCTCGTCTTTGCCGCTCCAGGGAAAAATACCTTGCCGGTAAGCGTTAATTAATCGGGTTGTCGATAAACAGCCGCCCACCGCCAATAATCCTCCCGGCATCGTCAATGCCTGATTAACCGGCGGAAACAACTCCTCCGGATCTGCGGGATCGAGGATTTTTAAGTTCATTTTCATGCGCTTAGTAAGAACTTAACGGCTTCAAACATAATATTTTATTAACTAACTCATCGGCTCAGCCAGTTAACTCGTCCAGATATTTCTCCGCATCCAAGGCTGCCATACATCCCGAACCCGCCGAGGTGATCGCCTGCCGGTACACCGAATCCATCACATCGCCTGCAGCGAACACGCCGGGTACGCTCGTACTGGTGGCATTACCGGCAATACCGCTTTTAACTTTTATGTAGCCGTGCTCCATGTCCAGTTGTCCGATAAAAATCTCTGTATTCGGCGAATGTCCGATGGCGATAAAAACGCCGTGAACATCGATTTTCTGTGTCGCATCGTCCGCCGTGCTTTTTACTCGGATACCGGTTACACCCATGTCGTCGCCCAAAACTTCGTCCAACACATGATTCCACAGGATTTCGACATTGCCGTTCTTCGCCTTTTCCATTAACTTGTCGGACAGGATTTTTTCCGAGCGGAACTTATCGCGCCGGTGAATCACCGTTACTTTCGATGCGATATTCGATAAATATAGAGCTTCCTCAACCGCGGTGTTGCCGCCGCCGATCACCGCTATCGGCTTGTTGCGATAAAAAAAGCCGTCGCAGGTTGCGCAAGCCGACACGCCCTTCCCTTTATAGGCTTCTTCCGATTCCAAACCGAGATAACGCGCCGATGCGCCGGTTGAGATAATCAACGCATCGCAAGTATACGTGCTCATATCGCCGGTCAGTTTGAACGGCTTGTCGGAGAGATCTGCCTCATTAATATGATCGAAAATAACCTCGGTCTCAAAGCGTTCGGCATGGCGAAGCATTCTGTCCATTAATTCCGGTCCCTGCACACCGTCTGCGTCGCCCGGCCAGTTATCGACATCGGTGGTCGTCGTCAACTGCCCGCCTTGCTGCAAACCGGTTATCATGACCGGTTTTAGATTCGCCCTGGCGGCGTAAACCGCTGCCGTGTAACCGGCCGGTCCGGAGCCGAGTATTAATAAGCGGCTGTGTTTGCTGGTGGTCATTAGTTCTCCTGTTTTTGCATTCTATTTGGCATCTTTATCCGGGCCATCTGTACCCGGTTTTTCCTATAGACACCGTCTGTTATGAAATTATGCGGCTGAAATCTGAAATTTCAAACTACTGCTTAAAGTTACACCGATTAATGCCTTAAATTTTGCCGGATTTTATAAAATATATTAATGTAAAACATATTAATATTGTTCTATAATCATGTTTTATTAAGGTTTCTATACAGGATTTCTTATCATGGCTGCCGTTCTAGAAGAAAAAACATTTCGCAGTTTAAAAGAAGTTTTGGTGCTGGGTCTTACCGCCTGCTCGCTGTACTTCCTGCTTTCCCTGATAACCTTTAATAACGAAGACGGCGGTTGGACACATAGTAGTACATTACAATCGGTCGCCAATGCCGGCGGCTTTGTCGGCGCCTGGCTGGCCGATTTCGGCCTAAGCTTTTTTGGTGTCGTCGCCTACACCATTCCCGTCATCATTTTGCGTCATGCTTATCTTTATTATGTACTGCATCAAGACAAGCAGATTAATAAACTGTTAACCTTGCATTGGGTAGGCTCCATGCTTGCTATCCTGTCTAGCGCCGCCTTGTTTTATCTGCATATTTTACGTATCGGCTTAGAGCTTCCAGGCAATACCGGCGGCATTATCGGCCAGGAAATCGGCGACGGCTTGCTCAAACTATGCGGAAATTCCGGCGCAACATTATTATTAATCGCCGTTATGTTAGCTGGAATCACTACCGCTACACAACTGTCCTGGTTGCGTGTGCTGGATCTCATCGGTAAATACACGGTATTTTTGCTGGATTGCGTCGGTAAATTTTGCCTCAGCGTGTGGGAAGTCATTCCGCAAAAACCACAGCAGCAAACCCCATCTGTTACTACTACACCGGAAAAATCGGCTCAGCGCACCGCGATAAATGCCATTAATACCCCATCGGCAGCAGCACCCCGAACCAATCCATTCGCCTGTGTTGAACACGAGATCATTAATCCGCCGTCTGAGCCGCCTGCTTATACCTTCAACCCCATCGAAAAAAGCGTTACATCTGTCACCCCGGCGACTAAAACGGTTAAATCACCCGCTGCGCCATCAACCGTCAAAGTGAAAAAATTTGCCGGTAACGTCTTGCCATCGTTGGATTTGCTGGACAAGCGCATGACGCAAGTCAAAGGTTACACGCAAACCGACTTGGAAGAAATGTCGCGCCTTTTGGAAGACATTCTTGCCGACTTTAATGTCACGGTGGAAGTCGTCGGCTTTTTGCCCGGCCCGGTAATAACCCGCTTTGAGTTACAACCCGCAGCGGGCGTAAAAGTCAGCCGGATCAGTAGCTTATCGAAAGATTTGGCGCGCGCCTTATCAGTAACCAGCGTCCGTATTGTTGAAGTGATTCCCGGCAAATCCGTTATCGGCCTGGAAATCCCCAATCGCGAGCGGGAAATGGTGAATCTGAGGGATTTACTTGCCGCCAGATCATTCGAAAAATCCTCTGCTCTGCTCACCTTAGCGCTGGGTAAAGACATCAGCGGCCAGCCATTAATGGCTGATTTGGGCAAAATGCCGCATACATTGGTTGCCGGCACCACCGGTTCCGGTAAATCAGTCGCCATTAACTCGATGATTTTGAGTTTGCTGTACAAAGCCACACCCGAACAAGTGCGGATGATAATGATCGACCCTAAAATGCTGGAATTATCCGTCTACGAAGGCATTCCGCATTTATTAACACCGGTCGTCACCGACATGAAAGAAGCCCAAAACTCGCTACGTTGGGCGGTAGGCGAAATGGAGCGGCGTTACCGGTTAATGTCTAAAATGGGCGTTAGAAATCTGGCAGGCTTCAACCAATTAATCGAAGACAAAGCCGCATTGGGCGAAAGCATTCGTGATCCTCTGTATCAAATGCTGAATCCGCTGTCGGAAATCGACGAAATACCGGCATTAACCACGCTGCCCAGCATCGTCATCATCATCGATGAACTGGCCGACATGATGATGATCGTCGGCAAAAAGGTGGAAGAACTCATTGCCCGTCTGGCGCAAAAAGCCCGCGCCGCCGGCATCCATTTAATTTTGGCGACTCAACGGCCATCGGTGGACGTCTTGACCGGATTAATCAAGGCAAACGTGCCAACGCGCATAAGTTTTCAAGTATCTTCCCGCATCGACTCCCGCACCATCCTCGACCAAGGCGGCGCGGAAGCCTTGCTGGGTAACGGCGATATGCTGTACCTGCCGTCCGGCACCAGCATTCCCATCCGCGCCCACGGCGCATTCGTGGATGACAACGAAGTCCACCGCGTAGTTGAATTTTTGAAACAAACCGCGCCGCCGGATTACCTGACAGAAATTACCCAGGAAAGCTTCGAAAACAGCGACGGCTTCGGCACCTCAGGCAGCAGCTACGGTGGCGATCCGGAATCCGACAGCCTGTACGATCAGGTCGTACAATTCGTTACCGAAAGCCGGAAAGCCTCAATCTCTAGCGTACAGCGCCGCTTTAAAATCGGCTACAACCGCGCTGCCACTATTATTGAAGATATGGAAGCAGCCGGTGTCGTCAGCCCGGCGGAAACTAACGGTAGCCGTGTCGTGCTGGCGCCGCCACCCGTAAGGGATTAATCATGGCGTATACCGCCGTGGGCGTGGCTATTATTGCTATAGCCACGCTTTTCAGCCTATTTTTGTTAAAACGCAACGCCAAAGAACATCCGAAACCCGTCAAAATTATCTTGTTTGGTGTTTATTTTTGGGGTTTAGTCTTTTTGCAATTGTTAATCGCAAGTATTGTTTACGAGTTTATCGTACCGAAATAACGTGGAAAAATGGGTCGTTTACGCACTGATCTCAATGCTCTTTGCCGGGTTCACTTCGGTTATCGCTAAAATGGGCTTAGCGACACAAGCGGCGAACTTGGCCTGACCGTCCGTACGTTATTCGTCTCCCTTTTTATCATCGGCTTTGCCTGCTTCGCCATACCGTATCATGACTTCAGTGCGCTTAACCGGATTAATATCTTTTGGTTAGGCTTGTCAGGGCTTATTACGACTTTATCTTGGATTTTTTACTACAAAGCTTTAAAACGGGGCGACGTTGCGACGGTCTCATTAATCGATAAAGGCAGCGTGGCCGTCGCTATTTTACTGGCGTGGCTGCTCTTGAAAGAAACCATCACCTTGCGAATCATCATCGGCGCCGTCTTAATCGTGAGCGGTTTATTGGTAATGGTCAAAAAACCTTAAACCTTAAAAGAGCATCTTAAGGTTGCAAAAAATTGTTAACTGTTTGAAATTAAGCGGCAAGGAGGCGCTTATGGCAGAACAGATCATTCACCCTTTGGGTGAACCCGAACCGAAGGCATTAATTCCGTATGCTGAACCTGTCAGGGTAGAAACATTTGGCGGCAGGATCCATGTGGAATGGGATCCACAAGCATCGGTGACGGCGATGGGGCAATTGCCCTTTTTCATAGAATTTTTGCACATCAGCGGATTGTTTGGAGATTGGGTGTCACGATGCCCTTTACGCTGGGTTAGCCCCAACGCCCCGAGAAAACGCAATGTGCTGGGGACGCTATTGCTTTCAGTGTTGTCAGGGCACAAACGCTATGCCCATATCAATGGCTTGCGTGGAGACGGTGTCAACCCGGGCTTGCTGGGGATGAACAAGGTTGT
>Ga0194127_10007912_pt1 | contig 11549 bp, 7 predicted proteins | sample TA2KigC100mmetaG_FD_148624 | JGI IMG/M metagenome (GOLD analysis project Ga0194127, IMG submission 148624) | Freshwater microbial communities from Lake Tanganyika, Tanzania - TA2015036 Kigoma Deep Cast 100m | ecosystem: Environmental > Aquatic > Freshwater > Lake | place: Tanzania: Lake...
AAAAGGCGCACCTGACCGAAGAGCCAGTAGTGGATGGGGCCCAGCGCACAGGCCATGGCGAGTCCTCCCGGGCAAGCGTTCGCGGGTCAGCGTAAGCACGGGGCGCTCGGCCCGCATTGACGCGGGTCAAGGGCAACCGCCGTCCCTACTCGCCGGCGAGCTCGAGCAGTGCGTCCGGGTCGAGGAGGGTGATCCGCTTGCCCTCGACGGCGATCGCGCCGCGCTCGCTGAGGGTACGCAGGGCCCGCGAGAGGCTCTCGGCCGTCGTGCCCAGCAGGAGCGCCAGTTCGCCCTTGCCCACCGGCAGGGTGAGGCCGCGCTGGGCGCCGCCCTCGCGCAGCAGGTAGCAGGCCAGGCGGGCCTTCACCTCGCGGGTCGAGAGATCCTCGATGAGATGGGAGAACTCGAGCAGGCGGCGCGCCATCGACGCCATCACCTGGCGCACGAATTCCGACCGCTCGCGCAGCTCGCGCTCGAAGACCTCCGCCGGCACGAAGGCCACCCGCGTGCGCTCCATCGCCACGGCCTCCGCGTGGAAGCTGCCGCCGGCGAGCATCGCCGCCTCGCCGAAGCTGTCGCCGGCGCAGAAGAAGTGCAGCACCTGCTCCTTGCCCGAGCCCGCGCTGAGCTGGATCTTCACCCGCCCGAAGATGATCACGAAGAAGCCCGCCGCCGGCTCCCCCTGCTGGAAGATGCGCTGCCCGCGCAGGTAGACGCGCCGGCTGACGGCAGGCAGGATGCCCGCCAGCACCGGCTCCGGCAGGTGGCGAAACAGCGGCGAGGCGCGCAGCTCGATGAGACCGGGCTCGGGCTGGGTCATCGCAGGGGTCCTTTCGGCTTCGGCGCGGGAGGACGCGCCAAAGCTAGCCCAGACGCGGGACGACGGCAAGGCGCGGCTACGACGCGAATCGCCTTGACTGAGGAGCCTCGATTCCGGAATTATTGTGCCAAAGTCGAACGCGGCAGTGCCCCAGGAGCGCAGCATGGCCATCGAGTTCATCGATCAGGACTACTCCCGCTACAGTGCCGAGAACCATGCCGTTTGGAAGTTGCTCTACGAGCGGCGCATCGCCGAGCTCGAGGCCCAGGCCAGCCGCGCCTACCTGGATGGCCTGCGCACCCTGGAGATCTACGCCGACCGCGTGCCCCAGCTCAGCGACATCAACGCCCGCCTGGGTCCGGTGACGGGCTGGACCTCCCGCGCCGTGCCTGGCTACATCCCCGCCGACGACTTCTTCGCCTGCCTCGCGCGGCGCGAATTCCCGACGACGATCGGCGTACGCCCCCGCGAGCAGCTCGACTACCTGCCCGAGCCGGACATCTTCCACGACGTCTTCGGGCACATCCCGATGCACGCCAATCGCGAGTTCGGGGACTTCCTGCAGGCCTACGGCGAGGCGGCCCTGCACTGCGGCGGCGAGCCGCGACTCACCGAGCTGCAGCGGCTCTTCTGGTTCACCGTGGAGTTTGGGCTGATCCGCGAGGAGGGGCGGTTGAGGCTCTACGGCAGCGGCCTGATCTCCTCGCCCGGCGAGGGCAAGCACTGCCTGGAGAGCCCCGCGGTGGAGCGCGTGGACTTCGACCTCGAGCGGGTGATCGCGCAGGATTTCGAGATCGACCACTACCAGCCGCTCCTCTTCGTGATCGACTCCTACGAGCAACTCTTCGCGGCCCTCGGCGAGTACCGTCGCCGTCTCTTGCACTGAACGCTGTGCGCGCCGGCGCCCGCGGCCGGCTCGCCGCCACAGCGCACTGTGCGCCGCCATCGGAAACCCTGCGCCGGGCGCCACCGACTCCCCCGCGACGATTTCCCCCGACGAGATGACTAAAGCCCCGACCGGGGCGTCCGATAACACACCGGATGGATCTTCATCTCGAAGGACACGGAATGGTCGCACTTCCCATCTGGGCGCTAGTTGGCGGCGCGGTCCTCGCTCCCCTGCTCGCCCTGGCCCTGGCGCGCCTCTTCCAGCGCGGCGACGCGGCGCTCCTGCGCGGCACGCTGCGCAAGAAGGGCCTGCAGCTCGACGAAACCCTCACCAAATTGAGCGAGGCCAATCAGCGGATCGCCGCGACTCTCCGCGAGGCGGAGCAGGCGCGCAGCGAGGCGGAGACCGCCTCGCGCGCGAAGAACGAGTTCCTCGCCACGATGAGCCACGAGATCCGCACGCCGATGAACGGCGTCATCGGCATGACGAGCCTGCTCATGGACACGCCGCTGACGGCCGAGCAGCGCGAGTACGCCGAGGTGATCCGCAGCTCGGGCGACTCGCTGCTGACAATCCTCAACGACATCCTCGACTTCTCGAAGATCGAGGTCGGCCAGCTGGAGCTCGAGGAGCACAGCTTCCAGCTCCGCGAGGTCTTCGAGGACGCGCTGGACCTGATGGCCGTGCGCGTCGGCGAGAAGGGGCTCGAGCTGTCCTGCCTCGTCGAGCCCAACGTGCCGCACACGTTGATCGGCGACCCGACGCGTCTGCGGCAGATCGTCGTCAACCTCATCGGCAACGCGATCAAGTTCACGCAGATGGGCGAGATCGCCCTCACCGTGAAGTCGCAGCTCCTGCGCGAGGGGCTCTACGAGATCCACACCGCCGTGCGCGACACGGGGATCGGCATCGATCCCGCCGGGCGCTCGCGCCTCTTCAAGGCCTTCAGCCAGGTGGACAGCTCGACGACCCGCAAGTACGGCGGCACCGGCCTGGGCCTGGCAATCAGCAAGCAGCTCTCGGAGCTGATGGGCGGCCGCATCTGGGTCGAGAGCGTGCCCGGGCGCGGCAGCACCTTCCACTTCACGGTGCGCGTGCGCCGCAGCAGCCTGCCCGAGCCGGCGCTCGACCTGCACTCGCTCAAGGGTCTGCGCGCGTTGATCATCGACGATAACGCGACGAACCGCCGCTTGCTTGAGGTACAGTCGATCGCCTGGAGCATGACGCCGGTGCTCGCCGAATCACCGAGCGTGGCCCTCGCGCTGGTCGAGAAGGAGAAGCCCTTCGACCTCATCCTGCTCGACATGCAGATGCCGGAGATGGATGGCCTCGAACTAGCGCAGGTCCTCGCCCACAACCCGAAGAGCGCGCGCGTGCCGAAGATCATGCTCAGCTCGATCGGGCGTCGCATCGAGGTGGAAGGCACGCCGTTGCATTCGGCCATCAGCAAGCTGATCCGCCAGGATCGGCTGCTCGGTGTGCTCCTGGACGCGATCGGTGAGCGCGAGGGCGGCCACGCGACGGCGCCGCCGCCGGCGCTCGAGCGGCTCGCGGAGCGCCTGCCGCTGCACATCCTGCTCGTCGAGGACAACCGCGTGAACCAGAGGGTCGCCCTGCGCCTGCTCGAGCGCCTCGGCTACAGCGCGGACGTGGCGGCCAACGGCCTGGAGGCCCTCGACGCCCTGCGCCGCCAGCCCTACGACCTGGTGCTGATGGACATGCAGATGCCCGAAATGGACGGCCTCGAGGCGACGCGCCGCATCCGCGCGGACTTCCCGGCCAAGCGCCAGCCGCGCATCGTCGCGATGACCGCCAACGCGATGAAGGGCGACCGCGAGCGCTGCATCGAGGCCGGCATGGACGACTACATCAGCAAGCCGGTGAAGTGGGAGTCCCTCGTCGAGGCGATCGGCCGCTGCGAGATGGTGCCCAGTCGCTAGGCGCTGCCGCCACTAGCGCGGCAGCGCCTCGATCTTGGCCGCGAGGATGAAGTCGTTCTCGCTCAGCCCGCCAACGCTGTGCGTCCAGAGCGACACGCCGACCCTCCCCCAGCTCAGCGCGATGTCCGGATGGTGGTCCTCCGCCTCGGCGAGGACCCCGATCGCGTTCACGAGCGCGAGGGCGCGCGCGAAGTCGGGCAGGCGAATCTCGCGCGTGAGACGTTCGCCGTCGATCGCCCAGCCGGGCAACGCGGCGAGATGGGCCACGCACTCCGCGGCCGTGAGCGCCGGCGTGCCGGCGGGCAGGGGCCGGCAGTTGCGATCGGCGAGGGCCGGCCGCGCGGCGCGCTCCTCGCCGCTCATGCGCAGAAGCGCGCGAAGGCGGCGCTGAGATCGGCGGCGACGACGGCGGCCTCGCGGCCCTCGATCGCGTGCCGGGGCAGGAAGAAGACCAGCTTGCCGTCCTTGAAGAGCGCGGCCGAGGGGCTGCTCGGCGGCAGGTCGCCGAAGTGGGTGCGCGCCGCCGTCGTGGCCTCGCGGTCCTGCCCGGCGAAGACGCTGGCCACCCGATCGGGCCGCGTCTCGCCCTGGAGGGCCATCGCCAGGCCGGGCCGCGCCATCCCGGCCGCGCAGCCGCAGACCGAGTTCACGAAGAGCAGGGCGCTGCCCGTGGACTGGCCCATCCAACGCTCGACCGCGGCGCCGTCGCGCAGTTCCTCGACGCCGATCCGCGTCAGCTCCGCCCGCATCGGGGCCACCAGCAACTCGTCGTACATGCTCGCCTCCGCGTGTCTGGGGAGTTCTGGAGTTCCGGGTCCACGGATTTCTCCAAAGCTCAATTCGCTCGGGATGGAAAATAGACAAGCCGCGCCCGCCCGCAAGGCCTGCCCCGCCGCGGGCCAGCGGCGGGCGAGGCTAGCCCGCCGTCGCCTCCGCCCGCGGCTCGACGCGAATCGCCAGGCCCTCGCCGCCCGCGCCCTCGCCCAGCCCCACGCGCAGGCGCCGCGCGCCGCCCGCGCCCTGGGCGACCAGCAGGCGCGCGATCGGGGTCTCCAGTTCGCGCTTGATGACGCGGGCCAGGGGCCGCGCGCCGTAGTGCGGGTCGTAGCCCTCGCGGGCCAGCCAGCGCCGCGCGGCCGGCTCGAGCTCGAGCGTCAGTTCGCGCTCGGCAAGACGCGCGGCGAGACGCGCGGTCATCAGGTCCACGATGGCCCCGATCTGCGCCTCGGTGAGCGGCCGGAAGAGCACCTGCTCGTCGAGGCGGTTGAGGAACTCGGGCCGGAAGTGGCGGCGCAGCTCGGCGAAGACGGCCTCGCGCAGGGCGGAGGGGATCTCGCCCATCTCCGCGGCCGCGCTCTCCAGCAGCAGGGGCGAGCCGATGTTCGAGGTCAGGATGATCACCGTGTTGCGGAAGTCCACCACGCGGCCCTGGCCGTCGGTGGCGCGGCCGTCGTCGAGGATCTGGAGCAAGGCGCTCCAGACCTCCGGGTGGGCCTTTTCGATCTCGTCGAAGAGGAGCACGGCGTAGGGCTTGCGGCGCACGGCCTCGGTGAGCTGGCCGCCCTCCTCGTAGCCGACGTAGCCGGGCGGTGCGCCGAAGAGCCGCGCCACCGAGTGCTTCTCCATGTACTCGCTCATGTCCAGGCGCACGAGGCTGTCCTCGCGGTCGAAGAGCGCTTCCGCGAGCGCTTTGGCCAGCTCGGTCTTGCCCACGCCCGTCGGCCCGAGGAAGAGAAAGGAGCCGAGCGGCCGCGCGGGATCCTGGATGCCGGCCCGCGCGCGCAGCACGGCGTCGGCCACGGCGCGCACGGCCTCGTCCTGGCCGATCACGCGCCGGTGCAGGATGCTCTCCAGACGCATCAGCTTCTCGCGCTCGCCCTCGACGAGGCGCTCCACCGGCACGCCCGTCCAGCGCGAGACGACGGCGGCGATCTCGCCCTCGCCGACGACCTCGCTGAGCAGGCGCGGGGCGTCGCTCGCTAGCGCGGCGGCCTCGGCCTCGGCGATGCGCGCCGCGAGCCCGGGGATCAGGCCATGGCGCAGCTCGGCCGCGCGCTCGAGCTTGTAGGCGCGCTCGGCAGCCTCGGCCTCGCGCGACAGGCGCTCCAGTTGAGCGCGCAGTTCGCGCAGGGCGGCCTGGCCCTCCCGCTCCTGCTCCCACTGCGCGCGCAGGGCCTGCGCCTCCTCGCGCAGCTCGGCCAGTTCGCGGCGCAGCGCGGCGAGGCGCTCGGCGCTCGCGCGGTCGGTCTCGCGCCTCAGCGCCGCCTCCTCGATCTCGAGGCGCACGAGGCGGCGGCTGAGGTCGTCCAGGCGCGCGGGCTGGGAGTCCAGCTCGGTGCGCACGGAGGCGCAGGCCTCGTCGACGAGGTCGATCGCCTTGTCGGGCAGGAAGCGGTCGCTGATGTAGCGGTTCGCGAGCGCAGCCGCCGCCACGAGCGCGGCGTCCTGGATGCGCACGCCGTGGAAGGTCTCGAAGCGCTCCCTGAGTCCGCGCAGTATCGAGATCGAGTCGGCGACGTCGGGCGCCTCGATCAGCACCGGCTGGAAACGGCGCTCGAGGGCGGCGTCCTTCTCGACGTGCTTGCGGTACTCGGCGAGCGTCGTGGCGCCGATGCAGTGCAGCTCCCCGCGCGCGAGCATCGGCTTGAGCAGGTTGCCGGCGTCGGGCGAGCCTTCGCTGCGGCCGGCGCCGACGATGTTGTGGATCTCGTCGATGAAAAGGAGGACCCTGCCCTCGCTGCGCTTGATCTCGGCGAGCACGGCCTTGAGGCGCTCTTCGAATTCGCCCCGGTACTTCGCGCCTGCCAGCAGGGCGCCCAGGTCCAGGGCCCAGACGCGGCGGTCCTTCAGCCAGGCCGGCACGTCGCCGGCGAGGATGCGCTGCGCGAGGCCCTCGACGACGGCCGTCTTGCCCACGCCCGGCTCGCCGATCAGCACCGGGTTGTTCTTTGTTTTGCGCGAGAGGATGCGGACCACGCGGCGGATCTCGGCGTCGCGCCCGATGACGGGGTCGAGCTTGCCCTCGCGCGCGAGGGCGACCAGGTCCGTGCCGTACTTCGCGAGCGCCTCCTGGCCGGCCTCGGGATCCTCGTTCTCGACCTTGCGGCCGCCGCGCAGCGCGTTCACCGCCGCGAGCAGGGCCTCGCGCGTGAGGCCGGCCTCGGCGAGCAGCCGCGCCGCCGCCCCCTCACGGCCCTTGCCGAGCATGGCGAGCAGGAGGTGCTCGACGGAGAGGAAGCTGTCGCCCAGCGCCTTGGCCTCGTCTTCGGCGGCGAGGAGGAGTTGCTGGAGGCGCCGGCTGGGCAGGAGCTGAGCGCCGCCGCTCACCTTGGTGCGGCGCGCGAGCTCGGCGCGGAGGCTGCCGGCCAGTGGCGCGGCCTCGATCTCCAAGCGCTCGAGCAGGCGCGGCAGCAGGCCGTCCTCCTGCTCGAGCAGGGCGAGCAGCAGGTGCTCGACATCGAGTTCGTGGTGGTTCTCCCGCAGCGCTGCGGCCTGGGCGGCCTGCAGGGCCTCCTGGGACTTGCGGGTCAGGCGATTGAGATCCATGGCTCCGCTCCTTCTCACTGGGATCCGCGGCGCCCGGCCTGTCCGGGCAGAGGCCGCCGGCCTCTCGCTCGAGCGCAAGGCCGAGGCCAGTCCCGGCCGACACGACAAATCTATTCATATCAACGATATAGAGAGATCCCCGGAGCTGCCATTGAGCGTGGGCCCTGCCAGACCGGGCGGCAGCGCCTCAGGACTGGCCGAGCAGTCTGCCAGGACGGCAGCGCCGCGTCAGTTCGAGTCGGGCCCGAGGCGCGGGGGCCGGAGCGCCAGCGGGCGGCCGTCCTCCAGGCGCAGCCCCTCGCAGGCCGCGCCCGTGCGCAGGTAGCCCAGGGCGAGGAAGCCGGGCTCATTCCCGGGCGGCGGCGCGGGCGCGGACGCCGTGGAGCTGACCCAGCCCTCAGATTCGCCCGCCGGGCTCTGCAGCGCCGTGCCCGGCGCGGGCGCGGCACCGGGCCCGGCGAGGATCAGCGGCCGCCAGCGCGGACGGCCGCGGCTGGCCTGGCGCATCACAACTTCCTGGCCGGGATAGCAGCCCTTGCCGAGGCTGACGGCCTCGGGGACGAGGCCCGCCTCCTGGGGCAATACGCGGAGCAGGTCGGGATCGCGCCGCGCGCGGCCGGCGGCGACGCGCAGGTGCTCGGCCGCCGCGGGCGAGAGGCGCAGGCCCCCGGCATCCGCGAGGGCACGAAAGAGCCCGCGCAGCGCCGCCGCGGGACCTTCGCCGGTCGTGGGGGTCTCCGGACCCTGCGGCCCGCAGGCCCCGTCCATGACCAGCTCGAAGCCGGGCGCGCCCAGGCGCGGCGAGGCGAGCAGCGTGAGCGGCCAGCCGGCCAGGGCGCTTCGCCGATGCGCGAGCGGCGCGGCGGGCAGCTCGCCCGGCGCGAGCTGCGCGGCGAGAAGGGCCGGCGCGGCCGGCCCGCCCAGCCAGAGCACGTCGCTATTCGCCTCCAGCGACGCCAGCTCGACTTGCTCGCGGAAGAGGCGCCGCGCGAGCTCCTCGGCCAGGGGCCGGGCGGGATCGGCGTCGGCGAGCAGGAGGAAGCCCTCCGCCTCGCGCAGGACGGCGAGGTCCGCGAGCACGGCGCCTCGCGCATCGAGCAGCAGGCTGCGCGCGCCGCTGCCGGCGGCGAGCGGGGCGAGGTCCTGGCTGAGCGTCGCCTGCAGCCAGGCGGGCGCGTCCGCGCCCCGCACGCGGAGCACTTCGCCCGTGAGCTGGGGCCGGTAGACCAGACCCGCCTCGGCGGCGGCCAGTTCGCGGGCGAGGTTCTCCATGCCCGCTAGCGCGCCTCGAGGCCGGCGATGGCCTCGGCGAGCAGCGCCTCGCCGCGGGTGTCGAGCTCTGCCAGCGTGAGTTCGCCCGCGTCGAGCTTCGCGAGCAAGGCCTTCTGCGCGCGGTACTCGCGGTTGACGATGCCCGCCTTGCTCTGAAGCATCCGCCAGGCCTTCCGCCGTTCGACGCAGAAGAGCACCATCTGCCGCGAGAGCGCCAGCTCCTGCCAGGCGCCGCTCTCGTCCTCGGCGCGGATGAAGACGCCGAAGTCGGGCACGAAGCTGCGGTGCTGCCGGTCGCGGTAGCGCCGCGCCACCACGTCCTGCTGGCTGATGCGCAGGAGCATCGACTCGAGCGGCACGAGCCCCGCCGCCTCGCCGGGCTTCAGGCGCTTGAAGTGACGGCGGAAGCGGGCCTCGCTGGCGGCCCAGTGCGCCACCGTGTAGCGGTACCTCGTCTGCTTGTCCTTGCTGCGCGCCTCCCACCAGTCGGCCTCGGGCGCGGGATTGCCCTTGAGGTCCAGCGCCTCGGCGTAGCTCTCGCCCCCGCGCGGGTCGAAGACGAACTCCGGCATGCCGCGGCTGTCGCGGATGCGCTGGGCCTGCTGCGTGGCCATGTCGTCGGCGACGCCGTGCTCGGGCTGGCAGGTGGTGAAGCACTGCAGGAAGGCCGTGCCGCGGTAGGCGAGCGCGTCGAGGATCGCCTGGTAGAGGCGCGGCGCGTTCGCCAGCGAGACCTGCGCGACGTAGGGCGAGCCGTGGCCGGCCGTGAAGATCTCGGCCAGGCTCTTCTTCTCGACGGCCTTACCCTGCGTGGCCTCGCCGAACTGGTTCATGTCGAAGCCGCCGGGCGAGGGCGAGGAGTCCGAGTTCTGGCCGCCCGTGTTCGAGTAGACCTGCGTGTCGAGCATCAGCAGCTTCACGTTCGGCCGGTTCTGGAGCAGCACCTTCGAGACGTTCTGGAAGCCGATGTCCCCCATGCCGCCGTCGCCGCCGATCGCCCAGGCCTTGGGCAGCTCGCTCACCTCGCGCTCGCTCATGTCGGCGTCCGTCAGGTGCGCGAGCGCGAAGCGCTCGGCCGCGCTGGGCAGGCGGCCCGCGCCCGATTCGCCGCGCCCGTCGCCGAGCAGCATGTCCGCCAGGCGCTCTGGAATCACCGAGCGCCGCGCGTGGTCCATGATGAAGCTCTCGCCGAAGAGCCAGGCCACGGTGGCGCCGTCCTGGAAGAGCGAGTTCATCCACGGATAGGGATGCGGGTTGTTCGGCGGCGTGGAGCCGTAGACCGTGTTGCAGCCGGTGTGGGCGCCCATCGCCATCACGGACATGCCGCTGGCGAGCCGGCCGTCGAGAGCCTGCAGGTCCTTGTGGTTGAAGGCGTCCTGCTCGAGGACGCGGGCGACGGCGTCGACCAGCACGGCGTCCGGGAAGTCCGGCAGTCCGGCGAGGCGCGCGAGCGAGTCCTCCTCGCTCTCGCCGCCGAGGCCCATCAGCAGCTCGGCGACGGCCTGCCGCCAGCGGCGGCCGCCCTCGGGGTCGCCCGCGGCCAGCGCGGCGAGGCGCTCCTCGCCGTGCGCGCGCAAGCGCGCCGCCTTTGCGGCCAGGCGCTCGGCCTTGGCGTGATAGACGGGCCGCATCAGCGCCTCGGTCAGCGAGGCCACCGCGTGCAGCACGCTCTTCTCGCCGCAGCCCGCGCAGGCGCCGTCGCCCGAGACGAGGGCCTGGTAGTTGCGCCGCTGCATGAGGTGGTTGCGCAGCGCGGCCGTCTTGGAGCCCTGCGGGTGCTCGTCGTCGTAGAGACCGAGGTACTTGCGCGGCGTGTCGGGCAGCAGGTTCATGAAGGCCGTGCCCGTCAGGTGGTGGCTGTTGAGTTCCTCCGTCTCGGGCGCCATCACGAGCGCCTCGTGGTCGCCGCACTCCGTGACGCACTCCGCGCAGCCCTTGCAGAGGTCCGAGACGAAGATCGAGAAGACGCCGCCCGAGCCGGCCTCCTTCTTCTCCTTCGTCAGGAAGATGGCGTTGACCTTGCCATAGGCCAGCGGCACCTGCTCCATCACGGCGAGCAGTTGCGCCTTGGCCGCCGCGCTCAAGTCGGCGAGGCCGGCCAGCTCCTCGGCGAGCAGCGCGGGCACGGGCCGCTTCTCCTTGGCCTGCGCGGCGGCGAGCATGCGGGCGTGCAGCGCGGCGTCGAGGGCCGGCACGGCCTTGAGCAGCGCCGCCCGCGCCACCGGATCGCTCACGTAGTTGACGATCGCCGTGCGCAGCACCGTCGCCAGGTCCTGCGCCGTGTTGGGCAGCGCGGTGTCGGGGCAAGCGGCGATGCACTCCATGCACTGCGTGCAGTTCTCGGGGATCCAGATCGGCGTCTCGCGGCGGGCCACGGTCTTGCTCGCCGTGGCGCCGGTCGCGGCGGCCATGATGCCGACAGCCGCGAAGGGCGAGGCCGGCTGGTCGTAGCCCAGGCCCGCGCGGAACTCGCGGTCGAAGGCGCCGAGCGTGAAGAGCGGCGCGCGCTCGCCCTGGCCGGGCGCCGGCGGCGTCAGACCGCCGCGGCTGTCCGCGGCGCAGCTCACGAGCAGCTGACCGCGCATGTTGGAGCGGTCCGGCGCATCGGCTGCACCGTAGGCGATCTCGGCGACGCGCGTGAAGCCCTCCTCCATCACCTCCATGTTCGACTCGACGACGGCCTCGCCGAAGCGGCCGAACTTCTTGACGTACTGCGCGCGCACGACCTCAGCGTAGTGCTCGCGATCGATGCCGTTGTCGGCAAGGAAGCTCGACACGCCGAAGAAGGCGCCGAGGAAGGCGTTGCCCTGCATGCGCAGCTGCAGGTCGCCGCGGTCGGTGGCCGCGCGAGCGATGGCGAAGCCGGGCAGGATGTAGACGCGGATCTTCTCGTCGAGGATTCTCTGCCGGTAGCGGGGCGGGATGCGCTCCCAGGCGGTGGCCGGCGACTCGTCGCTCTCCCAGACGAAGGCGCCGCCGGGGTTCAGCCCCTCCAGCGGGTTCGTGTGCAGGAAAGCCTTGGGGTCGCAGCAAAGGACGACATCCACGTGGTGCAGGTCGCAATTGACGCGGATCCGCTTTT
>Ga0194127_10007915_pt1 | contig 11545 bp, 10 predicted proteins | sample TA2KigC100mmetaG_FD_148624 | JGI IMG/M metagenome (GOLD analysis project Ga0194127, IMG submission 148624) | Freshwater microbial communities from Lake Tanganyika, Tanzania - TA2015036 Kigoma Deep Cast 100m | ecosystem: Environmental > Aquatic > Freshwater > Lake | place: Tanzania: Lake...
GGGGGCGATCAGCGAGGAGCGCTACCTGCAGATCATCTACCAGAAGACCGCCTCGCTGATCGAGAGCTCCTGCCGGATCGGCGTCTCCTTCAACCGCCGCCTGAGCGGCTGCGAGGGCGAGTTCGGCGACTTCGGCGCGCATACCGGCCGCGTCTTCCAGATCACCGACGACGTCTTCGACTACCTGGGCGACGAGCGCCGGCTGGGCAAGCCCACCGGCCAGGACTGGGAGGAGGGGCGGATCACGCTGCCCCTGATCGCCGCCCGTCGCCAGGCTCCGCCCGCGGCGCGGGCGCGCCTGGAGGAACTGTCGGGCCTCCGCGGTCGCCGGGAGCGGGCCGCGTGCTGGCCCGAGGTGTGCGCCTTCGTCACCGAGTACGGCGGCGTCGACTATGCCTTCGCCACCGCGCGCAGGTTCGGCGAGGCCGCCAAGGAAGCGCTCGGCCCGGTCGCCTCCGGTCCCCAGAAGGACCTGCTGGCGGTCGCGGTCGAATACGTCATCAACCGGCTCAACTAGGCGGCAGCATGCAAACCGACCAGACCGTTCCCGGACCGGCGGCGTCGCCGCAGCGGAGCCTGCCCGACGACTCGCCCGCCTACGCGCTGGCCGAACGGTGCGCGTGGCACCTGCTCGAGAAGAAGCTGGACGAAGTCGTCGTGCTGGACCTGCGCGGCTGCTCGGACGTCTGCGACTTCTTCGTGATCGCCTCGGGCGGCGCCGATACGCAGGTGCAGGCCGCCGCGCGGCACGCGCACGACGAGTTGGCGGCGGCCGGGCATCACGTGCATTCGGTCGAGGGCCTGAACGAAGGGCGCTGGGTGCTGCTGGACTTCTTCGATGTCGTGGTGCACGTCTTCCACCAGCGCGCGCGCGACTACTTTCAGCTCGAACGGCTGTGGGGCGACGCGCCGCGGCTCGACCTGGCGCCGGCGTGGTTCGCGTCGCCCGAGGTGGCGGCGCGCCAGCCGGGCCTGACCTTCGTGAGCGCCGCCCTTGGCGGGGCCGAGCGGGAGACGGGGAACCATGCTTGAGGACCTGATCAGGAAGGGCCTGCTGGCCGTGCTCGAGAAGTACGGGGTGTTCGAGGAGGACGTCGAAGTCGAACTCGAAAAGCCGCGGGACCGCGGCCACGGCGACCTGAGCACGAATGTCGCGCTCGTGCTCGGCAAGCGCCTGGGACGCCGGCCGCGCGAGCTGGCCGGCGAGATCGCGGCGGCCGCGCAGTTCCAGCGCGAGGTCGTCGAGTCGGTCGAGATCGCCGGACCCGGCTTCATCAACTTCCGCATCGCGCGGCGGCACCAGGTCGAGCTCCTGCTGGAGACTTGGGATCCGGGCGGCGCGCTGGCGAAGATCCGCACCGCCGGCGGGAAGCGCATCAACGTCGAATTCATCAGCGCCAACCCGACCGGACCGCTCAACGTCGTCTCGGCGCGCGCCGGCGCCTTCGGCATGACGATGGTGCGGCTGCTGGAGGCCGTGGGTTACGACGCCCATGCCGAGTACTACGTCAACGACGCCGGCCGGCAGGTGGAACTGCTCGGCCAGTCGCTGCGTGCGCGGTATCTGCAGTTGCTGGGCGAACCGGTCGCCTTTCCCGACGAGGGCTACCACGGGCAATACCTGGAGCTGATGGCGGCCGAGTTGATGCAGCAGGACGAATCGGCCATCCGCGCCGCCGCCGGCGCCTTCAACGACGAGAGCTTCCAGCGCGTGACCGCGCCGGCGGGCTGCGCGGATGACTGGCGCCGCCTGCCGGAGTACGAGTCGGTGCGCTGCTTCTCGAAGTACGCGCTGATGAAGATCCTCGGCTGGCAGCGCGAGACCTGCCGCCGGTTCGGGCTGCGCTTCGACACCTGGTACTTCGAGTCGGAGCTGCACGAGACCCGGCGCCTCGAGCGCGCGCTGGAACGCCTCCGCAAGCTGGAGGCCGTCTACGACGAGGACGGCGCCGTCTGGTTCAAGTCGACGACGCACGACGACGAGAAGGACCGCGTGCTGGTGCGGGCGGACGGCCGGCCGACCTACTTCCTGGCCGACATCGCCTACCACTACCACAAGTTCCAGCGCGGCTTCGAGCACGCGATCGACTTCTGGGGCCCGGATCACCACGGCTACATCAGCCGCATGCAGGGGGCGATGACCTCGCTCGGCATCGAGGAGGGCTGGCTGGAGGTGCAGATCCTGCAGCACGTGACCTTCCTGGAGGGCGGCCAGCCCATCAAGATGTCCAAGCGCGCGGGCTCGTTCGTGACGATGGATGCCCTGATCGACGAGGTGGGCGCCGACGTCACCAAGTACATCTTCCTGACCCGCCGGCCGAACAGCCACCTGGACTTCGATCTGGACCTGGCCAAGGACCAGACCGAGAAGAACCCGGTGCTGAAGGTGAAGTACGCCCACGCGCGCATCTGCTCGCTGCTGAACGAGGCGACCGCCCGCGGCATCGACGCGGGCGAGCCGGAGGCGGCCACCCTGGCGCACCTCGAGCACGAGGCGGAATGGGCGCTCGTGGCCGAGCTGATCCGCCTGCCGCGGGTGATCGTCTCGGCGGCCTGGGCGCGCGAGCCGCACCGCCTGACCGTCTACGCGGACGAGATCGCGGCGCTCTACAACGAGTTCTACACGAAGTGCAAGCGGATCCTGGAGCAGCCCGGGGAGCGGCGGCGTTCGCAGCTGCAGCTCAGCCTGGTGACGCGGCATGTGATCCGCGTGCTGCTGGACCTGATCGGCGTCGAGGCGCCCGAGAAGATGGAAAAGAGGGACTGAGATGTCGATCGTGGTGGTGGGATCGGTCGCCTACGACACCGTCGAGACGCCCCGCGAGCGGCGCGAGCGCCAGCTCGGCGGCAGCGCCAGCTTCTTCGCCGTCGCCGCCCGCGGTCGCGGGCCCGTCCGCTGCGTGGGCGTGGTCGGCGACGACTTCCGGGACGAGGACCTGGCGCTGCTCGGTCGCCACGCGGACATCGCCGGCATCGCCCGCGTGCCCGGCCGCAGCTTCCACTGGTCGGGGCGATACCACGCGGACCTGATCGAGCGCGACACGCTGGCGACGGAGCTGGGCGTGTTCGCCGACTTCCGGCCCGAGATCCCCGCCGCCTGGCGCGACGCCGAGTACCTGTTCCTGGCCAACATCCACCCGGGACTGCAGGCCGGCGTGCTGGACCTGATGCGCGGGCCGCGGCTCGTGGCGCTCGACACCATGAACCTCTGGATCGAGACGACGCCCGAACTGCTGCGCGCCATCCTGCGGCGCGTGGACGTGCTGCTGGTCAACGAGGGCGAGGCGCGCCTGCTGACCGGACAGCGCAGCCTCGGCCGCGCCGCCGCTGCGATCGCGGCGATGGGCCCCTCGCGGATCGTCGTCAAGAAGGGCGAGCACGGCGCGCTGTTCTTCGGCCGCGAGTCCGTGCTGGCGGTGCCGGCGCTGATCCTCGACGATGTGATCGATCCGACCGGCGCGGGGGACTGCTTCGCCGGCGGCTTCATGGGCTCCCTCGCGCTGGCGGGCGTCGGGCGCGACGACCCGGACGCCGCCTTCCGGCGGGCGATGCTCGACGGCACGGTGACCGCCAGCTTCTGCCCGGAGGGCTTCAGCGTGGAGGGCCTGCTTCGGGCCGACGACGCAGCCCACGAGCGCCGGCTCGGCGCGCTGCGCGCGATGATGTGCCCCTGAGGGGCGGTCCCCCGTCCGGAGCCGGGCGGCGGCGCGGCGCGGCGCGGCGCGCCTGCGGAGGCGACGCGCCCGCGCTACCCCTTGCCGTTTCGTCAGATGGGAAACCGGGTTGTGGGAAGATTAGCGGTGTGGTAAGATCCGCCGGGACCAGCGATCCTTGCGTACCCCCAGCCCCGCGGAGCATCCGACTTGGAGTGGGAGCCGAACGAGCGTGACGCCTGGGTGCACGACGCCCAACGCTGGATCGCGCAGATCAAGGGCGTGCTTCAGTGCAAGATCGACCTGGACGAGCAGGGCGAGATCGCCGGCGTCCATGTCGTGGCGGGAATGGACCGCGACCCGCGGTTGATCGTGCGCGACGTCGAGAGCCTGCTGAAGGCCCGCCTGCAGATGGACGTCTACTACAAGAAGATCGGCGTCGTGCAGGTGGTCGACGGCCCGCGCCCGCCCGCCGGCCCGCCGGGCTCCGGCGCGCCTGAGCCGCCGATGGACCCCTCGGCGCTCGGTTCGACGATGCCGCCGGCGACGGGCGTCACCTTCCTGCCGCCTCGGGCGGGGACGACGCCCCTGACCGCGGCCGCCGTGCCGGCAACCCCCGCCGAACCGCCCGCGCCCGCGGTGCTGGTCGCGCAGGACGCTTTTCCCCGCCCGATCTGCCGCGGCGTGAGCCTGCTCAGTTCGGACCACTCGGTCCGCGCCGAGGTGGTTCTGGCGGCCGGGGGCCGCGAAGCCGCCGGCGCGGCCGAGGCCGCCGGCCATGCCGATGCCGATCTGCTCTGCATCGCGCGGGCGACGCTCGAGGCCGCGGGCCTGCTGCTCGCCCTGCCGGTCCTGCTGCACCTGCGCGAGGCGCGGCTCGACACGGTGGGTGGCCAGGCGACGGTTCTCGCGGCCGTGGACCTGGTCGAGTCCCGCCGCACCGAGACGCTGCTGGGAGCCTGCGCGTTGCGCCACAATCGCCAGCAGGCTGTCGTCCACGCGGTGCTGGACGCGCTCAATCGGCGCCTGGGCCTGTACGCCGTGCGCGAGGACGAGGCGACCGCCTGACCGGATCCGCGTCAGGAGGCACAGCGCCAGAAGGCGCCGTGCCAGAAGGCGCCGCGCCAGGAGCCGCCACGCCAGGTGCCGCCACGCCAGGAGCCGCCACGCCAGGTGCCGCCTTGAACCGCCGGCCGGGGGATCCTATCATCCCCGCGCCGGCGTTCCCGTCCCCGGCCGGAGCCAGGACCGCCGCCCGCGCACTCGTGACTGCCCCGAAAGGACCGCCATGAAGTACGCCGACAGCGGGGTCGACATCGACGCCGCCACGCGCGCGCTGGCCCGCAGCCGCGAGCACGTGCGCTCGACCTGGGACGCCCGCGTCCGCAACGAGATCGGCGCCTTCGGCGGCCTGTTCCAGCCGGCGCCGGGCGAGCCCCTGCTGGTGGCCAGCGTCGACGGCGTCGGCACCAAGGTGATGGTGGCCGTCCAGGCCGGGCGCTACGACACGGTGGGGCAGGACCTGGTCAACCACTGCGTCGACGACATCCTGGTGCAGGGCGCCGAGCCGCTCTTCTTCCTGGACTACTTCGCGACTGCAAGACTGGACGAAGCGGTGCTGCCGCAGGTGCTGGCCGGCTTCGCCCAGGCTTGCCGCGAGAACGGCTGCGCGCTGCTGGGCGGCGAGACGGCGGAGATGCCCGGCGTCTACCGGGACGGCGAGTTCGACCTGGCCGGCACCATCGTCGGCCGCGTGCTGCCCGAGCACGTGATCGACGGCAGCGCGATGCGCGCCGGCGACCGCGTCTGGGGCCTGCCCAGCACCGGCCTGCACACCAACGGCTACTCGCTGGCGCGCAAGGCGCTGTTCGAGCGCGGCGGGCTGTCGGTGGCCGACAGGCCCGCGCAGCTCGGGGGCGCGAGCGTGGGCGAGGCGCTGCTCGCGGTGCACCGCAGCTACCTGCCGCACGTGCGCGCCATCTGGGACGCCTGCGGCCGGCCCGCCGTGCGCGCGCTGGCGCACATCACCGGCGGCGGCTTTCCCGACAACATCCCGCGCGTGGTGCCGGACGGCCTGTGCGTCCACGTCGACCCTGCGGCGTGGGCGCCGCTGCCGATCTTCCGCCTCATCGCCGAGCTGGGGCAGGTCTCCGAGCCCGAGATGTACCGCGTCTTCAACATGGGCATCGGGATGGTGGTGGTCACCCCGCCGGACTGCGACCTGGGGGGCGTGCCCGGCCTGGACGCCGTGCTGATCGGCGAGGTGAAGCCGGGCGCGCGCAAGGTCGCGTTGCCCTGGCCGGCCGACGGCTGAGCGCGGGGTCCCGGTCGGAACGCAAGACCCGCCAATCCTCCGGCGGCGCCGCCGGCGCCGTGCGTGTCCCGCCCGCGCCGCGGGCCGCGGGCTCGCCGCGGCACAGGCGGGACACGCGTCATCCCCGAACACGCCTGGGCGCCGCCCGAAGTCCCCTTCCGCCAGCTTCTTGCTCGTCGACGGCGGTGACCGCGGGCGGGGGCACGACTCCTGCCCCGGGCCGGGCCGTACCCCACCCGACGGGAGGAGCGATGGAGCGAGCCACATTCTGGGATGAGGAACTGCGGGCCTTTCCGCACGGCGGCCGCGGCGCGGCCGTCTGGGTCGTGCGCCGCGACGGGCGGGAGGCGTCTGCCCCGCTGCGACTGCTGCTGGCCTGGGACTGGGGCCTGGCCCGGCGCGACGGCCTGGCCGGACGGCCGCCGCTGGGCAGCCTGCTGCGGGCGATGGCCGACGATCGGGAGGAACTGATCCAACGCGGGCGCGACACCGCGCTGTGGGTCGAGCCGCTGCGCGAGGAGGGCCAGGTCGCCGGCTGCCTGGGCGTGTGGATGGACGCCGCCGAGCCCTGGCGCGAGGGGATCTTCCTGTGGGCGCAGCGTCTGGTGCCGCGGCTGGCGCCGGTGCTCGGGGCGCTCGCGCCGCAGGGACCGGTGCCGGGCGAGACGCTCGGCCAGCCGACCCTGTTCCCTCTGCCGGCCGGTGGTGGGGGCGCGCAGACCGGTGGTCGTCCGCGCGGGACGGCGTCCGGGGCGCCGGGGGAGGACGCGCGCGCGGCGCGGCGTCCCTACCGGGCGCCGACCCTGTTGCGGCTCGACGGCGGCGGACCCACGGTGCCGCTGCCGCGGCCGTTGACCGTGGCCGGCATCCCCGGCTGCGTCGGCTGCAGCGCGGAGATGGTGCGCCTCGGCCAGCGCCTGGCCGGCATCGCCCGCAGCGGCGTCAACGTGCTGCTGCACGGGGAGAGCGGCACCGGCAAGGAGATCATCGCGCGGGCGCTGCACCTGAGCAGCGAGCGCGCGTCCGGGCCGTTCATCGGCCAGAACTGCGCGGCCCTGCCCGAGACCCTGTTCGAGTCCGAGCTCTTCGGCCACCGCGCCGGCGCCTTCACCGGCGCCGCCACCGAGAAGAAGGGCCTGCTCGCGGCCGCCAGCGGCGGCACGTTCTTCCTGGACGAGATCGGCGACATGCCGCTGGCGCTGCAGATCAAGCTCCTGCGCGTGATGCAGGAACGCCAGGTCCGCCGGATCGGCGAGCTCAAGAGCGTGCCGGTGGACCTGCGCTTCGTCGCCGCCACGCACAAGGACCTGCCGGGCGAGATCCGGGAGGGACGCTTCCGCCTGGACCTCTACTACCGCCTGAAGGTGGTGAGCATCGTGATTCCGCCCTTGCGCCACCGTCCGGAGGACGTGGCGCCGCTCCTGGCGTTCTTTCTGCACAAGTGCGGGCGCAACCTGGACAAGACGCGCATCACCGAGGAAGCGCTGTCGGCGCTGCAGCGCTGGCGCTGGCCGGGCAACGTCCGCGAACTGGAGAACGAGGCGCAGCGCCTGTCGGCGCTCTTCCCCGACGAGCCGGTGCTGCGCGCCGCGCACCTGTCGCCGGAGATCCGCGGCGCCGACGCCGAGCACGTCGAGGCCGCCGATCTCGGCACGCTGCGCGCGCTGGACCAGGCCGCCGAGTTGCTTGAGCGCTACCTCATCCGCAAGGCGATCGCCGCCTGCGACGGCCGCAAGGCCGCGGCCGCGCGCCGGCTCGGGGTCTCGCGCCAGGGGCTCTACAAGAAGATCGCGCGCTACGGGATGCTGGACCTCATCGCGGCGGAGCCCGGCTGACGCGGCGCGGCGGCCCCGCGCTCGCTGGACAGGGACGCGCGCGCGTGGTTATGTTCCGCGCATGCGCGTCCCTGTCCCTGCCCGCCGGCGCCTGCTGCCCCGGCGTCCCTCGCGCGCCACGGGCCTGGCCCTGCTCGCGGGGTTGCTGGTCACGGGCGGGCTGCCGCCGCATGCCTGGACCGGACTGCTCGTGCCGGCCGGTCTGGCGATGCTCATGGCGCTGGCGCTGGACGCGCCCCGTCCGGCCCGCCTGGCCTGGTTCTTCGCGCTGGCCCACCAGGGGTCGCTGCTCTACTGGCTGTTCCTGCTGGACCCGGCCAAGAGCATCCCGCCCAGCGCGCTGGTCCCTGTCCAGGCGATCCTGACGATCCTCTACGTCTCGCTCTTCTACCTGGCCTGGGGCTGGCTGTGTGGCCGCGTGCGGCGCCGCTGGGGCCGCCTGCCGGCGCTGCTGGCGATGCCCGCCCTGTGGACGGCGATGGAAGCGGTCCGCGCGGCCGGCGAGCTGGGCTTCCCCTGGTGCCTGAGCGGCGCCTGCGCCGTCGGCACGCCATGGCTGGCCCTGGTGCGCGGCGCGGGCGAACTGGGCCTCGGCTGCGGGATCGCCTTCCTGGCGGCCGCGGCGGTGGCCTGGGTGGCGCCCGGCGCCCAACAGGCGCGGCGACCGCTCGGCATCGGCGCGGCGCTGGTCTGGGCGGCGCTGCTGGCCGGCGCCGCCTGGCGGCCGGCGCCGCCGCCGCTGCCAGTGAGCGGGCCGTTCACGGTCGCGGCCGATTCGCTGGCGCGCGGGCCGGTGCGCGTGGCCGCCGTGCAGGCGGACGTGGCGCTGGCCGACAAGTGGGAGCCGGCGCGCATCGACTCGACGCGCATCCCCTATGGCGAGCTGACCCGGCGCGCCGCCGCCGACGGCGCCGCGCTGGTCGTCTGGGCCGAGACGGCCGTGCCCGGCTACGTGCGCTTCGATGCGCAGAATCTCGCCTGGCTGCGCGGAGTGGCGCGGGAGAGCGGCGTCTGGCTGTACGCCGGCTTCCCCGACGGCGAGCGGCAGACCGACGGGCGCATGCGGCTGTTCAACTCGTCGGGGCTGCTGTCGCCCGCGGGGCTCATCACCGATCGCTACGCGAAGCACCACCTGCTGCCGATCGGCGAGACGATGCCGTTCCAGCGCTACCTGCCCTTCCTCGGCCAGCTGAACGTCGGCCAGGCGGAGTGGGATCCCGGCGAACCGGCGCACGCCATGGTGGCGAAGCTGCCGCAGGGTCACTTCCCGTTCAGCGGCCTGATCTGCTTCGAGTCCGTTTTCGGCCGCCTGGCGCGCGACAGCGTGCGCCGCGGCAGCCGCTGCCTGGCCGTCATCACCAACGACGGCTGGTTCGGGTTCACGGCCGGGCCGCGGCAGCACGCCTGGCTGGCGCGCATCCGGGCCGTCGAGTGCGACGTGCCGGTGATCCGCTGCGCGAACAACGGCATCAGCTTCGTCGGCGACGCCGACGGCCGGCTGCTGTCCTGGCTGGACCTGGGCCGACGCGGCATCGTCATGGCCGACATCGCGCCCGGCGAGGCCCGCACCGGCTACGTGCGCTGGGGCGCCGCCCCGGTGGCGCTGCTGCTGGCCCTGTGGCTGCCGCTGGCCTGCCTCGGCCCCTGGCGCCGGCGCGCCGGGGGGGAGGTGGCGTGAACATGGAACCCTCGGACCTCCCGGTGCCCGCCGGCCGGCACGTCTTCCGCTACTGCCCGCAATGCCGCGCGCCGATGGCGCGGCGTCTGGACGGCGGCAGCGAGCGCCCCGCCTGCCCCGCCTGCGGGCTGGTGCAGTACCTGAACCCGGCGCCGGCCGCGGGCATCGTGCTGCTGCGCGAGGGGCGCGTCTGCCTGGTCAAGCGGCGCTTCGAGCCCAAGCGGGGGCAGTGGTCGCTGCCGTCGGGCTTCATGGAGTGGGACGAGGCCGCGGAACTGACCGCGCGCCGCGAGGCGCTGGAGGAGACCGGGCTGGAGGTCGAACTGACCGGGCTCTACGCCGTCGAACAGGGACTGCTGCCGCCGGACACGCCGGTCGTGGTCGTCTTCTACCTGGCCCGCGAAACGGGCGGGCGCCTGCAGGCCGGCGACGATGCGGAGGAGGCCGGATTCTACGCGCTGGACGACCTGCCCGGGCCGCTGGCCTTCGCCGCGCACCGCCGGGTGCTGGCGCGGTTGGGGCAGGATCTGCGCGAGCACGGCGCGCCGCGGGCGACGGGAGGGCGCGCGTGAACCCGGTTCGCGCGGCCGTGCTGCTGTCCGGCAGCGGCCGCACGCTCGGCAACTTCCTCGAGCGCATCGGGCAGGGCACGCTGCCTGTGCGCATCGTGGCGGTGGTCTCCAGCCGCGCCGACGTGCGCGGGGTCGACGTCGCCCGCGAGGCCGGCTTGCCGCTCGGCGTCTTCCGCCGCCGCGACTACCCCGACGCCGCGGCGCACAACGCCGCGATCAACGCTTTCCTGCTGCCGCACGCGCCGCAGCTCATCGTCCTGGCCGGCTACCTCTGTCTCTATGAAACGCCGGCGGGCTTCACCGGCCCGGTCGTGAACATCCACCCGGCGCTGCTGCCCAAGTACGGCGGCCAGGGCTTCTACGGGGACAAGGTGCACCAGGCCGTGCTGGCGTCCGGCGACACCGAGAGCGGCTGCACCGTGCACCTCGTCGACGCGCAGTACGACACCGGGCGCATCCTGGGCCAGCGACGCGTGCCCGTGCTGGCCAGCGACGATGTCGGCAGCCTGGCCGCGCGCGTGTTCACCGCCGAGTGCGAGCTCTATCCCGAGGTGCTGGCGACCCTGGCGCGGGAACTGGGCGCCGGCGGCGGCAGCGGCACGGGGCCCGCGGCGCCGACGGGGATTTGACAATCGGTTATCGTCTGTCGTAGTCTGATGAAACCGCTCGCCTCCGCTCGGGGCCGGCGACGCGCCCGGACCGGCCGCGCCGCCGCTGGCGGACGCAGCCGCCGAAAGGGGAGAACCGCATGAAGCGCCTGTTCCCGATTGCGCTGCTGGCCTGCCTCCTGGCCACCGGCCCCGCGCGGGCGCAGGACGATGGCCTGGGCCTCTACTTCAGCCAGTCCGAATTCAGCCTGTTCACGGCCGCCGCGACGAACGTGCCCGGCTTCGCCCTGGCGAGCTACATCGTGCTGACGGCGCCGTCCGGCGACGTGATCACCGGCTACGAGGTCGGCATCGCCAGCACCGCCGCCGACTTCGCGATCCCGCTGACGAGCCTGTTCTTCGACACGAACCTCGGGACGAACGTCAACCAGCGCGTCACGTTCGCGGTCCCCAAGCCCGCCCTGCCCGGCGGCACCTTGCTGTCGGCCGCGTTCCTCACGACCGGCAGCCTGCTGCCCGAGACCATCTCCTTCGGTCCTTCGTCGCCGTCGAGCCTGCGCTGCTGCTTGCCGGTCGTGTTCTATGCCGGGACCGGGCCGGTCGTCTGCAGCTACCCGCACGGCACGCCGGACGTCGCCTGGCTGAACGGAGCGCCCGTGCCGGGCGAGCCGCGGGCGTGGGGGGACGTCAAGGCGATGTTCCGCTAGTGTCCTGAGTCGGAAATACACGGCCCTTTCGGCGGCCCTCCCGACGCTCGGCCGCGTTGCTCCTCCTCGGCGTAGGTGGGCTACGCTCTCGTCGTCGCGCCTTGCCGAGCGCCGGGATGCCTCGCCGAAAGGGCCGCGTATTTCCGACTCAGGACACTAGTCCCCCGGCGTGAATTCC
>Ga0194127_10007918_pt1 | contig 11543 bp, 11 predicted proteins | sample TA2KigC100mmetaG_FD_148624 | JGI IMG/M metagenome (GOLD analysis project Ga0194127, IMG submission 148624) | Freshwater microbial communities from Lake Tanganyika, Tanzania - TA2015036 Kigoma Deep Cast 100m | ecosystem: Environmental > Aquatic > Freshwater > Lake | place: Tanzania: Lake...
TCGGCTACACGCTGTTGGCTGTCGGGGTGTTGGTTGCCTTCGGCAGCGTGTTCGAAATGGCGCTGCTCGTCCCCGGCGGCCTGTTCGAGGTGGTGCTGGGCGTGCGACTGCTCGCCGTTGGGTTCAAAGATTCGGAGGCGTTCAAGCGACGAGGGGATTCACCATGACGATGGTATGGCGTGTGTGTGGTGCGCTTATCCGGTCGTAATGGATGAGTTCCCGGATCGCCGGCGCGAGGCGGCCAATTCGATCGATAACGGCCAGATCGGGCTCCCCGATGGGCGCGCCCCCGGGGCGATTTCCGCCGGGATTGGCCCCGGCTGATCTGCCTGATCTTGAAGGCTGACGAATAGTGGGCGAGTGTATCCTTCTCACGAAGGCGCGAGAGCGAATGACATGCGCGCAGTCAGCACAGGACCAGGGGAACAGCATGGCGCTACTGCTTAACCGAAAAGACGTACAGAAACTCCTCACGATGAGTGACGCAGTCGCAGCTGTCGAAGGAGCGTTCTCCGAACTGGCCGCGGGTACTGCGGTCATGCCCGACCGTACCGTGATCACCGATCCGGAGGTTGGCGCGTGGGTGGGCTTCATGCCCGCCTATCTGAAGTCCAGCGGGGCAGTCGGCATCAAGGCCGTGACCGTCTACAAGGACAACCCCAAGAAGTTCAACCTGGCGACCACGCTCGGCACGATCATTCTCCTCGACCAGAAGACCGGCAAGGCGGTGTCGGTCATGGACGCCGGCTACTTGACCGCGGTTCGGACCGGCGCGGTCACCGGGGTCGCCACGAAGCACCTTGCCCGGAAGGACGTGAAGGTCGCAGGCGTGCTGGGCGCGGGCGTGCAGGCCAGAACGCAGGTGCTCGGGATGTGCGCCGCAAGGCGCTTCGAAAAGGTGCTCGTGTTCGCGATGGATCCGATCGACAAGATGAAAGCCTTCGCCGATGGGCTCGCTAAGGACGTCAACGTCAAGGTTGAGCTGGCGAAGTCGGGCGAGGAGCTCATCCGCAGCAGCGATGTGATATCACTGGCGACAACTGCCGTGAACCCGATCGTTGACGGCGGCTGGTTCAAGGCGGGCGCCCACATCAACGGCATCGGTTCACACACCCCGGGCGTACGTGAGCTGGACACGAAGACATTGCTGCGGTCGAAGGTAATCTGCGACTCCAAGAAGGCGTGTCTCATCGAGGCAGGTGACATCATCATCCCGATCAAGGCCGGCGAGTACGCCGCCGACAGGATCCACGGCGATCTCGGGGATGTGATCAACGGCAAGACCCGGGGGCGATCCAGCGATTCCGAGATCACGCTCTTCAAGAGCGTTGGGCTGGCCATCCAGGACATGTCCTGCGCGTCGCTCGTCTACAAGAAGGCTCTCGAGTCGAAGGTTGGCGTCGACTTCGAGTTCGGTTAGGTCCTCAGCGTCGTCATCCTGGGCGCCGGCGAAGGATCTCCATGTGTTGAAGGCTCCTTGCCTCGCTCGGAATGATGACTGTGGGCCTGCCTGCGGGCTAGACGCAATCAGTTCAGGACGGGCGTAACCGTCCCATAGGTGCCGTCGTACCCGGGGTCGATCTCGACCCTTCCTTCGCGCATGGCCTTGATGCCCTGCGCGATCCTTTCGCCGGCGACCCTCTCGAGGTCGTGTATGGAGATGTTGACGAGAACATCTAGCTCGTTCCCGAACTCGTCTGCCAGGGCCGAGCAAAGCTTTCTGGCCTGGACTGAGCCGGCCCCGGCGTCGAGTCCCCACGCAACGATCTCGGCCAGTGGGACGAGTCGACGGTAGGGCGGGCGCTCGGGCGCCCCGTGCACCAGCCCGTCCATGACCCGCAGGGAGACCTCGTCACGGTCTGCCAGGGTTTGGTTCCGGTGCAACACGCCGAGCGTTAACGGGTGCCCGCACTTGTGGCATCGCCCTCCAGCCGTCGCCGACGCCTCAGGTGACAGCCGAACTCCGCACTTCGTGTGGCCGTCGAGGTGGTATTTGCCGTGTTCCGGAAAGAACTCTACCGTCTCGGCAATCTGTCCGAAGAGCAGCGCGGCCCTGATCGATGAGAAAGTGGCAGCAGCTCTGAGCACGGTCAGTTCGCGACCGAGCTTTTCGGGCGAATGGGCATCAGAGAACGAGACGATGCTTCTGCCGTCGAGGTCTGTGATGCGCCAGTTCATCGCCGGATCGCTGGAGAGGCCGGTTTCAACGGCATTGATTGACGGAGCGGCGGCGCCGAAGCATTCGTCAATCGAATCAAAGCCAGACTTGGACCCGTACATGCCGTACCAGGGAGTCCAGACGTGGGCAGGGATGATGACGAACCGGTCGTCGGAGTCCCATGCGAGGCGGCAGACCTGCTCAGCTGACACACCCAGGATCGGGCGGCCGTTCGACTCCAGTCTGCCCACCGCTTCGAGCTGCATGTTGAGTCGACGCGCTGCCTCCAGGCCCGGGGCTACGAGAAGGATGTGAACGCGGCGACCTCGGCCTCCGGAACGCCAGATGCACGCGACTTCGGCGCCGAGGACAAATCTGCCGCCAGAGGGTCCGGCGTAGACGCCGTCGGCCACCTCCGACAAACCGGCCTCGAGCTCGGCAAACCAGGCTGGGTGGGTGAAGTCACCCGTCGTCAGCACATCGATGCCCTTGGTGCGGGCGGCCTCCGCCATCGTGCGGAGGTTCAGATTCCTGCTGCACCCGATCGCGAAGCGCGAATGTGTGTGCAGGTCAACGGTCAGGCGAGGTTCCACGTCTCGTACAATAGCCGATGCCGTCCCCGAAGACCGGAATCCACTGCTCGACCGGTCCCTGAGCATGTCGAAGGGCGTCTCGGATGGGGCGACGGCACCCCCGGTCGGGGTGTAGCGCAGCGGTAGCGCACCTGGTTTGGGACCAGGGGGTCCCCGGTTCGAATCCGGGCACCCCGACCAGCTACGAATCAGATAAGGACCGGAGAGATCATCCGGCCCTTGTTTTTGACTGGTCGATGCCGCTCTTGATGCCAATCCAACGCGCCAGAGGCGTTGTCGCGTCCCACTGTTGTTGGCAGCGACGTGCTGGCGTACCCCGCACTGGCAGATTGATCGACTGAGCGTTACCCGTTCGTCCCGTACGCGTGCGCGCCAGGGGATGATGGGGCTCGGCAGACAGACCGGCCCAGGACCCACCTACTTGACGGATAATCAAATGTTGCGTATAGTTGTCTATATAGGCAACAAGCAACAACCTAAATACGACGAGGCCTTCGGGGAGAATATCCGAAAGCTGCGCGAGCGGCGGTTGGAGAATGCCCCGGCGTTCTCGCTGCGGCAGGTGGCAAACCGCTGCGGCGTCACGCCTGCTTATCTCTCGCGGGTTGAAAGGGGAGAGGTCGCCCCTCCAGGTGAGGAGACCCTCATCAAGCTTGCCCATGACCTCGGCGAGGACCCCGACGTGATGCTCGCCCAGGCTGGCAAGATCTCAGCCGATCTGCGTTCCGCAATTCTTGCCCGTCCACAGCTCTTTGCCGAGCTTATCCGAGCGATCAAGACCATGCCCGACAGTGCCGTGTTGCGCATTGTGCGGGAAGTCCGCGACGGCAACTGGTAGAAGGAGTATCGTTCATGCCCACACTCGAAAATGACTGCCTCGTGTTCCGCTTTCCGCATCACGAAGCCGACGGCCGCTTCGTGATCAGGTTTCAACGAACACTCAGAATTCCAGATTCATACAAGACCTATGACCTGCCGCCTGGACTGGGATCATTTCCTCTTCGCCATGTTGAAGACTATGCTGGAAGGCTTCCTGCACAGACGACGGATCGCGGCGGCGTAATCCTGCCGATGTGGCAGGCTGAAGCCATGTGGCTGCTCTTCAACAACCATGGTATCGATTCGGGACTTTGTTTCCCCGTCGCGATCAAAGTAGCAGCGGGCAAGATCAACGCGGTGACTGGCGAAGGCTGGCGCACCGGCCTGCATCGCGGCCCTCAAGACTACATGGTCTCCCCCGATCAGCCTTGGCTCGACGGCTTTGCAATCGAGAAGGGTGTCATCCGACAGTTCGTCGCCATGCCTCTGGGTGACGGCTATTCAGTAGAGGAACAACTGTCAGGGGAAGCCGAGTGGGGTGGCCTTCAAATCTCCGTTGTTCCACTCAAGGCCGAAGTCTGGCAAGCAAAACGCCGAGCTTGGGCAGAAGAGATGCGAGGGCGCGGCCGTGGTAGACACCCATACGAGAATTCGAGCCGCTCATATCTCCAAAGCATCCCGCAGCCTCATTGTTTGCGTTCCTCTTCAATGGGGCTGGCTGCCGGCGGACGAATGCGGCAGAGCATTTACCCAGACCTGTACAACATTGAGGACTGGGACATCGCAGCAGCCGATAGGGTCTTCATCTCCTTGCTTCATGCGAAAGACTGGAAGTCAATTACGGGGGAGGCGGCGCCAAACGAGCCTCCGACCGCGAAGGCGTATAGCGATGCCGGGCTGCCTTGGTTCGAATACTACGGGAAGGATCAGGCTGCACTTCCTGGCAGCACCAAGCTCGCTGGCGTGAAGTCGGTCGCAGACCTGTTCAAGAAAGAGACCGGCGCAACACTACCGAACTCGCAAGATGTTGAGACGGGAACGCCGCTGCACATTGGCCCGGGTGCAAATGCCCCACGACCAGTTCGCAGTGAGGGGTCTTGGTACAACTGATGCGGCGTATCACCGGACGCGCTTGAGCGCCCGGTGACCCCGCGCGGTCCAGACCCGGAGTCGGCGAACGGTCCTGGCAAGTCTGTGATGCTGGTGCGGGCAATTCCGGTCCTCGTTGCGGGAAAATCCGCTGGGGCCGGAAAACGGGCCTGCGAGGCCTCCAGCGGCAAGGTTCCCAGCACTCTGACGCCCACCCGCTGCGATCAATTGCGGTGGCGGTCCGCCGCCGCCGCCGCCCGAGTAGGGCCTTCCCAGAGACTGTGTCCCGGCAAATCTGGCTCGACTCGATGGACGAGCTGACGATCCGACGATCCCCGGGATTTCGCGCAGCTCGCGGAAGGCCTGGCGCGTCCGTATCGGGCGTCATCAGATCGAGAAGAATCAGGTCCGGATGGTGCTTCCGCACAAGCGGCAAGACGTCGCGGCCGTCGACACCCTCGAAGGCCGCGTGACCTTCATCCTCCATGAGGATCGCCAGCGCGAGCCTGATGTCTTCCCGGTTGTCGACGATCAGTATCCTGGGCACGGCACACCCCAGGCCGGCTACAGGCAGATACAACGGCAGGGACATCCCCTGTCAGCACAGCGCCTGTTGACGATCGAGGATACGGGCGGCATTCTTTGTTTCGTGCCCATACCTCCTGTTCACGCTTACGCAATTCCGACCGATTCGATCGCCGCTTGAAGTACGACGCAATAGTCGTTGGGGCGGGATCCGCGGGCGGGATCATCGCTGCGCGCCTCTCAGAAGACCCTGGTCGCTCTGTGCTGCTGCTCGAAGCAGGCCCGGACTACGCGGATCGGAGCACGCTTCCGGACCAGATCCGGTACGGGTACGGAACCGGTCTGCGTGGTATTGAGTCGGTCCACAACTGGTCATTCAAGGGTGTCCGCAACAGGTCGGGGGGCGAGGTGCCGATCCCGCGCGGCAGGGTCGTCGGAGGATCCAGCGCGGTCAATGGCCAGATCTTCCTGCGCGGCACTCCCGAGGATTACGACGCCTGGGCTGCAGCCGGGAACGACGAATGGGCGTTCGAGAAGGTGCTCCCGTACTTCCGCAAGCTTGAGAACGACACCGATTTCGGGGGTGACTTCCACGGGCGGGAAGGGCCAATCGCGTGCCGCCGTTTCAAGCGCTCCGAATGGCTGGGTCCAACGGTCGCGTTTTACGACGCCTGCCGATCGAACGGCTTTCCGGACTGCCCGGACCACAACGCGCCCGACTCGACCGGAGTTGGGCCGGTACCGTTGAACAACCCTGGCCGGATCCGGATCAGCACGATGATCGGCTACCTGGATCCCGCACGTCATCGGCTGAACCTGACGATTCGAGGCGGGTGCCAGGTGAAGCGGATCGTCTTCGACGGCGCGTGTGCAGTCGGCGTCGAAGTGGAGTCCGGCGGAGCGACGTCCGTCGTTTACGGCGAGCAGATCATCTTGAGCGCGGGCCCGATCGGATCGCCGCATCTCCTCATGCTTTCCGGCATTGGCCCACGGGATCAGCTGGACGGCCTCGGGATCGCTGTGATCGCCGAGCGGCCGGGCGTGGGCCAGAATCTGCGCGACCATCCGTCGGTACTGCTCACATGGCGCACGCGACCTGATCATCCGCTGGATCCATCGATCTACTCGGACCAGCTTTGCCTGAGATACACGGCCACCGGTTCCCGGCTGCGCAACGACATGATCATCTTCATGACCTCGGTGGCGGTCGACCACGACGCCATTGGGACCCAGCCATCGGAGCCGATCGGGGTGCGCATGCGTGCACGGGTCAACCTGGCCCTCGGTGCCGGTCAGCTTCGTGTGGTGTCTCTGGACCCAAGGGTGCAGCCGCTGATCGACTATAACTTCCTGTCCAGCGAATTCGACCTGGTCCGGCTGCGGGAGGCGGCGCGCATAAGCGTCAGGCTCGCGAGCCACCCGTCGTTTGCGCCTTATCTCGATTCGATGGTCGATCCGACCGAACTGGATCTTGCGTCCGACGACTCGCTCGACGAGTGGCTAAAGCGGCGCGTCACCCACGGACACCACATCTCGGGGACCTGCCGCATGGGTCCGGCGAGCGATCCGATGTCGGTCGTCGACCAGCACGGTCGGATTCACGGAGTCGACAACCTGCGCGTGGCGGACGCCTCGATCATGCACGATTGCATCCGCGCGAACACCAACGTAACGGCGATGATGATTGGCGAGCGCGTTGCCTCATTCATGCGCGCAGGCAGCTAATCTCGGGGCTCTGGGTTCCGCAAGGGACCCCGGGAGGTCCGTCAACAGCCTGGCTGTCCATCGTTGCCGCAACAATCTGAGCGGCGGTACAGCCTGATCCACCCGTTCCGGATGGCCAGCCTCAGCTTTGTTCCAAACGAAGCGTCGTGGCTGTTCCAGTTCGCAATTACGCTACCAATGTCTCGCCTGCGGCGTTTCTCCGGGCCGCCGTTACCCTGGTCGTCACACATGGCACCGCCCGTCGGTTCGCTGAGCCTGTATCGCAGTCCACGGTACCGCGTCTACGCTCCGGTGTCAGGTCGATACGGCCCACCGAGCGCGCCGGGCTCCGCCTGCGAGAGTCCCGTCACCTGGAATAGGGTTTTGGCCGGAGCCCGTCATCGTCGCGCACGGCCCGTGGCGCCCTGAGCACCCGCTTCACGTAGACGCCGCCACCCTGGTCGAACGTGACATCCACATAGACGGTCTGCCTGTCCTGGGTCGCCCCGCAGGGGATGTGACCTGCGAACGAACGATAGCCGCTGAGGCCGATGCTGGAAGCGTCGTACTCACGCGGCACGTCGATCCTCTCGACAACGTGATGGAACGGGCACAGGATCACGATGGTTGGCATTTGAGGATCGTCGACCGACGCGTGTGTGGCGTCCAGAGGCGCATGGCAGCAGGCTGCTACCGGCCACGCCTGACGGTCTGCCGGAGAAAAAGTCAGGGCCGGGCGGTAACCCGCCCGGCCCTGTCTGGGTCTTGCTGAGGGCGCCTGTCAGCTAGCGCCGGGTTGCCGCCCGGGCCCCCGAGGCCCGTCCATTATTGGACGCACCCTCGGCTGCCGAGCAGACGGTCTCGATGATCAGCCGCGTGACCACGTACGGGTCGCAGTTTGCGTTCGGGCGGCGGTCCTCGATGTAGCCCTTCTGGTCCTTGTGTACCTGCCAGGGGATACGCACCGAAGCGCCACGGTGGGACACGCCGTACGAGTACTCGCGGAACGAAGCGGTCTCGTGGTGGCCGGTCAGGCGTTCCTGGATGCGATCGCCGTAGTTCGCGATGTGCAGATCGTGGCGCGTCTTGAGCGCCTCAGCAGCTGCGACACACGCCTCGTAGTTCGCGCGCATCCTGGCGGTCGAGAAGTTCGTGTGGCAGCCCGCGCCGTTCCAGTCACCCTTGACCGGCTTCGGGTCCAGCTTGGCCGATACACGATTGCCTGACTTGAGCGGGAAGTCCTCGGCGGTTCGGTACAGCAGCCACCGGGCGGCCCACAGCTGGTCGCCGACCTCAGGCGCAGCGACCGGGCCGACCTGGAACTCCCACTGTCCGGGCATCACCTCGGCGTTGATGCCGGAGATCTTGAGTCCCGCCTTCAGGCAGTTCTCGAGATGAGCTTCGACGACGGGTCGGCCGAACACTTCATCCGCTCCGACGCCGCAGTAGTAGCCGCCTTGCGGCGCTGGGAAGCCATTGTCGGGCCAACCGAGCGGCTTGATGCCGTCGAAGAAGGTGTACTCCTGTTCAAGGCCGAACCAGGTGTCGTAGCGCGCGAACTTCTTGGCCATCTCGCGACAGGCGGCGCGGGTGTTCGACTTGTGCGGCGTGCCGTCGACCAGCATCACTTCCGCGATCACCAGCTTGTGCGGCTCGCCCCGGATCGGGTCGTCGCAGACGAACACCGGCTGCAGCACACAGTCCGAGCGGTCGCCGGTCGCCTGCTGCGTGCTCGAGCCGTCGAATCCCCAGATCGGGGGCTCTTCGCCCTCGGGAACGACTTTTGTCTTGGAGCGCAACTTCTTGGTCGGCTCCGTGCCGTCGATCCATATGTATTCGGCCTTGTAGGACGTGTACCGGGGCATGCTTGTTCTCCATGTCACAGGTGGGTCGAGGCCAGGAAAGCACCCTCAAAACTGCCAAGTTTACTGTGGGACAGTCTCGATTGAAACATCCCGGTCCAGCAACGAGGTTTCACCTGGGTAACAGAAGTGTGTCGAAAGTGTTTCACGGCGGGGTGTAGGATGGGGCGCCGTCGCCGATCCCGAGAGCGGCCTCGCTTTCGGCCTGACCAAGAGCCGTTTGAACGTCGTCACCGGCCCCGCGACGGCGACCGCCAAAGTAATCGCAGACGAGGTCCGCTCGCTGCACGGGATACAGAACCAGCAATACCAAGGAGAGGCGCCGGTCCGGCTCGGCCGGGAGGCGCATACAGGATGAAGATCACCGCAATCCGCCCGTGGCTCGTGAAGACGAAGACCTCTTACTGGGGAGAACTGATATTCGTCGAAGTGTCGACGGATGAGGGGATTACAGGCTGGGGCGAGGTCACCAGCACGTTCCCCGCCGCCAACCGCACCGTCTGTTCGACGATCACTCACCTCTCCTCGGTGCTGGTGGGCGAAGACCCCACGAAGATCGAACGGCTCTGGCACAAGGCGTTTCGGGTGTTCACTTACATGGGTTCTCGAGGCGCGTCGACGCACGCCATCAGCGGGATCGACATCGCCCTCTGGGACATCCTCGGCAAGTCGCTCGGGAAGCCGATTCACGCCCTGCTTGGCGGAGCCGTCCGCGACTCCGTCGACCTCTATACACACCCGGGCCGCTACACGACGCCGAAGGAGGCCGCGGCAGAGGCGAAGCTGATCAAGGACTCGGGTCATATGGCGCTCAAGATGGACCCGTTCCCGCAGATGCCGGAAGAGAAGGACGGCTACCTGAGCGGCAAGATGACGGGCGAGGCGGAGGACAGGGCTGCCGAGACGATCGCTGCCGTACGCGCAGTCGTAGGCCCGCACATCGAGATCCTGATCGATGCCCACGGGCGATTCGATGTGCCAACCGCAATCAGGCTGGCGAATCGCCTTGCCGAGTACAAGATCGGCTGGTTCGAGGAGCCGGTGCCGGTCGAGAGCTACCATGCGCTGCGGCAGGTCAAGAACCAGCTCAAGGTGCCGATCTCGGTGGGGGAGCGCATCCACACGCGCTGGGAGTTCATTCCGATCTTCGAGAACGAGCTGGCCGATTACGTCATGCCGGACGTGACCTGGACCGGTGGCATCTCGGAGCTCAAGAAGATCTCGACGATGGCGGAGGCCTACTACGTCCCGGTGTCGCCGCACGACGCCAGCGGCCCGATAAACGTGCTGGCAGGCGCTCATGTCATGATGACGGTGCCGAACTTCTACCGGCTCGAGACGTCACGCTACAAGCTCGACGCCTACGACGTGTTCATCGACGAGCCGTTGAACATCAGGTCGGGCAAGCTGATCATGCCGGAACGTCCCGGACTGGGCATTGAGATGAATCGCGAGTACCTGGCAGCAAACACGGTCAAATAGGGGCAAGGACGTGAAGCACGAAGTCGAGGCGAAGACCTACTACCGCACTTTCTCGCGCGCGCACCCGGTGCTCGCGAAGATCAAGCAGGGCGACAGCGTGAAGACACGTTGCGTCGACAGCGGCGGCCAGGACTACAGGGGCGAGCACAGGTCCGAGCCGGGCAACCCGCTCACCGGCTCATTCTTTGTCGAGGGCGCCGAGCCCGGTGACACCCTTGCGGTGCATTTCGACCGTGTGCGCTGCAACCGCAACTGGGGCTACACGTCGTACCGGCTTGGCCTTTTCGCGCTCACCCCGGACACGGTAGAGACAATCTACTCGGACAATTACAAGCAGGACCTGGTCCGCAAGGGCCGGGCGAACATCGTCCCGTGGGACATCGACCTCAAGTCGCTCAGGGCCCGCTTGAGGGAGCCATCGCCGAAGGCGGTGAAGCTGGAGTTCGACGTCAGGCCCATGCTCGGATGCGTCGGCGTGGCGCCCGCGGGCGACTTCGCTCCGACGTCCGGCCCGTCCGGTTCCTACGGCGGCAATATCGACTATAACGAGATCGTGGAGGGAGCTACCGTGACCCTCCCGGTCTACCAACCCGGCGCGCTGCTATTTGTCGGCGACGGTCACGCGGTGCAGGGCGATGGCGAGTCCCTCGGGACCGGTATCGAGACCTCGATGGACGTCGAGTTCACGGTCCAGGTGAGGAAGGGCGTGGCGCCAGCGGGGCCACGAGTGGAGAACGGCGAGTACGTCATCTCGGTGGGCAGCCAGCCAGAGTTCGCAAGCTCGCTTGATCGTGGGCTCCAGATGGCAACCAGTGACATGACGAAGTGGCTGAACCAGGACTACGGGCTCGAGTTCTGGGAGGCCCACCTGCTGATAGGCATGGTCGGCCGCTACGACGTGGTGACGGTTGCAGGGTCGATGGCGCTTCGGGTCCCGAAGAAGCACCTGCCTGCGAAAAAGACCGCCTAACGTCGCTGTCGGCCCTCCGACGCTACCGTTCGAGACATCAACGGCGGGGGCTTCCTGTTCTGCTTGCAGCGTGCGCCCACCGGGCCGTGCCGAATAACCGCTTCGATGAGAACCGGGCAGGACTGGATCACGCCGGTTCCGCGCTTGCGTCGCGCGGCGCGCTTGAAGCGCTGCTGGAAACCCTTGCCGGGGACAGTAACGCGCATCCAAAGCATGACCGCGCCGGCGAGCAGCAACCCATTCGCGATCAAAGCAGCGCTCATGCGGTCGCGCAGCTGAGGTAGACGTTCCCGGGTGGTCATCATCGCCAGACCTCCCTCGTCATGAACTCTACGCCAGGG
>Ga0194127_10007922_pt1 | contig 11540 bp, 10 predicted proteins | sample TA2KigC100mmetaG_FD_148624 | JGI IMG/M metagenome (GOLD analysis project Ga0194127, IMG submission 148624) | Freshwater microbial communities from Lake Tanganyika, Tanzania - TA2015036 Kigoma Deep Cast 100m | ecosystem: Environmental > Aquatic > Freshwater > Lake | place: Tanzania: Lake...
GGGGGAATGGGAATTCCTCATGTCTTCAACGTCCTGTCCAACGCGCCGCTCTCAGCGGCCGGCGCCCTGGGGCTGGGGTTTCTTGCACGAGGGCGCGACAGATGGCGGGCGGTCGGCGGATTGTCACCAACGCTATTGACCGCCTACCGGCTGTTCTTTCTCGGCGCGCTACTGACGGGCTTGGGTTCGGCCTATTACCACTGGGCGCCGAGCCATCAACGACTGGTCTGGGATCGCCTGCCCATGACCTTATGCTTCATGGCCTTCCTGACCATCGCCTTGAGCGGGCGCATCGGAGCCATGGCGACGCGGCTGGCCCTGCCGGCTTTTGTCTTGCTGGGGCTTGCCAGCGTGATTCACTGGCATCTGGGCGAGCAGCAAGGGGCAGGCGACCTGCGCCCCTACCTGTTCGTCCAATTCTTCCCCATGCTGCTCATTCCAGCGATGCTGGTGCTGTTTACCCCGCGACCCAGCACGGCGGCCGATGGCGATATTCTCACGGTCATGGGACTGTATGGACTGGCCCTGATATGCGACCGTTTTCTTGATCGCCCACTCTTCGCCCTGAGCGGCATCATCAGCGGCCATAGCCTGAAACATGTGATCGCCTCGCTCGCCGTGTTCTGGCTGCTGCGGGGATTGCGGAATCAGGCGACCTAGTGCTTCGACCCGCACTCTGACGGGGCGTTTTCCTCCGGCCTGGCATGCAGTTCGTCCGTCCGGCGCAATCGTTGGGCCAGAACACGCATGATTTCCAGCGAGAACAGCGGGGTTTCGGCGATCAGGAACTCGAAACGTTTCTGGTTGACGGGGACGAACCGGCAATCGGTTTTGGCGATGACGGACGCCATCCGGGGCGAACGGTCGATCACGGCGAGTTCGCCTGCGAAGTCGCCGGGGCCGATTTCGGCAAAGCACATGCCGCGATACTCGATCACGGCCTGACCCTCGATGAGCACATACATCTCCTCCCCGCTTTCCCCCTCCCGCATGAGCGACTCGCCCGCCTTGATCTCGATGTAGTCCTGGGAATGTCGAAACAGGTTGTATAACAGCATGGCTTGACTCGGGGAGCGGCTTGGCGATCGATATAAACCGCTATTGTAATGGACAAAATGCCACAGGCCGGCCATCTGCCGCCAAGGGGTACACTGGCCGGGGGCGTCCCCCCTGTAATCGGTGGGGCACGACCCAAGGCTTGGGCGACACAGTGCCCGGAGTCAGGCAGGCTAGCCGCTGCCTTGCTCAAAACTGATCTGATGCTGCTCCGCCAGATCGGCGATGGCGGTCAGGATCTGGTCGGTTTTCCGCAATTGCCCGGCGTTGTCCGGCGCGCGGATGGCAAAATCGACCAGCAATTCGTAGCCGGTCAGGCCGATGTGGGTCAGAACGACCTGGATGGCGTCCTGCTTGATGTCGGCATCGGCCTGGAGCAAGGTTTCGACCGCGTCCCGGTAAGCGGCGGGCTACCGGCGTCGTGACACTCAGGTACAGGGTGCGCTTGACGCGCCATAACTTCCGGGCCGTCAGGTTTTCGATGGTGTGACGAATCAGTTCGTTGCTCGGCACCAACATCAGGGTATTCTCGGGTGTGCGCAGCCGGGTGCTGCGGAAACCGATATCCTCGACCCTGCCCTCGATACCGACGGTGCGGATCGAATGCCCGATGCGAAATGGCTTTTCGAACATGATGATCAGGGAGCCGAACAAATTGGCCAGGGCCTGCTGTCCCGCCAGGGCCGCCGCGAGGCCGCCGATGCCAAGTCCCGCGATCACGGAATAGGACGGCAGGCCCACCCGGTTCGCGCCTTCGATCAGGATGCCCAGCGCCAGCACCATGGCAATCAGGCGGGCGGCCAGCCGAATCAGTTGGCTGTCGCTGCTATCGCTTTTCAAGCGTTCGATGCTGATCAGCCAATCCCCCGCCAAGCGGCCGAGCACCCAGACCAGCCAGGTCAGCGCCAGATAGAACAGGCCCCACAGCGCCAGTGTCATGGCCCCATACAGGCCGGGCGAGACTTTGAGCACTTCACTCATGACGAAATTGGTAGCGGGCGTGAGGAGCAGCAGGCTGATCGTCGGCAGCAAGGTCCATGCGTTGGTGGTCGGTGTGTTGCCGCGCTGCATTTTCCGGGCGATGCGCAGACAGGCCCAGAAAATACCCAACTGCACCGCGAAGACCAGTGCCATGGCCGCCCAGCGCCATAATGGCTGGTCAAGGATCAGGGATTCTGTCCACGCCGGCAGGGTCAGGAACCATCGCAGCGGGACAAACTTGACGAAGAGCACCCCCAACCCGCTGGGCTTGTGAAACACCAGGTCATACAAGGGGTAGGCATAGTGGCTCCGATCGGGCTGATCCTTGATCCGCTCGTAGAAAGCCGGAATCTGCCGGACGGTCTCCTGGGTGAAGACATATTCCCCGGCCCGAGGCCCGGTCTCGATCAGTCCGATACGGATTTCGGTGCCCGGCACGGTCCATTTCTTGAAAGGCAGGGATTGCATCATCGCCGCGTCCGGAATTTCGGCACTGGAGGGCAATTCGATACGGTCGAGGATTTCCTTGAGCTGCATCGTCAACCGCCAGGAGACCTGCTCCAGCGTCGCGGTCGGCAGGGCGCCGAGGTCCAGATATTTGCCGGCCACGGTGCGCCCGCGGGAAATCACGGCGAAGGCCTGCTCGAATTCGGCGTCCTCCGGAAACAACCGATCCGACCGGAGATACCGGGTCACGGCGCCATTCTGGCCGACCATGCTCTCATAGCGTTCATTCATCACCTGGAGAAACCCCTCCAGGGTGCCGCGCGGGCTTGAGGTGTTCGCTGGCTCCAGGGGATTAACGACTGAAGCCGACGCGGCGAAGGCGCTGCCGCCCATCAGCCAGAGCAGCCCGAGCAGTGCGCACAGGATGCCGGATGATTGGCCCGCGTGACGGGGCCCGGGCCAGGAGGTCGGCCCCACATCCGGCGCTTGACCGGATGTCGGTGGCTGGCGTTCCTCTGGCTGCCGAAAACGGCGTGTCGGCGGGTGTGGGTCACTATGGCGCATGGTATTCATCATCCACATATTCCGGGTTACGGGCAGGATTGCCCGGGATTCAATCAGGTAGGGAGCTCCCTCGACATCCCGTGATGGCCGCTCCAGGGTTACAACGACTGGCGGTATCCAGGGTACCGGTGGCGAGGGCCAACGTCGCGGCGGCGGAAAGCGCGGCGCTATGGGCCTCGGTCACCGCGATCCTGGCCTGCAGCCATTGGGTTTCGGCCAGCGTGACATCCGTGATCGAACCGGCGCCGCTCCGGTAACTCGCCAGGGCGGCATCGAAGGTGGTGCTTGCCGCCCCGACCACCGCTCCGGCGGCTTCATGGGTCGCGATCGCGGTGCGCAGCGTGTGATTGGCCTGGACGATCTGCCGCACGGCCTCGTCGCGGGTACGCGCCAGCTTCAGTTGGGCGTTTTCCGCCTTGGCGTGGGCCTGATGAAGCACGGCATCGCGGGCGCCGCCATCATAGAGGGGCAGGGTCAAGCCGCCAAACACCGTCACGCCGAATCCGCTGGAGCCGAAATTCCCGATCGATGACTGGGTTCCAATCGAGGGAATCTGGGTCAGATAGAGACTCCCGTTCGTATAGGCTCCCGTCCCGGACAGAAACAGCTTGGGGTAAAAATCCGCCTCCGCCGCGTCGATGCTCGCCCGAGCCGCCTTTTCGCTGGCATAGGCCGCCAGCACATCCGGGCGTCTGGCGAGAGCCTCCCCGATGATTTTTTCCACGGAGTCCGTCAGGCCGGGTTCCAGCTTCCGGTCGGAAATGTCCACGATGCGGATGGGCGCCAGCGGCGAGAGGCCCACGGCGGACAACAAAGCCAATTGTGTATTTTCCGTCGCGCCCCTGGCCTGCACGACACTTAGCCGGGCCTGGGCGGTCATCTGTTTCGCCTTGTCGAGCTCGATCACCGTGCCGATGCCCTGATTCAGGCGTTCCCGCGCCGCCGCCTCCACCGTCTCCGTGTTGCGCAAGGACTGTTCGGCCAGTTTCACCCTGGCTTCGGCCGCCGCGTGGGCGTAAAAAGCCAGTGTCACCGCATGGATGACTTCCTGGTGAGCCGCGGTGAAGCCGATGTTCGACACCACCGAAGCCTGAGTGGCCGCCTCGACGACGGCCTCGCGCAGGCCGAAATCGTAGAGCAGCCAGTTGAGGGAGACGGAGGAAATGCTGCCCTCGCCGGAGCTCGTATTGCCGGCGCCGCCCAATGGGTTCGAGACCGTCATGCTGTAATTCTGGTGACCGCCCACGGCGGCGGCCGTGAGTCGCGGCAGATAGGCGCTCTTGGCAATGCCGGCGGCCAGGGCGATCTCCCGAGCGGCATTCCAGGCGATCCGCGTCAGGGGGTTGTTCGATTCGGCCAGATCGATGAGTTCTGGCAGGGTGTAGGGGTGTTCCCGGTCAATCCCGGGGGAGGGGGCAATGCCGGCAATCCGGGTGTTGCCCGGCAGGACATGGGCCGACGAGCCGGTCCCCCCGGAGATGGCGGGCTCGCCGGCGAGGATGGCGCCGCTCGCGTCCGTGCGCGGATGCCAGGGACGGTCAGGTCGCGGCGGCGCGAGATTCAGGGCATCGCTCGCGCAGCCCCCCAGCAGGCATGCCAGCGTCAGACGCCAGAACCGTGGTTCAAGCCGCTGCACGAGTGTCACCGGTCGCCATGGGCTGGAGTTCATCCAGGGTGCGCTCAAGATCCGCCAAGGGCCCGTCGATCCAGGCGCTGAACGGGAGTTGCGCCGGGCGTTGGCGCGATGTGTCCGGCCCGGCGGATGCGGGCGCAAGGGCGGCGCTTACCCGGAGGTGTGACACGATCCTGGCGTCGAATTGGTCTGCCATCCATTCCAGTTGTCTGCCCGCCCGGATGAGTTCCCGGCCTTGCCTGTCAGTCAGGAACAGCAGATTCCCCGCCAGCGGCCGGAGGATGTCCAACAACCGTTCTCGTGGTTGCAGGGCGGCCTCGGGGGGCCGGATGGACCTGGGTTCGAGACGGGAGAGATCCAGGTGCTTTTCCAGGGTCGCGAGCGTTGCCCAGAACTCGGCGGCGCGGCCTTGCCGCTCGCGGTCGCCCCTGACCCGGGGCATCGCGGCGAGTTGTCTCAACAGCCCAAGCAGCAGGATATCGATCCGCTGACCGATACTGACTGGCCAGACACGGGTGAACATCAGATAAGCCACCAGGTTGCCGAACAGGATGCCGACGACCCGATCCCGGGCGATCGTCAGATCGAAGGCGGGAGCGGCGCCTTGAAGGACGCACAGAAAAAAGGCAAAAGCCGCCTGATAGCCGGCATAGGCGATGCGTTCCGAGCCGGCGGCAATCCATCCGGCCAGCAGGGCGCCAACGAACACCAGCGCCATCAGGGCCTCGATCGAGGTGAGTTCGGGTATCAGCCAGAGCATGGCCGCCGTTCCCAGCGCCGCGCCGGCGAGGCAGCCGAACAGACGCAGGCCGAGTTTCTCGACCGTCTCCCCGGTGGTGCCCAGCGAGACGATGTAGCAGGTGATGAAACAGGTATGGATGCCCGGCCAGTCCAGCAGCATGTAGGTGACATAGCAGAACAGGGCGGCGGCGGTGGTCTTGAAGGCGTAGTGCCGGTGTTCCGGGTTGGTGAAGGCGTCGGGCAGGAAAAATCCCTTCCGCGCCGGCTGGGCCGACGGGGGCGCCGGCGGCGTAATGCCGAAGCCGGACAGGAGGCCCGCCAATCGGTGCAACGCATCCCGGGTTTCTGGCGTCATCGCCGCCAGTGATACCGCATCCAGCGGCAGGCGCAACGTCTCGGGACAGTCGCCCCGGCGGATGGCCACCGCGGCCTCCCCCAGGAGGCGCACCAGTTCGGCTCGTATTGGCGCATTCCGCCCCGTGACGGCTGGGGCAAGCCGCTCCGTCAGCGCCAGCAAGGCAAAGCTGGAGCCGCCGGCTTCCCGCAGACGCCGTCGCTCCACGGGATCTCCGCTGCGTTCGATGTGGGCAAGCTTGAGCCATTTGGTGATGGCTTGATTGCCCTCGCGCAAGGCTCTCTCCCGCTCGGCCGTCACCGTCGGGCCGGGGCTTTCGAGGCTGTGCGCGATGAGTTCCAGCCGACTGGCAATCGCCTGCCGGGCACAGCGGAGCGGGCTGGGCGCAAGGATGGCATTGACCATGAGCGAAACACCGGCCGGCAGCGCGACCATCAGCCAGGCATAGAGGAGTCCCCGCACCCCCACTTCTCCCGCCGGCGCCGAGCCCACCAGATCCAGCGCGTAGGCGACGATCAGGGCGATCGTGGCGGCAATCGGCCGCAAGCGGCTGGCCGACGCCAGGAACAACAGGCCGCAGGAGAGGGCGGCCATGCTGCCCAACCGCCAGAACGGATAGTCGATCACGACATCGGCGGCGATGAGGATGCCCGCGATCAGAATCGTGATCAGGAGCACCATGGCGGCGTGCAGAATCAGGCTGGTCCCGCGATCCGGCTTGTTCAGGAAGAACACCAGATAGGTCGTCAGGGCGGGTTCCGGTGTCTGGTAGCGCTCAACCAGATAGGTGCTCAGCGCGCAGATCAGGCCGAGCCGCAGGGCAAACGCCAGCCGGCCCGGGGTGGGCTCCAGCAGGCTGGCCATAAAGCCCGGGCGCGGCATCGTGCTAGCGGCCGCAGGTGCTGCCGTGGCGGATTTCCACCACGGCGCTCGCCCCCAGCCGCATCAGGGCCTCGGGCGGCGCTTCCAGGCGCACGCGAACCGGGAAGCGTTGCGCGACCCGGACCCAGTTCAGCGATTTTTGCACATAGGGCAGGGCTTTAGGCAGATTGACGCGGTCCGCGTCCATGACGCCCCAACCGCTGCTCTCGACCACGCCCTTGATGGCCTGCCGCCGGTCGATCATCGAGTAAACCGTTGCGCAATCCCCTTCGGCGATGGCCGGCAGTTCGGATTCCCGAAAATTGGCGACGGCCAGCCACTCGTCCGTGGCGATCAGGGTGAACAGGGATTGACTCGGGGCCACGGTCTCCCCTGTAGTGACGTTCAGGCCCACGACGCGCCCGGCATGCGGCGCGCGAACTTCGGTGTCTTCAAGGGCGCGCCGGGCAATGGCGAGAGCCGCCTGGCGGGCCCGCAGCATGGCCAGGGCGCCGGCATCCTTGCCGATCAGTTGCTCGGCGGCCGCCTTCTGCTGCTCCGCCTGCCGCAGGGCGGTGGCCGCTTCGACCTGCGCTGTCTGGGCCTGGTCGAAGGCCTGAGCGGGCACATAGGCCTTATCACTCAGCGGCCGCAGCCGCGTGGTCGTCCGCTCCGCCAGTTCGAGATGGGTGCGCGCCTTCTGCTTTTCCTCCGCCGCGATTTTGGCGTTGAGCTTCTCGCTGGCGATCTGCCGGCGTGTCGTATCCAGCGCCGCCAGCGCCAGGTCGAGTTCGGCCTGAGCCTGATTGACCGCCAGTTGCCAAGGGACCGGATCGAGGCGGAATAATAAATCTCCCTTGTTCACCCTGGCGTTTTCCTTCACCGCAATGTCGATGATCCGGCCGCCTACCTGCGCGGCCATGTGCACGACTTCGGCATCGATGGAGGCGTCATCCGAGGTGGGGTGAGCTTCGTTCCAGCGATGCAGATACAGGCCGAGCAAGAGAGCGGCCGCCACGATCAGCAGGGAGATGGCTCTTACCAGCACGGAGTCACCCGCCGTATCAATGCCGCCATCCGCTCCCCTTGATCACGCATAGACCAGCAGCCAGCTCAGGCCGGCGGCGATAAAGCCGATGGCCGCGCTGAGCAGCAGCGGATGGGGCAAGCGCCGATCGCGGGCGGAGGATCATCAGCCCTCGCGTCAGTAGCGCCAGCAGTATGGCGAGCACCGCAAAGGGCAGCCAGGCCGGAAAATAGGCGCCAAAGAAATCGAACGAGGGCGCGCCGCCCGGTGCGCAAGCCGCGAAGAGAAGGGCGGAACCGCCCAGGATGAACCGGCGTCGCGCGGAGCGTGCCGTCATGTGACCGTCGGTTCCGCGGGACGGGCGAGCCATGGTCAGCGCGCGCATCAGCGCACCGGCAATGTCAGCGTCGGACCAATCGACTTGGCCGCCCCGGCCTGCAGGCGGAACAGTTGGGTCAGCAACAGGAAGGTCGACTTGGACTCCAGGTCATTCCGGGCAATGTAGTACCAGCGATCCTGATAGGGCGTGGCCAGAAACGCCTGGTCCGGTCGGTCGTCACTCTCGCGGATGTGAAACAGCTTCCCGGCGGGGGTCTCACCCCAGTCGAACACTGACCCATCGGGATTCCGGGTCACCGTGACCAGACCTTCCCGCTGATGCGATTCCGGCGCGTCAACCCGGTGAGACAGGTAAAACAGCGAGCTCATCAGCGGCCGCGTCACGATATGGATCGTATCCGGCCGCCGCTCGATGGCGTCACCCTGGACATTGAACACGTGGCGTTTTGGGTCCAGCCCCAATATGGCCTTGATTTCGGATATGGTTTCCGCGTGCTCCGGAGTCGAGCGAATCTCGATCTTCAGGTCTTTCGTAACCGGGTCCTGCCGCGCCTGAATCAGATAGTCGTCGGCGACCTCCTCGAACAGCTCCACCAGGCGGTTCCACTCCGCATAGTGCTTGGGCGCCCGGGCGGGTGTCGGTCCCGAGGCCGTGGGGGCGTTGGCGATGCCGTTGACGCTTTCCACGCACAGGCCAAAGACGCGCCGCACCGACCAACCGGAGCCGGTGAGGGCCAGGACGGCGTCGATCGAAATGGGCGACAGCAGGCTCTTGACGAAATCCTCGCCCTGGAGCGGGGCATAACTGATCGTGGGATAGGTCTCGTAGGCGGCGCCCAGGCCCACGCTGCCGGAGTCCGTGGTGTCGAACTGAGCCCCGGCATCGCCGGTGACACCGAACTTCATGGTAGCAGCCACACTGGCGACATCCAGAAAGAAGGTCGGGTCCCGATAGTGCAGGCGTACCAGATTATTCAGGAACTGCTCATTGGTCGTATCGACGATAGCCGAGTTATACAGTGAATGAGTGCCGCGCAACTGATCCGGTCCGAATGAATGGCATCCGCTCATGAAGAGGCAAGCCAGAAGCCAGCCGCATCTGGCGGCGCGCGGTGAACGGCAGGTGAGGGTTGCCGGTGTGTTATGCATAAAACTCAGATGGGCCAACCCCATTACACGCGGATGGGAGTCTGTCGCCAAGGTTCCCGGTTGATAGCAGAACCAGGGAAAGTCATGAAGGGCGTTGACACATCATGGCCGTGCCCGGCGCCAGCCGACCCCCAGCAGGAAAGCGGCGTTGATTATAGCCCGTACACCCGTGCATGGGTATTTGCACAACTTGCAAGGCATTGATTCTATGGCACTCACCATGAATGAGGCGTGTTAAGGTGCTACAAACATCCGCATCATCAAGAAATTGGCCCTTACGGAATCCCGCTCCCTTCAGGCAAGGAAGGCATGGTGCAACGCCAGGCCAACGCCGAGCGCGGCGTCGTTGATACGGAAGCCCATGGGCAGAGCCGCCAGTTCAACGCTCCGGGTGTGTGCGGCGGCCTCGGCGTCGGAACTCAGTAATCCGGCCTGATCTGGCGCCAGAACGTATGGCGCCGATTACCACCGGACGGCTGCGCCAGGTTGATCAGCGGATCGGTCAGCGAAGTAGCCTGGATGAAGCGCAGCGGAATCCGGGGAACCTTGCCAAACTCATCCCGTATTCCGCTACGCTTCATACAGGCTACTTGCTGTAGTCGAAAAAGTGCTTTTTTTGCAATACTTTCACAGTCCTGTATGCACAGCGCACACGGGCCTGGCATTATGACCCCTTGCCTTTGGGGAGATTGACAGCCAATCGGAGGTAGTAAGTGATTATCGAACATCGCTGCGAGCATGGGATCGACATCGTAACCATCTTGGCCAATCGCGTCTGTTTGGACAATGGCGATGAGTTGGCGAACGCCGTGATGTCTATCGCCGAGCAAGGGACCGGACGGCTCGTGATTGATGCGTCTGCTGTGCTTTTTGAGGATTCATACATCGGCGTCACCGGTCTTTGCATCAAGGCGTTAAAAATGGTTCATCCCCGGGGCGGCTATGTCTATTTGACAGGACTGCAGCCCGGAGTGCAGAGCCTGTTTAAGTTGAGCAGAATGGATCAGGTATTCCCCGTCTACGATAGTGTCGACGCAGCGGTGGACGCCATCCGTGCGCGGTTCGATGACGGGGAATTGAAGGCGGACGCGAACGGAGAGGGCTAGAGAGGTTCAGCGACGTAGCGAGGTAGCCTGGATGAAGCGCAGCGGAATCCGGGGAACCTTGCCAAACTCATCCCGTATTCCGCTACGCTTCCCACAGGCTACTTGCTATGCTGACGCCATCATCCCATTCGCGACCCACCCCATGCGCTTCTTCAACACCGAAGGCCCGGTTCGGGCCGATCTGCACTACTGTCTGCCGCCGCTGGGGCGCTGGGATCTCGACGAGGTTCTGACGCTGATCGAGCGGCAGAAGTATTTCCTGCTGCACGCCCCCCGCCAGACCGGCAAGACCACCTGCCTGCTGGCGCTACGGGAGCACCTGCACCAAGCCGGGCGCTACCGGGTCAGGCCTGCCGCGAGAACCTCGAGCAGGGGATGGCCGTCATCGTCAGCGTCCTGGCCCGATCGGTGCGACAGTTTCTGGGCGATGATGGCCTGGAAACCTGGCTGCGGGACGCGGGCAGTCGGGCGCCGGGCGGCGACCGTCTGGCGCAGGCCCTGGAGCGCTGGGCAAGCGCCGACCCGCGTCCGGCCGTTCTGCTCCTCGACGAGGTCGACGCCTTGGTCGGCGACACCCTGATCTCGCTGCTGCGCCAGTTGCGCGCCGGTTATCCGCAGCGGCCCAGCCATTTTCCCCAGACCGTCATCCTCTGCGGCGTGCGCGACCTGCGCGACTACCGCATCCATGCGTCTTCCGAGGCCAGCCCCATCACCGGCGGCAGCGCTTTCAACATCAAGGCGGAATCGCTCAGGCTGGGCGACTTCACGGCCGCGGAGACCCGGACCCTGTTGCAAGAACACACGGCGGCCACCGGGCAGGCGTTCACCCCGGACGCGCTGGACCGCGTCTTCGCGCTGACCCAGGGCCAGCCCTGGCTGGTCAACGCCCTGGCCTACCAGGCCTGCTTCCGGGACAAGGCCGGCCGAGATCGCTCCCACACCATCCCGGCCGATCATATCGACGCGGCCAAGGAGGCGCTGATCGTCAACCGTGTGACCCACCTGGATCAACTCGCCGACAAGCTGCGCGAGGACCGGGTGCGGCGGGTCATCGAGCCGCTGCTGGCGGGCTCGCTCATGGAGGCCGTGCCGGAGGACGATCGTCAGTATCTGGTGGACCTGGGCCTGCTGCGCCGCGCGGCCGGCGGCCAACTGGTGGTGGCCAATCCCATCTATCGGGAGGTGTTGCCGCGCGCCCTGGCCAGCGGACCCCAGGACACGCTGCCGATGATTGCCCCGACCTGGCTGATGCCGGACGGCGCGCTGAATCCCGAGGCCCTG
>Ga0194127_10007934_pt1 | contig 11532 bp, 23 predicted proteins | sample TA2KigC100mmetaG_FD_148624 | JGI IMG/M metagenome (GOLD analysis project Ga0194127, IMG submission 148624) | Freshwater microbial communities from Lake Tanganyika, Tanzania - TA2015036 Kigoma Deep Cast 100m | ecosystem: Environmental > Aquatic > Freshwater > Lake | place: Tanzania: Lake...
CTCCCTTGGCAGGTTGGTGAACTACTCGCTGGCTTCGGGCGCCATCGAGGACTGGCGGAACCGGAGGGTCTCGCCGGGGATGATCTCGACACCGGGAACGATCTCGGTCTTCATCGCAGCGCGGGTCTTGGTCTTGCTGACCACAACCTCGCCGGTGATCCCAGGGATCGTGAGCGCGGCCAAGAGCAGCTTGATGTCGTTCTCGCCGAGCATCGAGCAGTCGGCCACGAGCTCGATCCGCTTGAACTTGTCGGGAACGGCGCCGTGGTCGATGACCTCGAGGTGGCCGGCAGTGCCGACGCGCTGGAGCGTGTGGGTGCTGCCCGCCTTCTTGATCCCGCGGGCGAACATCGTCTGGCGCGTCGTCTCCTTCACGCTGGCGAAGGTTTCCTCGAGCATCTTCTTGCGCTTGGTGATGTAAGCGATCTCGTCCTTGCAGCCGAGGATTGCGCGCTCGAGGTTGATCAGCCAGCGCGCGACAGCATCGGCACGATCATCGAACTCGGCCTGAGCTTCCTTGTCGCTCAGCTCACTCATCCCCGCCTGGAAGCTCGTTTTCAGTGCGAGGTTGCCTTCTTCGGTAAGGGAGCCACTCTCGGTCAAGTGACGCTCGCCGAGTTCTCTCAACCACTGTGCGATCGGCACGATTTCTGCGATCGGCTGGTTCATCTGGCATCTCCGTTCGTTTTGCCAAGCCTTCGATCAGAGCGAAGAGCTTGGTCATGTTCTTACTGGCCGCCAGCTTCTGACAGGTGCGGCAGCGTTGCGGGTTGTCCCCGAGGGTAACTCCGAGGATCTCGTTGATCCCCAGAGTTACCCCACAGTCGACACAGTGAAGCTCAGTACGGCAGATCGTCGTCATCAGGGTCGGCGTCGAGGTGGGCCTTGCTCCCACTGGACTCGTAGCCTTCGCTATCCCAGGGCCCCGCCATGTCGCCGCCGCCATGCGCCGGAGCAGTGTCCCGCGTGGCGTTGATAAGAAGGGCAGCATCCTGAAGGTCGCGAAACTCGCCCACTTCGACGGACACACCACTACGGCCTCCGCTCGCCTTCCACTCGCGATGCTTCACCTCGACGGCGAACTTGAAGCCCATGAAGAAGGCTTCGTCCTCGAGGATGAACTCGATCGTCTCGCCCTCGCCGATCTTCTGCTTGCTCGGATCGGCATGACGAGTTGGGTTGATCATGTGCTGGAGCTTGCGGATCGCGTAGTTGGTCGGCTGGCGCTGGTTGCCGTCCTTGTCGGTGAAGGGCTGTGTGCCGATCCACAGGTTCAGCCAGGCGTACTCGCCGGCGAAAGGCCCATCGATCACCTTGCAGCCGACTCCGAAACGGATCGACTCATCCTTGCCAGGCTCTTCCTTGATCTTCGCGATCTCCACGGCATACCAGCCCTCGGGCACCTTGCGAAACTCGCGCTTGCCGCCCGCGCCGGCGTGGAACTTACGGGGCATCGGTCTCCTCCTCGTTGAACAACTCGTCGAAGATCTGAGCGTTGCGCTCACGATCCTCGAAGAACTCGACGCGCTGGTCCTTGAGCGCGGCCAGTCGCCCGCCGCTGTCGCAGCCGTCGTAGGGCTTGAAGTTGATGAAGCGGCGATGGGTGCCGTCATCGGTGCGCTCGATCTCGCAGAAGCCGAGCTGGTCGACCTCGGCACCGAGCTTCCGGCTCAGCTTGCCAGGCAGATCGATCAGGCGCGCAGCGCTGATCTGCTCACCGAAGGTGGCCTGGCGCTGGTGCGCGCCGAGGATCACGAGATCGAAACGACCACGCCAGTCGGCGATGATGTTCATCAGGTGCTCCTCGACCTGTTGCCAGCCGCCACCGTAGGGGATCTCGCTCAGCGTCTTCACCTGCGCCTGGGCACAGACGAACTTCGCGAGCCAGCTATGCACGTAGTCGATGGTGTCGATCGCGACGCGCTTGATCCCTGCGGCCTGGAGCTGCTCGCCAGCGATGCGCAGCTCCTTCAGGGAGCTGACGCGGCGCCGCTTGACGCCGGCGATGTGGTTGAGCCCGTTCTCGGTGTCGATCGAGACTTCAGTCAGGCTCGCTGCGAGGGTGCTCTTGCCGATCTTGGGCTGGCCGTAGAAGACCATGATCCCGTGCATTCCCTTCGGCGGCACCACGACCTCGAACAAGGGCTCGGGCGGCGTCTCGGGCTGGGTCGGCTGGTCCTTCGGCTTGGCGGGCTGTCCGCTCATCGTATCCTCCTTGGTGGGTTCTCATCTCATACTTCAGTGGGTCTGAGTTATCGAGGGGTTCTGCGAGTTCAAGGTGTAGCGCGATTTCGGCCTCGAGCGCAACGTCAATACTCGTCGGGCCAGTGCCCGTTGGCGAGGTAGAAGCGAAGCTGGTACTGGAGTTCTTGAGTCCTGAGATCGATCTCGGCGAGCAGCTCGCGCTCGTCGATGCTGCCCTTCTGCGCAAGATCCTTCACCATGCGGATGAGCGCATCCCTAGCCTCCTTTCTGGCCTTGGGTGAGAGCTGAGCGACCACAACCATCGAGTACACAACGAGATTGAGGATGAAGGTTCGTAGGTTCATCGGCCTCCAATCCGTTGTAGCCCTTGACGGGACCGAAAACGCCGGACCAACCCCGACGGCCGGACCCGCCAGTCGAGGCTAGGTGGTCCCCGTGTAGATCAGGACCGGGCGCTCGTCCTTGGCAGCGAAGAGGGCGATGATGATCCCGCCGTTCTCGATGACCATGATCGTGCCGGTCTTCCCATCGAGGGCCTTCCAGTCGGTCTCGGGACGCTTGTCGGGAGTGGCGAAGGGGATGGGCTGAGGTTCGGATTCGGGCATGGCGTAGGGCTCTCCTAGTTTGACGTTGAAGTCGACGGGTGGAACAAGGATCTGGGGTGGGTCGCTCACCTCGAGCTGGGGCACAGCATCGATCGGCGTGGTCGGATCGACGCCAGCTGCGCGCCGGCGCGCGTCGTTACCGCTCGTCTTCTGCTGCGCGAGCTTCGCACCGAGCTTGCCGCGTGTTTCCGTGGAGCGGCTTTTCTCGATCGCTTCCTGTTGGATGCTCTCGTAGGAGCCACACTTGGGGCAGCGCGAGTGCGCTGGAGTGCGGCGCTGGCCGCAGTTCCAGCAGTTGATGAAGGTCGTCTCGGTGCCGGCGGCACCTTCCACGTACCGTTCTTCTTCGCTCATCGATTACGTCTCCCTTCGTAGCGGTACTTCTTCAGGTCGTCATCCCATTGGTAGTGCCAGCACAGACCCGGATGGTTGCGCGGCACTGCGCATTCTCCCCGAAGGAACTCTGAGATCTGGGCTTGGAACGAGAGGCTCCTGAAAATCTCGATGGGGAAGTCGATGTGCTCAGGGTAGACGTCGAGCTTGATGAGGCGGCCGTCAAGCGGGCCGCCCCACAGTTCCAACTCGAGTCCGTACCCAGTAGTCATGCCATCCCCAGCTCGACGCCGGCGGTGAAGAGGTAGATCAGATTGTGTGAGGTCTCCTGATACGGGAACGGCACTGCCGAACTCCAGAGACTCCATGTGTTGCCGAACAGGGTAACCTGCATCACGCCGAAGGCAACGATTCCGTCACGATAGTAGGGCTGCTTCGGGCAGAACAGGTAGTCATCGGTCGGCCGCTTGGTTTGCACGGCCTGCGCGAAGGAGAGGATGAGACGCTGCACGGCATCGACACTCATGTGACTTGTGCACGGCTGCTCGCTGTCGCCTATGAAGAGCGTGATCGGGATCGAAGCAGGAAAGCCGATCGACTCCATGAACTCGGGGTTGCTCGACCAGAGTCCTCCTATCGCGATCGTTCCGTTGGCGCCTTCGATGCGCATCTCTTTCGCGATTCCCCCGGGTGCACCGTTGATCTTGTGGTAGCAGAAGTCGACGAGCCCGCGGAGTTGGTAGTGGCTGTAGAACGCGATCGCGTTGCCGCTCAAGATGCGCATCCGATAGGTGCGTCGCTCTTCCCAGCGATCGAACTCTTCCTGCGTCATGTGAGCGAGGAGCTCGTACTTGGCGATCGGCATCACATTGCCGGGCCGCTTCCAGAAGGCGAACCTCATGGCTTCTCCCTTGGCGTGTAAGTGTTGGAGTTCGGGTTGTAGATTAGCGCATCGATCTCGTCCTGCTCAGTGAAATCTGCAAGCGCTGACATGTCCTCGGGGTGAGGAAACTGCCAGGTGCAGTTTTCGCACAATAGCCAACGAATTCCGCCGATAGCGGAAAGTGGCGTCCGAAGCGCCCTGATGCGATTTGAGGCGCAAGAGGGGCACTGAAGGGTATCGGGCATCCTGACCTCCTTGGAGCCTACTGCGCGGCTCAGAATGGCGATTTCAGGGCAAAAAAGAGAGAGCCAAGCTGTGTCGTGCAGCCTGGCTCTCAACACTAGGGCTCAACCACCCAGTTCTCGGTCCCCTAGCTTCGATTCCCAACCGCCGGCCGTATTACGCTCCAGCCGGGAAGCGTGCGCAGGCAGCGCAAAGAAGGGGAGGCTCAGGATTCAGCGTTGACGTGTGATGGGCCGTCGTAAGGGTCCACCTGAGCCTCCGAGCATCTCAGCGAGATGCGTAAGTAGGCCAAGCCTCTTCTTCGAAGTCCTCGGACTCCGGGGGATCTTGGCCGTTGTGGTAGTGGCGGTACCAGTCCTCGTAGCTCTTGTGCTTGGCAGGGTACACCCTGCCATCGAACACGAGAGTCCAGTCCGCCCACTCGATCTTGTCGCTGACCTTCGGAATCCATCCGCGGTCATGCGCCTCTGCTCCTGCACTCGAAGCACTGTCGCCCATCAGCGTGTGGTAGGCGTAGATCGCCATCGCATAGGGCTTGAAGCTCTTGATCACGACCGGATCATAGCCCAGCTCCGCGGTATCCTGCTTGCGCTGTGCGTTCGCGAGGACATCGAAGCCGTGCTGCAAGATCATCACCGCTCGGTGCCTGTTCAGCTCACCCACGTTGACGAGTGCGAGCAAGCGACCACTATGAATGAACTGATGGCAGCTGTGGCACAGGCCAACGAGATGAGAGAACGTGACCTGACCACGACTCCAATCGAACGTGTAGAACTCATGCGCCTCGAGCCACTTGTGCCACTCCGCTCTGCTCTTGTGAACGCCGCATGCCGCACAGCGATTGTTCTGATCGAGATAGACCTGCTTGCGCTCGCGATCCCACCATGCCTGTCCCATGATGCTGCGCGGATTGACCCCGTGTAGCGGCTTGGGGATGTTCGGATGCGTGAGGATCTCAGGCTGGAGGATCATCGGACTTTCCGTATAGCTCGCGCTCGATGTCCTTCATCTGGTCGGCGGTGAACGGCGCCGGATGCTCGACGCGTAGCATGTCGGGTTCGATCGAGCGCGCCGGTCCCACGGGCTCAACGATCACCTTGACGGTTGCGCTGCCCATGTCGGGAAAGCCCTTCGTCTGATCGAGGCAGATCGTGACGGTCTGAAGCACGCGAAAGAGCCGAGCAGCCATACCGCCATGCGAGAACGAGGTCTGGCCCACGAGTTGAATCAGCGTGGACGGCATCGGGATGCTCATGTTCATCGAAACACCGACGAGCTGGTCGCCCTCCTTCGTGTAGAGCTCGAGGCGAACCAGTTGCGGCGGTGGCATCATCAGAGGCTGTCCGTTCGGACCAACGAGGCTCATTACGACCTCCCAGGGAAGAACATGGCGAGGATGCTGATGGCAGCGAGCAGAAGTAGCAAGAGCAAGGTGATGTTGAACGTTGACATCCTGCGCCGCCGTGGATAGGCGCGCTGTCTCAGGTAGTGGCTCATCTCACCTCCTTCGACCCCGTGATCTTGGCGAGTTGGTGGGACATCTCGTTCCAGCCGACCTCGAAGCCGAAGAATAGGTAGCGCAGTACCATGCCCACGAGAGTGAGGGGCAACGCAACGGTGAAAATGAACACGACCACGATCAGCCTGAGACTCGCTCTGATGAACTCCATGACGCCTCTACTTACTGCGCCAGGGAGAGACCTGCATCTGGTGCAGGACCTGGTGCACGCTCTTCTTCAGGATCTTGGCCTTGGCCTGGGCTCGCATCTGGCGCCGCAGGCGCGCCTCCTTGCGCATGCTCATCGTCTTGCCGCCTTCTTCTTGGGCTTGGGCTTGGCCGCGGGCTTCGCGGTCTTGGCCTGGGGCTTCACGATGGAAGCCTTGGTCTCGCGCTTGATCTTGGCGAGATCCACACCGAGCAGCTTCGCGATCTCCTTCATGCGACCTTCGTGCTTCTGCGCCATGTTGCCGTAAGAGCTATGAGCATAGCAGTCCGTGAGGATCAACTCGATGACCATTCCGAGCCGAGTGAGCTTGTCCGTGAGCAGCTCCTGCACCATGCCGGCGGTCTCGCCACCACGGGACATCGGGTACTTGCTCTTCGGCTCGAACTCACGACGCTTCATGATGAGCTTGAGATCGTCGGACAGGATACGATCGAGGTAGCGCTCGGCCATCATCATCATGATCGGGTTGTCCGCGTAGTTGGTCGCACCTTCGGCTGCATCGACGAGTGCCATGATCGCAGCCGTATCGGTGGCCTTGGTCACCTTCTTCTCGATCGCAGCTTCCTTGCGCTTCTCGCGCTCCTGCGGGGTGAGTGCGGTGTTGCCACGCTTCAGGGCGCTGATGATGTCCTTGTGCCCGTGTTCCTCGAGCCAGGTGATGAGCTGGGCACGTTTGATGAGCATGATGTTCGCTCGCGCCTTGAAGACGATCGCGCCCACGAGCGGCTCGAGGTTCTTGCCGAGGAAGCTGCGCCAAGTTCTGCTGCCCTGGGCGTAGTCCTCAGCGCTGATGTAGGTACGATCGGTGCAGTAGCTGTCGTAGGGCAGGATCTTGCTGGCAGCCTCGCCGTGAAACACGCGCCAGCCCTTGTCCTCAGCTTGCTTCACTCTGGCGTTGAACACGGCCTCGGTCTTGGCGTTGAAGCAGCTCAGGTCCATGCAGAAGTCGGCATCGCCCACGAACTCCTTGAAGAGCGCCGGCGAGCAGCTCGTGCGCTTCAGGCAGCCGATGCACATCGGCTTGCCCAGCGTGTCGTCCTCCATCTTGAAGGTCGCTTGGGTTAGCTCCCGCATCGTGTTCTCGGTCACGGCTGTGGTCATCGCGCTCTTGTCGATCGCGTTGGTCTTCATCTCGAGGAAATAGTCGAACTTCTTGAGGATCTGCTCTTGCTGCTTCTTCTGACCTACGGTGCTGAGCAACACGGCGGCGCCGAGCGTGAGGCGATTGGCGAGGAAGAGCTTCTGTGCTCTGTCGCATAGATCACAGAGCGACAAGCGCTGGTAGATGAGCGAGGTGCTCTTGCCCACGCGCTGTGCGATCTCGTGTACGGTGAGCTTGAACTCCTCGAGCAAGCGCTTGTAGGCGAGCGCCTCGTCCATCGGATGCACGTCGATGCGCTCGGCGTTCTCTACGAGCTGCGCGGTGGCGGCCTCGGAATTGGTCATGTCGACGATGATCGCCTTGATGTTGTCCGCACCCAGCAGCTTGAACGCTTCGTAGCGGCGGTGGCCGCACACGATCTCGAAGAACTCCTCGCCATCCTTGGTAACTTGGGCACGCACGAGGATCGGCTGAAGCAGGCCCGATCCCTGGATGCTCGTGGCGAGTTCCTCCAGCGCTTTCTTGTCCAGCTGCCTGCGGGGCTGTGTAGGAGAGATCCTGATCTCACTCAGCGGCACGACGGCCACTGAGGCTGTTTCGTAGGCTCGGGTCATAGTCCACTCCTTGGCATCATGAGTCCTTGTTCGCGCATGGAGATGTACCCAGCCTCACCGAGCACGATGTGGTCGAGCACGTTGACGCCGAGCAGTTCGCCGGCGTTCTCCATGCGAACGGTCATCCTGTGATCTTCCTCGCTCACCGACTCGTTGCCCGAGGGGTGATTGTGCATCATCACGATCGCGCACGCACCAGCACAGATCGCAGCACGGAACACTTCACGCGGATGCACGATCGCGGCGTTCATGGTCCCCTTGGCTGCGAGGAAGTGGCCGAGGACCTTGTGCTTGGAATCGAGGAACACGGTGTAGAAGTGCTCCTCAGCGAGATCACCGAGCGTCTTGCGCCACCACGCCACGAGATCGTCGGGTCCGTGGACTGCTGGCATCTCAGCGTCGGCTGTCTCGCGGATGATGAGTAGCTTCATGGCTCTCCTTGGGGCGTAAAGAAAGAGGGGGCCTCGCCCTCCACAGGTTCGGCCCCCTCGCACTGGATGCACGGCCGTGCATACAGCTAGTAGCTTGGACTCGGACTCGGCCTCCACACCTTCACGACAGTCGTGCAGGGTTCCTCGGCGAGTATCCTCACCGCAATCCAGTAGAGGCTGGTGTCCGCACGGATCACCCAATGCTCGACCCACCCATCGGGGCTGCGGTGGAGCAGAGGATTCGTAGGATGTCGCTCGACTGGCACGTAGATCCCCGTGTCTCCGGGGATGAAGCGCCATCCTGAGTTCATGAGGTACTCGATGCGCAGGCTGTCACTCCCCGCCTCAATGCGCAGGCGCAGAGAGTCGGGTATTGGAAAGATGCGAACGTTGCGTGCGGAGTCGGACCAGTAGATGGTAGGGTCACCACCGATACGGACGGGACCCGCTGCCTGCGCGTCACAGAGCATGAAGATCAGGAGTCCAAGAGCAGCACAGATCCAGAGTGCTTGCGTGATGATCTTCGCGCGCATGTTACCAGTCACTCCCCTTCTGGCGGAGTGCGTAGATCACTCCGAAGATGACAGCAAAGAGGAAGATCGCAGCTATCCAGCTCATCAGGTCACCTCCTTGGGCTTGAGTAGATCACGGGCAGGGATCAGAGTCTCGCGCTGGAACTTCATCGTGTCGTAGCCATCAGGATCATCGATCTCGAAGGTGCAGTCTGGAAGGCACTCCCACTGTTTCTCACAGCATGGGCACGGATACGCTGTCTTGTCGATGATCGTCTGAAGCGTAGCCTCGAGCGCGATGATCCGAGCTTGGTCATCGAGGATACGTCTCCACAGTTCGGCGATGCGTAGCTGCGAGCTCAGTAGCTCTTCAGCGATCTTGGTACCAAGCTCATCGAGTGGCATCGTTCTCACCTCCTCCGATGGGGGTGTTCAGCATTGCATTTATGCGCGCCGCAGCCTCTCGTGCTGCTTCTCTTCTGTGGATGATGTCCTGTCGCATCCGCTCGAGTGCCCGCTCGACCAGCAGCGGCAGTATCTCGTTGATCTCGCGCTTGATTGCCCAGGCGAACGTGCTGTCAGTCTCGGCGAAGGTGCCCTCTGTGCCATAGCCGGTCCTCACGATGAGGATGCCAGGGGTGCTGCTGTAGGACAAGTGCTGGTTGGGCTTTAGGGCCTTTAGCTTGGCCTTGAGGGCGGCTGCTCTCTGCACATCTTCTTCGATCGACTGCATGATCTTCTCGGGATCGATGTCGGCTGGCATCTTAGTCCTCCCACTCGTTGAGTGCGGTGCGCAAAGCATGGCCCAGGCAGTCACAGCCGATAGAGTGCCCACCGGGGCAGAGCATTTGCCTTGAGTGCGCCATCGCCTCGTGCACTTTCTCGTGCAGCCGCAGCGCCGACTCCAGGGCCTCGGCGGTGTCGGCGGCAAGCCTTTCGCTACCGCAATACCCGCTTTCGATAAGTTCCTGTTCGCGCCGCTTCCAATATGCCGCCAGTTCCTTCACTCGCTTACGGCTAGGCATGGGGCACCTCCGGCAGCGGCATCCAGTGCGTCACCGTTCCGGCATCGTAGGTGTCGCGTCCGGCCAGCTTCCACTGGAGATCCGCCCCATCCTCAAGCCCGAACGACGAATCTTGCAGGTAGCCGACCATGATCCCGATCTCTTGGCTGAACAACAGTACCTCTCGCGACCGGCAGAGCAGCGAGTCCTCGTAGTCGATATCCGGCTGTCGATCAGAGCACGCGATCCAGTCGCTAGGCATCGCTGGCCTCCTTGTCTTCGATTTCGACAGGTGGCACCATGATCGCGTTCTCTAGAAGCTCTTGCTCGAGTTCTACGACTGTGCCCTCCAGCTCGCGGATGCGGGCGCAGGCCGCGTCTAGATCGCGTGACCGTTGAGCAGATATCGTTGTCAGTTCGTCAATGTAGTCTGCTTTGTGTCTGAGGGATGCTTCAGCTGCTCCGACTCGCCTTGTCAGATCGTTGCACGCCGCAGCTTGCTGCTCGATAGTGCGCTCCGCCGCTTCAAGGGCCTCGATGGCGTCGAGAGCAACCTTGTACGCTGCGTCTAGCCATGCCTCGCCCTCAAGCCGCTCGCGCAGTTCACTGCTGTCCATCGCTGGCCTCCTTGGGTGCGAACAGGGCGCGAGTCGCGGCCTGGATATCGCGCTGTTCTTGTCCGTCAAGGGTGCCAATCACAAGGTCGGCGAAGTCCTCTAGTCCAAGGCGTCCAGGCTCAAGATACCGCCGGCAGAATCCTTGCAGCCTACAGATCAGTCCATCGCTTCCTCGCAGCGCCGCCTCTAGCTGCTCAGCGCGAGCGCGGTACTTTGCTGCGACGCATCCCCAGCACGCACCAGTGACCCCTGCGCCGCACTTTGGGCACGGCTCGGCCGAGTACAAGTCCTCAAGTGTCGCCTCCAGCGCGCTGTTGCAAGCCTCTGCCGCCTCGAGGGCAGCGAGGGCTTCATCGAACGCAGGCAGACCGCTTGCTCGCGGATACCGCTCTCGTAGCTCTGTACTGGTCATGTCTGTTCCTCGCTCTTGTTCAGGGCTTCCACGATCAGCTCGGCCACACGCCGAGGACCATCAGGATCACCCACACTGGGCACGTTGGTCCACGCCGCAGCCATGAGCGGGTTGAACTCACCCTCCCGCATGATGATGTACTCCCCACTCGAGCACAGCCTCGCTTGCCACTTGCCGAGTACCATCTCGTCCTCCTAGTAGGGCATGCTGGTGGGGTTGTTCATCTCGGCTAGCCCGCATGCCAGGATCACGCAGGCCACGAAGATCCAGAATAGGATCTCCTCTCTCGTTTTCTGACTCACGGCACTCTCCTTGGTAGCTGTTACCGAGCCCGAGGGTCGGGCTCGAAAAGAAAAGAGGGGAGCCGAAGCTCCCCTCATCTCTCACTTCTCGTCCAGCCAAGCTGTTACTGAGCCGATCGATGTGGCTGTTACTGAGCCCGGAGGAAAAGAGGGGATCCGAAGATCCCCTCTGCTCCGCTCTGCTCTGCTCTGCCTCTGCGGCTCGGTCTGCTCTGCCTCTGCCTCTGCCTCTGCTCTGCCTCTGCTCTGCCTCTGCTCTGCGGGGGGCGAGGGGGGCAAGGCCCCCCTCTCTCCCTCCGCTCAGGCTCAGCCGATCGCGGCAGCGCGCTCGACCTCGACCTCGGCACGCGCGAGCGCGGCGTCCGCCGCCGTGCGCAGCACCGCGAGGCTCGCCTGCTCGTTGTCGGCGCAGAGGTACGCGAAGATCTCGGACCAGGCCGAGTGCGCGCCCTCCTCGAAGTCGTACATGGCGAGCACGACTTCCTTGCCGCGCTTCCCAGTCGCGCACGCCACCTGGAAGGCGCTCAGCTCGCCATCCTTGC
>Ga0194127_10007936_pt1 | contig 11531 bp, 11 predicted proteins | sample TA2KigC100mmetaG_FD_148624 | JGI IMG/M metagenome (GOLD analysis project Ga0194127, IMG submission 148624) | Freshwater microbial communities from Lake Tanganyika, Tanzania - TA2015036 Kigoma Deep Cast 100m | ecosystem: Environmental > Aquatic > Freshwater > Lake | place: Tanzania: Lake...
CCCACCTCCGCGATAATCACGCACGCCATATTTTTGCGTATAGGTGTAATCGGCATGACCTGGGCGGAAAGTATCCATAATCTTACTGTAATCATGAGAACGCTGATCAGTATTGCGAATCAGCAGACCGATTGGGGCGCCAGTGGTCCTCCCCTCAAATACGCCCGAAAGTATCTCTACCTGATCTGCCTCCTGACGTTGCGTCACATGGCGAGAAGTACCCGGCTTACGGCGGTCTAAGTCAACCTGCAAATCTTCAGCACTGAGTGGCAGCCCCGGCGGACAGCCATCCACGACACCACCTATAGCAGCGCCATGCGACTCGCCAAAGGAAGTAAAAGTAAAAAGCTTACCAAGTGTGTTGCCTGACATGGAACGACCTCAATTTTAAAGTGTCTTGATTCTAACACACCACAGACATGTATTAGTGGACCAAACCTTTGATCCACTGCGTGTATACATGCTTTGCTACTTTATTTAAAAAGAAACAGTGCAAGGGAAGCGCCTGCTGAATCATTTCTACTGACTGAACAGCAACACTAGAGGATGCCATCGCTATTTCATCCACCCCTATCTCACACCAACTTTTGACCATTTCTACACTCATTTCAATATGGCATTGCAATGCAAGGTGATTGCCCACCGCATATGCTTGATTCTGGCAATGCGGACTCGAGAGTAAATGCACAGCACCTTCAGGTAACGAGAATGTCTCACCATGCCAGTGAAACCCATTAAACCGCTCTATTTCACCAAACCAATAGCGCGCCACTGGATTGTCGCTCACCTCCACCTCGCCCCAGCCGATCTCCTTGACTGCATTGGGCATCACCTTCCCACCCAAAGCCTTACTGATAAGCTGGCCACCTAGGCAGTGGCCTAAAATGGGGATATCCAATTTAACCGCCTCGCGTATCAAATCTAACACAGGGTTAATCCACAGCAAATCATCATTCACACTCATCGGTCCGCCCATCAGCACCACTCCGCTAACCGCATCCAGTGAAGACGGCCATCGTTCACCCTCATCGATTTTTATCAACACCCATGGAATACGTTGCTCATCCAGAAACGTTGCAAAATAGCCTGGACCTTCAGTAGCGGCAAACCGAAAAATAACAACACTTTTTGTCTCAGCCCTCATCACCTCTCCCGTATTTGATACTCACCACTGGCAATATTATCCAGCGTGTGCTGTCCAATGGCATACCGAATCAAACGTAAGGTTGGAAACCCCATCTTAGCTGTCATTCGCCTGACTTGGCGATTCTTTCCCTCAGCAAGCTTAATCTCCAACCATGTGGTTGGGATAGCCTTGCGCTCCCGTATCGGAGGAGTGCGCACCCATAGCATTTCCGGTTCTGGAATAATGCGCACCTGTGCCGGTCGCGTCACAAAGTCCCCCAGATCTACCCCCTGCCTTAATGGTTGCAAATCAGCATCCAATGGTGCGCCCTCCACTTGAGCCCAATAGGTTTTTATTTCTTTGTGCTTGGGGTGGCTTAATCGATGTTGCAATACGCCATCATCGGTTAAAATAAGCAAACCTTCTGAGTCCGTATCCAGACGCCCTGCAGCATACACGCCTGGAATCGGAATAAAGTCTTTTAACGTGGGGTGTCCTTGCTTGCCATTTTTAGGATCGTGTGAACTGAATTGACACACGACGTTAAAGGGTTTATTAAATAAAATTAACATCAGGAAACTAACAATGGCTTCAAAAATTACAGCACCTCGTGCTGGTGAAAAAATCACAGTCAACGCTGACAACACGCTCAACGTACCCAACAACCCGATTATCCCATTTATTGAAGGAGATGGCATCGGTGTTGATATTACCCCGCCTATGATTAAAGTGGTGGATGCTGCCGTCAATAAAGCCTATAACGGTACTCGAAAAATCTCTTGGATGGAAGTTTATGCTGGGGAGAAAGCGGTCAACGTATATGGCAAGGACAAAGATGGTAAAGACACTTGGTTACCAAGCGAAACCATGCAAGCGGTTAAGGACTATGTCATTTCGATTAAAGGCCCCTTAACCACGCCAGTGGGCGGTGGTATTCGCTCACTGAACGTCACTTTGCGTCAGGAGCTTGATTTGTATGTCTGCTTGCGTCCTGTGCAATACTTTTCTGGCGTGCCTAGTCCGGTCAAACACCCAGAAAAAACAGACATGGTCATTTTCCGTGAAAATACCGAAGACATTTATGCAGGCATTGAATGGGCTGCAGGCACGTCAGAAGTTGAAAAAGTCATTCGCTTTTTAAGTGATATGGGAGTACGCAAGAAAGTTCGCTTCCCTGAGTCTTCCGCCATCGGGATTAAGCCTGTATCAAAAGAAGGGAGCCAGCGTTTGGTTCGCAAAGCGATCCAATACGCCATCGACAACAATCGCAAGTCGGTCACCATCGCACACAAAGGCAACATCATGAAGTTTACCGAAGGCGGCTTCAGGGATTGGGGCTACGAAGTCGCAAAACAAGAATTCGGTGCCATAGAGATTGATGGCGGACCGTGGTGTAAACTTCCCAACGGCATTATCGTAAAAGACTGTATCGCAGATGCGTTTTTACAAGAAATCTTGCTGCACCCTCAGGATTACGATGTCGTCGCGACACTCAACCTCAATGGCGATTACATGAGCGACGCTTTGGCAGCACAAGTGGGCGGAATCGGCATCGCCCCAGGTGCCAATTTAAGCGACACTATCGCCATGTTTGAAGCCACGCACGGCACAGCACCCAAGATTGCAGGCAAAGACATCGCCAATCCTAGCTCACTCATTCTTTCAGCCGAAATGATGTTGCGCCACCTTGGTTGGGTAGAAGCGGCCGATCTAGTATTAAAAGGCGTCGCTAACGCAATCACCTCCAAACGAGTCACCAGCGACTTCTCAAGCCAGATGGAAGGAGCAACACAAGTCAGCACCTCACAGTTTGGAGACGAAATTATCGCCAACATGTAACACGAAACAACATCAAGAAAAAACAAAACGGCTCATCACTTCTGACGAGCCGTTTTATTAAACGCTACTGCTATAAACTATTCTGATCAATCTTTAAGACTTAAGCTTTCTGAATGTTTGAAGCCTGTTTGCCTTTAGGACCTTCTGTTAAATCAAAGCTAACACGTTGGCCCTCTTTTAGACTTTTATATCCCGCCTCTACAATCGCAGAAAAGTGCGCGAACAAATCGTCACCACCATCATCCGGAGTGATAAAGCCAAAGCCTTTAGAATCGTTGAACCATTTTACGGTACCTGTTGCCATTTCATACATCCTTACATAATACAAAGGGGGGCGCCCCAAAAAGTTTGCCTCAAGAACAGAAGTCGCAGTAACTAAATTACTAAAGTCGGCTACAAAAAACTCGAATTCAAACACCTGGCGGCATTTATAAAGGGGTTTTTTGTTGCTGTCAAGTGGTTTTTACTCTGACATCTGCTTTACTTTATACAACACACTGACACAAGCGATCTGCGACAGGTCAAAACACTGATTACAATCGCTTAGCGTAGCTTGAACCCTCAAGCATGGGGAAGCTCAAAACTCTTCCTTACAAACACACCCACCGCTTGTTGCAATTGCTTTAACACCTACTTCTTGGTGGCAATTGATAACATACGCTCTATCTCCTTGTAGGGCTGCGCCCCAAGCATCCGCTTACCATCAGAGAAAATCAAGGTTGGCGTACTCTGCACACCTATTCTTTTCGCCAGCCCCCCAATACTTTCCAAAGGCACATCGCAAACACCTGATGTCTTGGGTAAGACATCCCGCATAACCCAATCATCCCAAGCCTTGATTCGATCTTTTGCGCACCAAATCAACTTAGATTTATTCGCCGCGTCCGGATGTAGCGCATCGATTGGATAAAGGAAGGTGTAAATTGTTATATCATCAATATTGATCAACTCATTTCTCTCTAACCGCTTACAGTAGGGGCAATCAACATCAGAAAACACCACCAACTTGCGGCTACCGTTTCCTTTCACCACTTTGATGGCCTGGTCCAAGGGCAAACTTGAGAAATCAATCTTTGTGAGATCTTCCAAGCGCTCGCCAGTGATATCTTTTTTGGTTTTCGGGTCAACCAGTCGACCTTCTGCAATCAGGAAGGTTAATTTTTCATCGGTATAAATAATCTGTCCACCCATGAAAACTTCATACAAGCCTGCGTATGGGGTTTTAGTTACTTTTTCCACTTTGAATTTAGGGTATGCAGCCTCAACCGCTTTTTTTAAACTCACCTCATCCGCCAGTGCTCCCTGTATATACGCACTCAACATCACGATTGAAAGAATCTTCTTTAACACACCACTCTCCATTGCATACCATTCATTATTCTCGACAAAACTGCTCAGCACTTACAGTGAAATAGCACTATTCACCATCATCTTCCTGATGAAGGGATGATTTGTCACCCACAAACCTCGATTCCTGATTTTCTTGAGCCATGCACTCTGACTATTAAACAGATAAAACAATCCATTGGTCAGCGTGGTCATCCCCAATACGTCTGCTTTTCTCACGCGCATATAATGTCCTAACAAACTTGGATCATTAAGCGCTTGATATAAACCTTTAGTCGACAGCACGTTCAGCAACTCAATAACATCTCTAAAGCCAAGGTTAACCCCCTGCCCAGCCATTGGGTGTACACGATGAGCAGCATCTCCAATTAAAATCACTGAATCCATCACCACTTGACTGACTTTCTTTAGCACCAAGGGAAAGCCTGATGGCGTATTCATTAAATTTAACGCCCCCAAAGCCTCGCCACCGGCCGCGACCACCGCCTGCGTGAATGCACTTGCATCCAACTTTAATAATCTTGCGGCATGTTGCGTAGAAACCGACCAGACAATGGAAACTTTGTTCCGAGACAAGGGCAACCAAGCCATGATGCTCACATGTCCATCTGCATCCAAAGCAAACCATTGGCGTGCGATGCATTGATGTGAACGCTCCGTCATAAAATTCGCGACGATTGCGGTCTGATGATAGGATTGCTCCTCCACAGCAATGTGTAATTGCTGGCGCACCCAAGACTGGGCGCCATCTGCCGCCAACAACAAATCACTATCAATAGAGGTTCCGTCAGCGAGTTGCAAAGTAGCCAGCGCTGGAAACGTTGAAACTGCAACACATTTTTGACCAAAAATCGTCTGGATACCGCACTCCACCAAACGCTGCAACAACGCACATTTCAACGTACGCTCTTCAACAATAAAACCCAAACCATCAGCATCTACATCTTCCGCCGACAGTTTTAATGGCGTGACGGAATCATCCCCCCATATCTCCATCTTCTGCATCTCGGAAATCCGCGTTGCATCCATGAGTTGCCACGCTCCCAAACGCATCAGCCACTGTGCATTTTTAGGACTAATGGCATAAATACGCTGATCCCAACCGGTCGGATCGTCGACCGCTGTAGTAGGCGCATGAGCATCGACCAACAATACACCATAGCCTGCAAGATGAAATGCCAATGCCGCTGACAATCCAACCAAGCCAGCTCCAACAATCGTCACTTCCACTCTCAAGGTCGCATCTTTCATTTACCAAAACTCATCTTACCCACTAAATGGCGCTTGATCGGCTTCACAACATCGAACAAGCCTAATCCCAAGCTGCGTAGCTTAGTCACGCCAACCAGATCATTCGAAAAAATGTTGACCAAGAAATCGGTGAACAGTAAGCCTCGCTTTGTATCCTTCTGGCGATAAGCCCGATAAGCCTTGAGCATTTCCATGCCACCAAGCGCTGTATCAGCCTCTGCAATCAGACTCGCCAGCACTTCGGCATCTCTGAGTCCAACGTTAAAACCTTGACCCGCCACTGGATGCATCGTTTGCGCAGCATTGCCGATAACGACTAGATGCAATACCTCATTGTCCTGTAAATGCGACAACCTCAGCGGGAAAGTCATGCGTTTCTCTACACTTAAGAATCGACCAACACGGTCTCCAAACTGCGTGTGGAATTGAGACAAGAACGCTTCATCACTCAATGCCAGCAACGGCGCAATGTAGGCCTGTTCACCAGTCCAAACCAAGGAAAAATCTCGCTCCCCATTAGGTAGCAGCGCCATCGGCCCATTTGCAGTGAAGCGCCCCCAAGCAATATGGTTGTGTGGAAGCTCAGTCCGCACTTTTGTGATGAGCGCATCATGCCCATATTCTTTGGTCACCCGTTTTAAGCCTACAATCGTCTCAAGGCTGCGCCCACCATCTGCCAGCACAGCAAGCGCAGTAGCCATCTGCTGGGATTTCTCATGCCGCTGATATATCACAGTCGCCTGCTCTGTATCATGTGTAATAGATTTCACCTGAGCTTCATCTATAAAGCGAACATGGGCGGATCGGCTGACCCCCGCGCGGCGCAAAGCGCTCCGTAAGACAAGACGTACCCAAGCGCATCTTGCCCGTAATCACAAGCATGGAGCAGACTGCGCCCAATACTGCCTTTTTGTGAGATGTGTATCGTCTCAATCGCGGTCGCTTGGGGCTCCAGCAATGGCCACACCCCCAATTTTTCCAATATCTTCCTTGTACCATAGGATAGCGCCAATGCCCGTGTGTCCTGATCAGCAGCCCCCTTCTTGCGCGCCTCCAGCAAAACACTAGCGACCCCTTGTTGAGCCAGCAACAGTGACAGCACTAGCCCCACCGGCCCACCGCCAACAACAATTATCGCTTGCGTATCAGACATTTTTTTTCATCACACTTTCAATTTCCGACACAGTTTTAGGCGCAGCCACGGTCATGATCTCAGCGCCAGATTCGGTCACCAAAGCGTCATCTTCGATGCGTATGCCGATATTCCAAAAATGCTCTGGCACATTCTCAGCCGGGCGAATGTAACAACCCGGCTCAACGGTAAGCACCATCCCTGCCTCTAGCTTGCGCCATGTTCCAGACTGCTGTTTGTATTCGCCTGCATCATGCACATCCAGCCCTAGCCAATGGCCGGTGCGGTGCATATAGAACTGACGATAAGCCCCACTTTCAAGCACAGCTTCTTTGCTACCATGACATAACTTGAGATCAATAAACCCTTGCACTAAGACGTCAAGCGCCGCGTCGTGCGGGGAGTTCCAGTGATGGTCTGGGTTGATCTTGTCAATCGCCGCCGTCTGCGCTGCCAAGACCAACTCATAAATGTCCTTCTGCACGGCACTGAATTGCCCATTCACTGGGAAAGTACGTGTAATATCAGACGCATAGCCATCTTTTTCACAACCCGCATCTATCAACACCAAATCACCGTTCTTGAGCACACCATTGTTTGCATTGTAATGTAAAGTACACGCATTCGAGCCTCCTGCGACAATGCTGGTATAAGCTGGGGCTTGTGCCCCCCTGCGGTAGAACGCATGTAAAAACTCAGCTTCTAGCTCGTACTCCATCATGCCCGGTTTCACCTTTTGCATAGCACGCCGATGCGCATCGGCTGCGATGATGGCTGAGCGACGCATCAAGTCGACTTCATAAGCTGATTTGTATAGCCGCATCTCATCAACTAATTGCCTGACATCCTGCACCCCTCTGGAAGCAAAAACACCTGAACGCACCTGTGCTCTCACCTGATTCATCCACCCAGTCACACGCACATCCCAAGCAGGATCAGCTCCTAGGGAGTAAAACAACTGTTTCTGATTGGCGAGTAATTTTAGCATCCACTCATCCAGTTGCTGAATGCTATAGGCGGCATCCACACCATACTCCGCTTTAGCCGCCTCTGGTCCATAACGGAAGCCATCCCAGATTTCGCGCTCTACGTCTTTATCACGACAAAATAGAATCGTCTTGTTTTCTTCCCCCACAATCAGCACCAATAAGGCCTCAGGCTCCTTAAACCCACTCAGATAATAAAAATAACTGTCAAATCGATATGGATAATGACTGTCACGGTTACGAATCACCTCTGGCGCTGCCGGGATGATGGCAACCCCAGAACCCATCTTGGACATCAACTTTTGACGACGTTGGACAAATTCATTGATATGAGCAGTCATGATGAGGCCTTTAAACTAGCGTCCAACTCACGCAAACGCTCCGGTGTGCCGACATCATGCCAAACCCCTTGATAATGCTGGGCAGAGACTTTATTTGCCGCGATTGCGTCTCTTAACAAGGGCGCCAATCTAGCGGACTCCCCACGCTTAATCCCTTCGAACAAAACTGGATGATAAACGCCAACGCCGGAAAAAGTCAGTTTTTGCGCGCCATCCGTGAGAATCCGCCCCGCTTCGAAGGCAAAATCACCTTGTAAATGTTGCGGAGGATTGCTAATCAGCATGAGATGCGCAACATTTCCGGGGCTCAAATGCAGATCAGAAAAACCCATATCGGTGAACACATCCCCATTCACGACTAGGAATGGCGCATCCCCCAGCAAAGGCAGGGCATTGGCAATGCCACCCGCAGTTTCTAACGCAGTACCTTCAGGAGAATATTGTATATGCACATTCCATCGCGAACCGTCCCCCAGCAACTCCTCAATCTGCCCCCCCAGATGGGCATGGTTGATGACGATTTCCTGAATCCCTGCCTGTGCCAACCGCTCCAAATGCCAAACAATGAGCGGCTTGCCCCCCACTGGGAGCAATGGCTTAGGGGTATGGTCAGTCAATGGTCGCATCCGCTCCCCACGACCAGCAGCCCCCATCATCGCCCTCATAGCTTCAATAGCTTTTTATAATCTGCATCTGGGTGCTGATCCGCACCAGTGAGCGCATCCAGCAAATGTAGCATCGGTCGCAATTCGACATAACGCTCACACACCCGACGCAGATAATGCATGACCAAAGGCATGTCTTTCAAATATCCAGCTTTACCATCGCGGTAATAGAGCCGGGCAAAGATCCCCAGCACTTTGATATGTCGCTGCGCCCCCATGTACTCAAAATCACGGTAGAACTCGCTAAAGTCATCCTGTAACGGCAAGCCCGCTTTTCGTGCAGCCTGCCAATATCGCACCACCCAGTCAATGACATGCTCCTCCTCCCAGCCGATATAAGCATCCTTCAGCAAGGACACAAGGTCATAAGTCACGGCCCCGTAAACAGCGTCCTGGAAGTCAAGAATTCCCGGATTGTTCTCTGAAATCAGCATCAAATTCCGCGAGTGATAGTCACGGTGCACATAGACCTGAGGCTGCACCAGAATATTCTTGCTCAGCAACTCAAATGTCTTTTTCAGCACTGCCTGCTGTTTTTCATCCAGCGTCACTTTCAAATGCTGGGCGACATACCAATCGGGAAAAAGTTGCATCTCGCGTTCTAATAACGCCGCATCGTAGTCAGGCAGGACGTTGGATTTGCTTGCCAATTGCAACTGAATCAAAGCCATATTGGCATCATGATAGAGGTGCGGGGCAGTCTGCTGATTCAGCTGGCTGAGATAAGTGACATCGCCCAAATCACTCAGAAGCAAGAACCCATTCTGCAAATCCTGAGCCAGCACTGCCGGCACATGCATACCAGCACCTGCAAACAACTTAGCAACGCGGACAAAGGGCTCACAATTTTCGTGCGCTGGAGGTGCATCCATGGCGATTCGCGTTACGCCGTCTGCTAAATGCACTCTGAAATAGCGCCTAAAACTCGCATCTGCCGATGCAACCGTCAACTTAAACTCCGAATGGTTCAGAGTGCCAGCCAACCAGTCGACAAGCTGCTGCTGCCTAGTATCATGTTGATTATCGTTCACGCCTATCTTTCTATCTTCCAGAGCCTAAGGAAGCACTGGTTAAATCCTCATGCCGGATAAGCATGATGTTCACTCCCCAACTGCCGTTGCAGTAGACCCACTTGCGATTTATTGATTGCAAAAAGGTGCATTTTGTGAGATTTTATCACCGATAAATTAAAACCGTTTGCCTATTAAACTGTGTACTCCGACACCGCACAATACTCTCTACCCGTTTCGATGGTAACTGCATGCTAAGAAATCGTTTCTCAGCGGGCATCTTGAGCATGCTGTTAATGTGGTGCCACGGGCTACAAGCCGCCGAACCTCCAAGCATCAATCTCAGCCAAGCAGAGCTCAATGAGACCGAAGGTATCATCATCTCTGGCGATAAACTTGAGTTACATCTGGACAGAAAGATGCGCTCTATCGGCAATGCATCCATCCGTCGTGGCAACCAGGATATCTTTGGCGACACGATCGAATATGACTTTCAGAATGATGAACTACATGCGACAGGCAACGCACGCATCGAGCTGGGTGATGCAAAACTTACTGGGCCAGAGCTACGCATGCGCCTCTCCGAGAACATTGGCGAAATGCGGGATGCATCTATCAGCCTGAAAAAACGCAGTGCGCCAGTCGGTAGCATGGGCGCATCTAGCACTGGAACACTCACACGACAGTTAGGACATTTGCCACCAAGTCAGCAGACTGGCAACAACAGTGCGCTAGCCATTGCCAATTATCACGATGCAATTTCTGATGACGCCTCACAGACAACAAACGCCCGCGGCGATGCAAAAGCGATCTTTTTTGAAGGGCAGGACAAAAAACGTCTGACAGGCGCCCGCTATACCACTTGCGCCCCCAATGTCGACGACTGGTATATCAAAGCCAGCGAAATCGAGATTAACGACTACACCGACTCAGGCACAGCAAAGAACGCATACATCGAATTCAAGGGAATGCCACTGCTCTACACGCCTTGGATGAATTTCTCATTCAGCACCCAGCGCAAAAGCGGTCTTTTGGCACCCACTATCGGCAGCACCAGCCGCAGCGGTTTCGAAGTGCTAACCCCTTTCTATTGGAACATCTCTCCCAACATGGACGCCACCTTAGCAGCCCGCGCACTCAGTAAACGAGGGGTGCAATTACAGGGGGAGTTCAGATATCTGGATGAAAGCTTTAATGGCATCGACAATGTTGAGTATCTGCCTGGCGACAGCCTTGCTCACGCCGACCGCTACTATGCCAATCTCAAACATCAGCATCAATTAGGCAAAGGCTGGTCTGCTGGGTACAACTTAGAAAAAGTGTCCGACAATCAATACTTCTCAGAGCTTTCCACGCGCATCACAACCACCAGCCGCATCAACTTACCACAACAATTTAATGTGAATTATGGTAACGAGAACTGGCAGTTCAATGCTTTGGCGCAAAAATTCCAGACTCTAGATGGCGTCTCTTATCCTTATGAGCGTCTTCCGCAATTAACGCTGAATGGCAACCAGTATTATGGTGACTTGAATGTCAATTTATATACCCAAATGGTCACTTTCGACACCAGCAACAACGCCCCCACTAGACCGACAGGTACACGTTTTACCGCCTACCCTAGCATTAGCGTACCGTTTAAAACACCTTATGGTTATGCAACCGGCAAACTCGGTCTTCACCACACCCGCTACAGCCTGAACCATGTCGACAATGATTTAGAATCGCAACAACGCACTCTGCCGATATTCAGTCTAGACAGTGGTATTTACCTTGATCGCGAATTCGACATCGCCAACAGAGCCTACACACAAACGCTGGAGCCGCGTCTTAA
>Ga0194127_10007937_pt1 | contig 11531 bp, 19 predicted proteins | sample TA2KigC100mmetaG_FD_148624 | JGI IMG/M metagenome (GOLD analysis project Ga0194127, IMG submission 148624) | Freshwater microbial communities from Lake Tanganyika, Tanzania - TA2015036 Kigoma Deep Cast 100m | ecosystem: Environmental > Aquatic > Freshwater > Lake | place: Tanzania: Lake...
TTTTAATATTCAGCCTTATCTATAGGGTATTGACATACCGTACTGTCATGGACATTTAATAGTAGATGCACTTCAGGGTGTCTCTCATCTATATTAACCATCGCACGATTGATAATATCAGATATGCTTGATTGGGGCGTAAATGCCGCAGCTTTATTCATCAAAGTAGCATCATTTTTATTTAAAAACCAACCACGTCTACCAAATATATTAGTAATATAGCCTTTCTGATTTATGTCTCTATTAATCCTCTCATGCCATAACCGTATCTCAGGATTTAAATGAAAGTAAAAATCCATAAGTTGTTTAGCTAAGGTGTATGATATACCAGCTGTTACGGCAAGCTTGTCTAATCCCATAAGGTAGTTCAACCCGTGGAAAATGCCTTTATATAGTTTATATTCTTTGTCTGTTATCTCTCTTTGAAAGAAATCCGAAGCAATATATTTATATACTTTGCCTTTAGGATTTGCGAAGAAGTCCATAAGCCACTTACATTCTGAATCCCAAGCTACAATCTGAATGTCCGCACCGGATAAGTCAAAATCAGATAACTCCATACCTATATCAGGTAAGAATATCTTTTTAATGTTTGGTAAAGTTAAGTTACCTTCCACTGATAAATCATCAAGAATTAACTGATCGTCCTCTGATTCATCTAAAGCTTCAACAGCATACCGTAAATCTACCTTACCTTTTGAGGGTAAGTTTTGTAAATTAGCACCATTACCGAATACATTTTTCTTACTGGATAGACGACCAGTAGATGTTCCTGCAATACCATAACTTGTCCTTACACGACTATCATCATCTAACTTCATCGCTAAGAATGTTCTAGTGAACACTTTTAACGATTGGTATTCGAGAAGCAAAGTTAAGAATGGTTTGTAAAGTGGGTATTCGTAGATGTAATCAAGCATAGCTCTACTATCACAAGTCTCATTACCGTTCTTCTTTGTCTTTAAAGTAATACCTAAGAAATCAGAAAATACTTGTTTCTTTTGTGGCGTTGAGTTTTGGTTGAATGTAAAACCAAGAATATCCTCTATTTTCTTCTCTATATCAGTCATCATATCTGAGAAGAAATGGAATAGTTTTTCTTTCTCAGGAACATCCATATTAATACCACGATACATTGGTTTTAACACAGCTCTTTGCAATTTATCTACTTGGAATCTGTAAAGTTCTTGTAACTTAGTAAAATGAGCAGATAACACCTGGCTAAGAACATCTAAAATCTCAAGAGTGTACATAATATCTTTACAGTTATACTCCCATCTAGTTTCAGCAACATCACTTGTCTGGTCATCTTTCCAAAACACATAATGCTCACAGTACAGTGAAGCTAAAAATGCCAAGTCTTTCGGCAGATAGTTGTATAAGATATGATGTAACACCATTGTATCTTCAGCAGGGTTGATGTTCATACCCCACATCTTATAGTAAAACTGGCACTCATAAGCGTAGTTTTGTCCGATATGTTTGCAATTCGGATGGTACATTACCTCACGAAGTTTAACCATAATTTCTATTTCATCTTCAACAGACCAGAAATTAGGATTTGTACGTGTAGCGAATGGGATACACATACCTACATCAATGCGGTCAGTTACACCTATACAATCAATAAACTGACTGAACATAGTTTCAATATCAAATGAGACCCATGTAGGGCTTTGATCTAATCTACTGAGAAGATCATCCAAATAAGCTAAGACTTCCGCCTTTTCTGTACCAAATAAATATGCTCTATCTGGCTCAGTATAATACTCTAAACCTTTTTCAAGAATAGTATTATAGACTGAACCAATCTTCTGCATATCCAGTTCCATGACAGGAACTTTATCTGGCATTGTATTAGCGATATTGGGTGGGTAAACAGGTAACAAGAGCATATCAGGTAATTCAAATACAGCATGTGGGCGCATAAGCGATACTCTGTATTTAACTAACCCACCTAAAGGTTTTCTATCTTTAGTTGTACCCATGTTTTGGGATAGTGTGGTTATAGCAGTTAAAAAGAATAAACTCCATTTACCTGTAACTACAATAAGCTTAGGTTCAACCATACGAATCTCGTTGATTAAACCTTCTAGTTGTTCATTCAATCTGTAACTGATGAATATATCTTTAAAGTGAATGAGTTTAACAAATGTCTTAGTTTTGATAGACTTCTCAGTGAGGAGAGTAACATCTTTTTCTACATAGAACCATTGGTCTTTTTCACCCTCTTGGTATTCTTTGTCAAGACGAATTTGTTTTAAATGCTTAGACTGCTTTATCTCCTGAGCAAAATCATAATTATGTTCAATAGCATCATCACCATAATAAGTGGTATCGAGATAAGTAGTATGCAAATCAGTAGAAAGAACTCCTTTATAGTTTTCAACAGGTTTTTTATTATAAACATTAACTCTTCCTGTGCGTAAAGCAGTTAGAATACCTAGATTAGATGCTGATGAAAATTTCTCACCAATAGCAGCTTCATTTTGAGTTGGTACATCATTAATTACAATTACATTCTTTTGTATCGGGAATTTAGGTCTTGTAATCATCGTTTTATTTCTAAAGTGAGTGCTAAAAGTGGGGGAGATATTTCACTCCCCCGATCAGTTTATTCGTCAGTTGAATCTACATTCTCATTAGGTGCTTGATCTTCCAAGCCTTCTTGTAAGAATTTTAGATTTGTACGAACTGCTGTAGCTACGCTGCTACCATCTATGGATGGCGGTTGTAGTGTAACAGATTGCTCACCAGAAATGTCACTATAGATACCAATAGCAACTCCAACTACTCCGGTGATTTGATCTCTGTAGACTCTACCTAGTTGAAACTCAGCCATAATTAGTCTCCTAAGTCATCCTCTGAGCCATCAACATACGGTAGAATACCACAGAAACGTGCATTGCTTGTTCCTCTATCGATAGTATTCTCCAATACTTCAGGTGTTCTATAATTTGGCTGTTTTACAACTTTAACTAAAACTTTCTGCTCATTTACAGCATTAGCTACAATCTCAAACAAACCTCTGTGATAAGTTACAGAGTTCAACATGTCGATGATATTAGGTACAGCTTGTAGTTCTTCTGGAACTTCGATATTCTCGTCATACTCCCAACCACCTAGAGCAGCTTCTTGAAAGTCACCCCAAGAATCTTTTAAACCTAATGCTTCAAGGAAAGCACCTAACAAATGGTTATCAAGCAATTTGTAGTTTTCATCGAAACGTAAATCAATTTGACCACCGAAAATAATAGGTTTATCACGTTGAAGAACTTGTTTAGCTTTTTCACTTAGTAATGTCGCACCGTAACGGAAACTGCCTTCTACAACAGATGCACCAGTTTCTTCCCATGTACGAGAATTTTTGTCCCATTTACGTTCTTTAACTACCTCAATAGTATTATCCTGACCGATTAAAGTACCAGCATTTCTGATAACACCGGCATAAACTCCATTATCTAATACAGGTTTTTCTGTAGAGAGTGAAGAAGTATCCATCGCAAATGATTTCTTAGATTGTTTAGTCATATTATTTCTCTTAGTTAAAAAATTAAATACATGTAATTAAAATAAGTTTAAAGTCCTTCGACTATTCTTCCTCTACAAAGAAATTGTAAAGTGAGAAATCTGGTTCTAGGTTATCTGCTTCAGGGAAGTTCCTTGCCGCAGTTTCAACACCCATTTTCTTACCTGCCCATACTCTTTTACCTGCTGTTGTTACATAGGCATATATAACATCAGCCCATCCACCAGCATATTTACCTGCAAGAGCTATACCTGCTTCGAGTGAAATACGAATCTTCTCTATCTTTTCAATATCGTCTTGGATACGATCAGCATGAGCTAACATAATAACTGAACAATCTAATTCGATTAAGTTAGTGGTAAAGGTTTTAAGCCAGTGTTGCACTGTCCCATAGTCAGAGATTTGACTAATAACTCTATCACCTTTAACAACAGACCAAATACCATGTGTAATTGGTGATAGTCCATCAATAATTAGAATATCCCGTTCTTCAAGATCACCAACATTACCAAGTTTAACCTCTTCACCGGTCACGTAATCAATACCTGTAAAGGAAGCTAAACCACCAATAACGTCATTAAAAAACGTATATTTATCTTTATTCATGTTAGTTGCATCAGCTTTTTGGGCATCCGATGCAGACTGTTTTACAAAAGTATTTAAAGCATTAAGTTCTTTACCAAAAGCTTTCTTGCTTTTGGGTCTAATAACTGAATAGATAAAATCACCCGCATTAAGTTTAATACCATAGTGTTTAATACCCCATTCAATACCTGACATAGCATTACGTTCTGTACAGATAAAAACAACACGTTGACCCGGACGTTTATCACGTAATTTAAATAAAGTTGCGATTGCTGTAGATTTGCCCACACAGGCTAAACCATATAACAAGACTTTTCCTACTTTTATTTTATTCATTTTTACTCTCCGATGATTCCTTTTAATTCTTTAAACTCTTTTACACTTATCATATTACCTTCATGGTAGATTAATTGTTGGTACTGCGATGCAAGTATCTGTTCGCCATATGGTTCAACACAACCTACATGAAATGGACATACCTTTGCAAATTCAGTACATCCTTTATTATACACTGGGTAAAATGCAGCAGAAGCATGTTTACCTGATGTTGTAAGCCATTTATATTTATCTATAACTTCATGTATTTTTGAGAAAGTAGATGTTTCCCAACGATCAAGCATAACCGGTGTTACCGGAATATCAAGTTCGAAAGCAGCTTCGTACTCAACACCAATAGGTATTCTACGAATTAGCGACTTGGTAGTTTTAACACCTAGTTGCCTTGCCGCCCAATGATAACCAATAAGTTGACCATCCATTCTGTATTGGTCTTCTTCAGCATTAAAGTCAATAAGTTTAGCTTTATTACCTTTAACCCTACGAACTGTTTTAGTTGTTTTCTCATCAACAACATATCGTTCAGTTATACGACCTTGATAATGTCTTTCATACAAACCATCAAGTTTACCTTTAAAGATAATGTTTTGGTCTGGAATTTCTGGATGAGCAATACCTGTATCAAATTGAAATGTATATTCAATAGCATATGTACCATCAGCAAGTTGCACAGGTACTAGAGAGCTATCCATACGGAACTTCTTAAAATACTGTTTAAAGATAAATGCAACACGTTCGTTGGTTTTCAATGAATCTTCTGTATCTTCTCCCATAAGGATATGATTATATCCGGCTTCAATAGCAGTTTCTTCATCTTGCCCATCATTGAAATATGCTTTACGTGTGATTTCACATGCTTTAGCAAATAAACCACCTGCGATTAGATCACCATTACGTGTAACACCTGTCAGGCGTTGAACATATAATCTATACCACTTAAACTCGCATGTCCATAAATCAGACAACATAGTGTGGCTGAATGTTATTGGGAATACCGTATTCATATTTAACCTCAAATAATTTTAATTCGTGCTTGTTCATCGAAAAAAGCTTGTTCTTCTTCCGACAGTAACTGCCCTAGTGCTTTCTTTATAATACAAACACTAAGTCTTTTTTCTGTTTCTTTCTTGGTTAATCTCTTTTCTTTCAGTGGTTTTGGTACTTTTGGTTGTCGTGGTGCTTTTGGTTCTTTAGGGTCACGGACTTTCTTTTCTTTCTCCTTCGGCTTGTTTAAAATAAATGCTTCAGTACGGTGAATCCTGAGCCAAGGAATAACTATTTCTTTAAACTCATCTAGTGTTACAGCTTCACCACCATTATTAATCCTCTTTTCTAAATTAGCTTTCTGTTGTTTGATTAAATCAACTTTCTCCAATGGTATTCCATGTGAGTATAGTGTAGCTTGTTCATCTGGTAAAGTTGTTGCGAATGGATTAACTCTTTTAATTTCTACCTTTTCCATTAGACACCTCTATAATACATTAAAGTATTTATTGCTCTAGAACAAGCAACATATCTACACTTTGCCCGTTCTATTCTGTTTTTATTTTTGTCTATATCTGATGCTATTACTATTACAGTATCTATTGAACTTCCTTGTAGTCGATGACTTGTCATTGTATAACAATGTTTAACATCGGCAAACAAGGATAACACAAAATGAGTTAATTTAAAAGCATTTTGGCGATCTACAGTAGTCTTTTTATTGTAGGCTTGATGCAAAAAATACTTTTTTACTTTTATATAATCATCAACACATTTAAGCTCATAAAAATAATATTTTCCAGTGTCTGTTTGTACATGTATTTTATAACACCTTAAAGATAGGTCAGCATTAAATACAACACTACAATCTGAACTATCTATCACTTCAGCTTTTGTATTGGAAAATAAAGTATCAACCTTCTTAGTCATTGCTTTCTTAAGATGTGATTCTCTTAGACGATCTAATCCACTTATGACAGTCACTGGTTGTGTTATTAATATCTTATCACCACGAATATATTTTTTAATTTTACTTTCTTCACCAAACAGAATATGTCTTATTCTTGAATTATAACGATCAGCTCCATTATTAGTCCATACAGCTATTTTAGCTGTACCTTCATAGAACTTTTTTTTGCCTTCTTCTGACATTGCATAATCAAATAACTGGTTTGTTGTTATATCAAATGTACTTGGTATAATTCCACTAGGTTTATGTGTTAACTTCTCTAACTTTTTATTAAATTCCCACAACTCACCAGTGTTTCGCATTGGTATAGTTAAACTAACTTTAGACCATTGCATTGTAAATACAGGTGAAACACATTTATCAATACTATCTCTATTTTCGTCTACAGGTGGTAACTGTGCAACATGTCCTACAAAGATTACTTTCTTCCTAGTCTTAAGGATAATATCTAATAAAGTAGCGGACAACATCGAAGCTTCATCAACTACAATGAGATTGTGGTTATCCCAATAAGTAGGTAGAGCAATCTGCTCGAATATAATATCTTCTTCATGTATCGATGGAGCAAGTCCAAGGGCTTTATGTACAGTAAGGAATAGATAATCCCCTCTTACCTTGTCTCGAAGTTGTTTAAGTGCTTCATGTGTAGGACATAAGAACATCGGAACACAATTTAAACCATCAATAGCTTCATGGAGTAGATAGCTTTTACCTGTCCCACCTGCTCCATCAAGTATCATACATTGGTCACGCGATCTCCACCATCTTCTTATAAATAAAAGTGCATTTTGTTGATCTGAATTAAGCAAAGTAACTCCTACGAATTAAAGAAGAGTTTATCACTGAGAGTAGCTAGATCTATACCATCTTCTGTTAAGTCTTCCACCTTACAATCAGTTGTTTCCTGCTCAACTAATAATTTTAGAAAGTCAAAAGTAATAAGACAGATTAACTCAGCATCATCTAAAATCTGTATAACACTATCGTCACATATGTCTGTGATAGTTTCTATCCCATATTGTTTAGTAAGAGCTTTACCTCTAAAGGCAGCCATTAAAACAAGGTCTGTTCTTTTCTCAAGAGCCTGCTTTGTTACAGTCTGGCATACCACAGGTAATACCGCGTATCTCATCGATAATGGTAATTCTTTTAATACCTCAACACTCATACAAGACCTACTTCAGATATATAGTTAATACCTCTTAAAGTCTGGATTCTTTCCTCTAGTCCTTGGAGTTCTTTTAGAGCTGCTTCTCTTACCTTCTCTTGTTTTGCCTGTAAAATAGCAATCTGTTTCTGTCTATGATATTCTGGATTTGCTTCCATATCAACTACATCTACTGCTACATCAACCGTATCAATTAATATACAGCTCTCATTCTGATCTAACTCACTTTCTGTGAGAAAGTATTTGGCTTCCTCAGAAAACCACACATAATCCCTATAGTAAATATTTAATGTCTTAGTGATAACCATAACTACCTCTTAGTATTATGAAAGAGTAACAACGCTAGACTGTCTAAAAGTCAACATATAACTGGATAACATCCATCACTTTCCAATTAGGGAACTTAGCTAAGACTAGTCTCATAGCTATATTTTTTGTCTCGGCTTTAATACATATCCACTTTCTAAAACCAGTAGAATTGATACATTCTACCATAAATTGAACCTGATTTAATTCACTTTCTGTAATAGGAGAATCGTTCATTATAACTCCGTTAGTTCTTTTTTAAATCTTCTTAATTCTGAACTAGATAATCCATGTTCTATTCTATCGTTATAGATATAGAATCGCATTGCAAACCTATGTCCATCGAATATAGTATAAAATTTACTTTTTATAAGGTTTATAACCTTTTCACGTTTGACTTTCATAAGTTTATACGAAAGAATCTGGATAAGCTCTTGTTCTTGTGAGAAGTCTAAAGTTTTCCGTCGATCAATCAGTTGTTGGAAGTTCATATAATGCCCTACAGATAAATTAGTTATCTTCAACTTCTTTAATTTCTTCAATACTAAAGTACATATATAAATCCCATTCCATAGAATCGCACATATCTCCAACATTACGTAAAGTCTCTGGTACACGGTCTAACGATGTAATGCTAGAGAATAACTCATGTACTGCATGTACATAAGCATCTACATCTATGTTATCAATGTGATCTATCGAGTAGTTTATATTAAGAAGAGCTTCTTTAATGTCTCCATATGTGGTATTCTCATCAACGAGAATGGATGCAACAGGTAGATCAGATCCACGAAAGTAATCTAAACAACATGTATCTATGTGTGATAGTGTGTAAGCCATGGTAATCTCCTTTAGTTAGGTAAAATTTCTTAGTTTCATTGATAATAAAGAGCTTATCCAAATTCTATCATATAAACTTGGAGAAGCCACTAGTTGGTTTTTAATGTCGCACATGAATTTGTTAAAATGCTTTAACATAGTAAAAGCATCTTCTTCATCAATTGCGTCAATTGACGCGACTACTTCTTTATCTTCGTTAATAATCTCGACAGTGAAAGTAACTGAACCGTCTGATAATTGAGATGATGTAATATAAGCTAGTAATGTCATATTAGCTTCTTCCTGTTGAATAGTCTTCAAGTACCATATTGACTGCATTTACTAACCCAGTCCATGTAAAACCCCAATTAGGATCATACTTATCTTTCATAATTGATAATACATCTAATGCTTGTTGCTCATTGAATTCACTTTCCCTATAATCGTTGCAATAATTAATTACATCATCAACACACCATACATCACTAATTGAACTGGTTAATTCATCAATGTAATTCCTCACTAGATAATCACTAGAGTCAGAAATTAATCTTTTAATAGTTTCTTTCTGTTCTTCAGTTAAAGAATTCATTCTATTATCCTCTTAATTAATCATCTAAGATTGTATCTGGAAAAACTTTAATCAACTTACCTTTGTAAGATATAGCAGCGGTAGCGAAATTACCAAAAGCTTCCCAGAATTTAATTCTTCTTGTTATCACTCTACCTTTTTTAGTTTGCCATGTACCAAGTTCTTTTCTATTATCTTCATAATAGTAAACCCAACGTGAACCTGTGTTATTTAAATAGTAACATGTCTTCATCTTATAACTCCACATAACTGTTATCAATCATTATAAGTATATCATGAGCAAGCTCTTTAGTCTCTTTGAACCTACCATGTGTTTTACGATCTTCGCACAACTCTTGTATATTTTCAAGTAAATCCCTACGAAAACTAGATTGTTCCATAGATGACTCATAATATTTATTTAAACCAGTAGATTCTTCTTTAAGAAGATTAAGTTCATCTACTAAATTCTGGAATCTATATAAGATTCCTTCAACTGTGTCTAAACTAGCATAATACTTGATATATTCTTCATTAGATATATTAGATGGAATCATTTTAGTTATCCTTCTATAAGGTTTACAGCTTATTAAAATTGTCATTTTTTTTTCGTCTATGCCATGCTAACACATCTAACAAGAGAATAAAAGTTTTTTGTTTATTTTTTTTTTGCCTTTATACCTTTATATATACGCAAAAAAATTACGATAAAAAAAAAGTTAACATTATTTTTATTTTTTCTGTTATAATTGCAAAAAACCCTGTAATTTTTTAATATCATCAATCTGATCAGGAATCAAGGGAGTACTATTATGACAATGACAATTATAACTTTTGACAAACAGGTTACCACTCGCACATTACAATGTGAGATTATATCTGTTTTTGGTGATATAGGTAAAGACTATATTCATATAGAATACACTATACCATACACCATGTACCGTAAATATCCTAAACATCGTTTTCCGGGTATAACTCCTGAAAAGGATGTTAGTATTGAGATAGAATACGATAGCATGTATGAAGTTACAGTATATGACGAAGATGGTACTGCTTATACTCTTGAAGGTATTGCTTTAACCCGTGAAATCTGTCTTAGGTTGTGGGAAGTAACTGAAGATGAAGAGAATGAACTTACTGCATTAGCTTTTAAAGATTATGAAAGATACCATATGGGAGACAGAGGCTTTACTAAATTTATTCTAGTTCGTGGTAATGCTGAACTAGTTATAACATCACTTAATCTTGTAAGAGTATTACTTAAGCAAGGTTGGAAAATAAAACATAATACTTTATCAGAACTTATATAGGAGATACCTAATGAACACAATCAAAATTAAAATAGCTAATAACTGGATGGTAGAAGCTGATGTTATTTATATGGACGCAACTTATATTATACAAAAAACAATTGACTCTGGAAAACAGGTAGAGGTTTTAGGCAAATGTAATAAAGGTTATGGTAACTCACCATATAGACTATTTAAATATACAGTGGTACTCAATACAGCAAACTGTTTACTTGAAAAACAGAGATATGATCGTATTGTTTCCTTCAATAATAAAAGAGAAGCATTACGTTTTATAAAATATCTATCTTCACTGGATTCGTATAGAATCCTTATTCGTGAAAAAGCTTATCTATCTGGTGTAGTGTTAGATCATTGTAAAGCATATAAACCACTAAGTCCCGGATACTATAGAGTAGCAGCTACCTTATACAAGAAAGGTCAGATTGTATAGAATTCATCATCAATGGGAGTAAAACTATGACTATAACATTAACTACTATTAAACGACAATTCCCACAAGCTTTAAAGTATGAACAAATTGGTTCTAAACAACTATTTATTGTTTATTTTAATCAATATACTTTACTTGTTTCTTACCGTACAATAATAGGTTTTAAGCAATCTGGTACATGGAATATAACTACTCAGTACTATAGCGTAACAACATCTAGACATATAACGTATGCAAAGAATCAACTTATTGATGGTAATATAGTTCGACTAGATTCTGAAACTTTTAAAAATAAACTCTACATAATAAACTCCTTACAATTTCTTTTTGAGGTATATCTATGAAATCTCATGTATCATTAGAACAACATCAATGTTTTGTATGTGGTCGATTATATGAAACAGGTAATATACTTATGGATAAACGATTAAGACAATCTATGGAACGTCATACAATTACAGGATATGGTCTTTGTGAAGAACATCAAAAATTAAAAGACGATAACTATATTGCTCTT
>Ga0194127_10007938_pt1 | contig 11529 bp, 9 predicted proteins | sample TA2KigC100mmetaG_FD_148624 | JGI IMG/M metagenome (GOLD analysis project Ga0194127, IMG submission 148624) | Freshwater microbial communities from Lake Tanganyika, Tanzania - TA2015036 Kigoma Deep Cast 100m | ecosystem: Environmental > Aquatic > Freshwater > Lake | place: Tanzania: Lake...
GACAGAAATCGGCAATAATATAAAATATCAAAATGAATTGGAGAGTTGGCAGAGTGGTTGAATGCGGCGGTCTTGAAAACCGTTAAGGATGCAAGTCCTTCCGGGGTTCGAATCCCTGACTCTCCGCTAGAAACCCCCTAAGTTGTTATAACTTAAGGGGTTTCGTCGTTTAAGGGGGCGGGGTATTGCCCATTACGTGCCCTTTTTGTATATTAAAACCGTTAAACAAAATGAAAAACGGTGAAAAATGGCCTATCCGAAAGTTTGCCTGCGAAAAATAAAAAGGAAAAAAGGCATTTCTTATTTTATAGATTACAGGGAAAATGGATTAAGGCACAGAAGAATAGTTGAGGGGAATAAGCATACTGCTGAGCAAATTAAAAATGAAATCCAAAGAAGGCTGTCATTAGGGCAATTCGATATTTTTAAGGATAAGCCCGTCATCATACCATTCGAATTATTATATAATCAATTCTTGGCAACTAAAAAAAATATGATTCGTAAGTCTAGCGAGACGAGATATAAAAATTACAAGGATCGTTTTGCCACTTTTATGTTAGAGAATTTCAAGGAAGAATATAACGACATATCAAAAATTAAAACAGAGTATATCAAGGAATGTTTGGACGATACACTAGAAAAGAAAAAAGACGCTGAACAATGGTCTCGTAAAACTGCTAATGGAATGAATGTTTATTTGAAGTCAATATTTAATTATGCTGTTTCAAAAAAATATATCAGAGATAATCCCGCTGCCGGAATTCCAAAGTATCCAACTTCGAATAAAACGAAAGTAGAATTTTATTCTGATAAAGAATTAACAACCATTTGGAATACAGTTAATCCTTATTGGAGACCTTATTTGGAATTCCTTGTTCACACTGGCTTACGAAAAGATGAAGCTCGAAACTTGCTTTGGCAAAATGTAAATTTAGATGACACCAACCCCTCTATCACTATCATTTCAAGAGATGACTGGCAGACAAAGACCGGACATCATAGAACAGTTCCCCTTAATCAAAGAGCAGTGGAAATTCTAAAAGCACAAGCTGTGAACAAAAAACATTTTGTGTTTACAAACAGACTGGGAAATATTATTTCGAAGGACGATCCTTACCAAGCCTTGAAGAAAGCGTTAGCAACTTTAGAACTTACCGGCGACATTCATAAATTGAGACATACTTTTGCCAGCAAATTGGTGATGGCAGGAGAATCACTTTATACAGTTGGGAAATTACTTGGGCATACAGATCCTAAAACGACACAGATCTATGCACACTTGAGTCCCGATCATTTAAGAGGAGCGGTCGAAAGGATGATGCCTGCAAAAATATAAAGTAGTCGAAGAATTAAGATTTGTAATTTATTATTCAATTAAAACGTATCTCATAAACTTAGTTAGCAGCCCAAGATTGTCTCCTAATAAATCATGTAAACACTCTTCATTATTATGTAATAAGTCGACCAAAACGTTATTAAGATTGTCACCGTCATAATTAATATGATTTATGTTATAGTTGTTTACATAACTCATAAGTCCCTGGTATTGAACTTTACCAAGAATCAATGAATAACTTTCATTAATAATTTTACCGTAAAGCCAGCATAAATTATCTAGCTTATCAAAAGCATTTATTTGACTACCCGCATTAATAATTTTTATTGTATTAAAAAATTCATTCCTTAGTTGAGCATTACTTATTCTTCTTCCACCGTTCTCTGCTCTAACCGCAACCTCATCTTCAGGATCTTTCTCAATTATTTCTAGTATATAATCATTAACGAGTTTGTCATAGATGGGAGAATTATAGTTAGTTATAAAATAAGCAAATTTAGAGATTAGTGATTTGGCTTTCATTTCCGTTTCTTCCCCGGTTCTTCTAATTCCATATCTATCCTCGAATAAATCGCTTATCGATTGCTCTTCCTGTTCGAAATATCTTACGAACTTTCCTTTCAAAATATTATCATCATCTTCCGCAATTGTAGCCATTTTATTAGCAATATCTTCAATCCCATACAATCTACGATTCATGTTTGTAGAATATAAAGAATCGATCAAAGTTAATCTTACTTCAAGTCGATTTGTGTATGAGTCATATTGAATAATATTATCATCGAAAAATAATTTAATGTTATTTTTTTGCTTAGAATAAATTGTACAATTATTTAAGTAATTATAGGCGATCTCAGCTGCTTCGTGCATTCTCATGGAGCCTCCATAAATTAGAGTTACAAAGAGGATTCTCTGTTATTTTAAAAGGATCAGTTTTCTTGAACTATGATAATTACCTGCATCAATTTTATAAATTAATATGCCGCTTGGAATATCCTTCGCATTCAAGGTTATATTATACCTGCCTGCGGTTTTATATTCATGAACAGGCGTCATAATTTCTCTACCAAGAAGATCATAGATTTTTAACATTACATATTCTGAAGAAGGTAAATCATAACTAATTATAGTAGTTGGGTTAAAAGGATTTGGATAATTTTGATATAACATAAATTTAATGGGAATTAATTCTTGATCTTCTACATTGACTATTTGAGATTGTCTTACTTCAACTGATTGAGGGCTTCCAAAAGCACCTGTCGAAGTTACTGTTATTGTTCCAACACGATATCCACCATTGTTTGTTTGATAACTAATATTAATCGTACCATTATTTGTCCCACTACTCCCTGATACAATATTTATCCAATTAGAATTAGATATGGCTGACCAATTCATTGTCCCGCCTGTTGTATTTGCTACAGTAAACGATCCATTTCCACTACTTGAATTTACTCCAATATATAAAGGGGATACTGTTAATGTTGGAATTGTAGAATAATTCGCCACGAGAATTCTATTTGAAGTAACATTGAATTGATAACTTGGTGTTGTAGCTACTATGTTCCCTGATTCTGTCCAGTTAACGAACATATAGCCAGTATTTGGAGTAGCAATTACGGTAACATTTGTATTAATATTATATACACCACCTCCGCTTGTGTTTCCTGCCAATGAAGGGTTGCTACTTGTAGTTATTGTGAATGTTGTTGGGGAAAAATTAGCCACCAAATTTCTATTATTAGTTATTGTGAAAGAATAACTTGAATTTGTTGATACGACATTACCATTCTCGGTCCAACTAACAAATTTGTAACCGCTGTTAGGATTTGCTACAATCAAAATAGTGGAACCATAATCATAAACACCACCACCTGTTGTTGTTCCTCCATTTGCTGGATATGCAGAAGTGTTAATTGTAAATTGTTGCCAACCATTTTCATGATATAAGGCAAGTATTTCAGCGTCAGATAAAATGCGGCTATATATTCTAATGTCATCAAGAATCCCACCGTATATATTCCAATTATCATCCCTTGATCCTAATCTAGCGTTCGACGAAGGGTTTGCTTGGTTTAGTAAAACACCTGAGCCATCATATTGACCATTTAAATAAAATTTTACACTGGTTCCGTTTATAACAAATGTAGCGAAATAAATTGTGTTGTCAACTAAAGTGGTTGATCCCCATAGATCAGAAATGGAATTATTAGTACAATCTATCCAAAGTTTTTTTTGTGGGGTTGAATAATACCCAAGATCGATGTGATTGTTACCTGATCCGCTACCAAGAAATATTCCAGATGTAGATGCACCCCCGGAATTAAACCAACAAGTAAATGTAAACACATTACCATTTTGTATCTGTAAGTCGTACGGAAGCTGAATATAATTATTGATACCATTAAAATAATACGCTCTTGAAGGGGTGCCGAATCTATCAGTCGTTAAAGAAGCTCCCGATACAACACCATTTAACGAATTACCACTTTCATCATTTGCATTTCCATTAAAAGGGTAATATGCCACCAATCCATTGAGTGGATACACAGGATAGTCTGAACTATATGTAGCTCCAATAAGATTGCCGTTATATCGATTAGTGCTTGCATCGTAAACTATAGAGCCAGTTCCTTCATTAAATTTCCATAGACCGACTGTATTAGCATCATTGAAGAAATTAGTAATAGGGAAAAAATTAGAACTGTACCGGGCTATGTTTGAAAATCGAACTTCATCAATTGAACCAATATATTTACGAACTAAAACACCCCCGTATGCGCCAATTCTGCTTGTTAAACCAGAAGGGCTAAACAAATCGATATTTGGGGTAGCTAGTGTAACATCAAGAGTACCATTAATGAATATTTTTAATTTTTGCTCTGATCGTTTATAAACACCGGCTATATGAGCCCATTGACCTTGTATAAGTTTTTTTGTGGATGATACGCCGTGAAATGTTCCATCGATCATCTTTATATCAAAGTAAACTGTAAAATCATTTCCTACGACAAAATCAATTTCACCTCCTTGCCCATGATAAAAGACCATTCCATTTTCAGTAGATTGTTGAGACGGTTTCACCCATGCCTCTATTGTAAACTCATTCGGATTATTTACTAGTTGTATGGGGAGATTGATATAAGCATTACCTTGAAAATTCAGAGAATAATTTTGAGCATAGTGAATCGTGGGGATAAAAAATAATAACAAGATTAATATCAAATAGTAATGCAAATATTTCGGATTCATATTATACCTCTTTTATATTAAGTAAAGACCATTCCTATTTGATATACACAAAAAAAGGACGCAACTTTCATTACATCCTTCATAGAGGCACTGGCATGCCTTATCCAAAGACATAAGAAAGTGCGTCCATCTCTGGACGCAACTCTCTTGCATGTTCTTGGATATTTGAAAATTGCCAGTTTTCTATGAAGAACAACGCAATTGTTGCGTTAATTATTTAATAAACTTTTTTATAACTCCTTTCCGTAATTCAAGAGTACCTGCAAATGCCAACTAGAATTTATCCAAAATATTTACAAAAGGAAATCGTGTTCTTAGTATAAAATCTGGTATAAGTAAGTGGATGTATAAAAAACAATTAAAAAAAATAACATGGAGGATGCTTATGACATTAATTAGAGATGCTTGGGATGTTATCCTTGACATCGTCGAAGCAATTGTAAAAGTGTTAAAGGGGTAAACAATGAATGAAACAAATTTTCTTGATGAACTTCTGTTTGAAATAGAACAAAAAGAACAACAAATGGAATTAGCACACGTTGATATGGTCTTAAAAGAAATTTCTTCTCTGCAATTCGCTATTTCAAAAATTCTTGAACAAGCTGAAGAAGAGAAGCAAATTATATCTGAGTGGGCTGTTCAGCGTAGTGCTAAACTAAATGACCGTGTTGAATGGTTAACAAAAAAACTTGAAGCATTTATGAATGAGCAAGAATCATCTGTAAGAACTATTGATCTCGCTCATGGTCAATTGCTGCGCCGAAAACAAGTAGAGAAAATTTCAGTTGATGACTTGAATACCTTTCTACTCAATCCAAATCTGTCACAACTGACTACAACAACGCCGGAAGTTGTAAAACCCGATCTAAACAAAATCAAAGCGTTTTATAAGATGACACGCAAAATTCCAGAAGGATGTAGTTTGTTAGAGTCATCAGAAAAATTTTCAATCAAGTTAAAAAATGGAGGCACAAAAGATGGATCAGAAACCTAAACTTGAACTTCAGGTAAATGTCCCTACCAAAATCCGCCTTACACAGGATAAGTGTGTTGATGGGAAAAGTCAATTTGGCATTTACCACCTTTATAATATCATTAACGGGGATGGCTCAACTGAATACAGCTTATTCGCTGCTGATCAACTTCACGATGAATTGCGGAAATTCCGGCAGGGCGATGAGTTGTTGGTTACAAAACTTGCTTCGCAAAGAGGCAATAAGCTCGTAGTAACTTATGAAGTAATTAAAGTAGAAGATAAAAAACCGGAAACAAAAACAAATGATTCCTTTGATGAGTTTCTATACCAAGCAATGGAAAAAAGTTTAGAGCAAAGTGTTTCTCTGGCTAAAAAATTTAATTCAGTACCGATAGAAAAAATTGGTATCTCGCTTTTTATTGCTCGTACATCTGGTAAGTTTTCATTTTCGAATTAAGGGGTGCCAAATGACAACTGAAATCGAAAAGAGATTAGCGCCCTTCTTATTCCCAGTAGCTGAAAGAGAAGTTTATCATTCAGATATTCTAAACAAAAATCCAATTCGCACAAGAGATTATAAAGCAGTTGTAAGAAAAGATTCAGGTGAATTGATTTCTATTATGAATGACACTTACAAGATTGTTCCAAATAGTGAGGTGATTAAACCATTAATGGAAGAGTTGCACCGGTTAGACACGAGCTGGTTCATTGATTCAAGTCATTCATTCGTCGAATCAAATAAAATGAGGTTGCAGGTGACTTTCCCAGAATTAATATTCCATGACGGCAGATCGGATGTAAGCTTATCCTTATTCCTCCATAATTCTTACGATGGGAGTGAGGGAGTGCGAATGATGTTCGGTGCCATAAGAGCCATTTGTAAAAATGGAATGGTCTTCGGTGAAGTGCTATCACGATTCTATGGAAAGCATACAATGGGGTTGAATGTAAAAAATCTTAAAGAACAGATTGATGCTTCGTATGAGAAAATTCCTATCATAAAGAATCGTATTATGCAGTTACAAAACGAGAAGGTAACTGATACATTACGGCAGCAGATTGAAAAGAATCTTGGAAAAAAAATCGCCTGCTATATCGGAGAACAAGAAGAAGAAACACAACGAGCAAAAAATCAGTGGATAATTTATAACACAATCACATATTTTATATCTCACCAGATACAGCAACGACTACGAGCACAATACCAATTAGAAGTAAGCCGCTTGTTCAAATTATAATCCCCCTCCCCAGAATGCAACTTCAAAAAGAAGTAGTGGGGGGGATTCTATCTTAACGTTAAAGGGACAAAATGAAAAAACTAGTTAAACAAGGAGCCAAGCTTTCTCATATTCTCATCGATTTAATAGCTGATGAGATTGCAGGTACCAAGCTTTCAAAGGAGAACAAAAAGAAAAATGGGAAAAAGAAAAACAATATTAGCAGTGGCAACAGCCGTAGCAACAGTATTAATAAACATATTCACAAAAAAGAAGTGAAAGAAAAATAGCCCGGTAACGGGCTAATATTAACTTGATGATTATGTATGACGAGTTACTCTTAACTGATAAGCAATGCAACGTTTATTTCGTTAGGTGCATTATTTTACAAGCCTAATTCAATATTAAATAAAGAGTTATAGCGAGGGTCGATTTTAGTTGAAAAATTAACATGAATTCGGCAGTTTTGTAACGGACTATTAAGCAGTGAGTATCCAATAATGGCTGCCGGTGGGTAGTCGGGTACATTAATCTCTTACGTCCTTATTTTATAACTATCATAAGGAATTTTCGTCATGGCACGAAATCGTAGGAGAACTACTCAGAGAAGTAGTGTTGTTGCTGTAAGACTAGTTTCAAGTGTGAAATTAGAAAAATATTCTAAATCAATTCAAAAGTTAGATAGGCAGGAAGCTGGAATGATGGATAAAATCCAACAGTTGCAGCAGCTCTACGCTGAAAACTCTGGTTCCAGTCTATTCCATACCGCTAACAGAAATTATTTGGAATATCAAGAACTTAATCTTCGAAAGAAATTAGGTTCTATTCAGAAACAAAAAGAAAAGCGTATTGAAATCTTTGCTGGTTACACAACGAAGAATGTAGAGATCATGCGCCAACGTTTAACTGCTGATCAAGAGTAGTTTTTTCTTAATATGTCTATTAGAGCCGGATGTAACTCCGGCTTTATTTGTATAAACATCTATCTTATCAATGCCAAAATGCATTAGCTCTCGCACTTATTCATAACCTCTTTTATTAATTTTGATTGATCTTTAGTTAATATAAATCCGGGTAAAAAATGGGGAAAAATAAAAATAGAAGAGGTTACTTATTCCCGATAGGTACTATGTTTTATAATAGTAGAAATTGAATTTAATTCGAAGGTTTACCAGGAACTCTATGCTTGGCTTAAGTACCTTCTTTTCATATCTGGTCGGTTGGTATATAGAATTTCAATTTTTTAGTCTTCCCCAGCCCCGTTTTTTTGACTAAAAGAAAAGAATGTTGAATTTACCACTGGGGTCAATAATTTATCTAAAAACGCACTTTTCGGACAATTCCAGGGGGGTATTCCTATTTTGTTGATGGGAGAGGGATTGCATTGGTAATCTGCTCCATATGCCCCAAATTGAAAGAATAGTGGGAAATCTAGGCTAGGAATCAGAATAATATATCACTCTTCTCAAATCTATCTTCCTTTTTTTATAAAAATATTTTCTCATAATTATATCACATTTCCCACTATTCTAATAACATGATTAAAAAACACAGGTTTTGAAGGGGGGAATCGTTAAAACTTCCCCCTCCTCCGCCCATTTACCTCCCAGGCAAAACAATTTTAACTACATTTTTCTTATGTCCTTCCTTATAAGCTATTCCGTAAACTCGAACTCCATAATTCTGATCGTCGAAAGAAAGCTTGGGTAAACACTTTAGTGCAGCACTGAACTTCTTTTTACCAAGAGCCTTATAACCGTTATCCGAACAGTAATCCTTGTAAACATCATACAAATCCTGTAGCGGAAGATATCTGCCCTGCTTATACTCACATTCTTCAATAAAAAACTCCATAGCGGTAGATGTTTCTGAAAGTAATATTTCCTGTTCCCTTTTTATTGTTTCGGGAATGGGATAATAAATTCCTTCTTCACCTTTGACAATAGAATCATATTGTTTAACTACCATATTAAAAATACCAGGTAATTCAGTCTCTAATTCTTTCTTCAGGTTTGGATTATCATTTTCATTCAAATACGAATTAGGAAAGTTGATGAGAACAAATCTTTGTAAGACCGCAGTATTTAACTCTGAGAATCTCGGAAGTTGATTCGCATTTATTACGAGTCGGGCTTTATTCTGAAATGTTATCGGAGTTTTATAAAGATTCCTGGCTGTAATATCATCGTTACCACTTAATTTTTTTACCATATCTAGTGCAAGATCATCAACAGATATTTCACCACTCACATTAAGTAATTTGTTATGAAGATTAATAACGGAAAAACGATCCTTTGCCAGATCATGTACGCTAATACCAGTGATGTTTTGCTTACCTAATAATTGAGTAATAACATTTACTAAAGTGCCTTTCCCATTTCTTCCGCTGCCGTAGAAAACAAATATCTTTTGATAGCTGTAGTTGGGAATTAGAAAATAGCACATGGTATTCAAAATAAATTCAATTTTCTCTCTGTCGCTGCTATTAATTTGATACAGGAATAATTGAAATCTATCAGCACGTGCGTTTGGATCGTAGTTGAAACCAAGCTGTATTGTATGGTAGTGGGAGGGGGAATGGGGCAGTAATTTCTTTTCCTTTAAGTTATAGACTCCGTTCTTTAAGTTTATTAATCCATAATCAGAATTAAACTCTCCTTGATATTGAATTGCATCGGTATACTTTAATCGCTCGTACACTTTGTTAATACGTGTAGCTGTTACTTCATTCGATGGAAGGAACAACTTCATAAATGATTCAAGCAGAGCCTTTAATGATACTTCGCCAACCACTTTATAAATACCATCCTCATATTCATAAAACTCTTGCCCCTGGATGGAGTAAATTAAATGGTTGTGTCTTTTGACAAACCGTTCAACGATGAATGATTCACTAAATTTATCCAGAGGGTTCACAAATGCGAATGCAAGGCAACTACTTCTATTTAATACTTTTATATTCCGGCAAATATTATTTTCACACAATATATTGCATGCGACTGAGTATTTACCGGCTATATCAATCGAATTGATCTGATGTTCTGTTATTTCTCTATCGTAATCTGAACACCTGCTGAATAATTCGTGTAGTTTCTTCTTACCTTCTTCACCGAAGTTTAGAAGTAATTTAGTGAGCTGAACTCTTTCCTCATGATTAAAATCAACTTTCTTCATTAGTTCAGAAAACCACGTGCAATGCTTTTCAACCCTATTTAATCCTGTAATCTCAATTGTAATATTATCATCGCTTCCGGGCGAATCAATAGTACTGTTGTGATTGTGAGTATCGGAATTAGTAGTTACGCATTTCCCTCTTTTCTTCCAGTACAAATCTGTAAGAGAAGAATTCTCTTTTTTTGTAAGTGATAACGATAAATCAATTCCCCTTGGTTGAGCAGCCAATCGTTTTATTTCTTCCATATCCAATTTATATAGTTCGTCGTGTGTTAGAGGAATCTTAAACAAGCCGGACTTGTTATTGATAGAATTGGCAACTCGAATCAACTGACCAACTTTATAAATGGATAAATCAAAAACCGTTTTGCTTTTCTGTTTGTGTAGATCCGCTAATTCTTTTTCAATCTCTTCAATATCTTTTGTGAATGGCTTAATAATTTCTTTTGCTATTTCTTTATGAATTGCAGGCAATGCATAATCAGGGGCAAACTCACCAAACAAATAAGATGGTAGAACTATATGAAATCCTTTGTTCCCGCTGAAATAAACATTGCAGTCTTTAGTATTGTAACGGCTTTCAATGCTTCTAACAATTAAACGGGTGAGATCGAGTGCCTTTTCTAACATCTTATCACAATCAATATCAATTAGTAAATAGTCGGCAGCTACAATTCCTTTATATCCTGCAAGGGAATTATTCTGTTCGAAGTATTTAATTATTTCTTCTGAGTGGTTGAAGTATGTATGGTATGCTTCTTTAGATTGGTTAATAATATGATTTGAATCTTTCGCTACAAACCGGCGGTTTTCATGTTGAACGCTAGTCGTAATCATTTTGTAATTGAACCGGGCTAATACCTCGGCTGTGTTGATATCTGACATTGTGTCTATCCTTGTTTATATAAACGTCCATGCTCTCATTTAGCTGGACAAACGCACAAAGCGTATATAAATATCTTTCTATCATTTCGCCGAACAGTTCAACTATTCGAAGTTCCGGTAAACATCTATAACATTTGCTAACTAGTGTTAGCTACCGAAAGTAATTCCATTTCATAAACACCTCTTTATCTAAAATGAAAAACCTCTTTCATTATTTAATATGATTGAGGTTTCGGGAACCCTTCAAGGGTTACAAATAATTATAGTAACTCGGCTACAACCTTGTCAAGACCTAAATGAAAAAAAGTTTTTATTGTTTAAGGATGCCTGCTCAACTATTTTTATATAGTTCTTAAAAACAATTAGTTGAATTGATATGAAAGTTAAAAACATAATTCATCATGCAGAAAATGCTCAAGAATACGGCGAGGCTGTATATGCAAACGACAAGGTTATCGATATGCCTTACGCAGTCGGTAAGATACAAGTGTTGGTAAAAGAATTTGAACAAGTGGAAAATGTTATGCATGACCATCCACTGTTTAATGAAAGTGGCTTAGCTAGAATTGAGTTGCCATTGGGAAAGAACGGTCTTTATTTATTAGCTGTTAGATCCGGAAAGATGCTGGGAGAAGTATTCACTGAGCCCGAAACATTATCAACGGATCTTTATATAACTGACCGGGGGG
>Ga0194127_10007944_pt1 | contig 11525 bp, 14 predicted proteins | sample TA2KigC100mmetaG_FD_148624 | JGI IMG/M metagenome (GOLD analysis project Ga0194127, IMG submission 148624) | Freshwater microbial communities from Lake Tanganyika, Tanzania - TA2015036 Kigoma Deep Cast 100m | ecosystem: Environmental > Aquatic > Freshwater > Lake | place: Tanzania: Lake...
TTTACTGGTCAACCAAGATTTAGAATTTATATTCCTGATCAAGTCCTTTTAACAGCACCATTCCTTCCTGGTGAAACCGTTAACCTATACAACTCATTAGATCAAGGTACTGGTGTTATTTCAATTACTGCAGTAGAAGTAAACAACGATCCAGCTGATCCTTTCAATAATTTTACAATTATCACAGGAACTCTGACAACTGGTAATTTTATTGGTGCAGTTGCAATTGGTTCGGCAAGTAACAAGAGAATATTTAAAGACTTTACTATTTCATATCTTGATAGTAATGCTGATGGTATTCCAGATGGTTCCTTTGTTGCTGCCACAATTGAAAGTGATGGTGGAACTGCTAACATAAGACTTGGAAGAAAAGATGGTCAGGCTTCATCTCCTGGACTATACTTCAACTCTTCAACTCTTGCTTCTACCTTTAACGCTGCTATCGTTGCTACTGGTGGTAATGCTTCCACAGCAAGTGGTTCTCTTGATGTCAAGGTATTAAATTCAAATTCATTTACTCTAAATGGCAACACAATTTGGAATGCTGGTAATGTAGCATTCAACAGCACAAACGTTGTTTCCACTGCTTCACTACTTTCTGCTGTTACTCGTGATACCGCTGGTAACTTTAGTGCTGGTACAATTACTGCTGCTCTTACAGGTGCTGCTTCTGCTAACGTACTGAAAGCTGGCGATACCATGACTGGTTCGCTAACACTTACTGGTTCTGGAAGTAACTTGAGTATATCTGGTACTTCTGGATTTACTGGCAATGTTACGATGTCTGCTAACTTGACGGTAGATACAAATACTTTATTCGTTGATGCTACTAACGATAGAGTTGGCATAAAAACGTCATCACCTGTTTCTGGATCTGCTTTAGATATCAGGGGTGATATCTATATGGAATCGGCAAATCCAACAATTTATTTTAATGGAACATCCGATGGTACAGGTGCAGTTGCAAATTCAGATTTTGCCATTAGATGTGATGGCGAAGATCTTGTTTTCTTCGAACCAGAAGATAGTAATGTTGTTCAGGTAAGATTTAAAGATGATCAAGGTATTGATTCACGTTTTGGTTATTGGGTTAATGGTACTCGTATTTTAGAGGAAAATAGAAATCTAAGTAATATAACATCTCTTACTATTGATACCGCCAACGATAACTCTGGAGCGCCAATATACTTCCTTGGTGCTAGTACCAGAAGAAACTTTAGAATTGGTAACCAAATACAACTAGATGGTGGATTTGAAATTACTGCATCGACCGCAAATGGTGGGCAATCTTGGAAGACAACCCCAGCATTAGCAATAGAAGGAGAAAATAATAGAGTTGCTATCAATACAAGTTCATATGGTGGAACTGATACAACTGTAAGTCCGAATGTTGCTAGAAACTATCAGTTGAATGTTCAAGGTGATATCAACATCAATGGTCAAGTATTCCAAAATAATGCTGCATTTGTTACTTCACGTTGGTCACAAGCAACAAACCAGTTGGATATCTTTAGATTATCCAGAGTTGGAATAAACAAAGCAGATCCACAATATACACTTCATACATCTGGAAGTGTCAATTTTGAAGGTTCTTCGTTCAGTTCACAAGCAAATACAAATGTGCTTTATGTAAATGGAGATAGACAATATATTGATACTTATGGAGTATTCAAGACAAACAGAAATACGGTTGCTGAAAATATAACTGTTCCATCCAATACAAATGCCTTAAGTGCTGGTCCAATCACTATAAATAATGGAGTAACAATTACTATTGCCTCTGGGGCATCATGGTCTGTAGTGTAAGATAAAACAATGAGCAGTATATTTGTCAATCAAATTAAATCATCTACTGGCAATACAGTCACAATATCTTCTGGAGTTAGTCTCTCATTAGGTGGCACGCCTTTATCTGCTTCTAGTCTACTTCCAAATCCATCTGGAAATGCTGGAAAAGCCATAAAATCAAATGGAAGTGCTTACATTTATGATGTTACTGGAGTAAAAAATGTTTTTGTTTTTGCGTCCTCTGGTAATTATAGTCCTACGTCTGGAACTAGATTAGTTTATGTTAGATGTCTTGGAGCTGGTGGTGGAGGATCTGGATATGGAGAGTCTGGTGGTTCTGGAGGATACGCTGAAGGATTTGTCAGTATGACTGGTGTGAGCAGCGTTAGTATTACTATTGGTACTGGTGGAAATCCAACTTATTATTCTGGAGGCGCATCACAAGGGGGCACAACATCCTTTGGTTCTTTTATGTCATGTACTGGTGGAAGGGGAGCAAATAGTTCTCATCAACATTGTGGAGGTCTTCCTGGCGTTGGGTCTGGCGGACAACTTTCTACATATGGTGGCGGTGGCACTGGGCATGGATATAATGGTAGGGGTGGAGGAAATTATTTTGGTGGGTGTGGAGCTTCTGGACACCCTCAAGGTGGAAATTATAATCAAAATCACAATAGTCATCAACCACCTGGGTGTGGGGGTGCAAATGGGTGGGCGACCAGCTACCCAGGAAATATTGGCGGTGGTGGGTTAATAGTAGTCTGGGAGTATACATAATGTCTATTTTAAAAGTAAACGAAATAAGACCACAAAGTGGAACAACAATTTTAATTCCATCTGGACATCAATTAAGTCTGGGTGGGACATTGCTTACTTCCAATTCATTACCACCAAGTCAAAGTGGACATGGTGGAAAATTTCTACAATCGAATGGAACAAACGTTATATGGGAAAATATAGGTCCAGTTTCTATTCAAACTTTCACTTCTAGTGGTACTTGGACGAAAGGAGCAGGAGTAACTAAAATTTTAGTTAGGATTGTTGGTGGTGGCGGATCTGGAAGTGGTGTTGGCGAAAATGGAGGCGCTGGTGGATTTGCTGAAAAATTTATAGATGTTACAGGAATAACTAGCGTTAGTGTCGTAGTTGGTCAAGGTTCTACAGCAAGCACTTATTATGCAAATACCGCTGGACAAGGCACTTCTTCTTCATTTGGTAGTTTCGTAACTTGCACTGCTGGGAGAGGAGGAAATCAATCTCACCAGCATTGCGGAGGTCTGCCTGGTCTCGGTTCTGGTGGTGATCTAAATATATATGGAGGAGGTGGATCGGGGCATATGTACTGGTCTGGTCCTCCTGGCGGAAGTAGTTTTTATGGTGGCGGTGGAGCAACTGGACACCCCCAGGGAGGTGACTATGCTTACAATCATAGTTCACATGCACCATTCGGTGCAGGCGGATCCGCTGGATATCACACAGAAAGAAGAGGCGGTAATGGTCAAAATGGTGTGGTTGTAGTTTATAGTTTTAAATGATATGTCAACACTAAGTGTCAACACAATAGAATCATCCAGTGGGAGCACTATACTTATACCATCAGGTAATAGTCTTTCTCTTGCTGGTACTGTTATAAATTCTGGTACATTACCACCTTCACCAGTTGGTAACACAAATCAATACATTTATACAAATGGAACTAGTCTTTCATTCAACGTTGCTGGTCCAAAAAGTATTCAAACTTTTAATTCTAGTGGTACTTGGAATAGACCAACTGGAATTGGGAAGATTTGGGTAATGCTTGTTGGCGGCGGCGGTGCTGCTTCTGGGCATATGGAATCTGGAGGAGCTGGTGGTTATGCAGAAAGACTGATTGATGTTTCTAGTGTAACAAGTGTTCAAGTTACTATTGGAGATGGTTCTACCTCATGGACTTATTATGCTGGTGCTGCTGGTGGTGGTGGAACAAGTTCTTTTGGAAGTTATATAACATGCACTGGTGGAAGGGGAGCAAATACATCACATCAACATTGTGGAGGACTTCCTGGCGTTGGGTCTGGAGGAGATTTGAATACTTATGGTGGGGGTGGAACTGGACATATGGCTTGGGCTTGTGGCAAAGGTGGATCATCATATTTTGGTGGAGCTGGAGCTACAGGACATCCCCAAGGTGGATCATTTACACACAATTTTGATAGTCACTCAGCTCCTGGTTGTGGTGGTACTGGAGGTTATGAAGGTATAACCAGTTGGAGTCCAAATCCACTACCAGGAAGAGGAAGAAATGGAATTTGTATCGTCTATGAATATGCATAGGCAATAAATAATATTACATAAAGGAGTTTAAAAATGAAAAGGGTTCTTCTTGATTTTAGAGGAGTTGTAAACGACATTGTTGAAGTTGGATCTGAATTTGAAGTTTACGATGGTCCAGATACCAATATCAAATGGGTACTATGTGACCACGATGAAGTAGACCAGTATTGGCATTGTCAAGATGGAGAATGGATTTCTCCAGATAGAAAAATTGATGTAAACTATGATATGCAAAGACAAATTGCATATGGTACAGTTTATGACCAATTGGGAATGCTTTATCATGATATCAAAAATGGTAATCTTGAGAAGGGTGATTGGATTACTATGCAAGATAATGTAAAACAGAACATTATTTCTCAAAAAGAATACGAAGCAAATTCTGCAAATTTTGAGAATAAAGTAGAACTAAAATATCACACACAAGAAGATCCAGCTTGGAACTATCTTCCATCTAAAGATACTGTACCTCCTACTTTTGATCATCTGAAGAACTAAACTTATAATTATTAAATCATGCAAGTAAAATCAATATGTATTGTTGGTGGTGGATCCAGCGGATGGATGGCAGCATCTGCTATAGCAACAAATTTACCAGATATCAAACTGACAGTAATAGAACCACCTGATATTCCAACTGTTGGCGTTGGAGAATCTACTCTTGGGCATATCAATAGATATCTTCAATGTATTGGATTAGAAGGTAGAGATAAAGATTGGATGCCATATTGTCAAGCATCATACAAAGTATCAATTCAATTTACTGACTTCAAAGAAAAAGGTCACGTATTTCAATATCCATTTGGAAAATTTGATTACTCTAATGATAAAACTCCAGAATCATGGGCATATATAAAAAATTTATTTCCAGAGTTTGATCAAACATATTCGGAATTTTACAATCCAATTACTTACTTAGCATCAACAAATAAAATGATTGTTGATAATAGTATCGTCAGAAACTTCAATTTCAATAATGATACTGCGTATCATTTTGATGCTCAAAAATTTGGAGAATGGTTGAAAAATAATATTTGCATCCCAAATGGCGTAAAAGTTATTAGAGATAGTATACAAGAAATTGTTATCAATGAAGACGGAGAGATTGAATTACTAATATCTAAACTCAATCCTCAAATGAGATTGAAGTTTGATCTCTATATTGATTGTACAGGATTTAAATCAATGCTGTTAGAGCAAAAGATGGGATCTAAATTTATTAGTTTTAATGATGTTCTACTAAATGATACCGCTATAGCAACCAGAATACCATATGAGAATATAGAAAAAGAACTTACCAATACTACTGATTGTTGTGCGTTGAAGAATGGATGGGTATGGAACATTCCACTCTGGTCAAGAATTGGAACTGGATATTGTTATTCAAGTAAATTCACAACAAAAGAAGATGCTGAAAAAGAATTTAGAAACCACATAGCAAAGACAGGTAGCAAAAAAAGAGCAGAAGAATTTGATTTCTTTACTGTTGATATTCGTCATGGTAAAAGAGAAAGAGCATGGGTAAAAAATTGTATTGGTATTGGGTTATCTTATGGATTTTTAGAACCACTTGAGTCTACAGGACTTTTAACAACTCATGAAAATATTTTGAGATTAGTAGATACTTTACAAAAGAGAAATGGATATGTTACAAAATTAGATAGAGATGGATATAATCATGCTGTAGATTATGACTTAGAATCAATGAAAGATTTTATCGTAATGCATTATGTTTTATCAAGAAGAGATGATAGCGAATACTGGAGGTATATAAAATATGAAATGGATGTAATACCACCAGAGATGTTGAATAATAAATTAGTAACAAGTCCAAGATTATACAGAGAATTTCTATTTGATAGTTACAGATCACATCAGTTTAGTAATTTAGAAGGAACTTTATACATAGCCAATGGTATGGATTATTTACCTATTGGTAAAACACAAACAGAGTTTAGATTCTCAGAAAATCAGCATTTTTCAAAGAAATGGTTGGAAGATGTAAAGATACATCAGGAAAGATACAAGAAACAAGTTTTGAAATATCTAAAGACTGCCCCAACAACATTTGAATTTTTAAAAGGTAATATCTATAATGATTAATATGTTCAGAAAAAAATCTCCAACTATTAGATTTTTTTCTTTGGTGCCAGGTGTAAATACTTTATACCCAATCACTAAATCTGGAAAACTAGATCGGCAGTGGATTGGCGAAGAAAAAAAAGACTATGAAATTAGAAAATCTAAGTGCCCATTTGCGTCACTAATAAATGGCACATTGCCATCAGCTGTTCATAGTATTGGTAAGTGCCCTGCTATACAAAACATAATGAGTAGTGGATTTGTAGTTAGAGCACCAGCCGATTTTTCGGTATTAACAAATGGAGATGGATCTTCGGTAAGTCTACATTTTAGAAATATACTACCACATATAGAATATGTTACTAAACACGAAGAAGAAGTAAGTAGTTGGTTACTAGATTCTGCTAAAGATATTACCCTCAAACAAGTCATCAAAATCAATACCCCATGGAGAGTTGTATGCGATTCTGATGATGTAGTATTTTTAGTTACAAAAGTTCCATTTGCAAAAGAATCTAGATTTAGTGCAGTCGCTGGTATCTTAGATCCAAAAACTGCATACGAAATCAATATTCAATTATTTTGGCATGTGCTAGATGGAGAAGAGATTATAAAAGCAGGTACTCCGCTGTGTAATTATATTCCAATTTCTAGATCATTACTTCAATCTATCAATTTCATTTCGGAAGATGCCACTGAAATAGATTATAATGTAGAAAGAGAAATGACATTTTCATATGATCATGTTTTTGCAAATTTAAACACTATAACAGATCGTATTTCAAGAGTAAAAAAAATTTTGAAAAAATACTATGGTTGAATTGTTTCCAATAAAAATTTATAAAACATCTCTTGTACCACCTATTGAAATAGATTACTTATTAGAAACAAAATTGGATCATTTATTTTCTAAGTGTAATGAAAATCACTGGGCTGGAGAAAGTGGATTTTCTACTGGACAGTTATCTATGAATTTACACCATTCAGAAGAGTTCCGATGGTTATTTACGGAAGCTGGAATTCATTTAGAAAAGTATTGGAGTGAATTAGAGTACGCTTCTTTTCCAGTAACACTTAGAGATTCTTGGGCAAATTTACACTATGGAAATCACGAGACTCAAGAACATTCTCATACAGATGGAGAATATGGTAATTCAATTATATCGGCAGTGTACTATTTTAGAAAACCAGATAACATAGGAAATATTATTTTTTGTAATCCATTAGATTATATACTAAGATTGCAACCGTACAAACAACTAAAAGGAATTGAAACACTGGGCGAAGAATTATGTACTAACCAATACGACTTACTATTATTTCCATCTTGGTTAAGACATAGAGTTCCAAAATATAATTCATCAGAAAAAAGAATTGCAATTTCTTTCAATTACTGTAGAGACTTATGAATATTAATGATTTTACAATGGAGATTTCATCAGTATATTTTGATGAAATTATTAGAACAGTTGATGCGATTGATGCAGAATATGTCAGACTAGAAAAAAATATTGGATATTGGATAACTTCACCAATATTTTTAGATGATTGTTTTGACAGATACTCTAGGTATATTCAATCTCAACCAATATGGAGAATGAATAATGAAGAAATTTTTGAGGGAACAAATCCATTTGCTACTATACACTTACCAGATTTTTCAACTTCTAAAATACTGAAGTTGGTACTTGATTTTTATATCAAATCTGGAGGTAGAGACGAAAATATTGGTGTTACGGATTGGGGTAATCTATATTTCAAAGAGCACTCAAAACCAATCAATAGATGGAGACTTCCACACATGGATTACAATTCTGGTTTAGCTGCTAATCTTTGGTTGAGCAATCACAAAGAAATAGAAACTGGAACTAAACTATATTTTTACACGGGCAAAACTTATACAAATAATTGGTTAGGTAGAAATTATGATTTCCAAATGGATGAAAATCATAATTTATACAAAGAATGGCATTCTATGGGAGCTAGAGATAGACAATCTAGGTGGTTAAATTTTACCGATGAGGAAGCCAAATACTGGGGATTTTTGCCAGTTGGTATGGCGCCAACTAAATATAAGTGTATGACAATGTATGACCCATCAATTTCTCACACACCATTTATAGATGATTCAATTGACTTCAGATGGTCGCATACATTTTGTTGTTTTGGTAAAAACATATTACTATGAATATTGAATATATATTTCCAACTCCTATTTGGTCAACAATTCTAAATATTGAATTAGATTTAATAAAAAAACATATTTACAAATTACAAGAAGTTTCTATTGGAAGAAATATTTCAAATCTTGGTGGATGGCAATCTGAAGAATTTTTCCCTTCTAGCGAATCAAACGATAACATAAAAGCACTTGTAAAAATAATAGAAAAATATTTAAGAGTTTGTTATGCAGATTATGGATTTTCTGAAGATGCAAAAATAGATAATTATTGGTTCAATATCAATCATCCTGGGTGCTCCAATTTAGAGCACACACATTCAAGATGTTTTTTATCTGGAACTTTTTATCTTGATGCACCAGAAAATTCTGGTAATATTGTTTTTAAACGTTCGGCAATGGAAGACTATATTATATCTTCCAATATTGGTTCTGGAACTACCAAATTATCTGCATCATATTGGAAATATTCAGTTGTTCCGAATCAACTAATGATTTTTCCTGGATGGTTATTACACGAAGTAGAAAAAAATAATTCCAATAGTGATAGAATATCAATGGCATTTAACGTGAGGACACAAACATGGAAGTAAAGATATTTGATAATTTATTGCCAAAAAAATTAGAGGATGATATAGAAATATTTACAATGGGAACAAGTTTCCCATGGTTTTATATTCCTGATATTACTAGGATGATAACTGGTTCGGAAATATACGCTCAACCAGGATTTCATAACACTGCCTATAATTTATACCAACCAACAAATCCATTTTTTGATTACTTCAAATTTTTATCTTTCGTTATCGAAGAAAAAATAGAACATGATAAAGATCTTTATTTGTTTAGATTGCGTTGTGGTCTAAATTTTCCTTTAGTGAGTCATAACAAAAAATTTGATATGGAATACAATTATCCACATATTGATCATAATCCAGATCTAATACAGGGAAATACTTTTACTTGTTTATATTATGTAAATAACTGTGATGGCGATACTTTTATTTTTAATGAAACTGAAGAATCAAAAAAGTACACTATAAAGCAAAGAGTTTCTCCAAAGAAAGGAAGAATTTGTATTTTTGATGGAAAGTATTATCATGCTAGCTCATCGCCAGTGTTATCAAATTCCAGAGTTGTATTGACATTTAATTATCATGATAAAAAATATCATACGTGATATACGTAAAGAGATAAAATTTAACGATAATCCTATTCATAAATCTATTGGATCAGAAAACACTTCAAATTTAGTAAACTGGCAAATAGTAGAAGAGTGTTTGAATTCTAATTTATTTCGATTTGAAATTATTTCAAACTCAATAAAACAAAACGTGAGTCAATCAAATTATTTTTGGTATTCTACTCCAGTACAAGATAAAAATTTTATATTCAATATGATTTTATCTGGAGCAACATTTGTATTACTAGAATATAGAAATAAACAAACATCAGAGTTATTACATGAAATTGAAAAACAATTTGATGTTGTTTGTGATGCTCATGTATATGGAGGAATCTCAATTGATTCAAAATCTTTTAATCCACACGTAGATATACCATCAAATTTTATTGTTCAGGTGGAGGGCAAAACGCTATGGAAAATATACAAAAATCAAGCTTCTGATTTATTTTCTCAAGAAGAAATAAATTCAACATCTGTAAAAGATAATTTAGAACTAGATTTTGAAATCTTATTAAATCCTGGTGATATTTTATACGTCCCAGCAAGAAGATTTCATGAAGCAATTCCAAATGGAAAAAGACTTTCTATAAGTATACCATGTAGATCCAAAAAATACGATAGAAATATCTTAAATCTTGATAGGAACTATTATGCCTTTTGAAACTAACGAATGGAACGAACCAATATTTACTGATGGTAAAGACTTTGCGCCAATCTTGAAATTAGTAAAAAACGCTATACCAGAAGAAATAATAAAAATAATGGATATAGAATTTTCTATGATGCGAGATTGTATGAAAACTCTTGGGTTATCAACAGGATTTGATGATCCATCTGTTCGTGATTCTTTTTCTTGGTATTCTCCTATATGTTTTGAAACTCTGAGCGTATACTTGCAACCTCTAATTGAAAGGGAAGTTGGAGAAAAATTATACCCAACTTACACATATGCCAGAATTTATATGAACAATAGTGAATTGACTAAGCATACGGATAGAAAAAGTTCTCAACTATCAGCAAGTTGCTGTATTAGAAAGGATGCTCCATGGCCTCTTTGCTTTAAAACAAAAAATGGTATTGAAGAATTTGATATGGAGCCTGGAGATTTAGTAATTTCATCTGGAACTAAAATTCCTCATTGGAGAGATCCATATAAAGGAACTGAACATATGCAGGCATTTTTGCAATATGTTTACGTTGAAGGAAAATACCCCCATCTAAAATATGATACAAGACCATGTTTGGCATCTGATTATGATCTCACATCTCCATACATCAAAGAAGAAGTTAGTAGAAGGTACAAGCGTCCATACATAGCATAAATATTAATATACATCAATCATAATTATGACTGAAGAATCTAAAACAATCACTTTTGATGAAGTCTGGGAAAACTTTGTTTCTCAATTATCTGAAGCTCGTATTGCACTGAAAGAAAAGGAAGAAGAGATAGAAGCAGACGCTGCTCATATGACACGTATTGATCTATCAGAATTCAATACTTTGAAAATTACTGTAACTAAATTAGAAGCAGCTGTAGAAACAATGGATATTTTACGTGTAAATGTTTTTGGGCAACCATCATTGATCGTTGTTGAATAATTTACATTCCTATAAATACTAGCACACACTATTACCCGTGATTACTATGGACACCGCAACACTCAAGAAAAACTTTGAAGAGCAACTTGCTACGACTGATAAGCAAATTGCTGACCTTGAAGAAAATATTGTTAAAGCAAAAGAATATAGACTGAAACTACAAGGCGGTCTAGAAACTCTAACTCTTCTAGAACCAGAAGCAGAACCAGAAGCAGAAGAAGTACCTACAGAAGTTGTAGAATAATCCCAGATCCCTTCTTACTAAATATGTAAGAAGGGTTTTTTGTGGCTAATGGCATCTCCAAATAGTAGAGCTAGTCTTATCACATATTGTAAGAGGCAGCTTGGCGAACCTGTCCTTCAAGTCAATATTGA
>Ga0194127_10007954_pt1 | contig 11515 bp, 12 predicted proteins | sample TA2KigC100mmetaG_FD_148624 | JGI IMG/M metagenome (GOLD analysis project Ga0194127, IMG submission 148624) | Freshwater microbial communities from Lake Tanganyika, Tanzania - TA2015036 Kigoma Deep Cast 100m | ecosystem: Environmental > Aquatic > Freshwater > Lake | place: Tanzania: Lake...
CACGCCCGCGGCCCGGGCCGCCGTCAGCACGTTGAGAGTGCCGGTGACGTTGACGTCGTTGGTCGTCACCGGGTCCTTGACCGAGCGCGGCACCGAAGCGAGCGCGCCCTCGTGGAAGACGTAGGCGCAGCCCTGCATGGCATGCCCGACGGCCGCGCCATCGCGCAGGTCGCCGACCTCCAGGCGGATCCGTCCGCGCAGTTCCGCGAGGTTCGCCTCGTGCCCGGTCGAGAGGTTGTCGAGCACGACGACCTCGTTGCTGTCAGCGGCGAGCGCGGCCACGAGGTGGCTGCCGATGAAACCCGCGCCGCCGGTGACGAGGACTCTGGCCATGCCGCCTCCTAGAGCCGGAAGAGTTTCGGTGACTCGACGCCCTTGTACACGTTGCGGGAGTCGACGACCAGCGGCAGGCTCGCGAGGAGGCCGGCGTAGTCGACGTTCTTGTGGTTGGTGACGACGACGGCCACATCCACGCCCTTGAGATCCGCCGCCGCCAGCCCGCGGCGCGGCACGTCCGCAAGTTCCGGGATGGCGGCCGTGACCCACTCGTCGTGATAGCTCACCTGGGCGCCGCGGCCCTGGAGAAGCTTGATGACGTCGAGGGCCGGGCTCTCCCGATAGTCGTCGATGTTGGCCTTGTACGCCACGCCGAGCACGAGAATCTGCGCGCCGTTGACGGACTTTCGCTGCGAGTTCAGCGCCGCTGCCACGACCTCGACGACGTGGTCCGGCATGTGGCTGTTCACCTCGCCGGCCAGCTCGATGAAGCGCGCCTCGAAACCGTGCAGCCGCGCCTTCCAGCTGAGATAGAAGGGGTCGATGGGAATGCAGTGGCCGCCCAGGCCCGGCCCGGGATAGAAGGGCATGAAGCCGAAGGGCTTGGTAGCGGCGGCGTCGATGACATCCCAGACGTTGATGTTCATCCGGGCGCACATCAGCGCGATCTCGTTGACGAGTCCGATGTTCACCGAGCGGAAGGTGTTCTCGAGCAGCTTGACCGTCTCCGCGACGCGGCTGGAAGAGACGGGAACGACGGTCTCGATCGCGCGCTGGTAGAGGGCGACGGCAACCTCCGTGCAGGCGGGCGTGATGCCCCCGACGACCTTCGGGATGTTCCGCGTCTGGAACTTCGGATTGCCGGGATCGACGCGCTCGGGGCTGAAGGCCAGGAAGAAGCTCTCCCCCACCTTGCGGCCGGTGGCCTCGAGCTTGGGCAGGATCACCTCGTCCGTGGTGCCCGGATAGGTGGTGCTCTCGAGGATCACCAGCGTGCCGTCGCGCAGGTAGCGGGCGATCTCGTCCGTCGCCGCGACGATGTAGGAGATGTCCGGATCCCGCGTCTTGCCGAGCGGAGTCGGCACGGCGATGTTGATCGTGTCCATCGCGCCCAGCTGCGCGAAGTCGGTCGTCGCGGCCAGCTTGCCGGCCTTCACGAGCGGGGCGAGCTCAGCGGACGGCACGTCCTGGATGTAGCTCTCGCCGCGGCCGATTGCCGCCACCTTGCGGGTGTCGAGATCCACGCCCAGGACCTCGAGCCCATTCTTGGCGAACTCCACGGCCAGGGGCAGGCCGACGTAGCCCAGGCCGATGACGGCGCAGCGGGCCTCGCCCGCGGCAATCTTTGCCTTCAGGGACGCGTGATGCGACATGGCGACTTCCTGCTCGGGGCCGAGCCAGCGCTGGATGGGGCGCCGCCCGGCCGGGGTTCACTCTATATCGTTGCTATTCAAAGACTTGTCTTCACTCCTCAACTCCCGGCGCCGGGCCTGCAGCTCCTGCCAGAGGCGCAGGAGGCGATAGAGCAGAAAGAGGAGGAGAAGGCCGATTCCCAGCGGCAAGAGCCATGCCCGGGGTCCGTAGTCGGCCAGGAAACGGGCTCGCAAGAGGCGCAGGGCGCTGAACTCGAGCCACACCAGCGCGCCGCAGACGGCCGTCAGGGTGACGGCCTGGACCAGCTTGGCGCCGAACTCCTCGCCGCGCCGCCGGCCGCGCTGGAAGCGCCCCAGATCGGCAGCGCTGCGCCGGGCGCGGCGCCGGCCGGGCCGATCGCCCAGTGGAGACGCACCCATCAACGCGCGGCCCCGGATGCGTCGCGCCGCTCCTGGACCTCCTCGAACTCGCCATCCTGGATACCCGCATCGGAAAAGGGCGGGGCGGTCGCCGCTTGCTTGCCGACATCGGCGCGCTCGCGGCGCTTGCCGCGGGCGGGGCCGGCGAGGAGCCTGCGCAGCAGCAGGAAGCCGAGGATGACGAGGAGGATGCGAATGATGGGCATGGTGTGAGTACGCCCGAAGGGATTCGAACCCCCGACCTACGGCTCCGGAGGCCGTCGCTCTATCCAGCTGAGCTACGGGCGCAGCGACCCGAATCTAGGGAATGCGCCCCCGCATTGCCAGGGAAATCTCGGCACTTCAAGCGCCGCGCGCCTCGCTCAGCAGGCGTCCGGCGAGCGCCAGGGTATCGCCCTGGGGCTCGGCATCCCCCAGCATGCGCGAGATCTCGCGCAGGCGCTCCTCGGCCTCGAGAGCGCGGACGGCCGTACGCGTGCGTCCCCCGCTGAACTCCTTGCGCACGCAGAACTGGCGGTCGGCGACCGCGGCGAGGCGCGCCTGGTGCGTGACGAGCAGGACCTGGCGAGCCCGGGCGAGGGCGCTCAGCTGTGCAGCCAGGGCCCCGGCGAGATCGGCGCCGATGCCGGCGTCCACCTCGTCGAGCACGAGAACGGGTGCCGTTGCGCTGGGCGCCGCGCCGGCCAGGTGACGCGCGAAGGCGATGCGCGAGAGCTCGCCCCCGCTGGGCACATCGGCCAGGCTGCCTTCGGCGAGATCCGGATTCGGACGGACGCACACCGCGACGCGGTCGATCCCCGCCTCGCCGGCGCGAAAGGCGGCGCCCCTGGCGTCGCGCACCCAGCCCTGGGCGTCCGCCTCCGGGATGACGGCGATGCGCAGCGTCGCCCGCGGCAGGCCGAGGAGCGCGAGCCGCGCTTCCCAGGCGGGGCCGAGAGCGGCGGCGGCGCGTTGCCGCCGGTCGCTGAGGGCGAAGGCCGCCTCGGCGAGGGCCAGCTCTGCCGCCGCTCGCGCCGCCGCGCGCTCGGCGAGCAGCGCCTCCTGATCGGCGAGCTGATCGAGCAGCGAGCGCTGCTCCGTCGCCCAGGCCAGGATTCCGGCGAGGTCGCGCCCGTGCTTGCGTTCGAGCGCGCTGAGCCGGCCGAGGCGCTCCGCGAGCTGTTCGCCCTCGCGCGCGCTGAGGCGGCTGTCCTCCGCCCGGTGGCGCAGGGTCCGCGCGAGATCGGCCAGGCTCGCGCCGAACTCGCTGCCGGCCAGCGACAGGGGCGGATCGCCCAGTCGCTCGAGACGCGCGAGCTGGGTCTCGAGCCCGTCCAGCGTTTCGCGCAGGCCCCCCTTGCCCTCGATCGTCTGCAGGAGCCCGCGATAGGCCTCCTGCAGGCGCGTCGCATTGCGCAGCCGGCGCTCCCGCTGCTCCAGCTCGGTCCGCTCGCCAGGGCGCGGCGCCAGGCTCTCGATCTCGGCCAGCTGGAAGCGGAGGTACTCCTCCTCGCCGCGCAGGCCGGCGAGGCGCACCGCGAGTTGCTCCTCCGCGCGATGGGCCGCGCGGGCGGCCGCCAGACGCTCCCGGTAGCGCGCGAGCTGCTCGCCGTTGGCCGCGCAGTCGTCGAGCAGGCGGCGCTGGGCCTCCTCCTCGACGAGATCGAGCTGGGCATGCTGATCCTGGCGCTCGACGAGCAGGCTGCCGATCTCGCGCAGGCGGCGCAGGGTGAGCGGGAACCCCTCGCACCAGGCCTGGCTGCGGCCATCGGCGCGCAGCTCGCGCTTGAGGTGCAGGCCCTCCTCGCTGCCCTCGATCCCGCGTTCGGCGAGGGCCGCGGCCAGGGCGGGTCCGGGCACGAAGAAGGCCTCCACGCGGGCGCGACCGGCCCCGGGGCGGATCCAGTCGGCCCGCCCGCGCGCGCCGGTCACGAGCGCCACGGCGGCCAGGAGCACCGACTTGCCGGCACCCGTCTCCCCGCTCAGCACGTTCAGGCCGGGCAGGAGTTCGAGCGTCGCGTCCTCGACCACGATCAGGTTCTGGATGCGCAGGTGGCTGAGCACGCCTATCTCCCGGTGGGCGATCCCCAGCCCAGCTTCGCGCCGACGAGGGCGTAGTAGCTGAAATCGAGGGGCAGGGCGAGGCGCAGCGGCCGCTCGGCCGCACGGCGAATGCGCACCGCGTCGCCGCTGCGCAGCGTCAGCGTGCTCAGGCCGTCCAGCGTGAGGGTGGCCTCGCCGCTGCGCCGGCCGATCGTGATCAGGAGCTCCTCCTCGCCGCCGACCAGGATGGGTCGAATCGAGAGGGCGTGCGGGCAGATCGGCGTCGCGACGAGGGCGTCCATCGTCGGGTGGACGATCGGGCCGCCCGCCGAGAGCGAGTAGGCGGTGGAACCGGTCGGCGTGGCGACGATCAGCCCGTCGGCGCGGTAGCCGCCGAGACGCTGGCCGCCGACCGCGATCTGGAACTCCACCAGACGGTTGCTGGGATTCATGTGGATGACGGCATCGTTGAGCGCGAGCTGCGCCCGACCGGCCTCGCCATCGCGCGCGAGTGCCGCTGCGAGGCGCATCCGCTCCTCGACGCGGTACTGACCGGCGAGCACGCTGCGCAGGGCCCCCTCCATTTCCTCGAGCTTGAGCAGGGTCAGGAAGCCGAGGCTCCCCATGTTGATGCCCAGGAGCGGCGTGGCGACCGGCTCGAGTGCGCGCGCGGCGCGCAGGAAGCTGCCGTCGCCGCCGAACACGAGGAAGAGCTGGCACTCGGCGGCGAAGTCGAGGGCGCTCGCCGCCCGCGCCGGCCGCTCCAGCCAGGCCGCCGTCTCCCCGTCGAGCCGGACGCTGGCGCCGCTCGCCTCCGCCGCCGCGATGGCCCGCTCGACGACCCCGCGCGCGCCGACCGCCTCGCGATTGGCCAGGATGCCCAGATTGCGGATGACTTCCATCAGCGCCTGCCTTCCCCCGCGTCGTGCCCGCGCCAGGTGGCCAGCGCGAAGTACTCGCGCTGCCGCTGGTCGGGTCCCGGCGCCACGGTCTCGACGGCGATTATCTCCCAGCCCTGGGCACGCGCGCAATCGAGCACCTGGTCGCGGAGCCGTTCGGCCAGGGCGCCGTCGCGCAGGCGCCCGCCGGCCGTGAGGGCCCCCGGCGGCGCCTCGAACTGGGGCTTGATGAGCGCCACCAGCCAGGCGGCGGGCGCGAGCGGCAGCTTGAGCTTGGGGAGCACCGCGCAGAGCGAGATGAAGGAGAGGTCCAGCAGCAGGATCTCGCAGGGCGCGGGCAGGGCGGTCACGGCCCGGATGTCCTGGGCTTCGAGCACGCGCAGGCGCGGATCCGTGCGCAGGTCCCGGTCGAGCTGGCCGCGACCCAACTCGACGGCGAGGACGGCGGCGGCCCCCTGCTCGAGCGCGTACTGGCTGAAGCCGCCGCTGGCGGCGCCGCCGTCGACGACCTGGCGCCCCTGGAAAGCGACCGGCTTGCCGGCGAGGAAGCGGCGGAGCTTGTCGTAGCCACGGCCGACACGGCGAGCGTTGGCCGCCGTGGCGAGGGTGATCCCTTGCTCCGCGCGCACGGGCTCGGCGGGGCGGGTGACGACCCGCCCGTCCACGCTCACCAGCCCCTCGAGAATGAACTCGCGCCCCTGGTTTCGGCTGCGGACAAGACCCCGCTCGACGAGCACCCGGTCGAGGCGGGCGCTCACAGGGGACGGCCGCCGGCGCGGCGGTCGGCGAGCAGCCGGTTGCCGAGCAGGGTCGCTTCGATGCGCCCGGCGAGGTGGGCCGCGTCGAGCCCGGCGGCAGCCAGGAGCTCCTCTCGCGTACCCTGCCCGCAGAAGGCGTGCGGCAGGCTGAGCGTGAGCAGGCGCGGCCCCTGGCCGAGCGTGCGGAAGTGGCGCAGCACGGCCTCGCCGAAGCCGCCCACCGGGCTGTTCTCCTCCACCGTGACGAGAAGGCCGGCGGGATCGGCCAGCGCGTCCAGGGCGACGGTGTCCAGGGGGGCGAGGAAGCGCGCGTCGACGAGTCCGGCCCGCAGGCCGCGCGCCGCGAGCAGGCGGACCGCTGCTTCGGCGGGGGCGACCATGCTGCCCAGCGCCCAGATGTCCAGCTCTTCCCCCTGCTGCAGGCGGAGGCTGCGCCCAAGCGGCAGCGGTTCCAGGGGCGCCCGCTCGCGGAGCCCGCGGGCGGCGCCGCGCGGGTAGCGCAGGGCGATCGGCCCGGCGCTGTGTGCCGCAGCCGTTGCCAGCATGCGGCGCAGCTCGTTCTCGTCGCTGGGCGCCATCAGCGTCAGACCGGGGATCATGCTCAGGTAGCCCAGGTCCAGCGCGCCGTGGTGCGTGGGACCGTCCTCCCCCACCAGGCCGGCGCGGTCGATGGCGAAGACGACGGGCAGCTGCTGCAGCGCGACGTCGTGCACGATCTGATCGAAGGCGCGCTGCAGGAAGGTGGAGTAGATGGCCACGACCGGGCGCAGCCCATCCGCGGCGAGCCCGGCGGCGAAGGTGACGGCGTGGGGCTCGGCGATGCCGACGTCGAAGAAGCGCTCCGGGAAGCGCTGCGCGAAGGGCGTCAGGCCGGTGCCGTCCGGCATCGCCGCCGTGATGGCGACGATCCGCGGATCCGCGGCCGCCAGCTCCACGAGCGCCTCGCCGAAGGCCTGCGTGTAGCTGACCGCCACCGGTTCGGGATCGGGCAGCTTGACCCCGGTCTCGCGCACGAAGGGCGCGAAGCCGTGGTACTTCGCCGGATTCGACTCGGCGAAATCGCAGCCCTTGCCCTTGCGGGAGAGCACGTGCAGGAACACCGGCTGCTCGATCCGGGCGAGCTGGCGGAGGGTGCGCACGAGCAACGGGATGTCGTGCCCATCCAGAGGCCCGAAGTACTTGAAGCCGAAATCCTCGAAGAAGTTGCTCGGCAGAACGAGGTGCTTGAGACCGTACTTGGTCCGGCTCGCCAGAGCGCGCAGGCGCTTGCCGAAGCGGGGTACGCGCCCCAGGGCGCGCCAGGCGCGGCCCTCGAGGTTGAGGAACGTGCGCGTCGCCGTCAGGTGGGTCAGGATGCGGCTGATCGAGCCGACGTTCGGCGAGATCGACATCTCGTTGTCGTTCAGGATGACGAGGAGTCGGCCGGCGTGCGCGCGGGCATTGTTGATCGCCTCGTAGACCATGCCGCCCGTCGCGGCGCCGTCCCCGAGAATCGCGATCGTCAGGCGCTCCTCGCCGCGCAGGCGCGCGCCCTGCGAGAAACCGAGGGCGGCGCTGAGGGCCGTGCAGGCGTGCCCGGCTCCGAAGTGGTCGTAGGGGCTCTCCCTGCGCTTGAGGAAGCCGCTCAGGCCACCCGCGCGGCGCAGCGTGTCGAAGCGCTCGCGGCGCCCCGTGAGCAGCTTGTGCGCATAGGCCTGATGTCCGGTGTCCCAGACGATGCGCGTCGTTTCGCCCGGGAACACGTGGTGCACGGCGACGGCGAGGTCGACGGCGCCCAGGCTGGCCGCCAGATGGCCGCCGTTCTGGGCGCAGACACGGATGATCTCCTCGCGGATCTCGGTCGCAAGGGCGGGCAGCGACTCGACCGGGAGGGCGGCCACGTCGTGGGGCTTGTGGATTCCGTCCAGCAGCATGCGTTCAGCTTTCGCGGGCGTCGGCGGCAGCCTACCAGGGCCACTGCGGAAGCGCAAGCAGGGCGCGTTCGACGAGGCGGCCGAGCATGGCGCCGGCGAAGAGCGCCACCCAGGCGCGCACGGGGCTCTGACCCAGCAGCAGGCTGAGCCGGTGTTCAAGCGAGAAGCTCGAGCCCAGTTCCATCAGGATGCCGGCCTGGCGGCCGGCCGCGCGCTTGACGCCGGCGGTGTCGTAGAGGACGACACCCGTGTAGCCGAGGCTGAGCGCCGTGTAGGGGCTCCCCCAGCCGGTCGCGAGCGCAACCTGGAGGCTGAGGCAACCGCCGAGCAGCGGGTGCAGGCTCGGAAAGCTCTCGAAATCGGCGAAGCGGCCCGGGCGCCAGCGCCGCGCCCGCAGCGAATGGAAGCTCAGCTTGAGCAGCTGCCCGAGCAGGCCGGTGATCACGAGCGGCGCGAGGATCATCAGGAGCGCCTCTCGACGAGGCGACGGGCCAGCGCGCGCAGGGGCGCGGCGGCCTCGGTCGCGGGCAACAACGCGAGGGCGCGCTCGAGGCGGGCCTCGCCCTCCCGGCGCGCGGCGGCCGCCCCGATGACCGCCGTCAGGGTCCGCTTGCCCTGGGCGCGGTCCTTGCCCGGGGTCTTGCCCAGCTCCTCTCGGCTGGCTTCCTCGTCGAGCAGGTCGTCCACGGCCTGGAAGGCGAGGCCCAGCTCGAGACCCGCCTCGGCGAGAGGGGCGAGCGCCGCGGCGTCGAGGCCCCCCAAGCGCCCGCCGAGGACGAGGCTGCAGCGGATGAGCGCGGCTGTCTTGCGGGTGTGGATCCAGCGCACCTGGGCGAGCGGCGCGAGTTCCGGCGGGGGCTCGAGATCGCCGGCCTGCCCGCCGACAAGATTCTCGGCGCCCGCCGCGGCCGCGAAGTCGGCGATCGCCGCGAGCGCGTCCGCGCGCGGCAACCCGGCCGCTGCCACCGCCGCGGTCAGCTGCGCGAAGGCCTCCGCCTGGAGGGCATCGCCGGCCAGGATCGCCAGCGCCTCCCCGTGCACGCGATGGCAGGTGGGCTGGCCGCGGCGCAGGTCATCGTCGTCCATCGCGGGCAGGTCGTCGTGGACGAGCGAGTAGGCGTGGAGCATCTCGACGGCGCAGCCCGCGCGCAAGGCGACGGTCTCGTCGTAGCGCCCCAGGCGCATGCCGGCGGCGACAAGCTGGGCGCGCAGCCGCTTGCCGCCGCCCAGGAGTCCGTGGGCCATCGCCGCGCGCAGGCGCGGATGGCAATCGGCCCCGGGCAGCGCGGCGGCCAGCGCCGGCTCGAGCGCCGCGAGGAAGCCCGCCAGGGCGGCAACGGTCGCGCTCACGGCAGCTCCGGCAGGCCCCGCCGCCGCCGGCAGGCGATCAGGGTGTTGCACAGGAGCATGGCGACGGTGAGCGGCCCCACGCCGCCCGGCACGGGCGAGATCGCCCCCGCGCGGGGCGCGACGCCGGCGAAGTCGACATCGCCGACGAGCCGCTGACCGCGCGGCGCGCTGGCGTCGGGGACGCGGTTCATGCCGACGTCCACCACCACCGCCCCCTCGCGCACCCAGTCGGCCTTCACGAGCTCGGGACTGCCGACCGCGGCGATGAGGATGTCGGCCTGCCGGCAGAGGCCCGGCAGATCCCGGCTCGCGCTGTGACAGACGGTGACCGTGGCGTCGCCCAGGACCCGCTTCTCCAGGAAGAGCAGGGCGGCCGGCTTGCCGACGATCAGGCTCCGGCCGAGGATGACGACGTGCCGGCCCCGCGTCGGCAGCTCGTAGCGCCGCAGGAGTTCGCGGATCCCCGCCGGCGTGCAGGGCGCGAAGCCAGGCAAGCCGGCAACGAGCCGGCCGAGGTTCACGGGATGGAAGCCATCGACGTCCTTGTCGGGGTCCAGCTGCAACATCGCGCTAGCGGCCACCAGGCCCGGCGGCAGGGGCAGCTGCAGGATGATGCCGTCCGCGGGGCCCGCGCTCAGGCGGGCGAGCTCCGCATCGAGGTCCGCCTGGCTGGCCGTGGCCGGCAGCTGACGGTGTTCGCCGTGCACACCCGTGGCCGCGCAGGCCTTCATCTTGTTGCGGATGTAGACCGCGCTGGCGGGATCGCTGCCGACCTGGAGGACGGTCAGGCGCGGCGGTTCGGGCAGGACGTCCACGCCTTCGGCGATCTCCCGCAGGAGTTCGTCCCGGATGCGATTGCCGTCGAGCAGTCCCACGGCCCCTCCCCGAACGCGGCGTCGCCCGCGGCCAGCGGCAGATCGAGGCGTGCGATCGCCGTCGCGCGGCCTTCCGCGTCGAGGTCGATCCAGGCCCCTTGCAGGCGGAGCTCTCCGGTCGCGACCTCGAAGCGCCGCGGACTCTGGTGCAGGAAGCGATGCAGCACGGCCTCGCTGGCCATGCCGATGATGCCGCCGTGTGGACCGGTCATCCCGGCGTCGCTGAGGAAGGCGGTGCCGCCGGGCAGGATGCGCTCGTCGGCGGTCTGCACGTGCGTGTGCGTGCCGACCACGGCGCTCACGCGCCCGTCCAGGTAGCGCCCGAGGGCGAGTTTCTCGCTGCTCGCCTCGGCGTGCATGTCCACGAAGACGGGACCGCGCCCGCCCCACTCGGCGAGCGCGGCGTCGGCGCAGCGGAAGGGGCAGTCCACGGGAGGCATGAAGACGCGGCCGACCAGGTTGAGCACGAGCAGTTCGCCCCCCGCCGGCAGGGGGAGCACGGCGCGGCCGCTGCCGGGATTGCCCGGGGGGTAGTTGTGCGGACGCAGCACGCGCTCCGCGCCGGCGGCGAGGTAGGCGGCACCCTCTTTGTTGTCGAAGCTGTGATTGCCGCCCGTCAGGCAGTCCACCCCGGCGCCGAGCAGCGAGCGCGCGATCTGGGGAGTGAAGCCGGTCCCGGCGGCGGCGTTCTCCGCGTTGGCGATCACGCAGTCGGGGGCCAGGCGCGCGCGCAGCTTCGGCAGGAGGGCCGCCAGCGCCTCGCGCCCCGGACGTCCCATGATATCGGCGATGAAGAGCAGGCGCATTCTCGATCTCGGGGGTCGCGTCCCAGGGCCGGTGCGCGCGCCGGGACGGGCAAAGAAAATTCCCCACACATTGCCGTGCGAGAAGCTACCGCATGGGCCAAACGGTCCATGGGGGAAGACCACACGCCCGGTTCAGGTCGCCCGCAGGCACCGTCCGCCGGACGGATTCGGCCTTCCAGAGTGAAGGTGTTGGCTCAAACGCTTTCTTCCCGCTCGAACACGGTAGGGAATTCGCAGTCAGTATAGCAAGCGTCTCCTGGCGGGGGCAAGTCGCCTAGTCGCCGCCGCCCGCGGCGACGGCGTCGTCGTCGAAGAGGCGCAGCAGACGCGCCGCCTTCTCCTCCGCGGCGGGCGAAATCGTCCGACCGGCCCGCTCGCGGTGCAGTTCGTCGGCGATGTTGAAGGCCGCCAGGATCGCGATGCGCAGGGGCGAGACCTGCCGACTGCCGGCCGCGATCTCCTTCATCGTTCGGTCCACGTAGGCGGCGAGGCCCCGGATGTACTCGGGATCCGCTTCACCGCGCACCCGGTAGTCGTTGCCGTAGATGCTCACCTGCACGCGCGCGTCGCCAGCCATGTCCACCTCATGCACAAGGGTCGGGCTCCCCGCACAGGCCCTAGAGTTCGAGGAGTTCGAACTTCGCCAGGATCCCGTCGAGTCGGCCGCGGAGTTGATGCAGGTCGGCGCCGTTGCTCTCCGCCTCGCCGAGTCGCGAGGAGAGGCGCGACAACTCCTCCTGCAGCCGATTGCGCTCCGCTTCGGCGTGCTGGAGCCGCGCTTGCAGGTCCTGGTTCTCGCGGGTCATCTGCTGGAGGCGCTTTT
>Ga0194127_10007960_pt1 | contig 11508 bp, 19 predicted proteins | sample TA2KigC100mmetaG_FD_148624 | JGI IMG/M metagenome (GOLD analysis project Ga0194127, IMG submission 148624) | Freshwater microbial communities from Lake Tanganyika, Tanzania - TA2015036 Kigoma Deep Cast 100m | ecosystem: Environmental > Aquatic > Freshwater > Lake | place: Tanzania: Lake...
ACTTTAGTTTATTTGAATTACTAAGCGAATTTGTTTTAGAGTTGTGTAAAATGAAAATCTCTTTACCAGTATCTTTACTTAGAAGCATCGCGGCGATTAAAGCGTCGTGCAATTCTGGATTTTTTTCGTTCATCATTTTAATCCAAAAATTTTGGACTTCTTCTCTTGAGACATACTCTGCTTTTTCTAATGATTTATTTTTATTCAGAAGATTAAATGCATTCGCCGGAAAACCTGTCGAGTAGCCTACGACTACTGCGATTGCAATGGATACGCCTAAAATGGAGATATTAATTTTATTTTTCATAAAGAGAATATGGAGCTTTTTGCAAGCTTGTCAAGTTTTTCGAAAGTATTTATTAACTACTGCAAGTTTGGCATGATTCTGGGTTATCAATAGAGCAGGATAAGTTTTCACTTTCAGTTTTACTGATTTCTATGCCTAAACCTTTAATTGCATTAGCTTTTGGACGTGTGCGAAGATAATACATTCCAGTTTTTAGTCCTTTTTGCCAAGAATGAAAAAGTGCAGAATTTAGTTTACCAATATTAGGTTCTGCCATAAATAAATTCATAGATTGAGATTGACAGACATAAACGCCTCTGTCTGCAGCCATGTCAATAATGGATTTCTGGGGTATTTCCCAAGCGGTTTTATAAATATTTTTTATTTCTTGGGGTATTCTGTCTATGGATTGAATGGAGCCATCATTTTCATATAGGGTTAATTTCATTTTTTCGTCCCACAATCCAAGACTAATCAAATCTTCAATAAGATATTTATTAGCTACCACAAATTCTCCACTCAAAACATTTCTTTTGTATAAGTTCGATGTAAAAGGCTCGAAACACTCATTATTACCTAATATTTGCGCTGTGGATGCAGTTGGCATTGGGGCAAGCAGTAAGGAGTTTCTAACGCCAAATTCTTTTACAGCGGCCCTAAGCTTTTCCCAATCCCACTTTTCTGAGCCTTTTGAGGCCCAAAGATCAAATTGAAATTTGCCTTCTGATAATGGAGAACCTTTGAAAGTCTCATAAGCTCCTTCTTTTTTAGCGCAATCGATTGAAGCTCTCATCGCTCCGTGATAAATTGCTGCAAAAATTTCTTTATTTAAATCTTTGGCTTGATCGGAATCAAAAACATAGCCCATTAAAGCAAATGTATCTGCGAGTCCTTGAACTCCAATGCCAATGGGTCGGTGTTTAAGATTTGACTTTTTAGTTTCTTGTGTGGGATAATAATTTACATCAATAACTTTATTTAAGTTTAGAGCAACTTGATAAGCGGTCTTTTCCAAATCGGAAAAATTATAAGTTCTTTTAGATTTATTGGCATTTTTAAGCTGCTTTGAAGGAATATTAACAAATTTGTTCACGCAAATTGAAGCTAGATTACAAACCGCTTGTTCTTCTGGAGTAGAAATTTCAATTATTTCCGTGCATAGATTACTAGATTTGATAGTGCCTATATTCTGCTGATTGCTTTTACAATTAGCCGCATCTTTAAAAAGAACATAAGGTGTGCCTGTTTCAATTTGAGCTTTGAGAATTTCTGTCCAAAGATGGCGAGCTTTCACCGTTTTTATAGCCTTACCTTCGGATTCGTACTTTGTGTATAGATCGCTGAAAGGTTTTTTAGATGGAGAATCATAAACGTCGCTTAATCCTTTAGCTACGTTGGGGCAGAATAAACTCCAGTCTGCGTCATCCCTTACTCTTTGCATAAAAAGGTCTGGAATCCAAAGAGCTAAAAACAAGTCTCTTGCCCGCATTTCTTCTTTTCCATGATTTTTTCTAAGTTCAATAAACTCATAAACATCTCCGTGCCAAGGTTCAAGATAAATAGCAAAGCTTCCTTTGCGTTTACCGCCTTGATTAATCCAACGCGCAACTTCATTGTAAGTTTTCATCATTGGAACTAGGCCGTCAGATTTGCCCCCAGTACCTTTGATAACGCTGCCTTTGGCTCTCACGTCATGCACATGAAGACCAATGCCTCCAGCCCATTTTGAAATTTGAGCAACGTCTTTGATCGTATCGAAAAGACCTTCAATCGAGTCACCTTTATTTGCTATAAGAAAACATGAAGCTAACTGGCTTCGCTTCGTAGCTGCATTAAAAAGCGTTGGGGTAGCGTGAGTAAAAAGACCTTGCGAAAGCATATCGTAAGTTTTTTGTACGTTTTCAAAATCATCTCGCCAAATCCCCAGCGCAACCCTCATGTACATATACTGTGGAGTTTCAACAATCTTGCCGTCCACCTTCAAAAGATAACTGCGCTCTAAAGTTTTAAATCCAAAATAATCAAGATTATAGTCTCTATCTGAAACAATCATTGAATTTATTTTTTTTGAATTTTTCTTTATGATTTCATAAACATTTTCGCAAAGATGGCCGCTATCAAATAAAGTTTTTGCAGCAGAGCTAAAAGGCTTGCTTACTTGTTTATATAAACGAGTAATTGCTATTCTAGAGGCTAAATAAGAATAGTCTGGATGCGAAGAAGTCATGCTTGCAGAAATTTCTGCCGCAAGATTATCTAAATCAGTCGTTGTTATATTATCGTGAAGTCCAGAGATGGTTTTTTGAACCACTTCCATATAATCTACGTAATTATCATTTAACTCCCATGTTTGCTTTTTAACGCGAGCTAAAATCTTATCTAGCTTTACTGGCTCCTTCGAACCGTCTCTTTTGATTACTTGCATATTAAATTAAAAATTTTCACTGAAGGTGAGTTCGGTGTCTGACGGGCTACCAACGCCATTCTTTGCGTATTCGGCAACTCTTTTTTCAAAAAAATTAGTTTTGTTTTGCAGCGCGATATTTTGCATAAAGTCGAATGGATTATTTACATTGTAAATTTTATTACAGCCTAAAGAGGTTAGCAGCCTGTCCGCTACGAATTCGAGATACTGTTTCATTAAACGAGAGTTCATTCCAATAAGATCAACCGGAAGTGACTCAGTAATAAATTCTTTTTCAATTTTAAGAGCCGAATCAATAATTTGTTTTATGTTGTCTTTGCTAACTTTATTCTGTATATGGTTGTTGTGAAGATGCACCGCAAAATCACAATGCAATCCTTCGTCTCTCGAAATTAATTCATTAGAAAATGAAAGCCCGGGCATAAGTCCGCGTTTTTTAAGCCAAAAAATTGAACAAAAGCTACCAGAAAAGAAAATGCCTTCAACCGCTGCAAAAGCAATTAATCTTTCTGCAAAATTTTCTGAGTTTATCCAACGTAATGCCCATTCAGCTTTTTTCTTTACGCAAGGGATATTGTCTATCGCTTGGAAATATTTCATCTGCTCCTTGGAGTCTTTAACATAAGTATCAATAAGCAGTGAATACATTTCAGAGTGAATGTTTTCCATCATTATTTGAAATCCGTAAAAACTTCGAGCTTCTGGGTATTGAACCTCTCTTATGAAATTCTGAGCGAGATTCTCATTTACGATACCATCAGATGCAGCAAAAAATGCAAGCACGTTATTTATAAAATGTCTTTCTCCGTCTTTTAATTCAGCATAATGAACTAAATCTGAAGAAAGATCAACTTCTTCAGCAGTCCAAAAAGACGCTTCGGCTTTTTTGTAAAAATCCCAAATATCTTTGTGCCGTATTGGAAATAATACAAATCGATTCGGGTTTTCTTTTAAAAGATTTTCTTGCATATATTTTTATTTGGTTTTTAATTTTTTAGCGTAGTCGGAGCTTAGGTTAAAATAAATATTGCATACGGGTGATTCGCCATCTTTGGGGTTTTCAGAAAAAATTACAGTGACGTACTTATCTAAAGCGATTCCATTTTTAGAAAGTTTATCTCTTTCTTCAAAAGCTTTTTTCGCTTTGGCTGCAAGCCTTAGCACCGTCCTTAAAAATTCGTCTTGGGTTTTGTTTAAGCAAATAATATACTTATCATAAGTCACGACCGCTTCTTTGACTTTCGCAAGAAATTCAGCAGAACTTGTATCCATCACCACTAATGTACAGCTTTTTTTGATGAAAGTCAAAAAAAATTATCGCGCATTTTTTAAAACTAGCGGGGTTTTTTGTCTCCACTTTTTTATAGCCGATAATTTTTTATGCCACGCCTTCAGTTCTTCGTCTGAATAATCGCAAAAGCCACAGCTCGGGCAAACTTTATAAATTTTCTTTATAGGCGAGTTGCACTTGCAACATGTTGTTAAATTTTTATATTTCAAAATATTTATTGAGGGATTTCTCTACCGGAAGAAGCGGAAATTATTTGGGGTAAGCAATCCTCTGAATAATATTTTTTGCTTTTGATTCTGGATTTTACTTTTTCTTTTGCATCAAAAATTGAATCGGTAAAATATGCTAAATGAGAAAGCTCGCCCTTAAACCAGTCATTTATAGAATTATTTCCAATAATCTTTTTGGCTGTGACTTTATATTTCATAAAAATAATAAGGGCCGGATTGTTAATCCAAGCCCTGTTCCTTTCCTCCAAGATGGACGATTAGAATGATATTTTCTTTACATTCTTTTTCTTTTCATCAAAAGTTATTTTTAATATTCCATCTTGATATTTGAGATTGACAGAATCTTTGTCGAATGTATTGGGTATATAAGCTTGATATGTTTTTTGATTGGTTTTAACGTGAAATACATCTTCTTCTATCCAAGCGTCAATTTCCGACTTGGGTGTTCCGGCTAAAGAAATATTAGCCTCATAAAATGAACCTGCCTGTCCAGATTTACAGGGGGCTTTGTCTTTCTTTATAAAGACTCCATAATCTCGAAATTCATCAAAAAAGTCTGAAGAGGGGAAGTGAGATTGATTACTGGCTAGTTGTATTAGTTTGTATATGTTTTTCATAGACCATAACTATTAGCAAGAAGCGTGCCAACTTAGCAAAAAATTTTTATTTTTTATAGGAAGTCATCTCTTCCATTTCAATATCCTCAAGATCATCCATTATTTTAAGTAGTTTTTTCCGCAAATCATCGTTTTTGCAATTTTGTATAATATCAAAAAGCAAATCCTGAGCCTTTTTCAAGTTTGAAATTAAATCTAATTTTTTCATTTGAGTAAAAGTGACACAATTTTATAAAAAGAGACGAAATGTCTCATACGCCAGAGCTTCCAAAACCTAGCGTACCTCGGTCAGAGTTGTCAAGAGAATCCACTTGTATAAAGTTTAAATCATTATAGTTTTCAAAAATGATTTGAGCTATCCTATCACCTTCAGACACGGTAAAGTCCGCGTTAGAGAGGTTAATTAATATAACCCCTATTTCTCCCCTGTAGCTTGGGTCTACAACCCCACCCATCACATCTATTCCATGCTTTAAAGATAGCCCGCTTCTTGGTGCAATACGCCCATACATACCAACCGGAATCTCTACACTAATACCGGTTTTAAACAATTTTCTCTCAAGAGGCTTTATAACTTCTCCATGAAGAGCGCAAAGGTCATACCCTGCATCGTGTTTGGTATTTTTACTCGGCATAAACTTTGCCGATTTAATTTTAACATATTTAATCATTTTTTAATCTTATTTATTCTTTCGATAAGAACAAAAACTTTATTTTTAGGAATATCCGAAAGCTCATTAATTTCTTCAATGCCTTCAAATTTTTCTTTTTCTAATTTTTCTTTTAGCTTTTCAAAAGAAACGCCCTTCTCCTTCATAACTTCTGAAAGAATTTTATGCGGCGACATGGAGCCTTCTTGAGAGGAGTCTTTTTCTTTCTGAGAAGGTGGGAGTTCTTCTTGGGAGACAATATTAATTTTTAAAAAATTGCGGACGCATCTTACGAAAGATCTGTTTTCCGCAGTTGGCCCTAAGAAGTTTCTCGCAAAGTCTTTCGTATTTAGCGGATGAGCATCGCCAATAGCAGAATATGAAACCTCTTTATTTTCAGTTTCATAATTAGCAATCCAGTTTATTTTACAAACAGCGAGAACATAATCTGGGCTTGGGCAGGATACGGTATAAGAAACGTCTGTGAAACCTCTTATTTGAGCAAGCTCTTTTATGCCGCCAAGAAGAATAATCAGTTGATTGTCTGGTATTTTTGAAATATCCGTCTCGCTTGTTCGATCTTTATTTGGAACAAGAAATTCTGGCTTTATCATTTTTCGCCAGTCTACGTGTCCTCTTTCATTGAAAACGTAGTTTATTTGGGGATTTTTTATTAGACCATCCGAGTCTCTTTCAATCTTAATCATACTGAAAGTATGCAGTGGATTTTAATCCATGTCAACGATTAGTTCTTTTAAATTTTTAAGATGAAAAGTCATCCAGCTTTCGCCCAAATTTAATCCATTTATTCCCATCGAATGTTTGATGAAATTTTTTTCAGCCTTATCTTTTTCTGTAGATTTTTCAATTATTTGATCTAAAAGACTTACTATTTTTCGTTTTTTTGCGTCCATGTCTAATAAGACGATCTGAAAAAGCTTTTATTTTGTGTATAATAAAGTATGATACCAATGGAGTTATTAACCCTTGCAGGAGGAAGCATAACGGGTTTTATTTTCCGGTTTATGGCAGAAAGAGCCAAGGAACGTCAGGATCAATTTAAAATGTTCATGGCCCAGTATCAAGCGGAAGAAGATAGTCGTAGGGCGGCTTCATCGAGAGAAAATAACGATCACGGAAGGTGGGTTAGAAGATTTATTGTTATTTTCATTTTATTTGGAGTGATCCTCGCGCCTTTCATTCTTGCGATGATGGGCAAAGCGTCTATCGTTGAAATAAATTTAGACAAGCCGTCTTATTTATTTGGATTGTTCGGTGGAGGAACTGAAAAAGCTTTTGTTGAATTGCCAAGTTATTTGCTCATGCCCGAAGTAAGGCAGAGTCTTATGGCTATAATCGGCTACTATTTTGGCAGCGCGACTGCCGCAACAAAAAATTAATTATTATGAGATATTATTTATTGTTTCTTATTTGTGCGTTGGCTTCAAGCTGCTCAATGGTTTCCAGCACTGGAAAAAAACTTCAGTCTCTTGATACTAATAATCTAATAAAAAATCCGCAGACTGGAATGTACAATATTAAAACAAATAGCGCTAAAGTTGAGATTAAATCTCAAAAAGTGGAGGCGCCTAAAGTGACTCCCGGTATTCCCGTACCAGCTTCAACAAATAAAATTACAAGCTATAATATATCTCCAAAAACTAATACCGTAGTGACCATTCAGCCTTCATCCACCGCAGGAACTAAACCGGAAGAAATTAAACAAGAGGAGCTTAAAAAAAGTTATTTCAACTTAATCCTTTATTATTTGATTGTGCTACATTTGATAATCATTTATTTTTATTTAGAAAAGAATAAAGTTTTTGAAAAAATAAAAAACCCATTCAAAAAAGCGGAAAATTTAAAACAAAAACAAATTAAGCCACGCAATTTTCTTTATCCAGAATAATATTATAATTTTTTATAAAGCTTCTTCTGGCGTAGAAGACTCGGCTCATGATTGTGCCTATTGAACATTTCATTTCTTTGGCTACATCCTCATAGGATAAAGATTTTTCAAAAACTGCCTCTAAAACTTTGCGGTGAGTTTCACTCAACTTTTGTTTCACCGCTAGAATATTTGCGGCCATTTTACTGTTCTCGTCCGCTTTTTCAAAAATAAGAGAAGGGTTGGCCGATTGACCAGAATATTTTAAAAGTGCTGAATCAATAAAAGAATTTTCTTGCTCATCGTCCTGAAATGAAAAAGAAGATATTGGTTTTTCTAATTTATTAGATAGTTTTCTATTGCTATCTAAAAAGGTATTATGCACGATTCTGAACATCCAAGTTTTTATAGAGCTTTGGCCTTTAAAAAAGGGAGCATTACGATAAGCTTTAATAAAAGCTTTTGAAAAAACATCTTCCGCATCAGCTCTTTGAATTCGATATTTGCCCGCTATCATGCTAATAGCGTTTTCTTTTTCTGCAAGAAAAGATTTTAGCAGTTGACGGCGTATTTTCTTTGCGTAAGCCTTTTTTTTATTTTTAATATTTATTTTTGTTTTCATTATTCAAATTGGCTGAGAAATTTATCAATCAATTTAATTTCGTTAATTCCTTTGTTGTAAAAGTAGGTGAGCTTATTTTGGATTTCTTCAAATTCTATTTCATCTTCTGCGGTGAGAGCCTTTTTTTCAGCCAAGTCATTCATTCTGTTCAGCAGAATAAGCGTCTCTTTGTCCCACCACTCCATGGTTTTTGAGAAACTTAAAGCTTGATTTTTGATTTCTTCTTCGCTCATTATAATAGTATCAATAATGATAAAGAAAAATCACTTAATGTCAAGAATTTTTGATTCTCCGTCTTTTGTTAACTCAAAACAAAGCTCCGAATCAGAGAGTTTCATTTTTTCCATAACTTTCATGGCGCACTCATGACAGAACGTGTTTTTGGGATTTATTTCAAAATTCAAATATACCAATTTTTTAACATCATAAAGAATTTTATAGTCTCTGCATGAATAAGATAAGTTGCAAATTGAGCATTTTATATTACTCTTTGTTTTTTTATTCGGATCTGCGGCGATAATTTTAACTTTGGTCATTGGATTGCTTTTCGTTCTGCTGCTCAATAAGTTCTTTTCTAAATTTTTCATACTCTTTTTTATAGAATAAGTTAAGGTCTTCAGCTTTTTCTATGTAAACTAAATCTGTCCAACTTGAGTCGCCGCTTTCAATTTTGTCCACAATATAAAATATATGCTGTACCGACTCTATTCCAAAATTACCAATTTCTTCGTCAAGGCACTCTTGCCAAATCAATTCACCCTTATAGTGAATCGTGATAAATCTGCCGGAAACAGAGCAGTTTATTTTTTTTGATAAATATTCCAGCTCACATTTTACCTCGCAATTAAAATGGTTGGATATATGAAGAAGCTCTTGAGCAAACCCTTTGGTAATCATATTTTACATTTTACAACTTTAAAATTTTCGCCGCGTTTTTTAGCAAAATTTTTCGCCATTATTTCGCCTTCTTTTGACGACTCAAATGCCCCTTCTAAATAGTTGTTATTTTTATTAATTATTTTAAGGCAAAAAGATTTACGTTTCGAATATTTTTTGGTTTTCATAAAGAAAAACTATTTTGTCAAGGCTCGAAATTTTTTTCATTGTTGGAAACAAATCTGTTTCCATGTTACCCATAACAAAATCTCGATAATATTGATTTATATGAGCGAGTTTTCGACTGCAGTTGCAATTCATGTTTTGAATATATTCTCTTACGTTTTCAATTCCTTCAAAAGCCCGAACTTGCTCTTGAGTTAAGTCGTGTTTGCAATTTCTAAATAAATTAGAAAGAGTTACTGCATCATAAACTGTGACTTCTTTTGGTTTATTTTTTTCGGAAAGTAAATATTTTTCTTGATCTCCTAAAAATGGGTTATTAAGATTTGTCTCGTCCGTGCTTTTAGGGTCGATAGATTTTTCTGCAGAAATATCTTTCGCCTCATTTACTGGCTCTCTGAATTGCCCAGAGGCAGCCATGGGGAGAGGGGCTTCTCTTATTTTTTTTGATTTTTCCAACTCGGCTTGAAGCCTTTCTATTGTTAGTTTAGATATATTCATTTTTGATTTAATTTTTCTAAGACAAAAAACAGGAGCCAACTTAGATAAATTGACGCAAATAAATTAACGGATTTCATTCCGGAAAAATAAAGCGCGCAAGTAAAGTAAATGCTCAAACAAATCGGGCAAGTTATTAACTTAAAAAGAAAATTTGGATGCTTAACAATTAAAAAATCAGGGAAAAACAGGGGAACAGGCGTTTTGGATTTAAATTCTCCATAGTCTTTAAAAATCTTTAGTTTAGTAAATTTAAAATACTCATAAAACGCGTCGGTTCTTAGCCATATATAAACAACAACACTACAAATAAAACTTATGCTAAAATCATTTATGCTCATATAATTAATTATGACAATAATTGATGCTTCTTCAAAATTATTTAACTGGTTTTGCGAAAACCACTCTCTTAATTTAGATGATCCTGTTCAGGCTAAAAGCGTAGGCATTACTGATGATGAGTCTTTTGCGGCTTTTCAACTAGCCATTTCAGGGTTCGAAAAATTAGAACTAGCGCGGCCATTTACTAATAAAAATGGTTCAAAAATATATGTCATGGAAAAAGACATGAAAAACTTTCAACAAAATGTATCTTTAAATGGCGAAACAGCTAGAATGATTGCGGAAAAAATAAACACATTTTGCGAAACGATAAACGATAAAACAGATTGGTGCGACCCTTTAAACATTACGGGAAAAGATATATTAAATCTTGTTTTTATTATAGAGTTTTTTTCGAAAGCGCAAGAAAAGCCTGAAGAGGAAAAAAAGCAAAAGAAAAAGAGCGGGAACATATTTTTAGGCGGCGAAGATTTTTCAATAGAAAATAATTGACAATCGTCTGCTCTGGTGGTAATTTAAAATTGTGTTATTTTAAAATTAAGCTTGATAGGATTAGACCTATCGTAACTCACAAGAGACAGCAGGCTCGTAGAAAGACGTTAACCGAACGGTAAATAATACCGGAGTTATTTCGAGAAAAAGCGGCTTCATAGGTTAATATCTTCATTAAGAAGATTGCTTTGATAACTGGGTTTACTCAGGGAAGCAGGTAGTCAAAATAAGTCAATAGCACAAATTGCGGTAAAAGTAAGATAACAGATCGAAAGCTAGGTTCTTGCGAAAGGACTGAAATCAAGCGAAGGCTTGAGATTGCAAAGACTAAATCGGGTGTTATCTGATAAAATATAATTATCCGCCCAATCGGAGCTGACTGCTTTTCCTCCTAGCTTTATCTAGGGAATTTTTTGAAGCAGGTAGTCTTTTTGAAAAATTTAAGTGTACCATACTTTATTATGGAAATAGACCTATCTAAAAGCATTATCGCGAAAGACAAAGAGAATAAAACTTTAAATAAGCCCTTCAGATTGCCTTCTGGTAGCGCAAAAAAATTTGGTGTTTATGTTAAAAACGAAAAAGGTAATGTCGTTATAGTAAAATTCGGAGATCCGAATATGGAAATCAAGAGGGATGACCCAGCAAGAAGGAAAAACTTCAGGGCGAGGCATAATTGCGACAATCCTGGACCAAAATGGAAAGCAAACTACTGGAGTTGCAGAATGTGGAGCGCCAAACCTGTCAGTAAGATAGCAGGAAACTGCGAATGCGATGAAAAAGAAATACTTTTTGAAGTGGATATTATTTCTAACCGCAAAGGACTATGGTACAATATTCAGCAAAAAAAGAAAAAAATGGGAAAAAACTATAAGCCCGCAAAACCTGGCGAAAAAGATTATCCGGAAAAAAACGCTCTGGAAAGAGCTCAAGCGGAGGAGTGGGATGGTGAATTTTTAGAGGAACAAGAAAATCTTTTGAAAATTTGGCCGGACCTGATTAGCGCAGAAGAGGCTGCTTGATAGCATGATGGAACCAAAGCTGTTAGTATGCGTGATGAGCTGCCAAAAGAATCAATCTATTTGGAAGGACATCTTAGAACGTCAGC
>Ga0194127_10007962_pt1 | contig 11503 bp, 6 predicted proteins | sample TA2KigC100mmetaG_FD_148624 | JGI IMG/M metagenome (GOLD analysis project Ga0194127, IMG submission 148624) | Freshwater microbial communities from Lake Tanganyika, Tanzania - TA2015036 Kigoma Deep Cast 100m | ecosystem: Environmental > Aquatic > Freshwater > Lake | place: Tanzania: Lake...
CCCCCTCCCCACCCTCTCCTTCGGGGCGGGCGCCAATCGCCAGAACGGCACGCGGTACCTCCTCGACCTCGACACGATCCTCCCGAACGACGTCCCGTGGCGCGCCAGCCACAGCCTGAACTCCAATCTCGAGGTCTTCGACGGCGGCCGGCGGTGGTTCGAGCTCCAGGCCGCGCGCGCCGGCGTCGATGCCGCCGAGGCGAGTGAGGTCGCGCAGGAGTTCACCGTCGCGCTCAACGTGAAGCAGCAGTTCTACGCCGTGCTCGCCGCTCGCGAGCAACAGAGCGCCGCCGCGAAGCAGCTCGAGCAGGCCGCGGAGCAGCTCAAGGCCGCCAACGCCCGCGTGGGCGCCGGCGCCGCCACCCGCTCCGACTCGCTACGCTCGGTGATCGCCGTCGGCAATGCGCGTCTCGCCGTCCTCGCGGCCGAGAACGCCCTCGCCGGCGCCAACGCGAGTCTCTCGCGCCTCGTCGGCTCCGCGACGCTCGTGACTGCGGCGCCAGACGACCAACGCGACGCCGCGCTCCGCGTCACACGGAGCGACGCGGAGCTCCTCGCCCTCGCCGAACAGGGCCCGGCGGTCCGACAAGCGATCGCTGCCGCCGATGCCGCCAAGCAGAGCTCGCGCGCGGCCAAGACCCCCTATCTCCCGACCCTCTCGCTCGGGCTCTCGCAGAACTACGCCGCCTCGCAGCCCGGCTTCGCCTTCCTCGGCGACACGCGCAACAAGAACATCGCGACCAACCTCCGCGTGAACTTCACCGTCTTCAACGGGCTCAATCGCGAGCAGCAGGTGTTGCAGGCGAGTCTCGCGGAGCAGAACGCGCAAGCCGCGCTCCGTGACGCCAAGCTCAACGCGCGGCAGCTCATGATCCAGCAGCTCGGCACCCTCCGCACCGCCGAAGCGCGCGTGGAGATCCAGCAGCAGTCGGTCCTCGCCGGCGAGGAGGATCTGCGCGTGCAGCAGGAGCGCTACAACCTCGGCGCGGGCACCCTGCTCGACCTGCTCGCCTCGCAGAGCACCCTCATCTCGGCGCGTCAGGCGCTGATCCAGGCCCGTCTCGATGCCCGCACCGCGCGGGCGCAGATCGAGGCCCTCATCGGGCGGGATCTCTGATGCCCACCTTCCTTTCGTCCTCCTGTGGAGTTCGTGCCGTGACCCGTCAGCCCCTCCTGCTCCTCACCGCCGCCGCCCTGCTCACGGCGTGCGGGAAGAAGGCCGAGCAGCCCCTCGTGATCCGGACCACGGAGATCGCCCGGCGCACCATCGTGGTGCAGGCCGAGGCCACCGGAGTGATCGAACCGATCAACGTCGTCGAGGTGAAGTCCCGCGCATCGGGCCAGGTGATCCAGATGCCGGTCGAGACCGGGACGCTGGTGCGCGCCGGCGATCTCATCGTGCAGCTCGACACGCGCGACGTGCAGAACCAGTTCGATCAGGCGAAGGCCGATCTCGAGGCGGCGGAGAAGCGGCTCGAGGTCTCCTCGATCCAGAAGAAGCGCTCGGATGAGCTGCTCGCCGCGCGCATCATCACCGCGCAGGAGAACGAGGCCGCGCAGCTCGACTTCGCCAACGCGCAGTCGGCGATCGTCCGCTCGCGCGCCGCGCTCGACATCGCGCAGCAGCGACTGGAGGAGGCGCGCGTGACGGCGCCGGTGCTCGGGACGATCATCGAGAAGCCCGTCGCCCTGGGACAGGTCGTGCAGTCGGGGACGAGCGCCGTCGGTGGCGGGACCACCATCGTGAAGATGGCCGACCTCACGCGCGTGCGCGCCCGCGCCCTCGTGAACGAGACCGACATCGGCGCCGTGCGCGCCGGCCTCGAGGCGACGGTGACCGTCGACGCCTTCCCCGATCGCCCCTTCCGCGGCGTGGTCGAGAAGATCGAACCGCAGGCGGTGGTGCAGCAGAACGTGACCATGTTCCCCGTGCTCGTGACCCTCGACAACCGCGACGGGCTCCTCATGCCCGGGATGAATGGCGAGGTCTCGATCGTCTCCGAGCGGCGCGAGGAGGTCATCGCCGTGGCGAACGAGGCGGTCCGCTCCGTGCGCGAGGCGGCACAGGCGGCCCCCCTCCTCGGCCTCGATCCCGACAGCGTGCAGGCGCAGATCCGGGCGAGCCAAGGGAGTGGGTTCGGTGGGGCGGCCGGGATGCGGAATGGCGCACCCGGCGCAGCGAGCGGTGCACCCGCTGGCGGACGTCCGAGCACCGGCCTTGCTGATGCCGCCCGCACCAATGGGAGCCGTGCCCGTGGCACCGGGGGTGATTCCGCCGCGCCGCGCGTCGGTGGACGCCGGAACGGCGGAGGGGCGACGGGCGGTGCCGCCGCTGGAGGCTCCGCTGGCGGACGCCCCCAGGGGATGAATGGCGCCACGACCGGTGGCGCGCCGAACGGCGCCCGCCGCAGTGGCGGCCGCTCCGGCCTCGTCTTCGTCCAGAAGGCCGATAGTACCTGGGAGCCGCGCGTCGTCCGCCTCGGCGTCGCCGACTACGACTACACCGAGGTCATCAGCGGCCTCAAGCCGGGGGAGAAGGTCGCCCTCCTGAGTGCCGCTGCCCTCCAAGCGCAGCGACAGCAGAGCACGGAGCGCTTCCGCGCCATGACCGGCGGTGGCTCTCCCTTGGGTGGCGGAAGCACCGGCGGCGCAGGTGGTGCTGGGGGCGGTCGCCCGACCGGCGGCGGCGGTGGGGGCGGTGGCGGCGGCGGGAGCCGATAAGCCATGGATTTCGCCGAGACCATCCGCGTCGCCCTCGGGGCGCTCCGCGCGAACAAGATGCGCTCCCTCCTCACGATGCTCGGCATCGTGATCGGGGTCTCCGCCGTCATCGCCGTCGTCGCCTTGGGGCGCGGCGCGCAGCAGGCGGTGAAGGATCGGATCAGTTCGCTCGGGACCACCCTCCTCACCGTCTCCCCGGGGCAGGCCCGCGCCGGCGGGGTGATGTCGTTCGACGTGCGGAGTCGCCTCACCCTCGAGGATGCGATGGCACTCGAGGATCGCGGCACCGTGATCACCGCGGTCCAGCCCGAGATGTCGAGCAACCTGCAGGTGCAGTATCTCAACAAGAACGCGGGGACGCAGGTCGTCGGCACGACGGCCAACTTCCCCGAGGTCCGCAAATACGAGCTCGCCGCCGGGCGCTTCTTCACCGCCGCCGAGGACCAGAGCCGGCAGCGCCTCGCCATCGTGGGGCCCACCGTCCTGGAGAACCTCGGGCTCCAGACCCCCGAGGCCCTCGTCGGTGAGGATATCCGCATCCGCGGGATCCAGTTCACGGTGATCGGCGTCTACAAGTCGAAGGGCCAGGCGAATCCGTTCAGCAACCCCGATGACCAGGTGCTGATCCCGATCCAAACCGCGCGATTCCGGATCCTCGGGTCGAATCGCCTCCGCTCGATCTCGGTTCTTGCTCCGGACGAGGCCCGGATCCCCGACGCGATGGCCGATGTGCAGAAGGTCCTGCGGCGCGAGCACAAGCTTCGCCCCGATAAGCCCGATGACTTCCAGATCCGCAACCAGGCCGACTTCCTGAGCACCTTGGGCGAGACGACGCAGGTCTTCTCGATGCTCCTGGCTGGGATCGCCGCCGTCTCCCTCCTCGTGGGTGGGATCGGGATCATGAACATCATGCTCGTCTCGGTCACGGAGCGGACGCGGGAGATCGGGATCCGGAAGGCGCTCGGCGCGACCCGCCTCAACATCCTCTTCCAGTTCCTGATCGAGGCGGTGGTGCTCTGCCTCCTGGGGGGTGGGCTGGGGATCCTGCTCGGGGCCGGCGGGGCGACCGCCTTCACCAAGCTGCTGGGGTGGACGACGCAGATCGGCGCCTCCTCGGTGGGGCTCGCCTTCGGCTTCTCGGCGCTGGTCGGGGTGATCTTCGGGGTCTATCCGGCCCGGCGGGCCGCCGGCCTCGACCCGATCGTCGCGCTGCGGTACGAGTAGCGGCGAGGCGGCCCACGAGGCTGCACCCGGGGTCCGGCATCGCTAGCTTTCCCTCGCGATGTCGGACCCCTCTGCTTCAACGGACTCCGTACCGTCAGCATCTCACGCTGGCGGTCATCATGGGGTCGACCCTAATCCGCGGGGAAAGCGCCTCGCGATCCTGACCCTCACCGCGCTGGGGGTCGTCTATGGTGACATCGGGACCAGCCCGCTGTACGCGCTCCGCGCCTGTTTCAAGCCGGAGTACGGGATCGCTCCGACCCCGGAGAATGTCTATGGGGTCCTCTCGCTGATCCTCTGGGCGCTCATCCTCGTGGTGAGCGTGAAGTACATCGTCTTCGTGCTGCGGGCCGACAATCGCGGCGAAGGCGGGATGCTCGCGATGCTCGCCCTACTCCTCCGGCAGAGCGACCTCCGCTACCGCGCCATCCTGATCGGCTTCGGCCTCTTCGGCGCCGCCCTGCTCTACGGCGACGGGATCATCACCCCCGCGATCTCCGTGCTCTCCGCGGTCGAAGGCCTCGCGGTCGGCTCCGAGGCGCTCGAGCCCCTCGTGGTCCCGCTCACACTGATGATCCTCGTCGGGCTCTTCCTCGCCCAGCGCGTCGGGACCGCGGCGGTGGGGAAGATCTTCGGCCCAGTGACCTTCGTCTGGTTCGCGACGATCGGATTCCTCGGCGTGCGCGAGATCCTCCACGCCCCGGAGATCCTCTTCGCCGTGCACCCCGGCTATGCGGCGCGCTTCCTCGTCACGCATGGGACCGCGGGCTTCCTCATCCTGGGCGCCGTGGTCCTCGCGGTCACCGGAGCGGAGGCGCTCTACGCCGACATGGGGCACTTCGGCCGTCGCCCGATCCGCCTCGCCTGGTTCATCATGGTGCTCCCCGCGCTCGTGCTGAATTACTTCGGGCAGGGGGCGCTGATCCTGCGTGACGCGACCGCGGCGGCGAATCCGTTCTATCTCCTCGCGCCGCGCGAGGTCCTCTATCCGCTCACTGGGCTCGCGACCCTCGCCGCGATCATCGCCTCGCAGGCGATGATCTCCGGCGCCTTCTCGCTCACGCAGCAGTGCATCCAGCTGGGATACAGCCCGCGGATGACGATCACCCACACCTCCGCCAAGGAGTTCGGGCAGATCTACATCCCCGAGGTGAACAACGCCCTCATGATCGGCTGCCTGCTGATCGTCCTCGCCTTCCCGGAGTCGGCGCGGCTCGATGCGGCCTACGGGATCGCGGTCACCGGGACCTTCATCATCACGACCACCGTCTACACGGTGGTGACCGCGACCCGCTTCGGATGGCCACGCTGGCAGTCGGCGGCGTTCTTCCTGCTCTTCCTGCTCATCGATGGCTCCCTCTTCGGAGCGAGCCTCCTCAAGATCTGGCACGGCGGGTGGGTCCCGCTCCTCGTCGCGATCGCTCTCTTCACGCTGATGACGAGTTGGAAGCGGGGCCGCGAGATCCTCCGCGAGCGGGTCGTTGACATGTCACTCCCGCTCGACACCTTCCTCGAGGATATCAATCGACGCTCCCCGGTGCGCGTCCCTGGCACCGCAGTCTTCATGACCTCCGAGGCGACCGGCGTCCCCGTCGTGCTCCTGCATCACCTCAAGCACAACAAGGTGCTGCACGAGACGGTGATCCTCCTCTCAATCCTCACCGACGACATCCCCGAGGTCCCGAAGTCCCAGCGCGCCAAGATCGAGGCGCTCGGGCAGGGCTTCTTCCGCGCGACGGCGCACTACGGCTTCATGGAGCGCGCCGACGTGAAGGAGGTCGTGCAGCAGTGCCGCGATGCCGGCGTCGCCGCCCGTCCCCTCGACACGAGCTACTACCTCGGCCGCGAACAGCTGATCCCGCGCCGCGGCCCCTGGAAGAAGCACGGCCGCTCGATGTGGATCTTCCGCAAACACCTCTTCGCCTTCATGTCGCGGAACGCCCGCTCTGCGACGCAGTACTTCCAGCTCCCACCGAATCGCGTGGTGGAGCTGGGCACGCAGCTCGAGTTCTAGTCGTCCCCGGGCCCTCGATGGCCCATCACTCCCCGGAGTCCGACATGCGTCGTCTCGCGTCCGCGCTCGTGGCCCTCGCCTCCCTCGCCACGCTCCTCGCCGCCCCGCTCACCGCCCTCACCGCCCAGGGTCGTGTCCCCGTCGATTCGCTCCGCGACGACCGGAACTTCTCCTTCTACAACGGCCCCTATCGCGCCGGCATCCCTCGCCCCGAGTCGATCCTCGGCTACGCCGTCGGCACCTGGCACACGCAGTACCATCTGCAGGAGCGGGTGCTCCTCGGGATCACCGAGGCCGCCAAGGATCGCGTGCGCGTCGAGGAGATCGGCGCCTCGAACGAGCGGCGCACGATGCGCATCTACCTCGTTTCAGCGCCGGAGAACATCGCGCGTCTCGATGCCATCCGGGCCGACCTCGACAAGATCGCCGACCCGCGCGGGCTCTCGCAGGGTCAGGTCGATGCCTTGGTCGCGCGCACGCCGGCCGTCGTCTGGTTCTCTGGCTCGGTGCATGGCGACGAGGTCCCAGGGTTCGAGGCCTCGATGCAGCTGCTCTATCACCTCGCCGCCACCGAGGATCCCGCGACGGTCGCGCTCCTCAAGAACGCCGTCGTGGTGATCAACCCGAGCTCGAATCCCGACGGACATGAGCGCTTCGCCGCCTGGAGCAACTCGATCGCCGTCGGCAGCCCCGATCGACTCGCCCTCGAACAGCAGCGCAATCAGCCCTGGTCGGTCTCGGGTCGCTTCAATCACTACCGGTTCGACATGAACCGCGACCTGATGGCGATGACGCAGAAGGAGGTGCAGCACATCGTCGGCGGGCTCCTCCGCTGGCATCCGATGGTCGTCGCCGATCTGCACGGCTACACCAGCACCTACTACATGGCGCCGCCGGCGCGCCCGGTGAATGCGAACATCTCCGGGTGGCCCTTCAGCTGGGGGGAGCGGATCGGACGCGGGAACGCCGCTGCCTTCGACCAGCGCGGATGGCTCTACTTCGTGCGCGATGCCTTCGATCTCTACTACCCGGGCTACTACGACTCGTGGCCGAGCCTGAATGGTGCGATGGGGACCACCTACGAGACCGATGGTGGCCCCGCCCTCCTCAAGCGGCGAGAGGACGGCACCCTCCTCTCGCTCCGTGACGGGATCGCCAAGCATTACGTGGCCGCGCTCGCGACCTTCGAGACCTCGGCGAAAGGCGCGCGCGAGATGGTGCGCGACTATGCCGCCTTCCGTCAGAAGGCGATCAGCGACGGCCGCACCGGCACCATGAAGCGCGTGGTCCTCCTCCCCGGGAACGATCCCGCGCGCGCCGCCGAGCTCGCCGCCGCGCTCCTGCGGCATGGGATCGAGGTCACCCGCACCACGGCGCCTTTCGCGAGCACCAAGGCCCGCAGCTACGCCACCGATGCCGTGGGGGCCCGCACCTTCCCTGCCGGCGCCTATGTGATCGACCTCTCACAGCCGCAGGGCCGCGTCGCCAAGGCGGTCTTGGAGCCCGACCCTGAGCTCGATCCCCCCACCTTCGCCAAGGAGCAGCTCGCCCGCTTCGAGCGGAACAAGGCGCGCCCGGGCGACGGGAGCGAGGATGAAGGGTTCGAGTTCTACGATATCTCGGCGTGGGCGCTCCCCGTGGCCTTCGGCGTCGAGGCGTTCTGGACCGAGGATGCCCCCGCGGTGACGGGGGCGCTGCTGTCGAGTGCCGGTGGTGCGATGCTCAACGGCGAGCGGCTCCCGCACACGATCAGCGGTGGGATCGTAGACGGGCGCAACGCGACCTCGGCCTTCCTCTGGAAGAACGATCGCAACGGCGCCGGTAAGCTCGCGGCGCAGCTCCTGCAGGAGGGCTATCGCGTCGCGATCGCCTCCAAGCCGATCCAGGCCGGGAACACCATCTGGCCACGTGGGACCTGGGTCGCACGCGTTTCCCGCAACGATGGCACCCTCGCCGACCGCGTGCATGCGCTCGCGGAAGCGGCGGGTGTCGAGGTGCGGGGAGTGAATTCTGCCTTCCCCGATGCCGCGCAGTACGGGACGGGATCGGCGGAGGTAGTCTCGCTCGAGGCGCCGCGGATCGCCGTGGTGGCGAACGAGGGGATCTCGCAGACGAGCTATGGCGCCATCTGGTGGAGTCTCGAGCAGCGCTACGGGATCCGCTTCACCCCGATCGCGGCCGACGCCCTCAATGGCGATCTCTCCGGCTTCAACGTGATCCTCGTCCCGAGCGGTGGGCTCGGTCGACTCGGCAAGGGAGAGAATCTCCGGCGGTGGGTGCAGAATGGTGGGGCGCTGATCACCTTCGGTGGCGCCACGCGCTGGGCGATGGGGAAGGACGTCGACCTCACCTCCGCGCGGCGGATCGACTGCCCCGAGAAGGACGCCAAGTCCGCGGCGGCCGCGGCGGCGCCGCTCGACTCCCTCAAGGCGGCCGCGAGCCCGAGCGCCTGCGAGGCACGCCTCGCCGACCTTCCCGGGAGCCACTTCGATGTGGTGCTCGACCTCACGCACTGGCTCACGCTCGGGATGGAGCAGCAGCGGATGACGGTGCTCGTGAGCGGGAGCGATGCCTACGGGCTCTCGAAGGAGGGCGGGAACGTCGGCGTCTTCCCCACCACCGGGCCGCTCCGCCGTGCCGGCTTCACCTTTCCGGAGAACAGCGAGAAGCTCCTCCGGGGGACGAGCTTCATCGTGCAGGAGCGCGTCGGGCGTGGGAACGTCGTGATGTTCACCAACGATCCGATGTTCCGCGGGTGGTGGCGCGCGATGGACCGGCTCGTGCTGAACGCGATGCTGCTCGGGACGGCGTTCTAGCCGTCCCCGGTCGCGTGGTTACGGACGGCGGGGCGGCGGGGGTGGGCCGTTCCGCGTCCAGATGACGACGACCCCGCACCCTGCATCGGTCCCCGCGAACTCACCGGGGACATCCGAGGCACCGGAATAGACCTCGATCCCTTCGATGTCGCGCACCGCGACGTTGGGGCCGAAGAAGTTGTCGGGGCGCCCATCGACGATGTACTGCGGGTAGCAGCCGGGGAGGGCTCGCGCCATGCGGACGAGGCACCCCCGACTCCCACATTCGATCGCCACGCCGCGGAGCCCGCGCACCGCATCGGAGAGGTTGTTGTAGCCACGCTCCTCGATCACCTCGCGCGTCACATATTGCCCGCGCCCCGTCTTGAGCCGGCGCTCGAAGTCCTCGTAGCGGACGCCTCGCGATGGCTCTCCCGTCACCTCGGTGGCAGGGAGTCGCTGGACCTTCCCCCCCGTGGAGTCGCTGGAGGCGACCTCCGCACTCGTCCCCTCGAGCTCGAACCGCTGGACCATCGTCTCCCCCTTGGCGAGGGCGAGGACCAGCGTGGTGCGGGGATAGCCGGGCGCCGTGAAGAAGAAGCGGATCACCCCGGAGGGGATCTCCTTCAGTTCGAAGACCCCGATGGAGTCGGTGGTGGCGAAGCGCCCGGTGGCCGCGATGACCACCCGCACACCGACCACCGGCTGCTGCGTGACCGCATCGGTGACTACGCCCTTGAGGGTCGCGAACGCCCCCTGGGCGCCAAGCGGGGCCGCGAGGGCCCCCCAGAGGGAGAGGAGGGCGACCAAACGGGTGCGACGCAGGGGAGAGGGCCGGGGGGGCATACCCTCAAGGATAGGGGTGAAACGACCGAGGGGGAACGCCAGTCGGCGTTCCCCCTCGGTCCTCAGCGATCAGCCGACCCGTGGATCAGGGAGGGGTCGGGGAATTCGGCGTGGCCCCGCCCCAGGTGTAGAGCGCCTGGCCGAAGACACCGAGCTCCTTGGCGGGCACCGGCATCTCGCGCGGGGTTCCGGTCACGAGCCCATCGACACGACGGCGATAGTAGTACGGCGCCGCCCCGAGCCCGAGGAGCTCGATCTCCATCTCGTACCGGAGCTTGGTGCGGAGCCCGGCCTGCCCATCCCCCGCCGCGGCAGCGGCGAGCCCGCCACGCCCGACGCGGGTGTTGTTGATCTTGGTGGCGGCGAGGGCGAGGTTCGTGTTCGTCTCGATCAGCCCCTCCGCCCAGAGCAGGTCGTTCTGCGCGGCCGAGAAGACCGGCGCCGTGCCGTAGCCGGAGTAGATCCCGGTCGGCGACTGCACGCCAGTGGCATCGTACCGGATATGGCCGATGTTCGACTGGTGGTACGAACCGCGGGCCATGTTGAAGATCGCCTGCGAGGAGTAGGCGAAGTCGGTCCCGCCGTTCGCGGTCTTCGGCTTGTTCCCGAAGCCCGCCACCATCGACGCCGTCCCGAACGACCCGTCACCGAGGCGCTTGTCCGCCGAGTTGGGCTGCGGGTTGCCGCCCGCCGGCCACGGGTTCTTCTGCGACGCGTCGAGCAGATTCGCCACACGGGTGTGCAGGCGGGCGGTGTCGAGCGAGTTGAACCAGACCAGCACCTCCGGACACCAGGCCGTGCAGCCGTCACCCTCGAACTGGAAGTTAAACGGCGTCGTGGATGAGATCCCCTTCGAGGCGTAGCTCACAACCTTCGCCCAATCGACCGCGGCGTTCTCGGCGCCGGTGCGAGGCCAGTTGGCGAGGAGGTACGCCGCCATCGTGTTCGCCACCTGCGCGATCTGCGCGCTGGAGTACCCATGCCCGTTCAACCAGGCCGGCGGGGTGGTGAAGCTGTTCGCCGTCGCGATCGCGGCCGCGTTGTCGAACTTGGCGAGCGCCGCATCCCGCACCTGCTTGCGGTTGGAGTACGTGAGGTTCGCCAGGTCGGCGTTCTCATCGATGATGTACCCCTTGTCGTAGTTCATCGCGATCCCGGAGAGGGCCGCCCCCTGGATCAGGAGCGTCACCGCCTCGGCCCGCTTGGTGTCGGACGCGGTGTTGATGACGAGCCCGTTCTTGCGGATCGCCTTCAAGACGTTCGTCGCCAGGGAGAGGGCGCTGTAGTAGCCCTGCCAGTACTGCTCGATGCTCGTCCGACCGGCCGCCGCCGGATCGTTCTGCCACGACCGACTGTTGCGCGTGCCGTCGGCGTCGAGGCTCGAGTAGAAGTTCATGTTGAAGTTGTTCCACGATGCGCTGTACGACTGCGCCATCGTGGTGAGGGGCGCCACCGCGGAGTTCCCCTCATAGGCACTGATGAACTGCCGGATGGAGCCGGCCGCCACCGCCTCGATGGCGGCGGGATCGGCGAGCGCGCGCGAGGCGTCCGGCGCGTTCGGATTGGTGATGTCCAGCGACTTGCACCCCGTTACCATAAGCACGGCAGCTAGGCCCAGGCCACGGAAGGTCTTCATTCGCATCGTCGATCTCCTCATATAGGCGCGGCTCAGAAGCCGAGCTCGAACATAAAGGTAAAGGTGCGGAACTGCGGGTAGGTGAAGTAGTCAACGCGATACACGAACGGATTGCCACCGAGCCCCGAGGTGCCGGTCACATCTGGATCATAACCGGAGTAGTTGGTCGAAGTCCAGAGGTTGCGGCCGACGATCCCGAGGCGCGCGTTCTCGAACCCGAGGAAACTCACCGGCTTCACCAGAGCCTTCGGGAGCTGATAGTTCACC
>Ga0194127_10007963_pt1 | contig 11503 bp, 6 predicted proteins | sample TA2KigC100mmetaG_FD_148624 | JGI IMG/M metagenome (GOLD analysis project Ga0194127, IMG submission 148624) | Freshwater microbial communities from Lake Tanganyika, Tanzania - TA2015036 Kigoma Deep Cast 100m | ecosystem: Environmental > Aquatic > Freshwater > Lake | place: Tanzania: Lake...
GACCCCGGCAGCACGGGCTATACGGGAGCGGCCCAGCTTCCCATGTACCTGTTCCACGATGCCCTGCTCAAACCGATGCCCGACGGCACCTACTCTCCCTGCCTGGCCGAGTCCTGGACCATCAGCCCCGACGCGAAGGTCTACGAATTCAAGCTCCGCCGGGGTGTGAAGTTCCATAATGGAGACACCTTGAGCGCCGAGGATGTGGTCTTCAGCTTCTGGCGATACAAGGCGGGTCTGGCCAAATTCATCCACAACAAAACGGAGAAGGTCGAGGCGGTCAATCCCTACACGGTCCGCATTTCCTTCAAGGAAGCCTTTCCCGATTTCCTGGACTATTTTCTTCCCGGGACCACGACGATCGGCTGGGTCGTGCCGAAGAAGTACATAGAGAAGGTGGGGGATGCCGGTTTTAAGAAGAATCCGGTGGGCTGCGGCCCTTACAAATTTGTGGAGTTTGTCCCGGGGGTAAGGCTTGTGGGGGAGGCCTTTGAGCAATTCTGGAGAAAAACGCCCGGCATCAAACGGATGGAATTCCACTCGGTCACCGAACACGCGACCCGCCTTGCCATGGTGAAGCGCGGCGAGGTCGATGTCGCGACGCTCATGATCGATGTCTATTTTCAAGACGTGAAAAAAGATCCGAAGTTGAGACTCCTTGTCCCCTTCAGCCCTTCACAGCGGCTTGTCTATATCCCCGCGCAGTGGGACCCCAAGTCTCCCTGGGCCGATGCGCGGGTCCGCAAAGCCGCGAGCCTGGCCGTCGACCGGAAGACCCTCGCCGACATTCACATGCCCGGCAGCGGCCCCTTGGGATCGCTCGGGCTCGAAGGCGATCCCTTCGCGTTATTTTTCCCGCCCGATCCCTATGATCCCGCGGCGGCAAGGCAGCCCCTGGCGGAGGCCGGATATCCCAGAGGCGTCCATGTAGGCAAGCTCTATCCGGCCAACGGGGCGTACATGGCCTTCGGGGAGCAGGTGGCCACCTACTGGAAGGCTGTCGGGATCAATGCGGATGTGGTCTTCATGGATCGTCTCGCCTGGCAGGCGATGCGCGAGGGGGGGAAGATGAAGGACGGCGCATTCATCGACCCGACAATCGCTCCCACCATCGGCGGACGGCTGTCCTACCTGTTTTCCGCCGGCAACTACGGAAACTATCCCGATATCCAGACAGCATGGGACCAGTACCGCAAAGAGATTGCGCCCAAGGCGAGGAAAGAAGCGATCGGCCGCGTCCAAACGCTCATCCACGAAAAAACGATGTTCATCCCCCTGACCTCGAACAATTCCCCGGCAGCCTTCGGATCCAGGGTGAAGGGGAACCCCTACAAGGTTCAGCCCCTCATATGGTTTACCGCGCCCTTCGAGGACATCGAACTGAACAAGTGACGGATATGAAGATTTCCTAAGGTGTGGACGGTGATGATGTCGAGAGTGATCGCCTAATCCACCGGCTCGAGCGGCGTCTATATCATCAGCCTCTTCAAGCGCATGGGTATCGCCGACGAGTTCAAACCAAACCGCACCCGCTGCGGTGCCCGTGATCAGGAAAAAGGGAATGGGGCCGGGCTGATTTTTACACCTTGCTTCCCATCTTGGTATATAGGTTTCCAGGGTTGCTTCGTGTCACTGGAAGAATAGCTTCAGGTTCGTTCCATTCGGTACCGTTGCTCCGCCCGCAGGGTCCTGGCGCTTTACGATCGATACGACGACACCATTACGAATCTGTTTCGGACCCTTCGTACTGAAACGGTGTTTGAAGCCGGCCGCCTCGAGGCGTTTTACAGCCTCGGGGTATTGCAAGCCGACGACGTTCGGTACCTTGAGCGTGACCGTTCTCTCTTTACTTGCATGTCAATATTTGCTTTTCATGCTGCCCATTAATTCCCCTTGACACGCAGAATCCGTTTCCATATTGTCAGGGCATGTAAAAACCCGCAGGTATCATTCTCTAAATTGAGGAGGTTTCACATGAATTTTCTGAAACACGCGCGCGAATCCAGACTGGCGATGCTGCGTTTTGCCGTTGCGGCGATCGTCGTATGCGCCCTTGCCCTGATGGGATGCGCCGGTTTGCCCGTCGGCGAGACCAAGGCGCAGAGCCCGAAAAACATCGTCATCATCTTTGCCGATGGGGTCGCTGCAACGCAGTGGGATTTCGGCCGCTATACGAGCAATGTCCTTCGCCGGCAGCCCTTCGTGACGACAGAGCTTTTTCGCGATAAGGGAATCGGCCTGCTCATCAGCAGCCCGCACGGCGCGTACGTGACCGATTCGGCGGCGGCCGGATCGGCGATGGCCACCGGCTTCAAGGTCGACAACGGGATCTTGTCCGTGACGCCGGACGGCAAATCGGCGCGGACCGTGATGCAGGCCGCCAAGGCGAAGGGAAAACGCATCGGACTGATCAGCACCGCGACGGTGTATGACGCGACGCCGGCCGCCTTCAGCATGAACGCCAAATCCCGGCGCGACTCGCAGGCGCTGGTGGACAAGTATCTGGCGCTCGAGCCCGATGTGCTGCTCGGCGGCGGCGCCGATTATTTCCTTCCAGTCGGAGCGGGCGGCAAACGCAAGGACGGCAAGGACATGATCGCCGCCTTCCGCGGCAAGGGCTGGCAGGTGGTTTCCAACACCGCCGAGCTCAAGGCCGCGACCGGGGTCAAACTGCTTGGACTCTTCGCGGACGAGGATATGGATTTCGATATCGAAAGCGATCGGGCCAAGGAGCCGACCATGGCCGAGATGACGGCCGGCGCGCTCAAGGCGCTTTCGCAGGCAAACCCCAATGGATTCGTCCTGCTGGTCGAAAACGAGAACACCGATACCGCCGGCCACGCCAACGACGCCGCCGCCCTGATGCGCGCGCTCTGGGCAACCGACGACGCGGTCAAGGTGGCGCTCGATTTCCAGCGCAGCTCGCCCGACACGCTGGTGATCGTCACCGGCGATCACGAGACGGGAGGATTCTCGCCGACCTACGCCCTGAAGGATCTCTCTTCGCTGTCGAGCTCCAACCGCTTCTACATCGGCGACGCCCAGATCAAAATGCTCGAACCCATCACGATGTCGCTCACCACGGCGGCCGAAAAGCTCGGCAAGAAGCCGTCCGCGGAGGCGGTCGATGCGCTGGTGGCGAAACACTTCCCGGGCTTCAAACTCGACGCCGATCTGCGCGATCTTATCGTCAAGCAGAAACCGCTCGAACGAAGCCACGCCTATGTGGTGCAGAACGTGCTGGGGCGGATGGTGGCAAGACAGACGGGAATCTATTGGGGGACAGGAGGGCATACCTCCGAGCCGGTGCTGGTCGGCGCCCCCGGACCGGGATCCGATCTTTTCCGCGGCTACCGGGACAACACCGATTTCGGCAGGAACCTGCTCCGTTTGATCGATGCGCGTTAAGCAGTATTCCCTGTCCAAATAGCGTGACGGGACCGTTGCGCAACTTGGAAATCGCGCCCACGCGACCCTTTGCGAGAATTACGGACCATGAACATGTTCAGCAGCCGGCGATCCGATCGCCGAACCAACGCCATTTTCCATGGTATCGCCGCGCTCTGGTCCATACTGATCATTGTACTGGCGGGATGGAACTACTGGGAATCTTACTCCTCGACGCTCGAAATAGCGCGATCGGCGGCAAGCGAGAGTTTCAGCAAGGATTTGGTTTATCGGCGCTGGGCCACCCAGCACGGCGGGCTATATGCCCCGATCACACCCGAGACGCCTCCCAACCCTTATCTATCCGACATCCCGGAAAGAGACATCAGCACCCCTTCGGGCAAGCGACTCACCCTGATCAATCCCGCCTATATGACGCGTCAGGTCCATGAGCTTGCGAGAAAAGCCTATGGCCTGCAGGGACACATTACGAGCCTCCGGCCCATCAGGCCGGAAAATGCCCCGGACGATTGGGAGAGTAAGGCTTTGCAGGGCTTTGAACGGGGTCTGAAGGAGGTCTCATCGCTTGAGCCGCTTGAAGGGGAAACCTATCTGCGCCTCATGCGCCCGCTGATCACCGAAGCCGGGTGTCTGAATTGTCATGCAACGCAGGGTTACAAAATAGACGATATCCGGGGAGGAATCAGCGTGTCTCTGCCGTGGAGTCCCTTCCGCAAAGCCCTGCAGTCGCAACTTCGCGTCATTATCCTCGCCCATCTGGGGATATGGGCGATCGGGGTTCTGGGATTGTATCTCGGCAGGAACCGGCTGCAGAAATTTCTGTCTGCCCACCGGCAAGTGGAGGAGACGCTCAGAGAAAGTGAAAAAAAATACCGGGAGCTCAGTATCATCGATGATCTCACCCAGCTTTACAATTCCCGTCACTTTTATCATCAACTCAAGACGGAGATTGACCGGTCCGAACGCTACGAGCAGCCGCTGACCCTGCTGCTTCTCGATCTCGACGATCTCAAAAAATACAACGACGCCTACGGTCATATCGAGGGTGATCGGGTGCTGCAGCGACTCGGTCTGGTGGTGCGCCGATGCCTGCGCCAGACGGATTCGGCCTATCGTTATGGCGGCGAGGAATTCACGATTCTTCTGCCGATGACCACAAGCTCCGATGCCGCTGTTACAGCGGAAAGAATCCGGACGGAGTTCAAGAAGGAGACTTTTTCCCCCACACCGGACCGGGAGATCCATGTGACCGTGAGCATCGGGCTTGCGCAGCACCGGCCGCAGGAAGAGATGAAGGTCTTCGTTCACCGCGTCGACCAGCTCATGTACCAGGGGAAAAAGGAAGGAAAAGACAGGGTTTGTTCTGATCCGGCAGTCAAAATCCCCTTGACATAGAAGACCGCATCCCGTAATCTCACCGCAGGCATACGCGAGCGCCTATCCGAACACAGACGCCCTCTGAAACAGTGTCCCCGAAGCACGCGTTAGAGATCTTTGACGATGCAACAGCACCAAGGGGTATGTCCTGATGTACCTCGATTTCTATGGCTTTCGGGAAAAGCCTTTTAACCTGACCCCTGATCCTTGTTTTGTCTTTCTGAGCAAAACCCACAAGGAGGCCTTTGCGCACCTGCTTTACGGCATCAACAACCGTGCGGGATTCATCGGCCTGACGGGAGAGGTGGGATCGGGCAAGACGACGGTTTTGCGCGCGCTTTTCAGCCAGCTCGATACGGATCATCACCGCACGGCCCTGATCTTCAATCCCTGCCTTTCGGCGCCCGAGCTCCTTCAAAGCATCAACCGCGAATTCGGCGTTTCGACTGATACCCCAAACGGCGCGGGCGCCTTGGACGCCTTGAATGTTTTTCTACTCGAGCAGAACGCGGAAGGCCGGACCGTCGTCCTGGCCATTGACGAGGCGCAAAATCTGGAAGCATCGGTGCTCGAGCAGATCCGGCTGATATCCAACCTGGAAACCGGCAAGGAAAAGCTTATCCAGATCATACTGTCGGGACAACCCGAGCTCCTGGAGATACTGAAGCGGGGAGAGATGCGGCAGCTAAGCCAGCGCATCACCGTTCGATATCATCTGCAGCCCATGGATTTCCAGGACACCGTCGCTTACGTCGGCCACCGGCTCGAAGTGGCGGGAGGAAAAGAAAGGATCGGCTTTACCAAAGGGGCGATGAAGCGTATCTACAGGTATTCGCGGGGACTACCAAGGCCCATCAATGCGGCTTGCGACAGGGCGCTCATGGTTGCCTTCGCAGGGGACACGACAAGGATAAGCTCGAGGATCGCCGCCGCGGGGATCGACGACATGATGCGAGCGGCATCGCCCTATCCCAGGAGGCGGCGACTGATCGTGATCCCTGCATTCGTCGCGCTTGCTGCTCTCCTTGCGGCGGGCCTCTATTATCGATGGCCCGATGCGGTCGACCGGTTCATCGCCTCGCGGCATGTCGGGGCAATGGATGAGCAGACAAAGAAAGGCCCCGTCATATCGGACACAAAATCCTCTCTTCCCCCACCGGCCGAATTCGGGAACATCTCGGAATCGCAAAGCGCCCGAATGGCTTTTAATACACTCGCAGATTACTGGAACGTTCGCCCTGTTTCTGAGGGGGGCGATCTGGATTTGCAGCAGATGGGGCGCCTTGCTCAGGATCGATATCTCCGTCTGTACCGATTCTCCGGAAACCTCAGCGGCCTGCTCCGCATCGATCATCCCGCAGCACTCGAACTGACCCTGCCGGGGATACCGGGGAAACGTTTTGTTTCGCTGGTGGGAACGGAGAAGGGGAAACTCCTTATCGACCCGCCGATTGCGGGGGAAAGATCCCTCTCGCCGCAAGAGATCGAAAAGCACTGGACCGGTCAGGGTTTTCTTCTCTGGAAAAACCCTCTGAACCTCCAAACAGGAATGACTCGGGGTTTAAAGGGAGAACAGATCAAGCGCCTTCAGGGCCTTCTCAGAGACGCGGGAGTCTACCACGCGCCTGTGACGGGTGTTTTTGACGGGACAACCCTGTCGGCCATAAAGAAATTCCAAAATTCAGAAGGAATCGAAGGGGATGGTATCGTAGGGAGTCAAACACTGATGCTCCTGTATCGTTCCATCGATCGCTACAGGGGTCCAGGACTCACGGCAGGACGAAAATGAGCGTCATCCTTGATGTTTTGAAGAAACTCGATCGAGAGAAGTCCTCCCGCCGGAGCGCTGCAGCCAACATCGCGCTCGAAATTCTCAAACCCGACCCGCGCCCTCAAAAAAGAAGCGCGCTCTACCTCGCGGCGATCGGCCTTACGGCGCTGGCCGCCGCCGCCGTTACCTACGCGCTTATGGGGTTTGGCGTGATGAATCCTCCCACGACGACGCGTCAGGAAACGGCGCAAGCCCCTCACCGCCCGGACCCCCTATCGGTATCATCGCTTCTTCCGGCCAGGGCGCCCTCTGCGTTGAATCGGAAGGCTGCGCCCGCTCAGCTTTCGATCGATCCGGCCAAGAGCCCTCCTGCATCGGGTCATAAGGTGACACCTGCTCAGCTCCCACCGGAAGAGCCCAAGAACCCTCCTGCATCCATTCACAAGGCGATGCCTGCTCCGCCCCTACCGGAACCGAACCGTGAAACCCGGGAAGAGACAAACCGGGTTCCCCCGGAGCCCCCGACGCCTGCCGAAAACCGAATAACGACCACCGTCGCCCCGACCGAGAAAATGACGAGCCTTACGCCCCCTCAGCCGACCCCCGAACGATCCGGAGCCGCCCAGCCTTCGCTGAAAATATCGGCGATTATCTGGTATGATGACCCCTCAAGGCGTTTCGCCATGATCAACGATACGATGACCCGCGAGGGATCCATCATCGAAGAGGTCACGGTGGAGGAGATCTACCCCAACCGTGTGCGCTTCTCGCATCACGGCCGACAGTTCGAAATATCCGTCAAGTGAGGTATGACCATGAAAATCCTGAGCCTTTTCTGTTTTCTGTTTATCCTGTCGCAGGGCGCCCTTTCTTATTCCGCCGATTTGAAGCGGATCGCAGCGCCTTCAAAGATGACCTCCGTGATTGTCTACACCGACAGGGCGCTTACCACCCGAAGTGCCTCGCTTTCACTCAACCCGGGCAGTTATCTGATCGCCTTCGAAAACCTCCCCGTCCTGATCCAGGACGACTCGGTCCGGGTGGAAGGCAGGGGAAGCGCCGGGGCCAAGATTGTGGGTCTCGAGGTGAAACGCGCCTTTCTCGAGCATATCGGTGAGAAACGGGTGAAGGAGCTCGACGACGAGATTCGCGGGCTGGAGCTCCGTTCCGGCGCGCTGGACGCGAAGCGGGCCGGCCTGACGTCGCAGAAGGCCTTCCTCGAATCGATCCGCGTGGCCTGGGGCGACCGCATATCCAAGGAGCTGGCGATCGGACGCCCCACTTCGGAAGAGATGCGGGACGCCTCCCGCTTTGTCGGCGCCGAGGTGACAAGGATCGAAGAAGCGACACGCGAAATCGAGGCCGAAAAGAAAAGCATCAGGGACAAGATCGACGCGCTGCAGCGCCAGCGGAACGAATCGACCGGCTCGCGAAGGAAAGGGGCCAAGAGCGTCGAAGTCTTGCTCGAGATAAACCGCGAAGGAAGCCTGACGCTCGATCTTGCCGTGGTCGTTCCCCGGGCAGGCTGGCAACCCTCCTACGATGTCCGCCTCGCCCCCGATGCCAAAAGCGCCGAGTTGACCTTCCGGGCAATGGTCCGCCAGGCGACCGGGGAGGACTGGAATCGTATCGACCTGACCCTTTCCACAGCACGCCCCGCTGCCGGAGGCGCACCGCCCGAATTGCGCCCCTGGCGCATCGCTTTTGTGCGGCCGCAACCGCCGATGGTAAGACCGATGACACTGTCGGCCCCGGCGCCGTCCAGGGCGAAGAAGGCGGCGGGAATGCAAGAGGACGGCCTCAAGGCAGAGGACTCGCCGAGCGAAGAGTCATCTGCCGCCTTTGCCACCGCACAGATAAGCGATGAGCACTCCTCGGTCGCCTTTCGTATACCCGGGACGCTCGATATCCCCTCCGACGGCACCCAGCATGGAACGGTTGTGGCCATCGAGCAGCTTCCGGTCAGCATGGAATTCATGGCGGTCCCGAAACTGGCGCCGCAGGTATTTCTCAGATCGGAAATCGTGAATCGCACCGCCTACCCGCTGCTTCCCGGCAAGATGAATGCCTTTGTGGGCAATACCTACACCGGCAGTTCGGCTTTAAGAAAGGTCGCTTCCGGTGAAAAGTTTGACCTGTTCTTTGGCGCCGACGATCGGGTGACGGTCAAGCGCGAAGAGCTCAAGCAGCATAAACAGGCAGGACTCTTCGGTAAGAATCGTGTCAGCTACTCCTATCGCACCGAAGTGAACAACTTCCATAAGGAGCCGGTTGTGGTCACCCTGCGGGACCAGCTCCCCGTCGCCGGAGACGAAGAGATCAAGGTTTCGCTTGAAGAACCTTCCCTCAAACCGGATGAGGTCAAGAGCGACGGCACCGTCACCTGGAAGGTTCCGCTTCGGGCGGGAGAAAAGAAGGCGTTGACATTCGTCATCGTCGTCGAATATCCGAAGGACCGTGACATCACCGGACTGTAACCGACACCCCCTTGACCGGGGGGCGAAGGGATTTCGCAACGCCGGTTTCTGATTCCCTCATAGGCCTCGGTGGTCCAGGCCGTCGATTATCGATTCGAGCGTCCGCAGATGGTCTTCGCTCTGCGACGGCAGCGGTGTGCACTGCTTTTCAAGAAAATCGTATTTGACTTCACCCATCCTGTTGTATGCGAGCAGGTCGATGTCCCGGCAGCCCAGTTCGTTTTTCACGAAAGCGGCAATCCCGCTGACCGTCTCGACGGAATCGTTGAATCCCGGAACCAGGGGGATCCTGATCCGGATGGGTTTGAGTCCGGGGGTCCTTCGCGCATTTTCAAGAATCAGCCGAGTGTCCTGCCCGGCTGCCTCCCGGTGCCTCGAGGCATCGAGGTGCTTGATATCGAAAAGGACGAGGTCCACAAACTCCAGCAGCTTCTCTATGTCCGCCCAGGGAGCCCAGCCGCAGGTGTCGAGGGCGGTGTGCAGCTCCGCCTGTCTGCACCCCTCGAGGATCGATCGCGCAAACTCCGGCTGGGCAAGCGGCTCGCCGCCGGACAGGGTGACGCCTCCACCCGAGTTCTCATAGAATTTCAGATCCTTGCGAACTTCGAGGATCACCTCTTCCGCGGTCATCCCGACCCCGGCCAGGCGCCGGGCCTCGGTCGGGCAGACAACCGCGCATCGCCCACACCCCGCGCAGAGGCGTCGGTCGAAAACGGGTCTCCCCGCTTCGAGGCGGATGGCGCCCTGTTGACATGTCGAAGCGCAAGCGCCGCAGAGGGTGCACCTTCTGCTGTCCAGGACGATTTCCGGTCTGCCCGATTGTGATTCCGGATTCTGGCACCAGAAGCAGCGAAGGGGACAACCCTTCAAGAAAACCGTCGTCCGGATCCCTGGACCGTCGTGGATCGAGAACCGTTGGATGTTGAATACCACGCCGCTGCTCATCTGCCGCACCCTCTCCATGTCCTTCGATCTCGAATACAGCAGGAGGGTGATCCCTGAGCGAACCCTGGTGGAATTCCTGGGGTACCCGTCATCACCCTTGACGCAGCCCCGCGGGCTGATTGGTCATTAGCCGGATGTGAACTCCGTCCGCATGATGATCTCATCCTGCACATTGGGGCTCAGTTCCGTGAAATAGGCGCTGTAACCCGCCACCCGCACCATGAGGTTTCGGTATCGTTCGGGCTCCTGCTGCGCCTCCCTGAGGGTCCTGCTGTCGACGACGTTGAATTGGGCGTGCTTCCCGCCGCAGTCGAAATAGGTTTTGATCAACGCGGCTATTTTTTTCAGGTCCTCATCGGTCTTCATCGCAGAGGGGTGAAATTTCATATTCAGAAGCGTCCCGAACAGCGGGACCTGATCGATCTTCCCGGCGGAGTTGATCACCGCTGTGGGTCCTTTTGTGTCCGCCCCCTGGCAGGGGGAGACGGACCCGTCGGCCAGAGGCTGCCCCGCGAGCCGGCCGCTGGGAAGGGCGCCGACGCGCTTTCCGGCGGCGCCGTGAACAGAAACGGAGTAAGGCGCGGGCAACGCTTTGACGCCATAGGGCCCGTCGATTTGAGAGACCATCTTCCACCACCAGCCGTATAGTTCGGCGGCGATGCCGTCCGCGAAATCATCATCGTTGCCGTACTTGGGCGCCCCGGCCAGCCGCCTGCGCAGCGCCTCCCCGCCCTTGAAGTTCGAGGCCAGCGCGTCCAGAAGCTCCTGCTTGCCGATGGTCCTCGCTTCAAAAACGCAATATTTGATCGCCGCCAGCGAATCGGCGGCATCGATCATGCCGACGGGAGCCTGGATGATGATGTTGAACCTGGCGCCGTCGGCCAAAGCGCCCTTCCCCTTTGCGATGCAGTCCTCGGTAAAGGCGGAAGAGACCATCGCCGGCATGACCTGCGAGCGGGCGATCTTCTGCCGGCTGATGATCGCGCCTCCCTCTTTCGAGAAGGTCTCCACCTGTATCTTGAAAGCGCGAACCAGGTCGTCGTAGGATTGCATCCGGCCGAATTCTCCGGTCTTTGGCCCGATCTGCGTTGCGGTTCGCGGATCGAACCCGTCGTGGAGCGCCAGCTCCAGGCATTTTGCGATGCTGATGAACAGCACATCGAAGGGGGATGTCCGGCCGGGGACGATGCTGTGGACACAACCGCTGATGCAATGGCTTCTTGCCTCCTCCAGGGGGACGCCGATCGACAGCAGCCACGGGATGTTGCTATTGTCGTTGAAGAAGGCGGGAAAACCGAGCCCCCCCCTGACCAGCTCCAGACCTCTGATCATCAGGTCTTTGGGCATATGATCGTGACAGCGGATGGAAAGGGTCGGATGCGGCGTTCGGGTCCTCCGGGCCGCCTCCAGGAATAGATGGGTGAGCTCATTGGTGGCATCCCGGCCGTCGGGGGTTTGGCCGCCCAGCGTCACATTGTGGTACTGGGCTTCCCCGGAGACGATCTCGTTGTACTTGACGCTGGGG
>Ga0194127_10007969_pt1 | contig 11499 bp, 9 predicted proteins | sample TA2KigC100mmetaG_FD_148624 | JGI IMG/M metagenome (GOLD analysis project Ga0194127, IMG submission 148624) | Freshwater microbial communities from Lake Tanganyika, Tanzania - TA2015036 Kigoma Deep Cast 100m | ecosystem: Environmental > Aquatic > Freshwater > Lake | place: Tanzania: Lake...
GCCCGGCGACGCCGTACTCGGCGAGGCGGTCGAGGATCACGCGCGCGCCGAACGCGGTCGCCTCGATCCACGCGCGGTAGAGCTCGGGCGGCGTCGTCGCGAGGTTGAGCCCGAGCACGAGCCCGGTCAGGCGCGGGTCGACGAGCACGCAGCGGTTGCCGTTGTGCCAGTCGAGCGCGAGCAGCCCCGACGCGCCGGGTTCGAGGTTGGCGGCGGCGACGGCCAGCAGCGCGTGCGCGCTGTCGCGGTGGCCGAAGCCGGCCGGGGCGACCCGCTGCACGAACCACTGGAAGATGTCGCCGACCGCGCTCTGGCCCGCCTCGAGGCCGTGCATGCCGGGCAGGATCGACTCGGGCGCGATGCCGCAGAGGCCAGGGATCTCGGGCAGCGGCAACGCGAGCGGCGCGACCATGCAGTCGCAGGTGCTGGTGCCGAGGATCTTGACCAGGGTGCCGGGGCCGCAGCCGCTGCCGACCGCGCCGAGGTGCGCGTCGAGCGCGCCGATCGCGACCGGGATGCCGGGCCGCAGGCCGACCTCGGCGGCGACGGCGGCGCACAGGCCGCCCGCCGGGCGATCGCTCGGCCGCGCCGGCGCGCGCCAGGTCTCGCGCACGCGCAGCAGGCCGGGGTGCAGCTGGCCCAGGAAGTCCGCCGCCGGCAGTCCGCCCCACTTCGGGTGGTACATCGCCTTGTGCCCGGCGGCGCAGATGCCGCGCGGCACCGCGGCCAGGTCCTGGATGCCGCACAGCCACGCGGGCACGTAGTCGCTGAGTTCGAGCCAGCCCGCGGCCGCCTCGGCGACGCGCGGATGGTGGCGCTGGCAGTGCAGGATCTTGCTCCAGAACCACTCCGAACTGTAGGTGCCGCCGCAGGTGGACAGGTACGGCAGGCCCGCGCGCTGCGCCGCCGCGGTGATCTCGGCGGCCTCGGCGTGCGCGCTGTGGTCCTTCCACAGCCACGCGAGCGCCGCCCGGTCGGCTTCGAAGCCGTCGGTCAGCGCGAGCGGGCGCACGCGCCCGTCGACCGGCAGCGGCGTCGAACCGGTGGTGTCGACGCCGATGCCGACGATGCGGTCGCGGTGGAAGTCCGGGTGGGCCGCGCCGCGCGCGAGCACTTCGCGGATCGTCGCGATCGCGCCGGCCGCGTGGTCGGCGGGGTGCTGGCGGGCGACCTCCGGGTCGCGCGGATCGGTGATCACGCCGTGGTCGCCGTGCGGATAGGCGAAGCTCGCCGCGGCGACCTCCTCGCCGGTGCGCGTGTCGACGAGCAGCGTGCGCACGCTGCCCGTGCCGAAGTCGAGACCGAGGGCGAAGGAGCTGGCTGTCACGAGCGGACCGACCTACACGCCGACGAGCCGGATGCCGTTGGTGGTCTCGACCGCGCGGCCGACGCGCGTGAAATCGACGGTGCCGGCCTGGAAGTCGATGGTGATCGGCACGATCGGCGGCAGGCGCGTCGCGAAACTCGCGTTGCCGGCGGCGTCGGTCATCGACAGCATCGTCGCGCGCGGGTCGACGAGCAGCAGGCAGTTCGTGTTCGGCAGCGGGTGCGGCGTCGCCGCCTGGTGCCCGAGCACCAGCAAGGCCAGTTCGTCGGCCGCAGCACCGCTGACCGCGAGCCGCAGCGCGCGGCCCTGCGGGGTCGTGACGACCTGTCCCTGCAGCGTGCCGGGGCAGGGCCTGCCGAAGCTCGTGAGCGTGTACGTCTGGGCCGATGCGGCGGTCGCCGTAGCGGCCAGGGCGATGAGGAGGGTGCGCATGGTTCGCTGCTTCTGCATGGGGCTGGGGGACCGGCAGGATACCTGGGACCATCCCGCTGCGGAACCACCTGGCCCGCGGGCCGCGCTGCCCCGTTGCATCGGGCGCCGCGACCCGTATCGGTGGACGCCCCGCATGCAGAACCGCCGCGCCGTGATCTTCGACATGGATGGAGTGCTCGTGCTCAGCGCCCCCGCCCACTGGGCGGCCTGGGTCGAGGTCGCCTCGCAGCGCGGCCTGCCGCTGTCGCGGGCGCAGTTCCTGTCGTGGAACGGCCTCACGAACCAGGACATCTGCGCGCGGTTGTGGGGCGGGGCCGCGACCCCGGCATTCGTCGCGCAGGTCGCGGCGCAGAAGGAGTCGTCGTTCCGAGCGCGCATCGCCGGCGCGGTGCCGCTGGCGCCCGGCTGCCGGGAACTGCTCGGCGAGCTGCGCGGCCGCGGTGCTTTGCTCGCGGTCGGCACGTCGGCGCCGCGCGAGAACGTCGACCTCGTGCTCGACGGCGGCGGCATCCGCGCCAGCTTCGACGCGGTCGTGCACGCCGACCTGGTCGCCCGCGGCAAGCCCGCGCCGGACATCTTCCTGCGCGCCGCCGAGTTGCTGGGCGTGCCGCCCAGCCGCTGCACCGTGATCGAGGACGCGCCGATGGGCGTGCGCGCGGCGCGCGCCGCGGGCATGGCCGTGGTCGGGGTCATGACCAACCACGGCGCCGAGGAACTGCTCGACGAAGGTGCGCGCGCGGTGCTGCCGGCGCTGCGCGACGTGCGGCCGGAGCACCTGCTCGGCTGAGGTTCCCACCGCCGCCACGCTTGCGACGAGAAGCTCAGCCATGGAGGAACAGGCATGACTGGATGACCTGAGAAACCATGGACAGGAGCCCAGCGGGACGAATCCGCCCGGACAGAGGTCAGCCACCAGCCGGAAGCGAGTCCTGCGCCGCCTGAGGTAACGAAGGCGACGAAGCGTGGACAGCGAGGCAGCAGGCCGTGCACTGAGCCCCGAAAGGCGTTACTCGAGGGTGCCGACGACGTGCGTGGCTCGGAAGGCAGCAGTAGGCGCGCCGCCATGGCGAGGCGCGCACTACACCCTCCGGGGTCCTTGGACCACGGCATGCTCCGAAGGGGCTCCCTGGGAACTCGTGAGATCCTGCCGTCCCCACTGCGGGACAGGCGGCCGGAGACCGCGTGCACAACCTCCGAGATCCGCGGCTCGGTCCGGCCGACGCGGGTCGCGAAGAACGGGCCGGACAGCAGCGGTATCGCCGAGTGAAGGAAACGAAACGACGCGAGACAGATGGCAGGAAGTCGGAGTGCTCCATCGTACCGACGAAGCTGGGACACCGACCCCGAGGGACCCAGCCGAGGGAGGGGAGCACCGGAGGATCGGAACCGCAGGCGGGAAACGTGCCGGAGCAGCCTGGCTCCGAGTGCACGTGCACGAAACTACTGCGGATAGCAGAACTGGCGAGGCTGGGCCCCACGACGGCGTTCACGAGTCTGGCCCACCACATGGACGTTGCCTTCCTGCGTGAAGCGTTCGCGCGCACGCGGAAGGGTGGTGCACCTGGCATCGACGGGCAGACGGCGCAGGAGTACGCGCAGGCGCTCGAGGGCAACCTCGCGAGCCTGCACGAGCGCTTCAAGTCCGGCGGTTACCGTGCACCAGCGGTGCGAGGCGTCGAGATCGACAAGGGGAACGGCAAAACCCGGCCCCTTGGCATCCCGACCTTCGAGGACAAGGTGCTGCAGCGAGCGGTGGCGATGGTGCTGGAGAGCATCTACGAGCAGGATTTCCTGCCGTGCTCACATGGCTTCCGTCCCGGCCGTTCGGCACACGGTGCCCTTGAAGAAGTGCGGCGCAGCGCGATGGCCATGCGGGGGTGCTGGGTGCTCGAAGCAGACATCCAGAGCTTCTTCGACACCCTGGACCATGGCGCCCTGCGGACCTTCCTCGACCGGCGGGTGCGCGACGGAGTGATCCGGCGTGCGATCGACAAATGGCTGAAGGCGGGTGTGCTGAAGGACGGGAGCCTGCGCTACCGGACTGAAGGCACACCGCAAGGCGGCGTGATCTCGCCGATACTGGCGAACATCTACTTGCACGAGGTGCTCGACTTGTGGTTCGAGCGGGACGTGAGGCCCCGGCTGCATGGTCAGGCGCGCCTGATCCGGTATGCCGACGACTTCGTGATCCTGTTCACCTCGGAGGCGGATGCTCGACGTGTGCTCGATGTACTTCCCCGACGATTCGGCAAGTACGGTCTCTCGCTGCATCCGGAGAAGACGCGGCTGATCGAGTTCCATCGCCCTGACTTGCGCGCGGACACCGCGCGCGAACTGCGGGTGACGACCTTCGACCTGCTCGGCTTCACTCACATCTGGGCCCGTGCCCGGAGCGGCCGTTGGGCCGTGCGGCGGCAGACCTCGCGGAAGCGGCTGACGCGTGCTGCACGCGCGGCTCGCGAATGGTGTCGCGACCATCGGCACGACGACCTGCCCACGCAACATCGCGCGCTGAGCGCGAAGCTGCGAGGGCACTACCAGTACTTCGGGATCACGGGCAACTCCCGCGCGCTGGCGGCTGTCAACCGGTGCGCGGAGCGTGCGTGGCAGCGCTGGCTGAACCGACGTGACAACGGCCGCACCATGCCGTGGCCGCGCTTCCGAAAGCTGCTGCTGCGCTACCCCCTGCCCAAGCCCCGCGTGGTCCACTCCATCTACCGCTCGCGCAGCGAACCCGATCCACTGACGAGCCGGATGCGCTAATCGCGCACGTCCGGATCTGTGGGAGCCCTGGGACGCAAGTCCCAGGGCGACCTGGCGGCGACCTGCAACGGACGAAACCACGCACTCGGGCGCCGCTGCGGCGGTTTCCATCGAGGCGGCCGCGCACTGCAGGGTTCCATCCGGCGTGCTCTCGCGCGACGATGCCGCGGCCCATGCCCTCGGCCTTCGCCAGGATCGCGCGGTGGGCCACGTCGGGCCCGGCGTGGTCGCTGCCCTGCTACCTCGCCATCGCGCTCCTGCTGCGGCTGCCCGCGGTGCTGTGCGCGGACGGCTACGAGTTCGTCGACCAGCAGTACCAGTACGTGGACCCGGCCTGGCACCTCGCGACGGGAGACGCGTGGACGCCGACCTGGGAATGGGACGTGGGCATGCGCAGCTGGGTCTACCCGGGCTTCCTGGCCGGCGTGTTCCGCGCGCTGCTGTGGCTCGGGCTCGAGGACCCGCTCTGGACGATGCGCGGCGTGCGCGCCGTGCACGCGCTGCTGTCGCTGCTGCCCGCGGCGCTGTTCTGGCTCTGCCTCGTGCGCTGGCGGCCGGTCGCGGCGCCGCGCCTGCCGCTCTTGCTGTTCGCCGGCGCGGGCTTCGTCGTGGCGCTCGGCGTGCAGCCGTCCGGGCTCGCGTGGGGCGGCTCGCTCGCGATCGCCGCGGTGCTCGCCTTCCACGGCCCGCGCGGCCACCCGCTGCTCGCGGGGCTCCTGCTCGGGCTCGCGTTCTGCGGCCGCTACCAGGACGCGCTGTTCGGCCCGGCACTGGTCGCGGTCGGCCTCTGGCAGCGGCGCTGGCCGGCCGTGCTGCTGCTCGCGCTCGGCTGCGTGCCGGGCCTGCTGCTGCAGGGGTTCGTCGACCTCGCGACGCACGGCCGCTTCTTCCACGGCCCGCTCGCCTACTTCGACGCGAACGTCGTGCAGGGGGCCGCGGCGGCGTTCAAGCAGCAGCCGTGGTGGTTCTACCTCGCCGCCGGCGTGGTGCCGGTCGCCGTGCTGGTGCCGCCGTTCCTCGGCGCCGCGCTCCGGACGCTGCGGGCGGGTGCCGGGGTGCTGCCGGGCGCCGCGGCGGCCGCCGCGCTGCACCTCGCCGCGCACAGCTTCCTGCTGCGCAAGGCGCTGCGCTTCGAGTACGTCGCGCTCGCGCTGTTGGTCGCGGTGCTCGCCGCCGGCTTCGGCGCGGCGGCGCCCGCGCCCGGCGAACGCTGGCGCCTCGGCCACCGCCGCCTCGTCGTCGCCGTGCAGGCGGCGCTGTTCCTGTGGGCGTCGCTGCTGTTCAGCCACGCGGGGCCGGTGCGCGCGGCGATCGCGCTGCACGGAGAGCCGGCGTTCGCCGGCGAACTGCTCGTCGTCGACGGCGACGCGACGGCGGTCGGCGGCGCCTTCTACCTGCGCGAGCAGCGGCTGCAGGTCACCGCCGTGCCGCGGGGCGAACTGCGCGACCGGCTGCGCGCCGCCGCGGCGACGTTCGTGGTCGCGGTGCGCGACGACCTCAGCGGCATCGACCTCGGCGGCATCGGCCGCCTGGTGCCGCTCGGCTCCTTCGCGGGCATGCTCGACCTGCGCGCGCGCGACCGTCGCTTCCTGTACCGCTTCGTGCGCTGACGGCCCCGCGGTCACGGATCGAACCGCAGGCCGAGTCCGCGCACGGTGTGCAGGTGCCGCGGTGCGGCCTGGTCGGGCTCGAACAGCTTGCGCAGCCGCAGCACGACGTTGTCGAGCGTGCGCACGGTCGTCGGCGCGGTCGCGCCGAACAGGTGGTCGACCACCGTCTTGCGCAGCACGACCGTGCCAGCGTGCGCGGCCAGCAGCTTCAGCAGCTTCGTCTCGGTCGCGGTCAGTTCGACCTCCTGGCCGTCGTGGCAGGTGGCGCGCATGGCGCGGAAGTCGACGCGGTTGCCGCCGAACTCGAGCACGTCGCTGCCGGCGGGCGGGCCCGGCCGGCGCCGCAGCAGCGCGTCGACGCGCAGCAGCAGTTCGCGCAGGTTGAACGGTTTCGTCAGGTAGTCGTCGGCGTGCAGCTCGAGCCCCTTGATGCGGTCGCGGTCGGCGCTGCGGGCGCTGAGGATCAGCACCGGCGTCTGGTCGCCGCGCGCGCGCAGCTGCCGCAGCACCTCGAAGCCGTCGCAGCCGGGCAGCATCACGTCGAGGATCAGCAGGTCGATGCCGCCCACGCCCATGCGCTCGAGCGCCGCCGGGCCGCTCAACACGTGCTCGGCGTGGTAGGACTCGAGCGACAGGTTGTCGCACAGCATCTCGCCGAGCGCGCGCTCGTCCTCGGCGACCAGCACCCAGCGGCTCATCGCGCCCCTCCGGGCAGCGGCAGCCGCACCGTGAACTCCGCGCCGTGCCCGCGGCCCTCGCTGCGCGCCTCGACCGCGCCGCCCTGCGCGGCCACCAGCTCGCGCACGAGGTGCAGCCCGAGCCCGGTGCCGCCGCTGGCCTGGTCGCTGCCGCGCCAGAACGGCCGGAACACGCTGGCGAGCTCGTCGCCGTCGAGACCGCGGCCCTGGTCGCGCACGCTGCGCACCGCCGCGCCGGCGTCGGCCCGCAGGCCGACCGTCACCTTGCTGCTCCCGGCCGAGAACTTCACCGCGTTGTCGATCAGGTTGCGCAGCACGATCTGCAGCGGCTCGGGATCGCGCACGGCGACGAGCTGCTCGGGCAGCTCGGTGCAGAGCGCCACGTTCGCCGCCGCCGCGCGCGGCTCCATCGCGGCGACCGCGGCGCGCACGTCGCGCACGAGGTCGCCCGGCCGCGGCTCCGTCCGGCCCCGTGCCGTGCGCAGGCCCGCGGCGACCAGCACGTTGGTCAGGCCGCGCTCGAGCCGTTCGGCCTCCACGAGCCCCGCCGCGAGGTAGCGCGAGCGCTTCTCGGCGGGCAGCCGTTCGTCGCGCAGCGACTCGAGCAGCAGCACGATCGTCGCGAGCGGCGTCTTGAGTTCGTGCGTCGCGGCGGCGAGGAAACGGTCCTGCGCCTGCTGCAGCGACGCCTCGCGCCGTTCGCTCGCGGCATAGAGCCAGCCCGACGCGATCAGGATGCCCGCGAAGACGAGACCCTCGCTGAGGAACATCCACCAGCGCGAGTCGGCCACCTCGCGCAGCTGTGCCGGGGTCGGAGCCCCGAGCGCCTGCGCCGCCGCCGCGACGTCGCCCGCGGCGAGTTGCTCGGCGGCCGCGGCGAGTTCGCCGCTCGCCTGGACCGTGAACAGGGTCCACCAGACGACCAGCGCGAACGACAGGCACAGGATCAGCGCGAACAGGATGGAACTCGGCGAGCGCAGCACGGCAGGGGAAGCCTAGCAGGGCGGTGCGGGCTCGGGGCAGCGCTCATGCGGCCGGCGCCGTGGCTCCGCCGTGTCCGTGCGGTCCGGGCCGGCTACGATCGGCGGGCCCATGGTGACTCCGCCGCGCCGCGTGCGCTTCCTCGTCGCCGGCCGCGTGCAGGGCGTCGGCTTCCGCGCCCACGCGCAGCGCCGCGCCCAGCAACTCGGGCTCGTGGGCTACGTGCAGAACCGCCGCGACGGCGCCGTCGACGGCGAGGCCGAAGGTCCCCCGGCGATGGTCGCCGCGTTCGCCGACTGGCTGCGAGCCGGTCCGCCGTGGGCCCGCGTCGACCGGCTCGAACTCGCGGAACTCGCCGCCTCGGGCGGCGAGGCGGACTTCACCGTGCGGCGGTGAGCCGCCGTCACAGCGCCGGGTAGTCGTCCTTGTCCTCTTCCCACTCCTCGTCGGCCTCGGGGCCGAGGCCGGCCATGGTGCTGCGCAACAGGTTCACGTGCTCGGTCTCCTCGTCGCGCAGTTCGGCGAACAGCGCGCGCACGGTGGGGTGGACCACGTGCGCCAGCGCCTCGTCGTAGAAGTCGCGCGCCTTCTGCTCGGCGGCCAGCGCCACCTCGAAGGCCTTGCGCGTCGACATGCCCGCGCGCACCGCGCCCGTCTCCGGGGCCTCGACGTCGAACAGGTCGTCGCGGCTGACCTGTCGCGGCGTGTCGCCGAACAGCTCCTTGCGGCGCACGGCCAGTTCCTTGCCGTGTTTGGCCTCGTTCTGGGCCATGCTGGCGAACACGCTCGCGGCGTCGCCCGGGCGGCCGGGACCGAGCTGGGCGGCGAACAGCTGGTAGCGGTCGTAGGCCTCCGCCTCGATGAGCACGGCGAGGTCGAGGGCGTCCCGGAGGTCGAATCGGCTGAAGTCGAGGCGCGTCGGCATGGCGGCATTCTGGACCGCGCGGTGGCGAAACACCCTCAGGAAAAGGTGGGGGTGACGGATGCCGGCGGCGGGCGGATCTCCTGCGTGGGGCGCGGCGGGCGGCGGTCACGACGCCGGCCCCGCGGCGCCTGCGGTCGCGCGAGAACACCGCGCCGGACGTTCCCGGAGCTCGCGACCGCTCGTCCTGCTGGTGGTGCCTTTTCCGCGGCCGCCCTGGGCTATCTGGCGTAGTGGCGGCACGATCCCGGGGCCGGTCAACTTCGCTCACCCCGTACCCACTCGCCCCACGCCGGGGCACGCAGAGCCGCGGAGCCGATTCCCCAAGGACTCGAGCCGACCGCCCCGGCGCACGGGTCGCCCGCACCTGGGCAGCACTCCCACCATGAAACCGAAACAGAAGCCGAAGTCGGCCGTCAGGATCCAGAAGCAGGCGAAGAAGGCGGCCAGGAAGGCAGCCAGGAAGGCGGCGAAGAAGACGAAGCAGACGAAGAAGCTGGCGAAGGGCAGGCCGGCCCCCGCCGCCCGCCGCAAGCCCGAGCCCACGCGCAGGAAGCCGCCGGCCGGACCGGGGCCCTCGAGTCCGGGCAAGCCGGCCCCCGCGCGCAAGGCGGCGCCCCGGCCGGCAGCCAGCCCGGTCGAGCAGCAGGGCACGGGGGGCAGGCAGCGCGTGCTCGACGACCACCGCCAGATCCGCGAACTGCTGGCGACGATCGCCGGGGACGGCCCCGCCGCGGAGCGGGTCGCCTGCCTCGAGCGGCTGGAGCCCGTGCTGGTCCGTCACTTCCAGGAGGAGGAGGACCAGGTCGAGGGCGTGCACCGGGACGTCGCCAGCCGCGCGCCGCAGCAACTCGAGGCCCTGCGCGGGCTCGCGGTGGAGCACCGGCAGTTGCTGGCCACCGTGCGGCAGTTGCTCGATCGCTGCCGGCAGGCGGCCGGGCCCGATCCGGAACTGCGGCGGCTCGGTACGGAGCTGCAGCAACAGATCGCCGCGCACGAGGCGAAAGAAACCGACCTGTTCCTGGATTCCATCTGGACCGATTTTGGCGAGGGCGACTGAATGACCGTCAGCACACCCGTGGACGCCGCCGCTCCCGCCGAGGGCAGGGAGCCGCAGGTCCGCCGCGTACAGGAACACATCACCGAGATCGTCAGCGACTCCGGTGAGGGCGCGCAGAAGGCCGGCCAGACCTACGGCGCCGTCAGCGCCAAGATGGGCAACGGCGTCTGGACCGTCGAGATCATCCCGGCCGAGATCAAACCGCCGGCGCGGTCGCGCGCGGGCGCCTCGGGCATCCGCGTGCGCGTCGGCTCGGCGACGGTGACCAACACCGGCGACGAGGCCGACCTCGTCGTCGCGCTCAACGAGCAGGTGCTCTACGGGCGCATCGAGCAGAAGGCCTACAAGAAGGGCACCATCGTGCTGCTCGAGAACCGCTGGGCCAGCGATCCGCGCGAGGACGTGCGGCGCGAGTACGCGACGGCCGTCGCCGAGTTCCGCGCGATGGGCCTCGACGTGCGCGAGGTGCCGCTCGAGGAGGCGTGCCAGAAGGTCGCCCAGGACGTGCGCGTCGGCAAGAACATGTTCGTGCTGGGCATGCTGTGCTACGTGACCTGCCGCGACCTCGACAAGGCGATGGAGGAGGTCGTCTTCGTGCTCGGCAAGAAGGGTCCGAAGGTCGTCGCGCGCAACCAGGAGCTGATCCGCGCCGGTTACGCGTTCGCGGCCTCGGTGCTCGAACTGCGCTACGAGATCCCGCCGCGCAAGGTCGACGAGCCGCTGGTCGTGATGAACGGCAACCAGGCGATCGCGCTCGGCGTCATGGCCTCGGGCGTCGAGATGGTGGCGATGTACCCGATCACGCCGGCGACCTCCGCGTCGCACCACCTCGCGGGCGCGTTCCAGAGCGTCGGCGGCGTCGTGCACCAGGCCGAGGACGAGATCGCCGCGGCCGGTTTCGCGATCGGCGCGTCCTACGCGGGCAAGACCGCCTGCACGATCACGTCGGGTCCGGGGCTCGCGCTGAAGACCGAGTTCCTCGGCCTGGCGGTGATGGCCGAGGTGCCGCTCGTGATCGTCGTCGTGCAGCGCGGCGGCCCGAGCACCGGCCTGCCGACCAAGGTCGAGCAGGGCGACCTGCTCGCGGCGATCTCGGGGCAGCCCGGCGACACGCCGAAGATCGTGCTGGCGCCGGCGACGATCGAGGAGTGCTTCCACTTTTGCATCAGCGCGCGCCGGCTCGCCGAGGCGTTCCGCATGCCGGTGATGCTGCTGACCGACGCGAACCTCGCGACCGGCGTGCAGCCGTTCCCGCGGCCCCGAGCGCAGCCCGACTGGTTCGCGCCGCCGATCGACCAGACGGCCTGGCAGAAGGGGGTCACCGCCTACGACTGGGATCCCGACACCGGCCTGTCGCCGCGGCCGATCCCGGGGCAACCCGGCGGCGAGTACGTGCTGACCGGCCTCGCGCACACGAAGAAGGCGAAGGTGGCCTACGACCCGACCGCGAACCAGACCGGCTGCGACATGCGCAGCCGGAAGCTCCTGGTGTTCGGCGAGTCGCTGCGGCCGCCGCAGGTGCACGGCGACCCGCAGGGCGACCTGCTCGTCGTCGGCTGGGGCTCGACGCTCGGCTCGATCGAGGAGGCGGTCGACCGCGCGCGCGCGCAGGGCCACCGGGTCAGCTCGCTGCACCTGCGCTGCCTGTCGCCGATGGAGCCGGGGCTGCAGGAGATCTTCGCGCGCTTCGCCAAGGTGATGACGGT
>Ga0194127_10007984_pt1 | contig 11493 bp, 7 predicted proteins | sample TA2KigC100mmetaG_FD_148624 | JGI IMG/M metagenome (GOLD analysis project Ga0194127, IMG submission 148624) | Freshwater microbial communities from Lake Tanganyika, Tanzania - TA2015036 Kigoma Deep Cast 100m | ecosystem: Environmental > Aquatic > Freshwater > Lake | place: Tanzania: Lake...
GGGGCTGTAACTATCAAAGGCCTACCTGACCCCGACACTGGCTTTATTTTTGATGCCAAGAAGCTTTCGGCTATTATTCGGGAGCGGGTGGTAGATAAATTAGACCATCGCAACTTGAATTTGGATGTGGATTTCCTGAAGGATAAAATGTGTTCAATTGAAAATTTAGTGCTGGGAATCTGGAAAGAAATAGAACCGGCTTTACCCACATTTGTAAAATTGCATTGCATCAAATTAATTGAGACGCCTCATATTAATGTAGAATATTATGGCGAATAAGGTAGCTGTTTATTTTAAGGAAAATTTTAATGCGGCGCATCGCCTGGTCAATTCAGCATGGACCGATGCTGAAAATACGCAGGTATTTGGAAAGTGCGCACTACCACATTACCATGGGCACAACTATGAATTAGTTGTAAAAATTTCTGGATACCCCGATCCAACAACTGGATTTGTAATTGACATGAAACTGTTGAGTGACCTAATCCAGCGTGAGATAATGGAGCGTTTTGATCATCGAAATTTAAATTTAGATACTGTTGAATTTGCCAGTCTAAATCCTACTGCTGAGAATATTGCCATTGTCATTTATGATTTGTTGCGTCCTCATTTGGAAAACAAATTGGATCTTCAGGTCCGACTCTATGAAACGCCCCGAAACTTTGTAGAATATCCTGCCTAAAACCATTTTATGGCTTATAAAAACACAGAACAGTACGATGAAGCAGTCACTGAGGCGCTCATCAATAATTATAAAGAGGTCATTGCGCTATTAGGGGAGGATCCTAAGCGAGAAGGGATCACAAAAACTCCCGAGCGTGTTGCTAAAAGCTTGCAGTATTTGACGCAAGGCTATCAATTAGACGCACATGCAATACTGGATTCTGCCAAATTTCATGAGAGTGTAAGTGAAATGATTGTGGTCAAGGACATTGAAGTATATAGTATTTGCGAGCATCATATGCTTCCCTTTTTTGGAAAGGCTCATGTGGCATACATTCCCAATGGATGGATTACAGGGTTGAGCAAAGTGGCACGTGTGGTGGATGTATATGCAAGACGTTTGCAAGTGCAAGAACGATTGACCATTCAGATCAAAGACGCCATTAAGCATACACTCAATCCATTGGGGGTTGCTGTGGTGGTAGAAGCTCAACATTTATGCATGATGATGCGGGGTGTTCAAAAACAAAATTCAGTTACTACTACATCGGCATTTGATGGAGAATTTCATAAAAATTCAACAAGAAGTGAATTCATGCGTTTGATTGGCGCCAAATTAAGTTGATCTAATTACTATCCTATGAAACATGCTTATGTATTTCCCGGCCAGGGATCACAATTTCCAGGAATGGGAAAAATATTAGTAGAACAAAATGAGTCTGCAAAAAAACTAGTTGATCAAGCCAATACGCAATTGGGATTTGATTTGGCAGCCATTATGTTTTCTGGAACCGAAGTAGAGCTTCGTCGAACAGATGTTACCCAACCTGCCATTTTTTTACATTCGCTCATAGCTTATTCAACCTTAAATAATCCACAACCAGCCATGGTTGCGGGACACTCCTTAGGAGAATTTTCTGCATTGGTTGCTGCTGGTGTACTTTCCTTTGAGGATGGGCTTCGCTTGGTTTCGGTTCGTGCCGGTGCCATGCAAAAAGCTTGTGAGTCAGCACCAGGCACTATGGCAGCGGTGTTAGGATTAGAGGATCAAAAAGTGGAATTGATCTGTTCCAATATTGCAGATGTAGTGGTACCTGCAAACTACAATTGCCCTGGGCAATTAGTTATTAGTGGTTCTGTAAGCGGTATTGAAAAGGCCTGTATTGCATTAAAAGAGGCTGGTGCAAAACGTGCATTGGTGTTGCCAGTTGGTGGTGCTTTTCATTCGCCATTGATGAAGGCTGCTGAGGAGGAACTAAAAGAAGCCATCCAATCCATTGCCTTTAACACGCCTACTTGTCCGGTATATCAAAATGTGGTGGCAATGCCCATTACAGACCCTATTGCGATCAAAGAAAACCTGATTAATCAGTTAACTGGTCCTGTTAAATGGACGCAATGCGTACAAGCCATGATTGCGGATGGTGCTACTGAATTTACTGAAGTGGGTCCGGGAAAAGTATTGCAGGGATTGATACAAAAAATCCAGAAAGAGATATTGGTGAATGGTGTTTCGTAAAGGATAGCCTTAAGAGACTACGGGTATTTCAATGGCTCCATTGACCCACTCAGGGTCTAAACTGGCATTATATTTTTTATAGAAATGAATGGCAGGCTCATTCCATTCCAAAACCTGCCAAACTACGCGGGCTAATTTTCTTTCCTTTGCTTCTTCCAAAATTCTTTCAAAAAGCTGCGCGCCAATTCCCTTTCCTCTCATGTTTTCTGTTATTAAAAGATCTTCAAGATACAGGCATTGCCCTTTCCAGGTTGAATACCGAATATAGTAGAGCGCAAAACCATGTACTACTTGTTCCTCTTCGGCTACAAATGCCCACCAAACAGGACTGGATCCAAACCCGCTTTCTGTAAAATGCTCAAGGGATACCGTTACTTCATTGGGTGCTCTTTCATAGTGCGCTAATTCTTGAATCAATTCCAATAATCGGGGGCAATCAGCCGCTGTAGCTGCGCGAATCACAATAGACATGTTAACTATTTTGTAGAGCTTGTTCCAAATCATCAATGATGTCCTCAACGGTTTCAATGCCTACGTGTAATCTGATCAGTCCTTCAGTAATGCCATACTTTTCTTTTTCTTCCTTGGGTACACTGAAGTGAGTCATGGAGGCAGGGTGGGCGAGAAGAGTATCGCAGGTTCCCAATGAAACTGCTCGTGTGCAAAAATTCAAGTTGTTCATAAAATTGATACCTCCTTGTAATCCTCCTTTTACCTCAAAAGAAATCAAGGCACCGGCATGTTTCATTTGTTTAGCAGCCAATGCAAAATCCGGGTGTTGAGGCAGACCGGTGTAATTTACAGTTGCCACGTTCTTATGTGTGGAAAGAAAGTTGGCTACACGCTCTGCATTAGCGCAATGACGATCCATTCTTACAGCAAGTGTTTTCATTCCCTGCACTAATAAGAAAGCATCAAAAGCATTGGAGTTGGCTCCTGTGGTTTTATGAAATTTAAACACAGGACCTTGCATTCTTTCGATATCAGTACCCACAAGCACCCCGCCTATTGATGTTCCATGGCCATTTAAAAATTTTGTAGTGGAATGAACAATAAAATCAGCGCCTAAGGCAAAGGGCTGTTGTAAATAGGGCGTGGCAAACGTATTATCGCAAGCCACTATACAATTGTATTTTTTTGCCAAGGCGCTGAGCGCAGCAATATCTACACACTGTATGGTAGGATTTGCAGGAGTTTCCAAGTAAATCATTTTGATTTGCTTATCTGCACGCAAAGCGTCCTCTGCTTTTTCCAAATCTCTTAGGTCTACAATAGTGGCACTCACTCCAAAACGCGGAAGTATACGTTGGATGAGTTCGTCAGTGCCGCCATATAATGAAAAATGAGAAAGAATCTTTTCGCCTTGGCTCAGCGTACTCATCATCAGCGTGGTTATTGCAGCCATTCCGGAAGCATGCAAAATGGCTGTTGCTTCCTTTCCTGTTTCAAATGTTTCAAGTGCTGCAATTTTTCCTTGGGCCTCGGCTATGGTAGGATTTCCCCACCTGGAGTAGATAAAACCTTCTTCCTGACCAGTGAATCGACGCATGCCTTGTTCGGCTGAATCAAAAACATAAGTGCTGCTGGCATACAATGGGGTAAGGTGTGCGTGTGAAGGATCTTTTTTATGTCCGCCATGAACGGCCACTGAACCCCATCCGGAAAATTGTTGTTTTTTCATAGACAAACGTTAATAGACAAGTTACGTTATTTAGTATCGTATGCCCACTTTACCCAAATGGCACCCCAGGTAAAGCCCCCACCAAAGGCAGCAAGAATAAGGTTGTCTCCTTTTTTTAGTTTGTTTTCCCATTCCCATAAACAAAGTGGAATGGTGGCTGCTGTGGTGTTACCATAGCGCTCAATATTGATCATTACTTTTTCAGTGCTTAATCCCATTCTATTGGCAGTAGCATCAATAATTCGCAGATTGGCCTGGTGTGGCACCAACCAAGCAATATCCTCTGCTTTAAGATTGTTTTTTTCCATGAGTTCTGCACTTACATCTGCCATACCTTTTACTGCAAATTTAAAAACAGCTTGTCCTTCTTGGTAAGCGTAGTGCTCTCGATTGGCAACAGTCTCCTCACTGGCAGGTTTTAACGATCCACCTGCTTTTATGTGAAGATAGGGGCTTCCACTTCCATCTGAACGCAACATCGAGTCCATCACTCCAAATTCAACAGATGAAGGTTCCAGTAAAACAGCTCCGGCACCATCTCCGAATATGATACAGGTTGCGCGGTCGGTATAGTCTATTATGGCACTCATTTTATCGGCTCCGCAAACAACTACTTTTTTATAGCGGCCACTTTCTATTAATGCTGCACCCTGAGCTAAAGCAAATAAAAATCCTGAGCAGGCTGCAGAAAGGTCAAATCCCCAGGCTTGATGAGCGCCAATTTTATGGCAGACCAGGTTGGCAGTAGAGGGAAACACCATATCGGGAGTCACTGTGCCAACAATTAAACATTCAATTTCATCAGGGGTTATTCCTCTTTTTGTACAGAGTTCCAGTACCGCTGGCGCAATCATATCAGAAGTAGCTTTTCCGGGTTCTTTAAGAATTCTACGTTCAGTGATTCCAGTTCTGGTACGGATCCATTGGTCATTGGTATCAACCATTTTCTCAAGGTCCAGATTGGTTAATTTGTCGGGTGGAACATATCCCCCAACTGCGGTGATGGCCGCATGGATTTTTAAGCTCATGCTATAGGGGTTAAAAAGTGGCCAAAAATAAGGTAAACCCCGAGGTCCACCCTTAACTTGCGTTATGATCAGTTTCCTAAGAGGCCATTTTATTGAAAAAACCCCAACTCATGTTTGGTTGGACGTTAATGGGGTGGGGTATGAAGTCCATATCAGCTTGAACACCTTCTCAAAAATTCAGCAAAAAGAGGAAGGGCTTCTTTACACTGTTTTGTTGATTCGTGAAGATGCTCATTTGCTTTATGGTTTTGGCGATTTAACAGAAAGAGATCTGTTTCAACAACTTATAAGCGTTTCGGGGGTGGGTGCCAGCACGGCTCGTGTAATGCTTTCCTTCTTAAAACCTGAGGAATTGATACAGGCCATTGTGCAAGGCAATGTTAGGGTCCTGGAATCCATCAAAGGAATTGGAAAAAAAACAGCAGAACGCCTGGTCCTGGAACTCAAGGATAAACTGGCCAAAATTGCTAGCCATTCAAATAATTTCCCTCTGATAAACAATAGTTTGCAGCAGGATGCGTTAAATGCACTGACTGCTCTGGGCATTCCTAAACAGGCTGCTACAGCCGCTGTCGAAAAAACGCTTAAAGCAAACCCCGAGATGGGCGTTGAGGACTTGGTTAAAACAGCCCTTCGCTCACTCTAAACCGCCCAAACTAACCTTTCAAGAAAGATTGAACCGCGTTTTTGCAAATATTGGACGACATACTTTGTCGATGGTCTTTTCCTTGATGTCATTTTCTGTAAGCGGAGCAGGGTTTTTTGTTGCTCAACCAGACACCATTCGGTTCCCGATTGTTGATCGTTATGGGAGTTATTACACGGCAGGTCGCTCACATTCTTTTGACTTGCGCGATACCGGATTTATTCAACGCCGTATTGAATACGATCCGCTTACCAGACAATACATCGTGAGTGAACAGATTGGGGATCGCGCATATCGGGCTCCGGCTACTTTTTCAATGAGTGAGTTTTTGCGATTACAATCCAGACAGGATGAGAATGAATATTTCCGCAGGAGAGCTGCGATGCTGACTACCATGAATCGCAAACCCAAGGGGCCACAGTTTCGAGTGAACAATGATTGGTTCAATCGCATTATGGGAGTGGGGCCTGATGGAAAAGTGCGCATTGAAGTGAAGCCTGCTGGTTATGTTGATTTTTTAGCAGGCTATCAAGGACAAAACATCAAGAACCCTACTTTACCTGAGCGCGCAAGACGAAATGGAGGATTAGATTTTAATATGAACTCCCAATTGCAAATGGATGCGCAAATAGGAGAAAAATTAAAACTTCCGATTAACTACAACACCTTAGCTAATTTCAACTTTGACAATCAACTGAAACTGGACTTTAAGGGAAAGGATGATGATATTGTCAAGCAATTTGAGGCAGGTAACACCAGTTTTGCTTCAAAAGGCACATTGATACCGGGGGCTCAATCTTTATTTGGAGTCAAGACGCAATTACAATTCGGAAAACTTTTTGTAACTACTGTATTGGCCAACCAACGATCTCAGCGACAAACCATGGGCGTTCAAGGGGGTACTACTGCACAACGCTTTAGTTTAAAGGCAGACGAATACGATGAAAACCGACATTTTTTAATGGCCCAGTATTTCCGTTCCAATTACAATACGGCTATGAAAAAATTGCCTGTTGTCAATTCAAAGGTTCAAATACTTCGCATGGAAGTATGGGTAACCAACCGAAATGGAACCACTACGGATATTCGGGATGTGATTGCTTTTATGGATCTGGGCGAACGGAGACCTTACAACCCCACACTATCTGCAGGAGGAAATGAACTTCCTCGAAATGATGCGAACAATTTATATAGCCTACTGGTTGGTAATGCCGCCTTTCGTAATTCTTCTCAAGCGCAAAGTGCATTGACGGCTACAGGGCTGACTCCTGTTCAGGATTTTGAAAAAACATTCGCCAGAAAATTACAACCTTCAGAATACTATTTCAATCCACAAATTGGATTTGTTTCATTGAATCAACCCCTGCAGCCGGACGAAGTGCTAGGTGTTGCATTTCAATACACCTACAATGGAAAAGTATATCAGGTTGGAGAATTTTCCCAGGATGTACCACCTGACACAACCGGGAACGCACAGCGTGTGCTTTTTTTAAAATTATTAAAAGCTACTTCACAAAGAACACAGTTGCCTATTTGGGACTTGATGATGAAGAATGTTTACTCCGTGGGATTTGGCCAACTAGAAAGACAGGATTTTAGTTTGGATCTTTTATATGAGGAACCCAGTCTGGGTGAAAAACGTTATCTCCCGCCAACAGATGTGGTTGATCCCTATAAAGGGATGCCTATCATTGCACAAGTGAACTTAGATCGGCTGAATAATCAGAACGACCCTCAGCCCGATGGAGTATTTGACTTTATTGAAGGGTTCACCGTGATCTCCGCTCAAAGTAGAATAATTTTTCCTGTATTAGAACCATTCGGGCATGACCTGGATTACTTATACAGTAATCAAACCATGCGCAACAAGTATTTGTATTATCCTTTGTACGATACTATCAAAGCCATTGCGCAGACCTATGCTAACTTAAATCGTTTTCGAATATCCGGACGTTCGCGCTCAGCAGGTTTTGGATCAGGCGCTAACGGATCTGGTGGAGGAATGCCAGGGCAAGGAGGTTCCGGCGAGTATCAATTAGGGTATAACATACCCAGAGGATCGGTTACTGTTACTGCTGGTGGACAACAACTGGTTGAAAACGTTGATTACGAAATCAACTATGATCTTGGAACCTTACGTGTAGTCAATCAAGCAATCATTAGTTCGGGTGTGCCGATCAACATCAACTATGAGAACAATCAGGCATTTGGTTTTCAACAACGAAATTTTTTAGGCGTTCGATTGGATTATATAGCCAACAAACGATTGTCGCTTGGAGGTACCATTGTACGACTAGGCGAGCGTCCTTTTTTCATCAAGCAATCCTATGGAGAAGATCCTATAAGTAATACCATGTTTGGAATGGATCTTGATTACCGTAACGACCTTCCCCGGCTAACAAAAATGTTAGATCGTTTACCCTTTTATTCCTCCAAAGCTATTTCATCTATTACCACTTATGCAGAAGCAGCTGTTTTACAACCCGGGCATGCTAAGCAAATAAATGGCACCAATTATGATGGTTCCAGACAAAATACCGGACAGGTTTATGTGGATGATTTCGAAGGGGCACGCGCTGCTATTGATCTTCGTTTTCCCTTACTCAGTTGGGCCTTAGCTTCAGTGCCACAAGGAAATGGACTATTTCCGGAATCTTCACTTAACAACGATTTACGAAGCGGGCGAAACCGAGCTAAGTTGGCCTGGTATAATATTGAGCCAGTATTACAAGAAAAAAGAAACACCAATAATCCCATAAGTGATCTAAACGAACTTTCCGATCCACGTGTAAGACAAGTATTGCAACGTGAAATATTCCCTCGCCGAAGCACACAATTTGGTGAAGGTCTGTTAACCACTTTTGATATGGCTTTTTATCCAAGAGATAAGGGTCCTTACAATTATGAAACAGATCCCAATCGCATGGATGCTAATGGCCAATTGAGAAATCCACGTAATACCTGGGGTGGCTTAATCCGAAATATTGATCAAACCGATTTTGAAACAGGAAATATAGAGTTCATTGAGTTTTGGATGCAGGATCCTTTTTTAAACAACGCTACTAATCCATCTGGAGGTCAACTCTATTTCAATCTGGGTAATATATCCGAAGATATTTTGAGAGATGGTAAGCGGCAATATGAAAACGGATTGGCTACTCCTACTAATAATGCTCGAGAGGATAGTTCAACCGTTTGGGGTAAAGTGCCTTCCATTCCTCTACAATTAACAAATGCATTCAGCAATACGCCATCTGACCGCGGACATCAAGATGTTGGATTTGATGGATTGACTGATGAGGAGGAACAATTGAAATTCAAGGATTATTTGGCATTATTGCGAACTAATTTTGGAGCAAGCTCTCCAGTTTATCAACGTGCTTTATTGGACCCTTCGGGTGATAACTTTAAGCCGTATAGGGATCAACAGTTTGATCAGGATCGCGCGGGAATACTCCGACGTTATAAAAACATTAATAACCCACACGGCAATTCTCCTATAGCCGGAAACAATACACAATTTGTAACCGCTTTCACTCAATATCCTGATGCCCCAGAACTCAATCGGGATAATACCATGAACGAAGCCGAGGAGTACTTTCAATATCGTGTGGATATCCTTCCTAACATGGGCGTTGGAACTAATTTTATTACAGACATACGCACGCCTGCTGTTACATTGGCTAACGGACAATCCCGAACTGAGCGTTGGTACTTGTTCAGAATTCCCGTAGAACAATTCCAGCAAAAGGTGGGCAATATTCCTGACTTCAAATCCATTCGGTTTATTCGAATGTTCATGACGGGTTTTCAGGATTCTATTGTGCTTCGTTTTGGAAAGCTTGAGTTAATTAGGAACCAATGGAGAAGGTTTCGCAACCGACTTGACACTACTGGTAATTATACTAACCTGCCTATACCGGATTACGCAACAGTAAATATACTTTCGGTAAATGTGGAGGAGAATGATCAACGACAACCCATAGTCTACAGGATTCCTCCGGGAATAGAACGTCAACAGCAGCTCAGCAATAACAATGTTCCATTATTAATGAATGAACAGTCCATGAGCATGCAAGTTTGTGGATTACCCCAACATGAAGCTCGTGGAGTTTTTAAAACCATGAACATGGATATGCGTCAGTATGGAAAACTAGAGATGTTCATACACGCAGAATCAGTAGCTGGTGCTGAGCCCCTTCGTCCTGGAGATGTCAATGCGGTTATTCGAATAGGGAACGACTTTAATGGAAATTACTACGAAGTTAAAATTCCACTTAAACGAACAGAATTTGGAGAACGAGACAGCGCTCGAATCTGGCCATTGGAAAATAATTTGGATCTGTCACTTCAGGATCTGATGGAACTTAAGATCCGAAGAAACAGAGCCGGGATACCCCCCTCCCGTTATTACCGGGAAGTATTTCCTAATGGAAGAAGCTATGCCATCATAGGTAATCCTAATCTGGGCGAAGTGCGTGGCGTGTTATTGGGCGTAGAGAATGTATTGCAGGAGGCGTTATGCGCAGAGGTTTGGTTCAATGAACTTCGTTTGCAACAACTCGACGAAAAGGGTGGTTGGGCAGCATTGGCAAGAACAGATCTTAAGTTAGCTGATCTGGGAACAGTTTCAGTTTCTGGTTCTGCAAGATCACGTGGGTTTGGAACGCTTGAACAACGGGTGAATGAAAGAAGCCGTGAGGATGTATATACGGCTGATGCATCTTTGACAATTGAAGCGGGTAAGCTACTTCCTAAACAGTGGGGAATTCAAATACCTGTATTTGCAAGTATCAGTCATCGAAGCAGTACGCCAGAGTACGACCCCTATGACCTTGATATTAATTTAAAACAAAAACTCAGAGAGGCTGCCAAAGATAAAAAGGACTCCATTAGAAACGACGCGCAAGATATAACCACCATTAAGTCAATCAACCTTACCAATGTTAAAAAGCTAAGACCCGAAGGCAAAAAGATAATGCCTTGGAGCGTAAGCAATCTTGATTTTTCTTACTCTTACATTCAAACACGCTCCCATAATCCGTTGATAGAACAGGACGAATTGAGAAGAACAAGAGGTGTTGTTGGGTATACGTATGCTCCACTCTCAAAATCAGTTGAACCTTTCAAGCGCCTAATTAGAGCTAACTCAAAATGGTTGTCTCTAATCCGGGATTTTAATTTTAATTATGCGCCTTCACAAATTTCGGCAAGGGCGGATATGTTTCGTCAATTTGGTGCTACGCTTCCGCGTAATGTAGGCGGTGGCCCCTATAAGATCCCTGAAACGTATAATAAGTTTTTCACCTTTGACAGGTACTATGTCATGCAATGGAATCTTACGCGCTCATTGGCAATGGATTTTTCAGCTACCAATAATGCACGCATCGACGAGCCATCCGGAAGGATCAATACTAGCAACAAAAAAGATTCTATCCGTTCTAATTTTTTCCGTGGAGGCAGAACCACTAATTACCAGCAGGATTTTACGCTCAATTATAATGTACCCACTAATAAAATTCCTTTACTGGATTGGACCGCTCTTCGAGCTGGGTATAATTCAAAATATAATTGGTTGGCCGCTTCCTTGTTAGCAAGGGAATTGGGAAATAAACTTTCTAATACACAAACGCGCACTATTAATGGCGAGTTGAAGTGGGAGGATCTTTACAATAAAAACAAAACAATCCGAGCCCTGCAAAATGGCATGGGTGCTTCCAGACTTAGAGCAGAAGATCGCAGTAATACCACGCCTGAATCGAGAAAGGATAAATCACGATCGCGTAATACTAAGGGCAGGGGCGACGCAGAGCAACGGAGACCCGCACCCGATGCATTTGGCCAACGCACCAATGCAACGGACACCACTCGAGACAATACCTATGTGGATGGCAATCAAAAAGAGAAAGAGCTGGTAGCTCCTTCGGCATTTGCACCAACTACATTGCGTTATTTT
>Ga0194127_10007985_pt1 | contig 11492 bp, 8 predicted proteins | sample TA2KigC100mmetaG_FD_148624 | JGI IMG/M metagenome (GOLD analysis project Ga0194127, IMG submission 148624) | Freshwater microbial communities from Lake Tanganyika, Tanzania - TA2015036 Kigoma Deep Cast 100m | ecosystem: Environmental > Aquatic > Freshwater > Lake | place: Tanzania: Lake...
GCTGACGCGGCGCTTCCTGACGATCGAGGATGCGATGCGCCTGAAGGCGCTGCGGGCCGAGGAGACGCCACAGCTGCGGGCGCTGTGGAACGACTTCCTGAACGACTTCTTCTGAATCCACCGCCGGGCGCGGCGACGAGCGCGGCTGGTCAGTAGACGATCCAGCGCTCGTCGTCCAGGCTGCGGTAGGACTTCGCCGGTTCGAACGTGGAACTCGGCCGGCGGTGGAGGCGCTCCGGCCGTGGTCGTTGCTCGCCGGTGCCGACGTAGCCGGCCGTGAGGTTGCGCGTGTACGCGCGCGGCGCGTCGAGGGCCACGAAGAAGGCGCTGTGCCCGGGACCGAAGTCGCGCACCGGCCAGGCGGCCACCTGGTAGGAGGGCACCGCGCCGCGCGAGGGCACGGCCTGCGCCTCGACCGGCGACGCGGCGAGCTGGAACAGGTAGTGCTTGTTCTCCAGCACGAGCAGGGTTCCGGGCAGCGGTGCTCTGTGGCGTTCGAGGTCGGCGACGTGCGCGCCGTCGCGCGCGGCCAGCGCGAACAACCGCGCCACCACGTGGTCCACGTCGGCGGGCTCGATGGCGTCCGGGAAGTCGCGGGCGGCCTCGAGCAGGAGCCCCGCGATCTGGTCGGCCCGGCCCTCGACGCGCGCGGTGCGCTCGGCCGTCAGGTACGGCAGCCAGACGGTCGCGGCGAGCACCGCCACGCCGAACGCCGCATACCACGCGGCCGGGTTCGCGAGCGGAGACCAGCGGGCAACCGGCATGCGGCCAGTATGGGGCGCGGCCGCGCGCCTCGCCAGGGGCGGCAGCAGCCGGCGGGACGATGGCATCGCCGGTTCGCGATGCCCCGGCCGGGCCCAGGAAGGGGCAGCGGCCGGCCTTCAGGACGCAGGTACGGCGGCTCGATAGACGCCGGGCGGGTGGCACCCGCTGCGAAGGAGATCCGATGCTAGAACGCAGCAGCGACCAGGGGTTCGACAGCTTCCGCCGGGAGCGCAAGCGCATGCAGGCCAAGGTGGGACCGGGCGTGCGCGTGCTCGGCTACGAGAACGAGGCGCTGCGGGCGCTCGAAGCCGTCGAAGCCAGGGAAGTCCGCGAGCAACAGCTGACGCGCGAGGTGCACGAGTTCTTCGCGGCGGCCACACGGCAGGCGGCGAGCATCGTCGAGCGGGTCGCCAAGGACGCCGAGGTCGTGGCCGGCCAGCGCATCGAGCGGGAGATGGAGGCGTTCCTGATCGACGCGCTCGCGCGCATGAACACGTTCGTGCTGACGGTGTTGCACCGCCGGCAGAGCCAGGTCGCCGAGCAACAGATGGAGCCTCGCGTCGGCAACCTCGTCGGGCAGCCCCTCGACGAGTTCCGCTGGGCGGGCACCGCCGACGTCGGCGACAAGCACATCGGCCAGGATCCGTTCGCCACCGACGTCGCGGACGTCTGCCGCGAGTTGCGCGAGACGATGAAGCCGCCGCCGGTCAGCGCCTCGATCGAGGAACACCTGGTCGCAGACGCCGGCGCACCGGACGCTCCGCCGGACGAGCCAGCACCGGAGAGCGCGCCGGAGCCGCCGATGGAGACGGCGGCCGGGCCGTCGCCGGAGCCGTCGGCGGAACTGCCGCAGGAACCACCGACCGCGAGCAGCGCTGCCCCGGAGGCCGGGCTGCCCCCCGCGGCAGCCGCGCCGGTGCCGCAGGAGGAACTCGAGAAGTTCAAGTCCATGCTGAAGAGCCTCGTGCAGCAGGGCACCATGACGCGCATGGAAGCCCGCGCCGCGTGGGAGACGCGCCTGCAGTCGCTGGGTCTGCTGCCGTCCTGAACGCGCGCACCAGGAACCGCCGCGGCGGCGCCAGGACGCGGTATCACCTGCCGCACGTCGCGGCGCAGCGGCGGTGGGGCTCTCAGGTCAGCGCGATCGTGCGCGCGATCCAGCGCGCAGGTGCGATGGCCAGCGCGATCGCGAGCGCCGCGACGGGCTGCCCCGCGGCGAGCGCGAGCAGGGCCGTGTAGAGCATCGTGCCGAGCAGGAGCCAGGTCATCGACGCGCGGATCGCGGCGCGGTCCCAGGTGGTCCGGCGCGCGGTGCGGCGCGCGAAGGCGAGCACCGGCAACACGGCCAGGGCCGGGGCCGGCCAGAGCCCGCCCTGCACCGCGAGCAGCCCGCCCAGCGCGGCCAGCGGCGGGGCGGTCTGCACCGCCGCGACGAAGCGCGGCGCCGCGCGCGGGTCGTCCTCGAAGCCGCCGAGGATCGTGACCGCGACGACGTAGATGGCGTAGCAGCCCGCGGCGGCGAGCAGCGCCGCGGTCGCCCGGTCGTCGACCGCTGCGCCGCCGCAGGCCAACGCGGTGCAGAGGTTCAGGGCCCGCAGGGCGCCCATGCCGAGCGCGCCGAGCCAGGCGACGCGCTTGCCGAGGAAATCGTAGGCGAGCGCGAGCGCGGCGAGCAGCAGGTGGTGGCCGCGGCACGGCGAGACCACGACGGCCAGGGCGAGGCACAGGCCGCCCAGCGCGCACGCAGCCGCCAGCGACACGTCGCCGCGCGGCAGCGGTCGCTCCGGCCGCAGGCGGGCGTCGAGCCGGCGGTCGGCGACGTCGTTCCAGACCATGCCGCCGGCGTAACACAGGGCACTCGCCGCGGCCGCGCGCGCGACGTCGGCAGTCCACGGCAGGCCGGCGACGCAGAACGACGCGACGACGTCGGCGGCCGGGGAGAACAGCGTGCCGACGCGCAGCAGGCGCAGCACCGGCAGGATTCGCGGCATCCGCCGATTCGAACCGGTGCGAGAGCGGCCGGCAACGGCCCGGGTCAGAACAGCCGCAGGATGTCGTTGTAGGTGACGAACAGCACCAGCAGCAGCACGAAGACGAGCCCGAGGACCTGGCTGTAACCGAGCACGCGCGTGCTGACCGGCGAGCCCTTGATGCGCTCGATCAGCAGGAACACCAGGTGGCCGCCGTCGAGCACCGGCACCGGCAGCAGGTTCACGAGGGCGAGGTTCACGCTGAGCACGGCGAGGAAGTACCAGAACCAGCCCGGCCCGCGGCGCGCGGCCTGGTAGCTGAACTGGCTGATCCGGATGATGCCGCCGAGGTTCTGCGCGCCGACCTCGCCGGTGGCGAGGCGCTTCAGCGTGACGAACAACTGCTTGACCAGGTCGAGGGAATTGCCGGCGCCGAGCACGATGGCGTGCCCGAACGACTCCGCGCGCAGTTCCTCGCTGGGCAGCTCGAACTCGGCCTCGACCCCGAGCGTCGGCCGTGGCCGCGGCGCGATCTCCAGCGTCACGGTTTCGCTGCGCAGCAGGTCGCCGGTGGCGGGGTCGAAGGTGACCGGCCCCGCGGCGAGCCGCCGCACGCGCAGTTGCAGGGCCTTCTCGCCCGCAGGCTCCACGATCCGGCGCAGGCCGGCCAGGTCGGTGACGGCTTCCCCGTCGACGGCCTCGAGCCGGTCCCCCGGCAACAGTCCAGCGGCCGCGGCCGGTCCGCCCGGCGTGGGTTCCAGCAGCAACGCCGGATCGGCGCCCAGCGCCAGGTGTTCGGCCAGGGCGGCCCGTTCGTCGGCGGTCGCAGACTGCTCGACGACGAGTTCGCGGCCGTCGCGCGCCAGGTGAAGGCGCAGGCGTCCGGCAGCGGAGAGGGCCGCCCGCAGTTCGCCGCCGCGGAACGCTTCGCCGTCGACGGCCAGCAGGACGTCGCCGCGTTGCAGCCCGAGCTCGTCGACGAGGCGACAGCCGGGCCGGATGCCGACGATGGCGCGCGCGACCTGGCGCACGCCGAGGCGGCCGCGGCTGCCCGATGGAGCGGGGCGCGGCGCCACGGCGAGGTCGAGTTCGGCGCCATCGCGACGCACGCGCAGGGTCCGCACCTCGTCCGGGGAGTACTCGAGCCGGTCCACCGCCTCTTCGAACCGGGGGCCGTCCAAGGCCACGCCGTCCACGGCGACCAGCTCGTCGCCCTCGCGGACGCCGGCGGTTTCGGTCGGGCCACCGGGCGCGGGGCGCAGCAGCGCGCGCAGGATCGGCACGTTGATGCCGAGTTCGTAGAGCCGGTCGCCGGGGTCGAAGCGGGGCAGCGCCGTGACGGTGCGCACGGCGCCGTCGATGCCGCGTACCTGGAGCTGAACGGGGCGCTGGCCGTGCAGCGCGATCTCGGTATGCAGGCTGTCGAACGACTGCAGCGGCTTGCCCTGCACCGTCAGGATGCGCTCGCCGCGCTGCAGGCCGGCCTCCCAGGCCGGGCTGCCGTGCCGCACCGTGCCGGCGATCGGCGGCGTCACGGGCACCCCGGCGTGGAAGACCAGCGGGAACACGACGAGCGCGAACAGCAGGTTCATCAGCACGCCGCCGGACCAGAACAGCGCGCGTTGGCCGATGGTCTTGCCGTGCAGCGACTCGCGCGGCGGATGGCGCCGGTCGCCCGGATCCTGGCCGGCGACCATCACGAACCCGCCGAACGGCACGAGCGACAGGCGGAAGTCGGTGCCGCGCAGCACGAACCCGCAGAGCCTGGGCCCGAAGCCGATCGAGAACACCTCGACGCGCACGCCGGCGAGGCGCGCCGCGAGGTAGTGGCCCAGTTCGTGGACGAAGATCAGCAGGCTGATCCCGAGGATCGCCCACAACACGCTGCCGAAGTGCATTCAGCGGACTCGCAGGGGTTTCAGGCTCGCCGCGCGGCGGCGCCCCTCCGCATCGGCATCCAGCACGTCCTGGAGCGAGCGGATCGGGCGGACCGTGCGTTCGCGCACGGCCCGGGCCGCGATGGAAGTGATGGCCGGGAAGGGGATCTCGCCGGCGAGGAACGCGGTGGTGGCGACCTCGTCGGCGGCATTGAGCACGGCGCCGGCGTCGCCGCCGAGACGCAGGACGTCGTAGGCGAGCGGCACGGCCGGATAGCGCTCGGGGTCCAGCGGCTCGAACTCGAGCCGGCGCCAGCGCACCGGGTCGAACGGCTGGAATCCGAAGGGCAGGCGTTCGGGATGGCCCAGGCAGTAGAGGATCGGCACGCGCATGTCCGGCACGCCGCACTGCGCGAGCAGCGAGCCGTCGACGAACTCGACCATCGAGTGCACGATGCTCTGCGGGTGCACGACGACCTCGATGGCCTCCGGCGGCAGGCCGAACAGCCAGTGCGCCTCGAGCACCTCGAAGGCCTTGTTCATCATCGTGGCGCTGCCGATCGTGATGCGCGGCCCCATGCTCCAGGTCGGGTGACGCAGTGCCTGCTCGGGCGTCGCGGCGGCGAGGGCCGGCAGTGCCCAGGTGCGGAACGGGCCCCCGGACGCGGTGAGCCAGATCCGCCGGACCGCGCGCAGGGGCTCCTGGCCGAGGCATTGGAACACGGCGCAGTGCTCGCTGTCGACCGGCAGGATCCGGGCCCCGCTCCGGCGGGCGAGGGCCATCAGGTGGCCGCCGGCCATCACCAGCGACTCCTTGTTCGCGAGGGCCAGCGTGCGGCCCGTGCGCAGGGTCCACTCGGATGCGGCGAGCCCGGCGGCGCCCGTGATCGCGTTGAGCACGGTGTCGGGTGCGGTGCGGTCGAGTGCGTCGAGCAGCCCGTCGGAGCCGGCAAACCAGCGGGTTCCGGGGGGCAGGGTGGGCGGCTCGGCCGCCCCCGTCAGGCAGGCGGCGGCCGGGCGGTGCCGTTCGGCGGCCTCGGCGAGGCCCGCCGCCGACGTGTGGGCCGCGATCAAGACGAGTTCGAAGCGGGCGCCGTGCTCGGCGAGCATGGCCAGGGCCTGCCTGCCGACCGAACCGGTGCAACCGAGGATGGCGACGCGTCGTCTCGTCACGAGCCGATCATGCGCGCGGCGGGGTGAGGAATGCAACCGCGCTGCGGCCTCGCCTGCCGGTGCCGTGGGGAGGTCCGCCGAGCAGGTGGCTCCGGCGCGACAGTTGCTGTAGCTTGCCGATCGCATCGCTGGCTGCCGCTTGCCGCTGCGGCGCGATGCCGACCCCAACCCAGCCGTACCCGGAGCTTCGATGTCCCTTCTGGCCCCTCTGGCCCTGACCTCGCTCGCCCTGTTCCTGCCGCAGGACGAGCCCGCGCAACCACCTGCCGCGCAGGATCGTCCGGCCCTGCTGACGCCGCCGGAGCAGGCGACGCTGCGCGACCGGATCGTCAAGTACTTCGAGGCCGACGAGGCCTACGCCCGCGCCGAGGGACTGAAGGACCGCGAGAAGGCCAACAAGTCCCGGGAGAAGGCCAGGGAGGCGCTGCACAAGGAGTGGGAGGCCCGAATGAAGAAGGGCAACCTGCTCGCCTCCATGGTGGACCTGCGCGCGATCTACGACAACTGCTTCGTCGTGCCCAAGGAGAAGTTCACGCCCGGCACGATGCGCAAGGACCGCATCAAGGACAGCGACCTCGACTACACCCTGTTCCTGCCCAAGACCTACAGGGCCGACAAGCCGATGCGCACCGTGCTCGTGCTGCCGGGCTCCACGGCCGCCGGCCAGACCAGTGCCTGGGTCGAGGGGGACCGCTACTTCGAGGCCGTCTGGGACAAGACCCCGTTGCTCGCGGACTCGATCGTGCACGTGAGCCACCTGCCTGCCGGCATCGAGATGGACCCGGTGCCCGACTTCAGCCGCGATGGCCAGGATGCCCAGGAAGGCAAGCGGATCGAGGCCGTGTTCAGCACGTTCGGCCTGTCGATGGCCGCCGTGAACATCGACCGCGCGCGCGTCTTCCTGGACTGCGGGCGCGGCAACTGCGGGTTCGGGCTGCGGTTCGTCTCGATGTTCCCGGACCGCTTCGCCGGGCTCGTGCTGCGCCAACCGACCGCGGTGGAAGGCGTGCGGCTCGGCAGCCTCGGCAACGTGCCGGTGCTGATGATCAAGACCGCCGCGACCGCCGCGGTGGTCGATGCCCTGAAGTCGAAACTCGAGGAGCAGGCACCGGGCAGGATCACCGTGATCGAGGCAACGGACGAGTATCCGCACCGGGCCGCCGCGGGGGACGTCGCCAACTGGATGGCTGGCCAGCACCGCACGATGTACCCGGCCCACGTCGTGATCGAGCCGAACCACGACCGCTTCAACAAGGCCTACTGGGTGCGCGTCGGGCGCATGGACCCGCTGCACACGCTGCCGTTGGACCAGAAGCCGCGCATCGAAGCCACGGCCGATCGCGCCAACAACCGGATCGTGATCAAGGCACGCGGCATCGAGAACTTCAGCCTGCTGCTCAACGACGACCTGGTGGACCTCGACAAGGAGATCACCGTGGTGATCAACGACAAGGCGATCACCGAGAAGCGCACGCGCGACCAGCGCGGCATGCAGGAACGGCTGCTGCAGCGGCGTGACTGGGACTTCCTGTTCCCGGTCGTCTTCGACGCCATGGTGCCCAAGCAGAGCAGCGGGAAGTGACGCCGCAGCGGCCAGCGGTCGGCACGACGGCCGTGGCGGCGGCACTCGGTGGCTTCGCGTGCATGGCGGCGGAACTCACGGCGGTGCGCCTGCTCGCGCCGCATTTCGGCGACAGCGCCTACGTCTGGACCAACGTGATCGGCGTGATCCTGGCGGCGCTCGCCGGCGGCGCCTGGCTCGGCGGAAGGCTCGCCGGACGCCCGGACGCGGGCCGCTGCCTCACGGGCCTGCTCGCCGCCGCCGGCGGGCTACTGGCCCTCGCGCCGTTCGTCTCGGGTCTGCTCGGGGCGTGGTTGGTGCCGGCGTCGCTGCCGCTGGACGCGGCGATGCCGACCATCGTGCGCGGCTCCTTCGTGGCCACGGTGGCGCTGTTCGCGCCCGGGTTGTTCGTGCTCGGCGCCGTCGCGCCGATGCTCGTCGCGCGACTCGCAGCGCAGGGCTGCGAGGTCGGGCGCGCCGCCGGGACCGTGTCGGGGGCCGGCACGCTCGGCAGCCTGCTCGGCACGTTCGCGGCCACGCACTGGCTGGTTCCGCAACTGGGTTGCCGCGCGACCCTCGGGCTGTCGGGAGCCTGCCTGTTGCTCGTCGCGGCCCTCGTCGCGCGCCGCGGGGGCCGGGCGGCTCCCGCCGCGGCCGCCATGCTGCTCGCGGCGGCGGCGCCGTTCGTGCACGTCGGGCCGCTGCGTCCGCCACCCCCCGGACGGGAACTGGTCGCCGAGCGCGAGTCGCCACAGCAGTTCCTGCAGGTCCTGCGCGAATCGTCGCCGGTGGGCAGCCGCACGCTGCTCGTGATCAACGAGGGCCTCGACTCGTTCCACTCCGTCGCCGTCGCCGGCTCGGCGTTCACCGGCGGCGCCTACTACGACTGGCACGCGCTGGCGCCGCTGCTCGTCCCGGCCGGGCGGCTCGAGGCCGGCCAGCGGGTGCTGTCGATCGGCGACGCAGCGGGCTCCCTGCGGGCGATCTACGCGGCCGTGCACCCGGGCGTGCTGGTCGACGCCGTCGACATCGACGCGGTCTGCATGGAACTCGGCGACGCGTTCTTCCGGGGCCCCAAGGCAGCCGGCGACCGCGCGGTCATGGACGGGCGCGTGTTCCTGCGCACGGCGGGGCGCCGCTGGCAGGTGATCCACGTCGACGCCTACGCGCACCAGATCTACGTGCCCGCCCACCTCGCGAGCCGGCAGTTCTTCGCGCTCGCGCGCGAGCGGCTCGAGCCGGGGGGCGTGCTCGCGTGCAACGTGGGCGCCCTGCATCCCGAGGATCCGGTGCTGCGCGCGGTGGGCACGACGGTCGCCGAGGAGTTCGGCCATGCGCTGGCGCTGCAGGTGCCGGCCTCGCGCAACTTCCTGCTGGTAGCTCGCAACGGCCCGGTTCCCGACCCGGCGGCGCTGGCCGGACACCGGTTCGGCGGCGAGCTCCTGGGCGCCGCTGACCAGGAACGATGGCGGGCGATCGTCGCCGCCGCTGCCGCGCCAGGCGTCTTCCACGACGTCGGCCACGGTGGCGCACTGCTGGACGACGACCGGCCGCAGCTCGACGAACTGCTGCAGCGCAGCTACGTCCGGCCGGCCGCCGGCGCGGAGGTGGTGGCTTGCGCGGGCGCGGCGGATCCCGCCGCGGCGGAGATCGCCGCCTACACCGCCGCGACGCGGCGGGACTGGCTCGGCGCGGTGCAGGCGGTCGCCGGCAGCCGCGTGGAGACGGCCTACCTGCGGGAGGTGGCGGGCGACGCCCGGTATTCGCTGCGCGAGCTGCAGGCTGCGGCGCGCGAGTACGAACGCGCGGAGGTGCTCGCCGCCACGGCCGAGGCGAAGCAGCGGCTGCGCGCGAAGAGCAGCCAGCTCGCGGTGGACCTCGAGGGCACCCTGCTGGCCGAACGCACCGGCTCGCGCAACCTGGGCCTCGCGGCCGCAGCCTGCGCCGCGGCGGTGGCGGCGCTGTGGCTCCTGCGGCGCGCCTCCTGATCCCCGATGCGCCGCAAGGCGCCGGCGGAGACCCTACAGGATGTCGAGCACGCCGGCCGAGCCGTCGGTCAACGTCGACGTCGCCGCGCGGTAGTTGGTCACCGTCGCGTAGGCGGTGTTCCACGGCAGCGGGTCCTTGTCGCCGATCGAGCCCAGGGCGACGACCGCGAACGCGCGGGTCAGCGGCGTGAGGTGCGGATTCGTCGCCATGCGCAGCAGCGGTTCGATGCTGCGGCGGTCGCCGATCTGGCCGAGGGCGGCGGCGGCGGCCGACAGTCGCGCGAGGCTCGGGTCGGGGCTCTCGAGCTGCCGGCAGAGTTCGGGCACGACCTCGTGGTCGCCGAGCAGGCCGAGCGCCCGAGCGCTCTGCAGCAGGAGTTCCGGGCGGCGTTCGGCGCCGCGCAGCAGTTCGCGCACCTCGCCGGCGGCGAGGTGGTCGCCGAGCAGGCCGAGCGCGATGCACAGGTAGCCGGCCACGTCGTCGCGCTTCTGGTGCCGGCGCAGCAGTTCGCGCAAGCTGTCCGCGGCAACCTCCTCGCCGCAGAGCCCGAGGGCCACCGCGATCGCGCCGAGCACCTGGCCGTTGCGCGTGTCCTCGAGGGCCGCGCGCAGCGCCTTGCCGACCGTGGGGTCGGCGACCGCCGTGCGGCCGGCGCGCGCGGCCTCGGCACGTTCGCGCGCGCCGAGCACGCCCAGGGCCACGGCGACCCACGGGCGCTCGAGCACGGCGCCCGCGGTCGCCAGCTCGGCCACGAGCCTGGTGCGCGCGAGTTCGCCGCCGGCGTGCCCCAGCGCCAGCAGCGCGAAGGAACGTACCTGCTGGTCGCGGTGGCTGCGGTAGGCGCGCAGCAGCAACGCGCACAGTTCGTGGTCGCGGGCCCGTTCGTCGGTCCACGGCGCAGAGAGGTGCCCGAGCGCGAGCGCGCAGGACTGGGCCACGTGCGGGTTGACCTTGGCGGCCGGGTCGGCGTCGCCGGTGTAGGCCATGCTCGCTGCGAGGTCGGCGGCGAACACCTTCTGCCAATGGGCGGCGCGCGGCTCACCGGGGCGCACGAGGTGCGCGATGGCCGGCGGCACGTGAGCCTGCACGAGCTGCAGACCGGGGGGCAGGGGCCGCCGGTAGAAGGCGCCGAGTTCGTCGACGATCGCTTCGCGCAGCAGCACCGCGCCGGGTGCGGACCAGTCGCGCGGGAACTGCGCCAGGGCCTCGATCGCGGCGACCTGCAGGTCCCGGCCAGCGCCCTCGGCACGCAGCGCGGGCAGCAGCCCATCGACGACGCGCCGAGCGACGGCGACCTCGTCGCAACGCCGCAGCAGGAGTCCGAGCCCGAAGGCGGCGAACGCCCGGGTACGCTCGTTGACCTCGCTGCGCCCACAGGCCTTGCGGCCCGTTTCGTCGTCACGCGCGAGTGACGACAAGAGACCCGTGGTCGTCTCGTCGAGCTGCCCGGAGATGCCCAGCGCCAGCGCCGCGGTCTCGCGCAGTTCCTGGTCGTTGCTGGCCAGGAACGGAACGGTCAGCTGGAACAGGCCCCGGCCTGCACCGTTGCAGCCGAGCTTCGCGAGGGCCACGAGGCAGGCCGAGATCGTGTCGCGGTCGCGCGCGTCCTGCAGCACGGCGACCAGGGCTTCGGCGATGCGCGTGCGGTCGGCGGCGGAGGTCGGCTCGAGGTTGCGCGCGCGGTGGCCGAGCCGGGGGTTCAGCAGCGCGTCGTCGGAACCGCCCAGCGCCCCGCGTCCGCCGACGGCCTCGCGCAGGCGCAGGTAGGGGTCCTTGCCGAACTCCCACCAGAACTCCCAGCGCGTGAGATCGTCTTCGAGGGTGACCCCGCGCGGGCGTGCGCCGGAGGAGGCAGCCGCGGCCGTGCCCGAGGGCGTTGGAGCCGAGGCGGATGGCGCCGGCGAGGAGGGCACGGGTCCGCTGTTCGGCGCGCTGCGTCCTGGCGTGGAAGCCGGACTGCCCGAGGTGGCGCCCGTCTTGCCGGGACCCGGCGGGACGACCTCGCCGGGGCCACGGTACTGACCGCCGTGGGCGCAGACAGGGGGTGCGGCAACGAACAGCGCGAGAAGCAACAACGAGCAGTTCTTCATGGGATCGGCACCTTGCCCGTTCCGGAGCAATCGCCGTGCCCGAACGCTCGAACCGGAAACGGCAAGG
>Ga0194127_10007986_pt1 | contig 11489 bp, 9 predicted proteins | sample TA2KigC100mmetaG_FD_148624 | JGI IMG/M metagenome (GOLD analysis project Ga0194127, IMG submission 148624) | Freshwater microbial communities from Lake Tanganyika, Tanzania - TA2015036 Kigoma Deep Cast 100m | ecosystem: Environmental > Aquatic > Freshwater > Lake | place: Tanzania: Lake...
CTCCATTCCCATTCCCTCCTCCAACCATGGCCACCAACTCTGCCACAAACCCCTTCATCTGCTCCGCCTGGGCGTTCATCTCCTCGGAGGCCGAAGCCGACTCCTCCGCTGAGGCCGCATTCTTCTGCACTGTCTTGTCCATCTCCGCCACGGCTTTGTTCACCTGATCGATTCCTTGTGCCTGCTCCTGGGAGGCCGCCGCTATCTCACCCACCAACTCACCCACTTTTTTCGCTCCTGATGCAACCTTCCCAAATGCCTCATTCGTCTTGGCTACGGTGTCCGATCCATTCTTGATCTTCTTGACCGTGCCCTCGATCAGATTGGCCGTATTCTTGGCCGCATCTGCTGCCCGCATCGCCAGGTTTCTCACCTCGTCGGCCACTACTGCAAACCCGGCTCCAGCCTCGCCTGCACGGGCCGCTTCAACGGCTGCATTGAGAGCCAATAGATTGGTCTGAAACGCGATCTCATCGATCGTCTTGATGATCTTGGCCGTCTCTTCAGATGCCTGTGAGATCTCTTTCATCGACTCTGTCAATTCTCCCATCGAACGATTGGCATCATTAACCACACGGCTGGTCTCCGTCATCAGGGTATTGGCCTGATTGGCATTGTCCGCATTCTGCTTGGTCATGGAAGCCATCTCCTCGATCGAAGAAGATGTCTCCTCCAGACCGGCTGCCTGCTCCGATGCTCCTTCGGCTAATGACTGACTGGCTGAGGAGACCTGGGTCGAAGCAGAGGCCACCTGCTCTGCGGCATCCCCCAATTGAGTCGATACCCCCTTTAGAACTTTCGTAATTCCACGAGCAATCGTCCAGGCGAAGAATGTACCTATCACAATGGCGATAATACCCACTATAGTTACATTACGCTTTGTACTCGCGGCGTCTTTCAGCATTGCATCTTCGGTCATGACGTGTTTCTTGGCTGTCTCTCGAATTTTCTTCAATAGCCCCTGAACCTTCTCAAGGCTTTGGCCGGTCTGGTTTACATAGATCGTCCGAGCCTCTGCCTTGGACTTCGCCTTGCCAAGGTCAACGGCTGACTTGTGAAGCTGATGATGAGGCCCCTCAATTTCCCTCAGCAGAGGAGCAATGTCAGCGAAAAGTTTCTCCGTCTCTTTACGCTCCTCCCCATAGAGCCACTTGCCAAAGGCACATTTATGGTCATCCACTTCCACCTCAAGCTTGGCGATACTTTCATTATTCAGGAAAGCGTTCACCTTGTTGACCCAGTTGAGGTGATCCACCTCTTTCTGGGCCAGTTCTCTGTCCAGTTCATTGCCTATGATCACTTCATGAGCATCCTTTACTATATCGCTCACCCCTGTAAAACTCATGACTCCAACCACAGCCAATAAGATCAATACAACTCCAAATCCAAACGTAATCTTCTTCCCAACCGACATGTTCTTCATTTCCTAATTCCCCCTTTCTTCTTTCTTTTTTCTTTTTTTTCTTCCAATCCTTCCTTATGTGAAATAGACGGAAGAATCGATCTATGCCGCCTTGTCTAAAATGGTTACCTCTTCCGCGCTGAGCACCTTGTCGATATCCAGAAGGATCTTCACCCCCCCGTTCATCTTGGCCATCCCGAGGATATAATCCGTATCCAGCTTCGCCCCGAACGTCGGCGTCTCCTCTATGTCTGTAGATTTGATATTCAGCACCTCCGAAACTGAATCGACCACGATCCCGATCAGCACCGAACCTCCCTGACCTGCGATCTCCACCACGATGATGCACGTCCGCTCCGTATAGCCCATCTCCTCCATCCCGAACTTCAGTCTCAAATCTACCACGGGAATCACTTTCCCTCGAAGGTTGATCACCCCTTTGACAAACGCAGGGGTTCGCGGAACCGTCGTGATCGCCATCATCCCGATGATCTCCTTGATCTTGAGAATGCCGATTCCATACTCTTCCCCGGCCAATGAAAAGGTCAGATACTTCCCTTCCCGGTTGACCATCGCCTTGACCACCTGATCCATCGTCTTCGTCAGCTCTGTCATTATTCTCTCACCTCCTTTCCCTCGATTTTCTTAATGATAGAGAGTTATCTCCCTGCAAACCTTCCCTTGCATGATCCATCTTCTTCTTAACGACTTTGATGATCTCGTCCATGTCGAACCGCCACGAGTCCCCGATCTTAAATGCTGGAAGCTCGCCGTTTAAGGCTAACTTATAGACTGTCGAATCCGTCAACTTCAGGTAACTGCACACCTCTTTTACGGTTACAATGGTGGCCATGAGTATAAGCCTCCCTTCTATATGCCTTTCTGTCCAATGACTCCAAACTATCCCATCTATCCAATGTATCGACATTATCAAGGAATCTTTTGACAGGACAAAGGATGAATAATTTGTAGGAATTTGAAACGTTTAAATGTAGGGGTTCGTCCTACAGAGGGTTACCGGGAAGGTGGGCCTGCGAATCGAAATATCTCAATGAGTTAACCCATTCTTGATGGCGTAGTGGGTCAGTTCTGCGTTGTTCTTCATCTTCATTTTTCCGAGAATGCGGGTCCGGTACGAGCTGATCGTTTTTACACTCAGAAACAGGTCTTCTGCAATGTCGCTTACAGTCTTGCCTGAAGCGATCAGACACATCACCTGATGCTCCCGGTCTGAAAGAACCTCATGGAGGGGCCTCGAATCATCCCTTTTCAGATCAAATGCCAGTTTCTCTGCCAGAGTGGGAGTAACATATATCCCGCCGCCCAGTATCTTTCCGATGGCGATGACCAGATTTTCCGGAGCCGCCTCTTTCGTCATATATCCGGACGCCCCTATCCGCAAGGCGCGTAGGCCATATTGTTCTTCAGGATACATACTGAGAACCAATACCGGAAGCCCCGGACATCGCTGCTTGATCTCCTTTAAAACATCAAGGCCGCCTCTCCCAGGCATGGCAATATCAAGCATGACCATATCCCAGTCCTCTTTCTTGATTGATTCAAGTGCCTCCTGAGAGGTTTGGGCTTCACCAACAAAGATGTCACCGCCATTTTCAGTCAGAAGCTGTTTTAGACCTCGACGAACAATCGGATGATCATCTGCAATTAGAATCTTTCTCATGTTACCTCCCTCCTGACTGAGAGCTATACGATTTCAACTTTTAATGAGAGTCTGTCCATAAACTAATGATTTCCAAAAAGGTTGTCATTCCGGCGGAAGCCGGAATCCAGTTTTTTCAAGGCATTCTGGATGCCGGATCAAGTCCGGCATGACGGACTAGTGGAGTTTATAAACAGACTCTAATTAAGCCTTAATCTGTTCACCCGTTCGACGGCGCTAAGCCCCGCCTTTCAAGACGGGGGGCGAAGCGCCGCTCAGGGTGAACATCGAGCAAGCCCCGGCCTTCAGGCCGGTGAGTCGATTGGTTCACTGCCAATCGGCATTCTTAGCGTTACAGTGGTCCCTTTCCCGGGAAAACCCTTGATGTCAAGCTTGCCTCCAAAGAGACCGGCCCTCTCCCTCATGCCAAGGATTCCAAGGGATTTCAGGCTTGAAATATCATTGTGTGTGATGCCTTTTCCGTCATCTTCAACCTTCATGACAAGCTGGCCATCCCGTTTCTTCAAGCCCACCCTTACCCTTGAAGCGTTTGCATGGCGGATGGTATTCGTCAAGGTCTCTTGAAGGATACGGAAGACCGCGGTGCTCCGCTCCCTGTCCAGGGTGAGATCTTCCGCGTTTGAAAGGAACTTGCATGCTATTCCCGTTCGCTTTTCAAACTGATTCGTTTCCAATTCGATGGCTGCCACAAGGCCAAGGTCGTCCAGGACTCCGGGCCGCAGTTGGTAGCAGATCCTGCGAACGGATTGGATGATCTCATCAATCAATCGGGACATGGAGCCTATTTTTTGCATTATAGGCTCATGTTTCGCCGGACACCTGTTGGATAACAAGGCGAGGTCTATTTTCAGGGCCGTCAAGGTCTGGCCCAATTCGTCGTGAACCTCCCGTGCAATCATAGTCCTTTCCTCTTCTCGGATCGTCTGAAGTCTCATGGAAAGGGCCCTCATCCGTTTATTAGACTCTTTGAGATATTGCTCCGCCCTCTTTCGCTCGGTGACGTCCTCTACCTGGAGAAGATAGCCTGTAATTTCTCTAACTTGATTATACAGCGGGGTGATGTGTATTCTTAACCATACTTTCCCGGATTTTGAAGTCTCGTATAACTTTCTCTCCTTCACTAAATCAAAATCAAATTCTCCCTCATACTGAACAGTCGATCCATTTAGAATTTTATCTTTCTGATCCTGCGAAAGATTCGGATCATCGAATAATCTGAATCCCTTCACTTCGCTTAGGTTTTTTACACCAAATAATTCTAAGCATTTAGGATTGACATCAATTAAGCTTCCTGACGAATCGTATAGTTCAATGGCTATCGGTGATTGTTGATAGATCCCTCTAAACTTTTCTTCGCTGGCTTGAAGCGCCTCCTCCGCCCGCTTGCGATCGGTGATGTCTATACAATTTTCGACCATCTGGATCACATTTCCATTTTCATCTAAAATAGGATAACCATGGACCTCGAAGATTCTGGGATTACCGTCACCATCGTAATGGGTGTGTTCCACGGTTACAGGTTTTTTGGTTTCCTTTACTGCTTCAAGTGGACATGAACACTCGGCCGTGCCGCAAGGCTTATCCGTTTTATGGGTGATGGAGTAACACGTATTCTCCCCTGACAAACCATTCAGTTGGGCGGCTGAATTCGACATCACAATGGTGTAATGATTGGCGTCCAAAACATAAAAAGGATGGGTAAGCGATTCTAACACCTTTTCCAAAAACTCTTTTTGCCGTAGAATCTCCCCCTCCGCCCGCTTGCGCTCCGTGATGTCACGGATGACACTCTGATAGATCTTTTTCCCCTCAATCTCAATAATTCTGGAACTCGCCTCTACCGGAAAACTTGTCCCATCCTTTTTCTGATGCCAACCCTCAAACACCATCCCATTCTGTTCTTCTACCTTCTTCATCTGTGCATCAAGTATTGATCGTGCCTCAGAACTTCTCAAATCCATTAAGCTTAACTGAAGCAATTCATCTCTTGTATACCCATAAGATTCCAATGCCCGCTCATTCGCTTCTACGATCTTTAAATCTTGGTCTATCAATAAAATAATGTCATTGGCATACCTGGTCAGGTAGTCGAGATGCTGCGCCAGTATTCGATGTTTCATTTCCTCTTCATACTGCTGACGGTAAAACCGGACACGCTGATGACGCCAGATTAAAGCAATGCTCAAACCGGCCACCACCATGAATGAGCTTACCAGGATGACGGTCAGCCCAATGCCCTGGGGAATGGGGTTGCAGACCTCGTCCTGATCAACCTTGGAAACAAGAAACCAGGGCGATTCCGGAATAGCCTTCAGGGCTGCAATCACGGGTTTGTCTCGGTAGTCCAATCCCTCAACCATCCCCTCTTTCCCCAGAAGCGCCATCGCTGCCACCAGATCATGTTTGCTGACCGGTAAACGCAACGAAAGAGCAGTCCCCTTTGCGTGACGGAGCTCGCTTAAAAATACGACCTCCTCTCCTTCATGATGAACCAAAATGGTCTCGCCCGTCGGACTTGTCGTGGGCCAGGAGTGGATCAAGGGATAGAGAAAATGGTAAGGATCAATCCGTAACAGAAAAACTCCTACAGGAAGAGTGCCACGGTCCTGTGAAACGAGGATTGGAACGACGAGGCTAAGTCGGATCGTTTTAGAAATCTGACCTCGATAAATGCCGGAGAGGATCACTTTTTTTGTACGCATCGCTTCCGCGGTCAGTTTTATCGCATCAGGTCCGAGCTCTTCCCTCCCATCCGGAACGGACAATCTCACCATCCCTTTGGCGTCCAGGAGCGAAATCCTTTCGTACTGAAGATGTTTGAATTGAACGTTCATCCATTGGAAAATCTCCCTTTTCGGTCTGGGCGCTAAAGGATCTTCGAGCCATTCCTGGATGTGTTTTGCCAAGAAGTTATTTTCAAAGATAGCGGTTGCATCACACAGGCGCTCTTTTCTCCAATTGACAATCTGTTTGACCTTTAAATCAGCGACGACAGAGAGCTCTTCCATCTTATTTTTTTTGATCCGTTCGTTTTGATCTTTGGAGTGGGAGTACCCGACGGCTCCAACGGCCGCAGCCAACAATAGGAAGATAAGAATGAGATGCCAGGGAATCTCAGAAGATCTAAAGCGAGGTTCCATGATGATCGCCTCTCTTTTCAAATAAGTCAACGGTCATTGTGAGATCGAGCGTCGAAGCAACCCCTTGAAAAACGAAATGGCCACGCCTGCGTGCCGAAATGCTTTGATAGAGCATTCAAGAAACGGAGGCGCTTCGGTGTGCGGGCACGCTCTTCAGCCTCGCAATGACATGTAAAAGCATTTAATGCGTTTGTATGAGTGATGTTCGTATCAATAAATCGCAGATTGACAATTCTTGTCCCCTCACCTTTATCCTCTCCCCTGAAAGGGTGGGAGAATGGAACAATGGGATACACATTCCAATATCATTTTCGGCATTTTAGGCTAAAAACTTTAATGAAGATTAAATGGGGAATATAAGGAAAAAAGGGTAGGTATGAATTTTTAAGGTATCCGGGTTAAAAAACTGTTGAAGAGGATATGCCAATGTCTTAATAAATTGATACGGAATGCTTAATCAGCATCGAAAACCTTCCTTTAGAGAAAGTGGCTTAAAGCAAAGAGGAGTATACCTTGCAGTTGCGTAAATATTATAAGAAAAGGGAGGTGGGTATGCTGGAAAGCCTTTACAGCAGCACCTTTTATGGTTTTGCTGCTTAGGTTTCAAGCATATTTCAAAGGTCACCTCCAGTGAAATCGAATGTTCCCCATAAAACATATAAATAATCTGCAATTGTAAAGGATTGGAAGCATGCCCACCTTCCTTTTCACTGCAACGTTAAGGTATACTTTAGAACTCCTTGAAATTTCCTTCCTCCATGGGGAGGATTTGTTCGGGTTTCGGCTCCTTCTGAATCGATGGTGGAATCCTTAGGTCCTTTCTTTTAACTCCATTCGTCACTTTACTGATCAACTGCCCTACCTGCCTCTTGCCGTTGCCACCCGGTTTTCTTGCCTCCGAACTCCTAACGGGCGATTCATGAATCGCCCCTACAGAGACCACTCCATTCCCATTCCCTCCTCCAACCATGGCCACCAACTCTGCCACAAACCCCTTCATCTGCTCCGCCTGGGCGTTCATCTCCTCGGAGGCCGAAGCCGACTCCTCCGCTGAGGCCGCATTCTTCTGTACCACCTTGTCCATCTCAGATACCGCCTTGTTGATCTGATCGATCCCCTGCGCCTGCTCATTGGATGCCGCCGAGATCTCTCCGACCAGCTCCCCGACTTTCTTGGCGCCCGTGGCCACCTTCGCAAAGGCCTCGTTCGTCTTACCTACCGTGTCAGATCCGTTCTTGATCTTCTTGACCGTCCCCTCAATCAAGTTGGCCGTGTTCTTGGCCGCATCCGCCGCACGCATCGCCAGGTTTCTCACCTCGTCGGCCACTACTGCAAACCCAGCCCCCGCCTCGCCTGCACGGGCCGCCTCCACCGCAGCATTGAGGGCCAAGAGATTGGTCTGGAACGCGATCTCATCAATCGTCTTGATGATCTTAGCGGTCTCTTCAGAGGCCTGTGAGATCTCTTTCATCGATTGGGTCAACTCCTTCATGGAGTTATTCGCATCATCTACCACCCTGCTCGTCTCTGTCATCAGGGTATTGGCCTGGTTTGCATTGTCTGCGTTCTGTCTCGTCATCGAAGACATTTCCTCAATCGAAGACGACGTCTCCTCGATCCCCGCCGCCTGCTCGGACGCCCCCTCCGCTAACGACTGGCTGGCTGAGGAGACCTGTGACGAAGCCGATGCCACCTGATCCGATCCATCCGAAAGACCCTCAACCACACGGTTGATCGGCTTAGTGATGGAGCGAGTCAGAAAAATACCCAAACCCAGTGCAACCAGAGTTCCCACAATCATTCCTACCAAAGCAATAAGTTCATCAAACTTTCCCGCAGCCAAGGCTTCCTTCTCAAAATCATCTGCAATCTTTTTGTTGAGGTCGACAAGGCCTAAAAGCAGTTTTTCGCTTTCATAAAAAGCGTTCCTTGCATTTCCATGGGTTAGCGTATGAGCGCCTCTGTAATCTCCCTTCTTAACCAATTCAATGACCTCCAAGTGCAGTTTTTTCCATGCCTCCCATTTGGGAACAAACTCCTTCCACATATTCTCCTCTTCTTTGGTCTGGGGAAGGGGTTCGTAGATCTTCCAACCCTCTCCAGCGCGTTTCCATCCATCCTCCAGTTGCGAAGAATATCTTCTTACAAGCTCAGGATTCCTCTCATAAACCAGGACACGTTCAGCACCCTGAATGGACGTCTGGGCCTCAGACATGGTTTCAAGGCCAATTATACTTGGTAACCGGACTTCACACGTTTCCTCCAATGCCTCCATGGTCTGTTCTATGCCTATATATCCAAAGTACCCTACAACCAAAGTTAAGAAAGCTACAATTGAAAAACCTCCAATCAATTTTACACTCATCCTCATATTTTTCATTTTAATCCCTCCTTGTATATTCCCTCTCTTCTACGTTCCGAAGAACTCTTTCTCTGATTTATGCCGCCTTGTCCAAAAAGGTTACTTCTTCCGCGCTGAGCACCTTGTCAATGTCGAGCAGAATCTTCACCCCTCCGTTCATCTTGGCCATCCCCAGGATGTAGTCCGTATCCAGTCTGGCCCCGAACGTCGGCGTCTCTTCAATGTCCGTAGCTTTGATATTCAACACCTCCGAGACCGAATCGACTACGATCCCGATCAGCACCGAGCCTCCCTGCCCTGCAATCTCCACCACGATGATGCATGTCCGCTCTGTATACGAAGCCTCCTCCATCCCGAACTTCAACCTTAAATCCATCACCGGGATCACCTTGCCCCGAAGGTTGATCACACCCTTAACATACGAAGGCGTCCTTGGAACGGGCGTGATGGGCATCATCCCGATGATCTCCTTGATCTTGAGAATCCCGATTCCATATTCTTCCCCGGCTAATGAAAAAGTCAGATACTTCCCCTCACGGTTGGTCATCGCCTTGACCACCTGATCCATCGTCTTTGTCAGCTCTGCCATTCTCTTTTCACCTCCTTTCCTTTTTTGTATTTCCTGCCTTTTTATCGTTTCCTTTCTTTGCTTTTCGAATGGCCTTGATCACCTCATCCATATCGAATCGCCAGGAATCCCCGATCTTAAATCCGGGAAGATTCCCATCGGAAGATAATTTGTAAATCGTCGACTCAGAGAGCTTCAGGTATTGGCCCAACTCCCTGGCCGTCACGATATTTGCCATAGAACTCTCCCCTTCTCATCTAAGGCTGGAAGGAGGCAATCGACCTCTCCGCCCCTCTCTTCCGCTCTTCGTAAAGAGACCTGATCATCACATCCGGGCTTTCGCAGAACCTGACGTCCCCGTCGCAGATCGACCAGATCACGCCAAGACCGCAATACCCGATGCCGCGGCCAAAGTGAAGACCCTCCGGATCCCTGAAATACCGGCATCCCCTTTTGTTCGCCATCCCCCTCACCCCCTTCATCGTCACCTCCCTATCCAAATCCTCTTCTCCAACACATCTCAATATGATTTTCGGCATTTTAGACTAAAGCCTTTAGAAAAGATTAAATGGAAAAAGCGGGGAAAAAGGGGAAAATTGTGAATTTTAAGTTTGTAAGCTTAAATAAACCCCTAAGACAATTCCTACAACGCCTCATAACCCCTCCTCTCCTCCCCTTAACTTAAAGGCTGTGTCGTAATACGATAAATAGAAAAAATGTCATGCTGAACTTGGTTCAGCATCTAATAATTCCAAAAACTTACGAGACCCTGAAACAAGTTCAGGGTGACAAAACTATAATTACGACACACCCTCTTAAGGGGAGGAATCTCCCCTCTTAGGTTAAGTCGAATAGACCCGACCACGGGAGGAGGGAAAGGGGGAGTTACCTATCCAACTAACCGTTTATCTCCGATAGATGAGGCGTTACGGAGGCTAAAAATTTACGTTTGAGTTGACCTGGATATTTATGCTATATTTACCATATGCTTGACCGCCAGATTAAGGACATCGCACAAAGACACGGTACCTTTTTGATCTATCTTTTTGGTTCGGAAGCCAAAAGGGGGAAGATCTACGTTGAAGGGGGAATGGCCATGCCCCATCCCTTTTCCGACCTCGATGTCGCGGTTTGTTTTGAAAAAGCTCCTGAAGAACCGATGGAGACTTATGGCTGCCTTTACAGGGAGTTCTCGGAACTATTTTCCCCTTTTAAGGTAGACCTTCTCTTCATGCAGGAGGTAAATCCGCTCTTTCAGCATGATATCATCAAAGGGATCAGGATTGATGGTCTCGTAAAAAGTCCTCAAAGTGGTCGTTGCGAGCGAAGCGAAGCAATCTCGTATTTTCTAAGTGCTTGAATTCATGGAATTGCTTCGTCCCTACGCTCCTCGCAATGACAAGTGGTTGGACTTTTTACGAATTCATCATACCTGGTATTGCATGGCTTTGGGAGGCAAAAAAAGGGCTTAGAGGGTCATTCCTCTAAGCCCTGTGATTTTTGGCTCCCCTTGTGCAACTCTTTTCATAACCGTTCTCTTTCTCGCGCAGTTAACCGAAAGCCTTCAATATCAACGGGTTATCAAAGAGCAGGCCGTTCCCGGTGAGGCAGAAGCGGCGTTGAGAAAGATCTCCCTTACTCTCGACCCAGCGCCTCCCGGATCTTGACGGCCAGGTCCTCCATCGAGAAGGGTTTCTGGATGAAGTGCACGCCTTCGTCCAGCACGCCGTGGTGGGCGATGACGTTGGCGGTGTAGCCCGACATGAACAGGCGATTGATGCCGGGATAGATGGACATGAGGTTCCTGGCCAGGTCGCGGCCGTTCATCTCCGGCATGACCACGTCGGTCATGAGCAGGTGGATCGGACCGGTGTGTTCGCGGGCCAGGCGGATGGCCTCGCCCGGGGTCCCGGCTCCGACCACGGTGTACCCCTCCCGCTTGAGCATCATGGTGACCATTTCCAGGATCGCCGGCTCGTCCTCCACCAGCAGGACCGTCTCATGGCCGCGCGCGACCGGTTCTTCGGAACCTTTCTCCGCCGGCCGGACCGTCTTGGCCGCGTGGCGCGGCAGGTAGATCCTGAAGGTCGTGCCATGGCCCGGCTCGCTGTAGACGTTGATGAAGCCGTTGTTCTGCTTGACCGCGCCGTACACCGTGGCCAGGCCCAGGCCGGTGCCCTTGCCCAGCTCCTTGGTGGTGAAGAAGGGCTCGAACAGATGGCCGAGGGTTTCCGCGTCCATGCCGCAGCCGTTGTCGCTCACCGCCAGCAGGACGTACTCGCCGGGCACGAACCCGGCGTGTTCGGCGCAATAGGCTTTGTCTAACGCGGCCGCGC
>Ga0194127_10007988_pt1 | contig 11484 bp, 5 predicted proteins | sample TA2KigC100mmetaG_FD_148624 | JGI IMG/M metagenome (GOLD analysis project Ga0194127, IMG submission 148624) | Freshwater microbial communities from Lake Tanganyika, Tanzania - TA2015036 Kigoma Deep Cast 100m | ecosystem: Environmental > Aquatic > Freshwater > Lake | place: Tanzania: Lake...
GGCGAGCCAGTCGGCCTGGATCGTGTCCGGCCGCGCGATGCGCCGGTCGAGCCAGAGTACGGCGCCGGGCTCGCCGTAGACCTCGCCCGCGCCCGGTGTCGGCACGCGGAAGTCGAACCACGCGTAGTTGCGCTGGCGCGACCAGGGGAAGCGGACGCGATCGCCCGACGCGACGCGCGCCTGCGTCACGAGGTAGTCGAGCGTGAAGCCGAACTGCACCGGCAGGTGGTGGTAGTAGAAGCAGGTCAGGTCGGGCCCCTCGTACGGGTAGCGCGGGCCGTGGATGACGTCCGTGAACGTGGTCAGGTAGTAGCCGGGGTAGTTCGCGAACCGCCCGATGATGCTGTTCCGCGCCGCGGTGCGGAAGGCCTCGCGGCCGGTGTGGAGGTGGACGCGAAGGAGGTTCGGCGACCACACGGACATCAGGATGTGGTTCATCGCCTGCGGGTAGCAGGTGTAGGTCGACGGCTGCTCCAGTCCGAGGCCGACCGTCGCGACCTGCCACGCCGGGACGCTGCGCTCGGGCGTGTCGCCGGGCTGCCGCGGCCAGCCGAGGCGGTAGGTGCCGCCATCGCGCCACCAGACGCGGTGGTAGATCGGCTCCTGTCCGCCGCGGTGGATCGCCACGTCGCCCTCCGGCACGCGCGGGTGCGACCAGAGGCCGGCGATCGTGTGGAACGCGCCCTCGGCGGCGGCGTCGAGATAGCGGCGGTCGCCCGTGGCCTCGTAGAGGTCGGGCAGCTCCCACCACGCCGGATAGAAGTGGATGTTGTAGAACATCTCGAACGGGACCGGCTTCGTCTGCGGTCCGTGGATTTCCTTCGCGATGAACTCGTCCGCGCCGCGCTTGGCCTGCTCCAGCAGCCCCGGGTCGGGGCGCAGCCGGTGGAGGGCGAGGTCCGACACCCATCGTCGCGACGTGTTGTAGGCGCGGCTGTGCGTTGCCGTTCCGCCCGGCGCGGCGAGATCGGCGAGCCACGGGTTGAGGCCGCCGGTGAGCGCGTGGACGCCCTCCCAGAAGGCGGTGTCGTAGAAGGCGGACGGCACGGCGAGCTGGTTCGGAAGCGGCACGTTGTGGCGGCCGTCGAAACCCGTGCTGACGACCGCCGACCCCCGGGAGCGGAGGACGAACTCGATCGTCGGCTGCGCCCGCGTGCGCCAGGCCCGCCCGTCGCGCGCGACGAGGGCGGCCGCGATCACCGCCAGCGGCGCGGCCTGCTTGCCCATCGAGGGCGTTTCGATGTCGTAGAAGCCCTTCATGTCCGCCGTCCATCCGCCCGCGCTGTCGTCGAGCATCAGGTCCATCATGTTCAGCGCCGCGTCGGTCAGCGAGGCGCCCAGCGGGCGGCGGTCGTCGCGCACGCCCGCGACGCGGCCGACGTAGTGCTCCATCGCCGCGGTCCAGTCGCCGGGATGCGCGAGGACGCGCCACGCGACGGACTGCGTTGCGCCGGCCGTCCAGCGCGAGGCCTCCGTGCCGAGCACCGGCGAGAAGGCGCAGGGTTGGACGTCTCCGTTCGCGTTGAGCAGCGAGAAGCCGTAGACCATGTTGGACGCCGTCGGCCACCGGAAGGGGAGCCGGTCCGGCTCGGCGGACGAGACGAGGCAGACGGGCGGCGCGTTGGAGCCGCCGGGCCGCGTCTGGACCAGTGCCATCGGGTGGGGCGTGAGCGTGCTGGTGACCATCTCGGGGCGCGGCGGGAGGCGCTGGAACTGGAAGAGCGGCGGCAGTTGGACGAACTCCGCGGCCCCGCGGTCGACGGGGTCGAACGCGCAGAGGCCGGCGGACCAGAAGCCGTCGCGCGCGGGGACGGCGCGCAGCTCGAACCGGGCGTCGAGGCATCCGGGCCGGAGCGTCCAGAGACCGGTCGCGCGGTCGCCGGCGAGCGCCCCGTCCGCGCCGGTGGCCTCGTACTCGACCTCCACGGTCTCCGGCCCCGTCGTGCGCGCCGCGCGCGGAACGAGGCGGACGAGGGCGCCGGGCTCGAAGGGGTCGCGCGTGCCGCCGGGCGACTCGATCCAGGCCCCATCGACCTGCACCCGGCGCGGCTCGCCGGGCGTGGTCCAGGCCGGCAGGGTGCGGAGGTTCGCGCGGCACTCGGCGGCGTGGAGGAGGAAGAGCGTCTCGCCGGCCCCGCCGAGCGGCGGGCGGCCGGGCAGCACGGTGCGGCGGATGACGGTCGGGCGGCCCGCGGCGTCCGCGGCGCCGGCGAACTCGACGCGGACGAGGCCGTTGTCCAGCGCGGCGACCGTGCCGGTCGCGGCGGGCGGCGTCGCGGGCGGGGCGAGGGCGATCTCGCGGTCGGTCGGGAGACGGACCGGCAGCGTGCGATGGCGCGCGAGCTGCGTCGGCGGCACGGCCGCCGGGTCCAGGGCGCCGGGCGTCAGGAGGATCGCGTCGCAACGGGCGTAGCTCCGGGCGGTGTCGCGCAGGCCGATCCGGCGGCGGCCGGCGTCGAGCCGCAGGCTGCCGAGCGTCTGCCAGCCCCAGCCCTCGCGGCCGAGGTTGCCGGCCTCCGGGAACGGCGCGGCGCCGTCGATCGTGACGGCGAAGCGGCGGGTGCCCGGGGAGGTGGCGTAATCGCGCGTGCGGACCCAGACGCGGTACTCGGCCGCCTCCGGGATCTCGACGACGGCCATCGCGTCCACCGCCGGTGGCGGCTTCACCCCCGCGGCGCGCGCGGGCGGGATCACCTGCAGCAGCGCGCCGTTCAGCGCGTCGCGATCGGCGGCGTAGACCCAGTCGCCGCCGATCTGGAACGACTCGGCCTCGATCAGCAGCGTCGGGGGCGCGGCGCGGGCGGACGCCAGGAGCAGGCCCGGGGCGAGAACGAGGGCGAGCGCGGTTCGTTTCATCGGGTCACTATCGCAAGGCCTCTCCGGGCCTCCAAGCGGAAACGCCGGGCGTGTATTGCGCTTGCGATTCCGCCCGGACCGGCTACACTACCCGCTCTTCTTTTTCGGGGCGTAGCGCAGACTGGTAGCGCGTTTGGTTCGGGACCAAAAGGTCGTGGGTTCAAATCCCACCGCCCCGACCACCCTTCGCTCGGAGCTCAGCTGAAAGCGGAATATTCCCTGCGTAGCCCTGGCGAAGCGGGGCTCCGAGCTACACATGGTGAGCCGGCCGATGACGTTCCGGCTCATGTGGCCAGCCACAACTCGGGTGCAAATTCCCACACCGCGAAGTTCAGGCCTTGGCGCCTGGTCCCCCAAAGGCATGCAGTGAGCACGACGCATGTCACTCCTTTGCGTCTGATTCACTTGCGCCCAACCTGTGGGCCATCCACGGCGGACAGGGAAGCCCGAAGTCAGATCGAGGCGTTAGCCGTTGGATGCGCCGGCTGGTTCGGCGTTTCGTCGGCTCTCACTCCGCCGCGAAACCGCCCCAAGCGGTAAGGGATGCAATCTGCGCCCTGTCCTTGTCCCATTCCAAGTTGACCCCACCACGATTCGAACCGGTGGCCATCGATTCAAGAATGACCCAAACGCTGCCGTCCTCTTTGGTGGAAACTGTGTAGTGGGTCAGGCGCGGGCTGGCCAGCAGACGTGCAACGGCGGGCTGGTCAGCGCGCTCCTCGATGTAGCGAAAGGCAGCAATGACAATCGGAGCCTGCTGAGGTGTGGAATACCCGTTTCCGGCGAGATCGATAATGAGCTTTGTGGCGCGCAAGCGCACGGCTGGTTCGTGGCTGCAAGCTGCAAGCTGACTGAGGAGAGCCACCTCGTGAGGATTCCAGGAAGTGCTGGGCGGCTTCACCCAGAACTCCTTCGACGAAAGCACCTGTTCCAGGCGCGCGCGGTCTTGTTGGGGTGTGGTATCAGCGGCCCAAGCGCAGCAGCAACCTGTGGCAGCAATGAGGAGCAGGCGGATCATGGATGAGGTCATGGTATTGTGGTGTTGGTTTGGAGTGGAAACACGAAGAAGCGCCGAACGCAAGGCCGGGGCAAGCGACGGCTGAGGCGTACGCTTGCATCCTGCGTGCGCCCGCCGCTTTGCCTCCAGCGTCCGGTTCGGCGATAGAATGCTCATAATCTCCGGGCTCTCCGGCCAACTATCTCTCGGACTCGCAGCAACGGCCGGCCTTGTCGCTGCGACCGGAATCCTACCCGCGAACCAAGCCGAACACACGAAATTAACCTGCGCTTATCCGCGCAATCCGTGGTCAAACAGACCACCGCCTCATCTCAGCCCCGCTCACCGCCGGACAGTACCTGTTCTGCCTGCTTCAGTAGCCGGCCACCGCGCGCCGGTGAGCGGCCGGCGCGGACCTCGTGCTCCGCCGCGTAGTCCCGTGGCCAAGGACACGCCTTCCGGCGCGCGGGCATCGGGCGGGATCTTCTCGAGCTGGGGTCCCGTCGGCTCGGAGTCACGCCGATTTGTGATCGCACCGGGGTCGGTGTAGGGTCGGATGATCCCCATGACCAGGGCTCACGTCGTCGCCATCGGGCTGTTCGTGTCGCTGCTGGCCGTCAACGTCCTCGGGTTCGAGGGCTACGATCCGGCAGGCTTCCTCGACGATTTCGCCCGGGAGCGCGTCGAGGCGGTGGCGGAGACGGGCGGCTATCTCCGGCACGTCTTCCTTGGACTCGTCCTCCTGACGATCGCCTCGCTGGCCGTCCTCTTCACGAAGGCGGTCGGCGCCCTGCTTCGCGCGATCCGGAGGGTGAGCTTCGGCGCGAGGGCGTCGGACCTTGCCGCTCTCCAGGGCATGGCCGACCGCGGCGCCGATGCCTACGCGCGGGCCGGCCTGCACGGGCGGGCCGCCGTTCACCGTCACAAGTACGGCGGCGATGCCGGTCGGGGCCTCGCGGTCGGCTGGCTCATCGCCCGGAACATCCTGTTCGTGCTGGTCACCCTGACCGCGCTGGCGGCGACCACGCTGATGGTCGTCCAGTACGCGCTGGTCGAGCGGCTGCCCGGCTTCTGAGCCGTCAGGGCGCGGGGATGAGCAGAAGCGCGTCGACGACGACGTAGCCGTCGGTGTCCCCGTTCGACACCTCGATCCTTGCCTCCGGGCCGGCGGCGAGGTCGAAGACGCCGAGGGAGTGGAGCAGCCCGTCGATCGCCGGGGCCTTGCGCTGGTTCACGCGGACCGTCCGCGGCCCCGAGGTCGTGAAGATCGTCACCGGCGTGTTCGAGGCGCGGTTGCCGAGCGTCGTGTAGGCCAGCCGGATCTCGTAGCGCCCGGGCCCGGGGAGCTGCGGATGGAAGACCGCCTTCTTCGCGCCCTTCTCCTCGTCGCCGTCGTTGAGATAGCCGAGACCGATGTATGGCGACGAGTGCGCCGAGGCCGTCCACCGGCCGGTCAGGCCGGCCACGCCGTCGTCCATCACGATCGCGCCGTACTTCTTCGCAACGGTCTCGGAGTCCAGTCCGGCGCGCATGGCGGGCACGGCGGCGGCGGCCCGCGCGGCCTCCTCCGGCGTCTCCCACGGCCAGCGCTCGTCCGGCGTGGAGGGCAGGTCGCGCGTGGCGGCGATCCGGCGGGCGATGTCAAGGGTGCGGGCGGGCTCGTCGTAGACGCGCACCTCGCAGATCCCGGCGGCGAAGGAGGGGACGATGCGCAGGCGGGCGGCCGTCACGCGGTCGAGGGGGACGACGTGCCGGCGGTGCCGGGAGCGGATGTCGGCCAGCGTGCGCCAGCCGTCGCCCTCCGGCGCCTCGATGCGGAAGCCGGCCGGGGCCAGGTCGCGCGTCTGGAACGTGACGTGGACGCAGTTGAACGTCCGCGGCGCGTTCCACGCGAGCTGCAGCCAGTGCGGGCCGGGGCGCGTCGCGTCGGCGCGCCATGCGTGGCCGGCGCCGCCCGCCGCCCGCGCGAAGCCGTCGAGGGCGTGGGCGGCGGCCATCCGCTCGCCGGTGGGCTCGACGCCCTCGCTCGACGCGGTCGCCGTCGCGGCGCGGGCGAGGTCGCGCGGGTCGGTGTTGGGGAGGCCGATGATGTGGGCGCCGTCCTTGAGGATCTGCTGCTGGAGGTCCTCGACGTGCGAGCGCCCGAGGTCGCGGGGCGTGAGGCCGCGTTCGGCGCAGAGCGCCGCGGCGGTGCCGGCGGCCTGGCCGATGACCGCGCAGGTCATCATGACGCGCGTCGAGCCCATGCCGACGTGGCTGGCCGAGATGTTGCGGCCGGCCATCAGCAGGTTCGGCACGTTGGTCGAGTAGAGGCTGCGGAACGGGACGGAGTGCAGCAGGCCCTTGTGGGGATGCCGGGCGGGCTGTCCGCGGGTGAAGAAGCCGTCGGAGAAATGGTCGTCCAGCCCCCAGCCGCCGAAGGCGACGCGGTCCGGGAACAGCACCTGGCCGGCGATGTCGTTCTCGGTGAGCACGTGGTCGCCGATCAGGCGGCGGCTCTCGCGCATGCCGGTGACGGCGCCGACCCACTGGAGGCGGTAGGGGACGGCCTCCTCGCGCAGCTTCGGGCACTCGTTCTTGATGTGCGACCAGATGCCGTAGACCAGGCGGAGGAGGTCGTCGCGGATCTCCTCCTTCTCCAGGTAGGTGTTCTGCAGGCCGCCGAGCTCGATCATCCACTGCCAGCCGAGGGGAGGGTTCGGCGACGCCGGGTGGCGGCCTTCGGGGAAATGGTCGCACAGGGCGAACTCCGTCGCCCAGGGCGGCGTCGCGAAGGGCTGCGGGGCGTCCGTCTTCCGCGCCGCGAACTTGAGCGAGTTGCCCATCGTCGTCGCGTTGGGCTCCTCCGGCGCCATCGACTCGCCGTACATCGAGCGGGCCTCGCGGCCGTGGCGGTGAATGGCGCCCGCCGCGACCCCGACGGCGCCGTCGCCGGTGCAGTCGACGAAGACCTTCGCGCCGAACCGCGACCGCGCCCCGGTGCGCGTGCCGATGGCGCGAACCTCGCGGATCGCGCCCGCGGCGTTGGTCGCGAGGCCGACGCCGGTCACGTGGGTTTCGAGGAAGAGCGACAGGTCCGGCGTCGCGTCGGCGATGCGCCGCAGGCGGGCCGACCAGTGCCGCGTGTCCGCGTCGCCCTGCGCGCCGGCGAGGCCGGCCTCCTCGATGATGCCCGTGTCGCGCGGTTCGCGGCGGTCGTCCCGGCCGCGGGGCCAGACGCCGACCGGGGGCACGAGGATCTCCGTGCTGCCGTTGCCGCCGAGGACGGCGCGGTTCTGGACCAGGGCCGTGCGCGCGCCCGTGCGCGCGGAGGCGACCGCCGCCATGCAGCCGGCGAGCCCGCCGCCGACCACGACGACATCGTAGTCGCCCGCGTCGCGGATCGCCGCGCCGACGCCGCCGTGGGCGAGCCGCAGCGCGTCGATCGCGGCGCGGTCGGTCGGGGGCTTCCAATCGAGGTCCTCGGCGAGGACGACCGCATCGCAGCGGCCGTAGGTTCCGCTGAGATCGTGCAGGCGGAGTTCGACGGTCCGGCCGACGTCGTGCGCGCCGCCGTCCTCCCAGGTCCAGCCGGCGCGCCCGGAGGCGCCGAACTCGCGACTCGCGTCGCGGCCGTCGAGCATCACCCGGAAGCGTCCGGGGTGGTGTTCGGGGACCCAGTCGCGCGCGCGGACCCAGAGGCGACGCCGGCCCGGGGCGGGCAGCTCGACGCGGGTGACGGCGTCGGTCACGGGTGTGCCGAGGCCGTCCGCGAGGAGGTAGGCCGATCCCATCTGGTCGATGAACTGCGTGTCGACGGTCCATCCGCCGGGATCGTCGAAGCGCTCGGCCTCGATCCATGTGACCGAGGCCGCACGGAGCGGAACGGCGGACGCGAGGGCAAGTCCGGCCGCGAGGATCGCGGAGGGCGCGTGCGGAAGGAGCCGGATCATCTTCATGGGCGGATTCTAGGCACGCCCCGTGTGCGACGACAACCCGCGAGTGCGTACCGGGCCGATCGTGTGGCGGGTATCCGTCGCAGCCGTCGATTCTGGGCGGGCGCCTCCCGGTTGATCTTCGCCGCGTTCGGTGGTTGGATGCCGCGCATGGATGGCGTCATCGCAGGATGCCTGATGGCCGGGGTTCTCGCGCTCGCCGCGTTGCTGCTGGCCGGCGCGAGGAGGATCCGTCCGCCGGGGGAACCGGACGGCGGGACGGCGCCGGTGTCGCTGATCGTTCCGGTCGCTGGATGGTCGGCGGCGGTCCACGCGGGGCTGGCCTCGCTGCTGGCCCAAAACCATCCGGACTTCGAGATCGTCTTCGTCACGGAGGATGACGCCGACGATGCGGTGCCGGGGATCCGCGCGCTCCTGTCCGCGCCGGCCGCCCCCGGCTGCCGGCGACGGATCCACGCGACCGCGGGCCCCGCGACGTCGTGCGCGCAGAAGAACCTGAACCTGGTGGCGGGGGTCCGCGCGGCGGACCCGGGCCGGCCGGTGCTCGCGTTCTGCGATGCCGGACACCTCGCGCCGGACGGATGGCTGCGGCGTCTGACCGCGCCGGTCGCGGCCCATCCCGGCGCGGTTGCCACGGGCTACCACGACCTCCGCCCGATCGGCCCGGGCGTCGCGTGCGCCGGGCGCGCGCTGACGGTGCTCATGCTGCGGCTGCTCCAGCTCGTGCCGGGCCTCGCGCAACCGTGGGGCGGTGCGATGGCGATGACGCGGTCGACCTTCGCGGCGCTGGACCTCGACGCCTTCTGGGCGGCGCAGGTCGTCGACGACGTCTCCCTGGCGCGCCGGCTTCGGGAGCGCGGCGGACGCGTCGTTGTGGCGCCCGACGCGATGACGGCGACGCCCTGCGCCGGCGGGCTGCGCGGGTGGACGGCGTGGCTGACCCGCCAGCTGTACTTCCTGCGCGTGGTCTTCCCGGTGGCGTGGGTCGTCGGCGGACTGCTCGGCTACGCCGCGGCCCTCGGCGTGGCGGGGGCGGCGTGGATGGCGCTGGTCCCGGGCTCGGTGCCGGCCGTCGCGGCGCTCGTCGCGTTCACGGCGCTGGCGGTCTCGCTGCGGCGCGTCCACCCGGAGCCCGGCGGCGCCCTGCGCTGGGCGGTCGCGGGATGGGCGGCGCTCTTCGTCGCGTGCGCCTGCCACGCGCGGTCGGGTCTCGCGCGCCGGCTGGTGTGGCGGGGGATCGCCTACGGGGTGGCGGCGGACGGCTCGGTCCGCGTGTCGAGGAGCCGGGACAGGTCGAGCAGCACGCGCGTGCCGTCCTGAGCGAGGGTGGCCGGCGCCATCCGGCGTTGCACCTCCGATCCGCGTTCGCGCATCGCCGCATGGGCGGCGCGGACGTCGTCGCGGAACGGCACGAAGTAGGGCGGCGGTTCCGGCCCGTAATGCGCGAGATCCACGAGCAGGTGCGTGACGCCCCACCGTTCGCGCAGGGTCCGGAGCGGGTCGGGTGACGTCGCGAAGTAGGCGCCGATCACGGCGGCCATGCAGCGCCGCATCTCGTCGGCGTAATCCTTGTGAATCGCCTCGTGGCACTCGCGGTTGAGCAGCACGGCGCGCCGGTCGAGCCACGGGATGTCGTCCAGCACGCCGTCGGGCCAGCCGGCGAGGAGGGCCTGGGACGGAAGGGCCGCGACCGCGGCGTGGAGGGCGCGGTCGGCGCGGGCGTCGACCGTCAGCCCGTTCGCGCCGCCGCCGCGTCCGCCGAGAGTTGCGAGGACGAGCAGGGTTCCGGCGACGACGAGCGCGGGCGCGCGCGCGCCGGCGCGATCGCGGACGATCTCCCGGATCCCGACCGGGACCAGGAGCACGGCGAGCACCGGGATCGTGTGGATGAGGTGGCGCTGCGGGAAGTAGAGAAGCGGGGCGCAGTGGCGCGCGGCCTCGTAGGCGATCGCGGAGGCGGCGAACAGGATCAGGAGCCGCCGCGCGGCCGGGTCGCGCCGGGCGAGCAGTATCGTGCCCCATCCGGCGAGCGCGCCGAAGACGGCAACCGCGGCGATCAGCGCCGGGGCGGGGCGTCCGAAGGACGAGCCCGCCTCGATGGAACGGCGGAGCGGGGGGATCCACGCCGGCTCGCCGCCCTGCAGGCTGCGCCCGAACGCGTCCGCGACGGCGGCGGCGGTGTTGAGGAACGGCGGCCGGTCGTCGTGGCCGTAGCGTCCGCCGGGCCCGACCTCCGGGTAGGCCGCGACGTCCGCGGGGCCGAGCAGTCGCCCGGGGGCGTGGAGCAGGGCCGGCACCTGGAGGGCGGCGCACGCGGCGGCGGTGAGCGCAAGGAGGGCGGCCTTGCGAGCGGGCCGCATCGGCGCGCCGTACAGCGCCAGGGCGAGGGAGAGGCCGAGGACGACGATCGACGGCGGGTAGAGCAGCGCGCCCAGCACGGTCAGCGCGGCGAGCGCCGGGGCGCTGCCGCGGAGAAGGGCGACGGCGGCGGCGCCGGCGAGCGGGAAGGCCCACGAGCGCGCGGTGCCGCCGGCCATCTGGTAGAGGAAGACGTGCGAGGAGAGGCCGAGCGCCGCGGCGGCCCAGGCGCAGACCGGCCCCCCGAGGCGCGCGGCGCACCACGCGAGGCAGGCGAGAAGGACGGCGTACTGCACGAGCGGGAGCGCCTTGCTGAAGGCGGCGATGCCCATCAGGCGCGAGCCGAGCCGGAGGACGAGCGCCTGGCCGGGCGGCGTCATCGCGCGGCGGTAGTCGACGAGCGCGTCGCCGTCGCGCCAGTCGGGCGCCTCGTCGCGCAGCGCGGGCAGCAGCCAGTGGCGGGCGTCGTCGTTGAACCGGAACGGGTCGCACGCGAGGCGGACGTGGTCGGCGAACGACGGACCGAACATCGCCGCGAGGCTGCCGGCGGCGAGGGCGATGCCGAGAAGGAGCCGGCGGCGCGTCATGGCGGGGGCGCCTCCGGGCGCGGGACGGGCCGCACGGCGTCGTCGTCGATCGTGACGCGCCAGACGGTGCGGCCGGCGAAGTGGCGGAGGAGGGCGGCGTCCTCCGCGGGGCTCATCGCGTGGGCCCAGACGATCGGCGCGGCGTCGATGTCCGCCGCGTTGTAGACCCATTCGTTGTCGAGCGAATGGGCGGGGCCGTACTCGACGAGGACCAGGTGCCGTCCGCCGCGCGCCGCGAGGTCGCGCGCGAGGTCGTCGCGGTGGGCCATGAAGCGCGACACCGTCGTGTTGCCGCGATCCGGCAGCGCGAGCGCGGCGAGCGACTGCGCCCCCACGCCCGCCACGACGGCCGCGGCGAGCCACGCGCCGACGGGCCGCGCGCCGGCCCGCGCGTGGTGCAGGCGGCGCAGTCCGGCCGCGACGAGGACCAGCAGCGGGGCGGCGGTCGGCGCGAAGTAGTGCGGCGCCGCGCGCTCGCAGAGAAGGCAGGCCGGCACGGCAAGCGCGCAGGCGGCGAAGGCCGGGAGGAGCGCGCGGCGGAGCGGGACGAAAAGAAGCGGCAGCGTCAGCAGCGGGCCGAGGAAGAAGAACCAGAGCCGCCGGAGCTTGAGCAGGCTGTAGACCGTCGCGTGCGCCAGGGTGCCGTAGCGTTCGCGCACGTGCCCCAGGGAGGCCTCGTAGTGCCGGCGCAGGATCTCGTGGTTCCACGCGGGCGCGGACGGCGCGTGGGCGCCGAAGACCGGGAAGAAAA